>Ga0268285_1000478_pt1 | contig 23320 bp, 25 predicted proteins | sample saktaG_2_FD_190144 | JGI IMG/M metagenome (GOLD analysis project Ga0268285, IMG submission 190144) | Saline water microbial communities from Sakinaw Lake, British Columbia, Canada - sak_2013_06_06_120m | ecosystem: Environmental > Aquatic > Non-marine Saline and Alkaline > Saline ... | reverse complement strand
CTTTCTTCTTTAGCAAGAATAGCTCTGGGTGGGCTTTCAGTTTAAATAATTCAATCTTACCGGTAATTCCATTTTAGAAAGTTTTAAAAATAACTAAAAATTAAAAATTCCATGGGATATAGATTTATTAGAGTAAGATGCCAAAGTTGTAAAAATGAACAGATTATTTTTGAAGGTGCAACAACAAAAGTAAAGTGTTTAGTATGCAATACAGATTTAACAGAACCTACTGGAGGAAAAGCAAAACTAAAAGCAAGGCTTATTGAGGTTCTGAATTAATAACATTAAGGGAATTATCTAAAAATTATCTGATCTGTTAATTCAAATTCTTAAGAATTTCTTTTTCGAATTTCCTAGTGGTCCCTCTAAAATTCAAAACTTTAAATTACAACAGACAAATAAATTTATAAAACAAAAACAGAACCTTATTCTATGGAAAAAGAAAAAAATAAAGATCAATTGCAAGAAGGACAAGTAGTTTTATGTGTTGTAGAAAAAATAATCGGAACAACCGTTTTTGTAAACATTCAAAATAATGGTGAAGGCACTATAATTACTTCTGAAATTTCTCCCGGAAGAATTCGAAATCTTAGAAATTATGTTATTCCTGGAAAAAGAATTGTCTGTAAAATTTTACAAATTAGGGATAATAGAATTCACCTTTCATTAAGAAGGGTAAAACAATTTGAAAAAAAAGAATTGCTTGACAAAATTTCAAAAGAAAAAAATTTTAAAGGGATATTAAAAGGAATTCTTGGAGAAGAAAAATCTCAAAATTTAATTGAAAAAATAACTGAACAAGAAACAATCTTAGAATTTGCAGAAAAATTAAAAGAAAATAAAGAATTATTAAAAAAATATCTTAGCACAGGGGATGCAGAAAAAATTATAAAAACTTTAGAATCAAAAAAAGAAAAATTAAAAGAATTAAAACAGATTTTTACTTTTTATAATCGTTCATCAAATGGGATTTTCATAATAAAAAAAATTATTGGAGAAATTGTTCAAAAATTCAATTGTGAAATCTCCTATATTGCTGCTGGAAAGTATAAAGTTTCCCTTAAAGGTAAGAAATTTAAAGAATTAAAAATAAAGGCAAATAAAATTTTTGAAGAAATAAAAAACAATTCAAAAAAAGAAAAATGCGAATTTTCTATAGAAAAATCTTAAATTTTTAAAATAATTTTTGTTGCTTTTTTGGAAGAATTGCTTTTCCGTAAACTCCATCAAAACCTGGTTTAACCTTAATTTCACCAACTCGATTTTTTAATATTAATTCTACTAATTTTTTATTAATTTCTTTTTCTAACATTTCCTCTTTTGAAATATTTAACAAAATATTAAATTCATTTTTAAAATTCTTAATTAAATTATTATAAACTTCCCAAACTTTTTTTGATTGCATTCCCATTCCAAAACACAAAGAAATTATTTCATGCAACGGAAGAAGTTCATAAAAAGGTTTTTTATTTTTATAATTACTTTCTTTATTACTTAAAACTTCCACACGATTATCTACTCCAATTGTTAAATGTTTTTTACAAACAGGACAAATTCCATTTAACTTTTTTGTTTCTTTTGGAGAACAAGAAAATTTACAATTCCTATGTCCATCAAAATGGTATTTTCCATAAGCAGGGTCTACTTCAATTGTCCCAATAAAATCATTCTTCCTAATCTGTTCAATTAATCCTTTAAATGAATCACATTTTTTAAAAATCGTTGCTTCTCTTCCTAATCTCCACGGCCAAAATGAATTATGAACAACCACTTGATTAGCAATATAATTCTCACATTTAGGAATTGCTAAATCATATAAATATTTTACATCTGACTTTACATCTTCAACAGATTTAATTTCAGAAAGAATAAAATCCCCTTTTCTTTTTATTTTTGATTTTCTAAAAACTTTAAGATTTTTAACATAATTTTCTAATTTAAATTTTTTGAGCCTATGATTAAAATTAATTTTTTTATTAAACACCCTTAAATTTTCCCCATATAAATATAATCTATGACGATATTTTTGTTTTGTTTTTTCTAATTGATTTAAAGAAATTGTTGAAAAAATGCCAAATTTTTTCAATAAAGAATCTACTTGATACAACAACAATTTATTAGAGGAGCATGCATCAACACCATGGTGCCCCATACAACCTTCTGCATCAAAAAAACCCCTTAAAAAACCAGCAATTTCTTCAAAAGAAGAAGAATATAATAAACGAGGCACCCTCAATTCTTTAGTTTTCAAAATGGCCTCTGGAAAATTAATTTGGAAAAATTGGGCAACGCAAGAAGGAATAAATAACTCATAGGAATTTTGAACAGAATATTTTCTTAATCCGCATTTGCAATGAAATAAATTTTTGATAAGTTTCTCATAATATTCTAAAACTATTCTATTCTTGTCTGCCAAAAGTAAACACTTCCCCCTATTCCTAATACTAAAACATCCATCGCCCACAACATACCCTAATAATTCTGCTAATTTAACATTCATTCTTTTAGGAAAAATAAAATCAAAATATAATTCATTAGAAAAATTATCTAAAAAATATTTTATATCAAAACCCAATATTTTTGAAACATTAATCAATTTAGATTTACTAAATTTTACCAATCCATTTTCAAGTTTCCAATAATGATTTTTATAAATTTTCAACTTTTTAGCTAAATCCTTTTGCAATAGTTTATTTTCATTTCTTTTTTTACGGATAAATCTTAATCCATTTACTGAAATAAGATAATATTTCTCTACTTTTGGAATTTTAAACTTAAAACCTTTAACCTCGTGGGGCAAATTTGCTAATCTAAAAAGAAAATCCCTTTTTTTTAATTCAAATGCGTATTTTTCAATAACTTCTTCCTTTTCATAGACAAAAAATCTATGCTTATCTGAAACTATAATTTCTCCCCCCAAATATTTAATTTTTTTAAGGGCCTTGGGAGAAACAATCTTACTAAACTGATTTTTATTTTTAATTATACACCGCAAATTTTCAAAATCAGAACAAAGTAAACTTTTCTCTTTTTTAATTTCAGAAATTGGTAAAACATAACCATCCCTCAAAGTAATAAAAGTGTCAGGGTGAACACAATGGGCATCACTAAAACTCACAATTGATTTATTATTTAATTCTTTAATTTTCCAGTTCATTTTAGGGTCGCTGGAAATCCCTGTTTCTATAGCATGAATCTCTCCAACCTGCTCTCCAAAAGCCTGCTTCAAAGAATCAAAACCACTCATTGAACCAAACACCCCAAACCACGGCGTCCAAATATGCGCAGGAATTATTTCAATATCTTTTGAAATCCTCATCATTTCTCTAACAAATTCCTCGCAACTAATTTTAAAAATCGGTCGCCCATCATAATCTCTTCTCATTCTTTTATCATCGATATATTTATGAATCTTCTCTGCAATTTGAATTGATGGAACCAGTAAATTCAAATGAACTCTTCTTCCTCGCTCTTGAGTATAAATTAAAGAGATTTCGCCTGTAATTATAAAAGGAAAGTCCTCATAAAAATAAAATCCTTTCCCATTTGATTTAAGTTTTTTAATTTCTTTAAACCAAATCGGATGTGTAAAATCTCCAGTGCCTAAAAGATTTAATCCCTTAATTTTTGCCCATTTAACTAAATTTGGGATATTATTATTCTTACTACATGCCCTAGAAAATCGGGAATGAATATGTAAATCTGCAAAAAATTGTGAATTGAGCGGCCCCTTTAATTTTAATATTTCTTTATAATCCATAAATAAAAATATTAAGAATATTTTTAAAGTTTTATATCTCCTTAAATTTTATATTTTTAAAAATTTAATTAATTGTGAAATATCTCCCAAAGGATAAGTTATATTTGCAACAGTAATTTGGATCAATGCTAATAACCACATAAATAAAATCCAATTAATCGCTAATAAAACTGTTAAATTATAACTCTGCTTAAGCCTAATTCTATAAAAAATATAAACATTAACCAAGGATAAATAAATCCCAATTAAAAATAAAAACTTTAAATCAGAGATAATCCCTGCAACATTTATCTCTGTTCTTTGTTCTTTATTTAATTTTAAATAATCCGGGAGATTAAATGCTGTAACCCCTAATTTTTTTACGTTAGGGTCAAAGAACTGGGGAATTGTTCCTAATAAATCTATTTTATATTCTGATTCGATATCATATGAATTTAAAATTTTTATATGCGCCTTTTCATGAAAATATGTTGAAATTTGAACTAAATAAGGCAAAACAAAAAATATTGAAATAAAAAGAAATGCTGCCACACTAAAGACTCTCCAGATCTCTTTTTTAATCGCTTCATCCATCACTTAATTAAGAAAATAGGTTTTATAAATTTATTTTATTAAATTATTTTGTAAGAATTTATACTAAATCACTAACTCCTTTCTCTGTTACAATAAAAATACATTCATTATCTGGAAGATTTGGACTATCAATTAATTTGGCAACTCGGCTTCCTTTCTTTCCTCTTCTTAAATAAATTCTATATGTGGATGCATGCCCTACAATATTCCCGCCAATTGCAGTTGTTGGATCTCCAAACATCATTGCAGGATTTGCCATAACTTGATTTGTAACATAAATTGCTAAATTAAATTGCTCTGCAATTTTCATTAGATTATGTAAATATTTATTTAATTTTTGCTGTCTATCTGCTAATTGACCTCTTCCACTAAATTCTGCTCTAAAATGTGCTGTTAAAGAATCAACAATTACTAACTTGATTGGTTCTCCTTGTTTTATTAATTCTCCAATTTTATCAACTAATAATATTTGATGGTCAGAATTAAAGGCTCTTGCAACAAGAATATTCTTTAAAACACTCTCAGAATTCATTTCTTTTGCCTCAGCCATTTGCTTGATTCTTTCAGGCCTAAAAGTTCCTTCAGTGTCTATATAAACTGCTTTGCCTTCTGCTCCACCCATTTCTAAAGGTAATTGTGTATTAATGGCTAAACTCAATGCTAACTGGGTTTTTCCACTTCCATAGCACCCAAAAGTTTCTGTAATCGCCTTTGTTTCTAAACCTCTTCCCCCCAAAAGTTTGTCAAATTCCTTGCTACCAGTAGTTATATGCAAAATTTCTTCCCTTTTTTTAGCGAATTCTAATCCATCCTGAAAGCCTAAACTCATCATTTTTCTTGCGGCCTGTATTACTTTCCTAGAAACACTTTCACCTAATCCTGTAATATCAGAAAGTTCTTTCGGACCTAAAACTGCTATTCCCATTAAATCAAATATTCCTGCAGATTCTAATTTCTCGCAAGCTGCAGGACCTATTCCTGGAAGATCTGAAAGTTTTAATTCCTTTTTTTCAGATTTTTTAATATCCAATTTCTTAGAGATTCCTTTATCACTTGTAGTCTTTTTTAGAATTTTTTTTTCTTGCTTTTTCTCAACCATTTTAACATTATGCAATTTTTCTTTATAAATATTGCCAAAACTTGTTATATATTTTAAGATATATCTTATTTTTCTTCGATAAATTTTTATTTTTATTAAATAATTATCAAGAATTTACTTTAAGATTTCTAAACCTTTTTCATAAATTATGTTTAAAAAATAAAAAAAGAAAGAATTAGGATTACACTAACAATAATCAAACCAATAAAGATTCCTTCTTCAATTCTTCCGCCAGTCTTTAAAATTCCAGAACTTTTAAACTTTAATGGCCAAAATGGTTGAATTCCTTTTTTTGTAAATGAATCACAAATTAAATGAGCAGAATAACCTACAAAAAAACCAAAACAAGAAACAGGCCAAAAAACTGCTAAAACAAATGCAATTAATATGGCAAAACTAAAACTATGAATCACCCCCCTATGCTTAACAAAAATTTGTAATGGTTTAAAAATCAAATATTTTCCAAAACGAGAATTGCCAAAATCTAAATCTGGGATGATTGTGGAAATCAAAACCATAATTATAAAAATAAATTTGCTTTGAACTTGCTGTAAGAATATTAAAATTAAAAGAACTGCAAAGGCCAGGTGAGTTTTTAATAACATTTTATCTATAATAAATTTTTACCCATAAATAAATAAAAGAAATTTTATAAAATTATGCTTAATTTTAAGATTAAAAGATTTTATAAAACTTATATATTTTTCAAGATTTCTAGGCCTTTAATTAATTTTCAAGCTCTTCTATTAATTCATCTAAATTAATCTCATTTATTTTTGATATAATAAGCTCTTTATTCCCATATAAATTATTCTTTCTAACCTGGCCAGAAAATAGAAGTTCTTTTCCTAAAAATTCTTCTTTCCATTTTTTAAATAAAGTTGGATTTTCTAATTCTTTTTGAGGAATAATTTTTTCTAAATTTTCTGCAAAAATAACTGTTCTTATAGAATCTCCACCATCATCAATAACTAAATTTAATAACGCTCTTCTCTCAGGAATGCTCTTTCCATGTTCTTTGCATTCTTTTAATTCATTTAATTTTCTCTTGCATTCTGGGCAAACCTCAAAAAATCTTGGCTCAAAAATCTTGACTATAAATGCTCTTGTCATAATCCTTTCATTCAAATCAAAAGAAATTATCTCTTTTTTTGTTAATTCTTTTTCATGAATAATCTTTTCAAAAGTTTTATCAGAGAGTTTTATTTCAGAAAAAGAACTTAAATGCATCTCATTATTTCTCATAGTAGCATTATTTATTTCAATAATATCCCCTTCAACTATTTCTTTTTTAAAAATTAAATCAATATGGTTTTCGTCCCATAAAACCGCCTGAATATTACTTGTATCATCTGCTAAAATTAAATTTACAACCCGCCCCTTTCTTCCATTCTTATCAAATTCTCTAATTGGTGAAAGCCCAATAATTTTTCCTACACAATTTATTCTTCTCATTCCAGAAACTAAACAAGAAATTTTTACTAATTGCTTATCAAAACTAATTCCTAATTCTGATGCGACTATCTGGGCTGCACCTTCTCTTGTGATAAGCCCTGAAAGTTTGGCTTGTTTTGCTTCAATTTTTCTCTTGACATCTTCTAAAGAAATTTTCGCTTCTTCAGAAATAAATTGTATCAATTGCAAATAATTTTTATCCATATTAGTGTATAAAATAATCAATTTATAATGATTATGTTTTTGAAATATATAATTCTAAAAACCGCTTTAGAAATAAATTAAAGAGATTCTTAAAATAAAAATATTTAAAAGAGCCTTAAGGTATTCTAAAAGAAATTTCTGGGAGGCCTTTTGCAACTTGTTTTTTTATTTTTTTGGGCCTTAAAATTGCTCTTTTTTTGATTTTCAATAATTCTTGAAGTTCATTTAACTCTTTTTCATCTATTTTTTTTCTTTTAACTTCCTGATTTTTATACAAAGGTATTACATTAATTATACTATGGCCTTGAAAATTACTTGTTTCAATTTTAACATCTTCTGACTTTAATTTACTCTTAATTCTTTTAGCAATATTCTGAGCTAAACTTAAGCTAGATTTTGGTATTTTATCTATAGAAACATGTTGTATTGGGATTATAATTATATGGCCCCTAGAAAAAGGATTTATTTCAAGAATTGCAATAGATTTTTTATTTTCATCAATTTTATGAGAATTAATATCCCCCTTAATTATAGAACAAAAAATGCATTTATCTGAATTAGATTCTAAATTTGGATTTTGAAAATCACTTGAATTATTGGGATTATTAATCATTATTTTATTTTTTTTGAGAAATTCTTCTAATTGCAATCCTTCTAATTTTTGAATGTATTCTTTTATTTGTTCTTTGTTTTCTAAAGATGATTGTTCTAATTGATCTAAAAGCTGTTTTTTAATTATTTCTGATTGTTCTTTTGTTAACATAAAAACATCAAGGAAAAATTCTATTATAAATTTTTGCAAAAATTTATTCTTTTAGAATTTTAAATATTTTTTAAAATATTGAAATAATTAAGCATATTTCTAAACTCTATCTTTTTAAATATTAAAATTAAGAATATCTCAAAAACATCTAAAGATTTATAAATAATTTTTTTTAAAAAGAACTATGGGAATCGCAGCAATTAAAATAAAAATTATGCCAATAGCAGTAGAAAGTGACTTAGATTCAATTGAAAAGAAAGTAAAAACAATACTCATTAAAAAAAATGCATTAAATATTCAAGCAGAAAAACAAGCAATTGCTTTTGGTTTAAATGCTTTAATTTTTCTTTTTGCTTGGCAAGAAGATATTTCCACAGATGATTTATTAAATTCATTAAGAAAAATCCCCGATGTTAATTCTGCAGAAATAATTGACTTTAGAAGAGCAATTGGATAAATCAGCACGTAATTGGATAAAAAAAATAATTAAATAAAATTTAAATGATTAATATTAATTTAAATTATTAATCTTATTCAGAAGATATTATTAATAAAATCTTTAATATCTTTGGTTACTTGCTCATACTTGGGAATATTGTTTACTAAAAGTTTTAAATCATTTTGGTATTCTTTTTTTTGGGGTAAATTAAGTTTAAATTTTAAAATATTATCCTCTTTTAGTTTTTTATTTAAGATTTTTTTATTTATTGGTATCTTCATTTTTATTAACATCCAAACATCATAGAGATCTCTTGCTTGTTTTCTCATACAAAGTGCCCTAAATTTTTCTGCAAGTAATTCTTCTTTGCCCATAGTAATTATTGTAAATGGTGGAACGTCTGAGAATAATTTTTTTACAATCTGCGCTTCTTTGGTAAATGTTTTTCTTTTGCTAAAGTCTATTTTAATTGTATTTGTTGTTCTTTTATGACCTGTGAACAAAAGTCCTTTAAATCTTATTTCTACTCTATAATTCCCTTCAAATTCTTTTTCAGAATATATTTCATAATCTATATTTAATAATTCAAAATGCTTTAAAGAATTTTTTACTATTTTCTTAATTTTATTTATTGTTAAATTTGTGTTAAAATCTAAATCTTCAGAGGCTCTTTCAAATTCATAAACAATCCTTAAACAAGTACCCCCCTTGAAAACAAAATCTTCTGCATATTTCGAAATTGAATTTAAAAAAATATATTGTAAATATTCTTTTTCTGCATAATATAAGTTAGTTTTTCTTATTTCTTTAATTTTTTTTAATTCATCAATAGATATCATATGTTCACATCCAAAAGCCACTTTTTATTATAATTATTTTTTTTAGGCTTTGCAGGATCTAATAATTCATATCCCTTACCTAGTTTTAATTTGTAATTGAATTTTATGTTTAATTTTTCTAAGATATAACCTAATCTTCTTAACACACTTTTACTATTTATTTTTATAGCATATTCATAAAGTTTTTTTGTGTTTATGTCTGCTTTAAAACAATTAATTATTGTTTTTATTCCTCCTGAGTACTTTGGAAGTAATAAAGAATCTATTAGTGCTTTTTCTTTTTCTGCTATAATTATATTGTCTATTTTTGTGTAACCAAAAAATCTTTCATTTTTTAATGTTACAAAAATATAATTTTTATGTTTTTTTCTTTTAGTTGTTGTTAATATAATCTTTCTACTAAATTGGTCGGTCAATTCATAATAATTAAGTGCTGAAAGAAAACTTATGTATGATGGATAAACAATCCTTGGGGCAATTATCATTTCATCAATCCCTTTAAGGCAATAAAGTCCTTTTTTTATTATTTCAATGTGATTCTTCTTTTTTAATGATTTTATTAAATTATATGTTTGTGCCTGATTTAAATTTAAAAGTAATTTAATATCCCCGGTAGTAAAAACTTTTAATTCATTTAATTTTTCAATTGCTTTTGCTTCTCTTTTTGATGTTTGCATTTTTTCACATATTTAGTGCTTTTATTACTAATTGTGGGAATAAATACTATATAAAGATTTTGCCTTCTCTTTATTACGTCCCAATAACTTCTCTAAAATTTTCTACAATAAAAAAATATGCTAACTGTGCGCATAAGTTCCTATTAATTTTTTAAAAAATCAAATATCAAAATCTTTTTAAACTAAGATTTCTATAGATTATATATAATTAATATACTAAGATGATTATAATTAATATACTAAGATGATTACAATTAATATTCAAAAAAAAGAGATGTATTTATTGAGCGCAATAATTGTTTTTCTTGTTGGTGTTGGAATCATAATTGCATATAATTCTGGAGCCGATCCCTCTGTAATGGGGCATGATGTTGATGAAATTGATTGGACAAAATTCATAAATGAAATTAGAGCAGATAAGATTATAACGCCAGAAATTATAATGGGGCAAGATAATATTCTTACTCTCGGGATTCCTCAAGGAAGTATTGTATTAAAAACACCTGGCACGCAAGGCCCTGTTTTTTTTGGAATCCAAACAATAAATCCTAAAACGACTCTTGATGTTAATGGACAAATTAGTGCAGGCCAATATTGTGGAATGAATGGTACTAATTGTAAAAACATAAATGAACTTTATGGAGGCGGAGAGATAGTTAATATAGGCCTTGCTTTACCAACAATTCCTGGAACTTATTATAGGGTTAGCTCTGGTTCTGATTATTATTATCTTCCTGTTTATTCTTTTTCAGGCTATAATCCCCTTGAATATGAAATAATTTATAATACTTGGAGGGTATGGAATTATCAATGGCAAGATTATCAAACCTATTATGAATATAAAATTAAAATTACAAATGGCAATGGAAATTATAAATATTGCTTAAATGAAGATTTTGAGCCTTGCATTCCTGAAATAACCTATGATGGACCATTTGTTATTGAAGAAGGTTCTGATCAGGGGGGTTTTGCTTATAGTTTTGCTGTTATAAAAGATGTAATTACCGGAGAAACTATTGAAATTTCCTGGAATGAAGATTAATCTAAACCCTTTTCCCTTTAACTTCTTTCTTCAACCAACTTTGCCATAAAGGGAAAACCTTTTCACTTAAAGGAAGACCAACTTCTTCTTGGACTTCTTTAGAGAATTCATGAAACATATTATTAGATAAACCATTAAACCTTGCTTCTAAAATATCTGGTCTTTTAATTTTCTCACTAAGATTAACTAATTCCTGTTTTATTTTTGCCCTTAATAAAATATTATCATAAACTGCATCCCAATTTCCTGCCCATCCTTTTACTTTAGATGCGATTTCTTTTATAATTTCTGAATCTCCATTGATTAATTCCTCGCTTGGTTCTAATTCATCTTTTTCAACATTATAACTTAAAAGATCAACAAAACCACCTTCTTCTTCAGGGTCTTTTGTCCAATGCTTTCTAACTTCTGTCAATTGCATGACTCTTTTTTTTGAGCTTAATCCATCAGAAGTTTTAATTGGATTCGCAACAATAATACAATCAGTTGCTTTAAATGAAGTGATAGGCACTTCTAAATCATTAACAACCCTATCAAAAATACTATATGGATTTGCTCCATGGATTGTTCCTGCAACAACATTTGCTAATGCCCCAACCCTCATAGCCTCATATAATGCTTTAGCCTCTAAACTTCTTACTTCACCAACAATTAAGCTACTATCGCCTAATCTTAAACTTGCTCTAATTCCCTCATCTGCACCAATTTCTGGACTTGTTTTCAATAAACTACTTCTAACTTTCATTCTCAAAATATCATATTTTAATTTTCTTAAATACTCTACTGGCAATTCTAATGTATCTTCGATAACAATCATTCTAAATTTAGACATAATCTCTAACATTAAACTGCCTAACAAACTTGTTTTTCCAGCAGATCTTGTCCCTGCAACTAAAATTGTTCTTGCACCATCAATTAAAAAACTAAAAAGCCCTGCTGAAAAACTATTCAACATTTTATTTTTGATAAATAAGGGTAAGGTCCAAGGGTCTTCTCTATGTCTTCTAATTGCATATGATAATCCTTTAGGAGATAATGGTTGTTGAATAACTGCAATTCTTGCTTTAATATTTTTTAACATTAAATCACAATCTAAAATTGGATTTGCTTCATCCAAAGGCCGTCCAGAAATCATTCTAAATTTAGTTGCCCAAGAATCTGCATCTTCCCTACTAGGAATAATATTTGTAATGCATTCATCAAACTCTGCGTGTCTAAGATAGATTGGATTAAGAGATACTGGGGCATTTAAAACAATGTCTTGCAGATTTTTATCTTGTAACAAAACTTCAATTAAACCAAAACCAATGGTGTGCCTAACTAAAATCCTGGAAAGCTTATTTAATTCATCATAACTTAATTTTATTTTCTTGCTTTCTCCTAAATCTCTTAATAAATCTCTTGAAACATTAAAAAAAACTTGCCTAGTCTTTTCAGGATCTGTGAATTCATCTGCTTTAGGTTCATGCTCAATTAAAACAGTTCTTGCAAGATTCAATAAACTTTGTTTATCTTCATCTAAAGAATATTCCGGAGGCATTAAATGATAAATATATTTTGCATCTCTTTTTCTTTTTAAAATTGTTACAAAAGATTTATCTTCACCTTCCCCAATAGTATACTGACTCAAAATTTCTGCATCCTTTGGTAAAAGAGAAACTAATCTAGTGAATGTAAAATTTGGGATAATCTCGGAGTTGAAAAGATTATTATAAATCGTCCTTTTATTCATAGAATAATTTGATAAAAATTCTTCACAATTTTTAATTAGCTTTAAATTTTTTAAAGAAAAATAAAATTTTTCTAAAATTCTTATATAACTTAATTTATCTAATCTTAAATCCTTGCTAGTCTGTTCTAAATTCAATTTTTCCCCATTAATAAGTCTCTTCAACAAAAGATAACATGCAATTGGGTCTCTTTTTAAGACTATTAAAAGATAACTAACATCGCTGTATCTCCTACGAATCTCTTGAGAATTCATAATAGATAGTTTAGACGGAGAAAGAATTTTTTCTTGTTTAGTTAAATAGACATATAAGTTTGCAATCTCCTGAAGCATAAAAACTTGTTCAGAATCATAGCTATAATTTCTTTGCTGAACAAAAACAATTCTAGAAAGATTAGGAGCTTCAATTAAAAGATCTATTGTTCTTAACATAACTTCAGGATTTTCTGAAATACTTGGGAAGAAATTTGCGCCAAGGTAATTTACATAGGCAACCTGCTGCCCAGATTCTCTGATAATCTCATAAGTATACAGGGGGGTTTCTGGTTTGAATAACATTTCAATCATTAAAAAACTTTCTTATATTAAAATCTATGTATAAAAAAATCCATATTTTTTATTTATTTTTATAATCCACCACCATATAATCAACACTTAACGCAACAATTTTAAACCTATTAAACATAAATAAATTGAAGAAAAAGAAGATGAATAAAAATTCAGAAAAAATAGGTGAAGAAAATTTGGATAATTCTATTTCAAATTATCAAATAAATTTGACAGAATTAGAAGAGAAACAGAGGTTAATCAAAAATCGAGTTTTACTAATTGGGGAAAATTTAGTTCTCACAAAAAAAGAATTTGAAGAAGAACTTGTTAAATTAAAAAAAGAAATTAAACAAAACACTTTTGAAATTAGTTCTTTAAAATTATTCATAAAAAAAATCTTAAATGAATTAGAAAATTTAGCAAAAAAATCTGAAGTTGAAATTTTAGAGCATCAAATGAAAATTTTTCAGCCATTAAACTTTGCGCGAATTGAAGACATTGAAAAAATAGTTAAAGAAGAATTATTAAAAAATAATAAAAAGAAAGAATTTATTAAAAGAAAATAACAATAAATATTGTAAAAATATCAAATGGGAATCTTAGATAAAATAAACAAAATGGAAAAACAGGGGTTGACTGAACCACAAATAATAAATATTTTAAGTCAAGAAGGAATTTCCCCTAGAGAGATTAATGAAGCACTTTCTCAATCAAAAATAAAATCTGCAATTAAATTTGAACCAGAAAATCCTGAAAATTCTATCCTGAATCAAAATACCCCCCTAAAACAAGAAAATATAAAAATAAATTCCGGTGAAAGGGGAATGTCCCCCAGCATCATGTATTCCTCACAAAATTCTTCTAATAATCAAAATCAAACCCCTGAGCAAAATTATCCTCAACAAGATTATCCAGAATATAAATCAGAACAACAATCTCAAATACCAGAACAAAATTATCCCCAACAAGATTATCAAAAACAAAACCCTGGCCAACCCAATTATCACCAACAAAACTCTTCAGAGTATCAATCAAAAGAACAATACAATCAAACCGGGGATCAGAATTATCCTGAGCAAAATTATCCAGAGTATCAGTCAGAAGAACAATATAATCAAACAGGGGATCAGAATTATCCTGAACAAACCATCCCTCAACAGAATTATCCAGAATATCAACCAGAGCAACAATCTAATAATTTTACAGATGTTGAAACAATAAATGATATTGCTGAACAAATTATTGAAGAAAAAATCAGAGGAATAAAAAAAAGTATAGTTTTATTTAAAAGATTTCAAGAAGATGCAATTTTTGAGATAAAAAGAGTAAATCAAAGATTAACAAAAATCGAAGAAAATTTTAGTGATTTGCAAACAGCTATTTTAAGAAAAATTGGAGGTTATGGGGAAGATATTCAAAATATTTCTAAAGAAATGCGCGCAACCCAAGATTCTTTTTCAAAAATATTGAATCCTTTAACAAACAATTTTCGAGAATTACAAAAAATAACTCAAGAAAAAGCCTTGAAAATAACGCCAAAGAACTCAGAAATAAAATCAACCACAAAAAAAATTAATTCTAAACGAAAAACAAAATCAAAAATTGGGTTTGAAGATTATTTAAGATAAAAATTTTTTTATTTGCCTGCCCCCTAAGAATTCTAACAATACAAACCATTTTTAAAAATTTATCAAAAAAATATTTTCTCTTGAACTATTTTACTCTTTTAAAAATAAAAAATCTCTTTTATTTTTTTGTAAGAACTTTCGCAACAATTCCAGCAATAATCAAAAGTAAAACACTTCCCAAAACTTTTGAAGAACTAAAAAAAGATTTGATTTGAGTAAAAAAAGTTGCGCTAGAATCACCAGAACTGACAATTAAATCTGGATGAAAAATAGGATTAAATACTTTAATTGCAGATATTAAAAATATTAAAATTAAAATTCCTATAAAAACCCATGCAAGCTTGGGCGTCATAATCTTAGTTAAATCTTTTGTAGAAAATCCTGCAATTAAAAAGATAAGAAACATAACTACTAGCAATATAATAACCCATGGAAGAATTGTTTCAACATATAATTTCATTGAAGAAACACTCATAAAGATAATTGCAAAAATAAAACTGATTATTAAATTTGCAAATTTACTTTCTCCTAAAATTTTAGTTTTGAAAAGAAGAGAATAAACAATTATGAATACAAATAAAAAACTAAAAATAGGCATGAAAAAATTTAGCCCAGAGATATCTAATGCCATCTTAACCTGTATTCTTTCCTCCAGATTTAATAATTAAAAAAATAAGACCAAAAATAACTAAGAAGATTAGAATAGTTGGCCAACTTTGACTGAACCAATTTCCACTATAATTTAAATTCAAGTTTAATAGATTAAAACGTGCCAAGGAAACAATAACAATAACAATAAAAATAATGGCCCCTAAACCAAACCAAACATATTTACTAAATCTTTCACCACCAATTAATCCCATTAAGATCAATGCTACTAATAAAATAGAAAGTCCTATGCCAGTATATGGAAAAATAACTGAAAAAAAATTTGATACAAAATTAAATTGAAGAGATAATAAACCAATTGCCAATGAAACAATTATATGAATCCCCTTATTATCACCCAAAATTTTAGATTTATCTAAAATTGCATAAACTATTGCAAAGATAAGCAAAAAAGGTAAAATATAGGAGAATAATCCTATTTCAGACCATTGACCTAAAACTTTTGTTATAATCTCTCCTGCCATCTCTAATTATTAAAAGAATATTAATTTATATATATTTCTATTCAAAAAAATAGCATATCTAAATTTTATGAAAGATATTTTATTTATTTTCCATAAAAGAGTTTATAAATTAAAAAGTTTTGAACAGATTATTAAAAAAGTCTATTACAAATTTTAAAAAATGAAAAAAAACAATCTTAAATTAGCCAATGAAAAGCTAGTCAAAAAATTCGGGGCTAGCCGCATCTCTTCATTAAAAAATATTCCAGATTTTTATACTTTTAAAAAAGGGTTAATATATTCTCATAGAGATTTTGATAAATTTTTCCAGGCTTTAAAAGATAAAAAAAAATGTGCAATTGTTTCTGGATTTAATGCCTCTGGAACAATTCATTTAGGGCATAAAATAGTTTTTGACACAAATTTATTTTTTCAAAGAAAATATAATCTCCCAGTTTTTATTCCAATTTCAGATGATGAATCTTATGTTTCTAATAAAATTGAAACTCAAGAAAAGGCTTTAAAATTTTCTTTTGAATTAGCAAAAGAATTATTGGCATATGGATTTGATCCAAAAAATACTTATTTTATAATAGATCAAGTTTACACAAATATTTACAATCTTGCAATTAAATTTTCTAAAAAAATAAATTTATCAGAAATAAAGGCAGTGTATGGTTATAAAAATAAAGAAAATATTGGGCTTCATTTCTATCCGGCAATTCAGGCCGCACATATTTTATTTCCAAAAGAAGAATTAAATATTGATTATATTTTAGTTCCAATTGGGCCAGATGAAGATGCCCATATAAGAATTTGCCGGGATATTGCACAAAGAATTGGATATAAAAAACCTGCAATCTTACATACAAATTTTCTCCCGGGAATTGATGGAAATAAAATGTCTAAATCAAAAAATAATGCCATATTTCTTAATGAACCAAAAACAGAGATAATTAAAAAAATAAAAAAAGCTTTTTCTGGTGGGCAAAAAACAATTGCAGAACATAGAAAAAAAGGGGGGAATCCAGAAATAGATATTTCTTTTAATTATCTTTCAAAATTCTTCTTAAATGAAAAAGAAACAAAAAAGTTATTTAATGATTATAAATCTGGAAGAATATTGAGTGGAGAAATTAAAAAAATATTAGAAAATAAAATAATAAAATTCACTGATCAATTTAAAAAAAATCTTGGAAAAATTTCAAATAAAAATCTAAAAAAAACAATTTTAACAAATCAAACTAATTTAAAGAAATTAAATTATTTGAAATAAAAATTTTGATTTATCTTTTCCCTTCTCTATTCATTATTTCATTCTTAAGAATTATTGACTTAACGCCCCTTTATCCTGTTTCAGGGCCTTTGTTTTTTAAAACAGCAATAATTGAAATTACAATAACTAAGAATAATAAGGCATTTAACCAAAAATCTTTGGAAAAATTAAATGAAATTAGGCCGGGAATTTTATCCCAAACCCCTGTAATAATTAAAAGAAAAATAATTAAACCTAAACCCAATAAACCTGCAAAAACAATTTTTAATTTATTTGGTAGAAAATCATCAGTAGAATTATTTTTTCTAGAAAAAAATCCATAAGATAACATAAAAACTAAAAATATTACTAAAATTACTGCTAAAAAAGGCATTAATTGATTCACAATATTTCTTGCAAAAGGAAAAGAGATTAAAATTAATCCAACAACTAAACCTACAATTGCATTAATTTGTTTTACATTATCTCCTAATAATTTGGTCCTCTGTAAAATTGCAAAAACAATAGTAAAAACTAAAACAAATGGGAGTATATAACTTACAAAAAAAGGTGATATAAAAACTGGTTCAGCCATTTTAAAAGATATTGTTTATTTAAACTACTGGTGAATCTCCTTCAGATAAATCAAGGGTTTCCTCGACATTGGCTTCTCCTTCTTCTAAAGGCAAACTCGCTCGACTAACAATTGTAATATCCCCAATAGCTTTTACAAATTGATGTGGAATTATTACGCCTTTTGCTCCACCAAGAAAACTAGTCATAAAATTAGTGATTTTAATTCTCCAACTGTCAACTTTATTTTCTATTAAATTAGCTTCTTCTATTTCCCCAAAAAAATCCCCAATATCTGTATATACTTTCTTTCCAATTACATCTGTTATCTTTTTTATCTTTAACATATTAGAAAAAAAAGACCATAGTTTAAATACTTTTCTATACTATAAATGAAATAAAATAAGCAATTTAAAATTTTAAGGATAATTAATTCTCTTAAGAATAAGATTTATTTTTAAAATTTTATTGCCTTTTTCCTTTATTATTTAATCTTTAAATCCTATTTCTTAAAATTTGCATTAAATTTATATAACAGTGACCATAATTAATAATATGTTTAATAAAAAAGAAATAATTCACATATTAATTGCAATAATTATTTTAGGTTTTGTTATGAGTATCCCAGAGATCTCGAAAAATTATGCTTATTGTATTTTAATCGCAAGCATTATTATTTTTGTGAATATTTTAGGAAAAGAAATTGCTGGAAAATATTTTTATGTGGATATTGAAAATAAAATTTTTGAATTTCAAAGATATTGGTTCTATAAAGATTCCAAATTAAAAAAGCCATTCCCAATAGGAATTATTTTAAGTTTTTTTATGGCAATAATTTCTTTAGGAAAAATAAAAATAATGGCTCTTCTTCAATTTGATGGCAAACCCTCTAGAAAAAAAATTTTGAGAAAAAGGGGTGCTGTGAGAAAATCCGAGGTAAATGAATCTGATTTAGCATTTATTTCTGCATGGGGATTTTATGCCCTAATTATTCTAGGAATTCTTGGATTCATTTTAAAAATCCCTTCTTTAACTAAATATTCAATTTATTATGGATTTTGGAATCTTTTACCAATAGGGCAATTAGATGGAACCAAATTATTTTTTGGAAGTTTAATAAATTGGATTTTATTGGCAGTCATTTATATTTTTAGTTTAATTATAATCATCCTATAATTTTAATATAAAAAATGACTCCTGCAGAATTATTTTATTAAAATGCCGAATAAAACTTTAAAAAAAATAGAACCTAGAAAATATCAACAAGAAATTTATGAAAATTGTATTGAAAAAAATTGCTTAGTTGTTCTTCCCACAGGTATTGGAAAAACTTTAATTGCATTAATGCTTTCAATCAATAGACAAAAAAAATTTCCAGGAACAAAGGCCCTTTTTTTAGCCCCAACTAAACCCTTAGCCGAACAACATTTAATTTATTTTAAAAAACATCTCCCAGAATTATTTGCAGAATTAGTTTTATTTACTGGAAAAATTAATCCAAAAAAAAGAAAAGATCTTTGGCAAAACGCAGATATAATTTTTTCCACTCCCCAATGTATTTCTAATGATCTCAAAAATAAATTATATGATTTAACAGAAGTTTCATTATTAATTGAAGATGAATGCCATCGTTGCTTAAAGAATTATGCATATACTTATATTGCAAGAGAATATAAAAAACAGGCGCAAAATTTTAGAATTTTAGGACTTACAGCAAGTCCTGGTGTAAAAAAAGAAACAATAAAACAAATAGCAGAAAATCTTGAAATAGAATCTATTGAATTAAGAACCAGGGAAAGTGAAGATGTAAAAGAATATATCAAAGAATTAAAATTTGAAGTGATAAAATTAAAATATCCTGAAAAAATAAAGGAAATAAGAAATCTTATAAAAGAAATCTATGAGAAAAAAGTTTTGGAGTTAAAAAACAGAAAACTTATTTTTAGACCTGCAAATAAAATAAGTTTATTGGCTACTTTAAATAATTTAATGAAAATGGTTCGTTCAAATAAAAAAAATTTTAATTATTTTGCAGGAATCGTTGCTTGTGCTCAAGCAATTAAATTGGCTCATTTAATAGAATTGTTGGAAACTCAAACACTTTATACTTCTTTAAAATATATGCAGGACTTATTTCAACAAGCTTCACAAAACAAATCTAAAGCTGCAAAACAAATTTCAAGAAATCCTAATTTCAATAAAGCCCATATTAAATTATTGGAATTAATTTCAAAAAATATCGAACATCCAAAATTATTAGAATTAATATCAATAATTGAAGGATTAAAGAATAAAAATTTAAAAGAAAAAATAATTGTTTTTTCGCAATATAGAGATACTGTAACAAAAATATGTAAAGAATTAAATAAAATACGCGGGATAATCGCAAAAATTTTTATTGGACAAACAAAAAAAGGTGATGTAAAATTATCCCAAAAGGAACAACAAAAAATTATTCAAGAATTCCGTGAAGGAAAAATTAACATTCTTTGTTCAACCTCAATTGGAGAAGAAGGATTAGATATTCCAGAAGTTAATTCAGTGATTTTTTATGAACCAATACCTTCTGCAATTCGTTCAATACAAAGAAGGGGACGAACTGCAAGATTGATAAAAGGAAAATTGATAATTTTAATTACAAAAGAAACCCTTGATGAAATATTTTATTATACTTCTCTTGCAAAAGAGAAAAAAATGTATAATTCTATAGATGCTCTAAAAAAAGAATTAAAAAAACCAAAAAAAGAAAGCTCTCAAAAAACATTAATTTAATTAAAATTAGTGAAACAATATTTAAATGTAAATTTGCTTATCTTCCTATAGAAAAATCAAAGAAAACGAAATGCCAATTCACAATATTTTTAAAAAAAGAGGGAGAAATATTTCAAATCTAAAAAAGGCGAAGAAACTTCCAAAAATAATTATAGATATTCACGAGAAAAATTCTTTAATCCCCTCAGAATTATTTGCCTCAAACCAAGTAGAAACTGAAACCCAATCCCTAAAAATTGGGGATTATTTAATTGGGAACACAATTATTGAAAGAAAAACAATTCAAGATTTTATTGGATCTATGATAAACAAAAGATTAATTTCTCAGCTAAGACAAATGCAGAAATATAAAAATAAAATATTAATTGTTGAAGGAATTGAAAAAAATTTTTTTAAAGAGCTATATAAAAAAGACACAAAATTAAATAACAATTCTCTAAGGGGTTTCTTATTATCTATTTCTTTAAATTATAAAACTCAAATTATTTTTACAGAAGATTATGAAGATACTTCAAAATATCTAATTATTTTAGCAAAACAGCAATTAAAACAAAAAACACCAACGACCCTCCATTCAAAGATCCCAAAAACAATCAAAGAACAAAAACAATATATCCTTGAAGCATTTCCAAATATTGGCCCAATAACTGCAAAAAAACTTCTTGAGAAATTTAAAACAATTTCAAATATCATTAATGCCGGCAGAATTAAAAAAGATAAAAACAAAGATAAAAATGAAAATAAAGATGATCTAAAAAAAATATTGAAATCCCGAACCCAAGATTTTATAGACTTAATAAATTCTAAGGAATAGAATTAATAAAGTGGCTAAAAATTAGAAACCCCCTATTTATCAGGAACCAATCCAAAAAAACTATAAGATTTTAGTTTAGCAAGTTTTCGAACATCATTGATCTTAACTGCATTAATTTTTTCTTCATACTTATAATAATCTTTTGCATTTCCTGCAAGTTCTTCTTGTAATAATCCCATCATTACAGATTCTGATTTTTCATTAGAAAGTTTTCTCAAACCAATTAATTTTTCTTTATTTTCTTCAAAATCTGATTTATTTAAATTTTTTAATTTTTTAATTTCTTTTAAAATAATTCCTTTAATCTCTTTAATTTTCTGCTTTGTTGTTCCTGCATAAATCATTTCATAAGAATAATCTTTAGATTGCTCTAAACAGCCTCTGATAGAATAACAAAGCCCCTTCTTTTCCCTTACTTCTTGAAACAATCTACTACTCATTCCATTTGTTAAAATCGAATCAAAAATCTCTGCCGAATATCTGTTCTTATCATTTAATTTAGGCATATGAAATCCCAAAATAATATGGGTTTGATCAATGCCTTTTCTTTTTTCAATCAACTCTTTATTTTGAAGAACTATTGGAATAGAATTTATTTTCTTATTAAATTTTGGGAATTTTTCTGCTTCTTTTAAAATCTCTTCAAAATTACTTTTTCCAACCGCACAAAAAATTAAATTATTTGCAGAATAAATTGAATTAAATAGATTAATTATTTTTTTCCTAGATAAATTAGAAACAGTTTGCATTGTTCCAGCAATAGGCATATTAAAAGGGGGTTTATAGAGTATTTCTTTTATTTTTTCAATAGTATAACTTGAGGGATTGTCATGATACATTTTAATTTCTTCAAAAATAACTTTTCTTTCTCTTTCTAAAGAAGTTTTTTCAAATAAAGGATTTAAAATCAAATCCCTAATAATATCTGCACCTAAATTAAAATACTTGTGGGGTAATTTATTCCAAAAACCAGTAATCTCTTCACCAGTAAAAGCATTTAAAATTCCCCCCTTACTTTCAATTTGTCTTGGAATTTCCTTTACATTTCTATTTTTAGTGCCTTTAAAAACCAAGTGCTCAATAAAATGTGAAATTCCTTTAATATCTGAAGATTCATTTTGTGCGCCAAATTTAACTGCTACACAGGTTGCCATAATTGGTAATTTTCTTTTTTCAAACAAAACAGTAAGTCCATTATCTAATTTTCGACGATAAAATTCACTTTCTTTTTTCATTTTATAAACAAAAAAAAGAACTTAATAAACATTTTCTTAATCAAAATTAATAATTTTTGTTATTTGACTTTTAATCTATTAATAAAATGTCTATATTTCCCTTCACTTTTAATATTAAAATCTATTTTAATCTCTTTTTTGAATTCTGGCATAGATAATACAGCAGTTTCTGCTTCTCCACCTTCAAAATCAATTCTAAAACTATATTTTTTACTTAACTTTCTTAATTCTTTAAAATTTTTTTTGGTAATAATCTTTCCAAGCCATTCTTTCCCTAATCCTTCACAAGCAATTTTGGTTAAAATAATTTTGAAATTATATTTAAATAATTCTTCCCAAATTTTTTCGCTTTTATATCCCCATAAAGGGGCATAAAATTTCAAATTAAATTCTTTACAAATTTTTTTGATTCTCTTGCTTTGATAATTGCTTGCTATTCCTCCAACAACAATCACATCAATTTTAGATTTAACTTTTCTAATCAGTTTTTTCAAATCATCAAGTTCTTTTTCTTTTTCACTTTTACTTTTTAAAACAATTAAATTTGAACCTAACATTTCAGATTGTTTTCTTAATAAATTTAAATGGGGTTTATGAAACATAAAACTATCAAAACTCTCAGGATTAATTGTTAATAAATATTGAATATCATAACCCTTTTCTTTTGCCTTATGCAAGGCTAAACTACAATCCTTCCCTCCAGAAAATAAAATTGCTGCTTTCATTATAATTTGAAAATTTTTGCTTTTAAATAATTTATCAATAATTTTATAAATTCAAAGACTATTTATCTTTATGCCGA
>Ga0268285_1000471_pt1 | contig 23530 bp, 21 predicted proteins | sample saktaG_2_FD_190144 | JGI IMG/M metagenome (GOLD analysis project Ga0268285, IMG submission 190144) | Saline water microbial communities from Sakinaw Lake, British Columbia, Canada - sak_2013_06_06_120m | ecosystem: Environmental > Aquatic > Non-marine Saline and Alkaline > Saline ... | reverse complement strand
TTCGATGGTGCATAGGGAACTTGAGGGATTCCATGAGGGATATAGTGTATTTTATATCCTGGTAAATCATAATCCTTTTTTAATATCTCCTTAGAAAGTTTATTCATTATTACAATGGCTTCAGAATTGTCGGCTATATCTTTAACCACTTTTTTTAAATGATCATCTGGCTTAGGTATTACTGTATGAAAAGTTGTTATAACTGGTTTTTTTAATACTTGAAGAAACGGAATAAGATAATTACCATATTCGCCGCCAAAAATACCGAATTCGTGCTGAACGTTAACTATTTTTATTCTCTTCTCTGTATTTATCTGTTCAGCAAGAGAAACATAATTTTCTAGTTCTTTGGCATTTATTTCATAATTGACATGATTATCATATCTATATTTATTTGGGAAGTGATCATTTAAGGCACATATTCCAGTTTTTATAACAGGATTAAACCTTTTATCTAGGGCCAGAATTAAATCTTGGGTAAAAGTTGCAATGCCACATTCTCTAGGAGGGTAAGAGCTTAAAAACAATATATAGTCAGATTCTTTTGAAGATTCAGAAGAACTCATTTTTCTGGAGTAGCTTTTAGGTTTTTAATCAGTTCATTAAGATTAACCTTAGCCACGGCAATTTTGTCATCAGAAGCTCCGTAGTAGATATATAGATCTTTCCCGAAGATAGCCGTTCCTGTTGGAAAGACAACGTTGTTAACAAATCCTTCTTTTTCCCATATTTCTTCAGGAGAAAATAAAGGTTTATTGAGTCGCCCGATAATTTTAAGAGGATTATTTCTGTCTAAAAGAGCTGCCGAAGCATGATAAATACGTGCTTTATTTAACTCTTCGACAGTGTGAAAAATGACTAACCACCCATCTTTAGTATAGATAGGAGGGGCACCCCCGCCGATATTTCTAGACTCAAACCAATATTTATTTTCTAAAACGACTTTGCTGGAAAGTTTCCTTAAATATTTTTTCCAAAAGCTTCTTTCTTTTAGTTCTTCAAAGTTTTCAAAGAATACTATTTGTATATCAGGTAAAATTCTGGCTAGCATTGCAAACTTGCCATTAATTTTTTTAGGGAATAAAAAGAAATCTTTAAACCAAAGAAGCACGTCTTTGCCGGCTAATTCTTCATAGTAAGCTTGAAACATAAAATATCTATCTTTAAGCTTTTCTTGTTTGAATAATGAAGTAGCGAAGTTATAGGTGACCAAAGGACTAATAACTCCTCTTTTTTTAAAAGTTTTTAAATTATGACTTGTCGTATAAGCGGTTAAAGCATTTTTACCATCATGGGCGACATAGGTAATATAGAAGGTCTTGCCTATCTTTACAATTCGAGGGTCCTCAACACCCTTGCTTTCATAATCATAAGTTCTTGGAATAAATGGTATATTCATTCTTTCGACAACTTTTATCGGTCCTTTTAATTTAGCGTAACCGATAGTTGAGTCATTATGATTATCTATTGCTCTATAAAACATATGAACAAAATCGCCATCTTGATAACAAGCCGGATTTAAAACAGCTCTTCTTTCAAATAAATTGCTTGTTGGTTCAAGTACGATTCCAAGTTTTTCAACGTTAATAGTCTTATCTGTAGTTTTTCTCATTAATTCAGGGATTATTTATTAATCATAGCTAAAATACTGGGATTAGTCCATCGTTTACTTTTTCACGATAAAGTTATAATATACAAGTGATGATTAATTCTCCCATAGAAGATATTAAAAATAGATTGGATATAGTTGACGTTATTAGAAGCTATATCAAAGTCCATAAAGCAGGGACTAATTATAGGGCAGTTTGCCCTTTTCATAATGAAAAAAAACCCTCTTTTTTTATTTCCCCGACAAAACAGATCTGGCATTGTTTTGGGTCGTGTAGTGAGGGAGGAGATATCTTTAAATTTGTGATGAAAATAGAAGGAGTTGAGTTTGGTGATGCTTTAAGAATATTAGCTCAAAAAGCAGGAGTTGAATTAAAGAAGCAAGATCCTAAATTAGTAACTGAAAGACAAAGAATGTATGAGATTACTAATTTAGCTTGTCGGTTCTTTGAAACTCAATTAGAACAAAGTCTTGCTGGCAAGGAGGCTAAAAAGTATCTTTTAGATAGAGGAATGAATGAGGAGAGTATTAATAAATGGAAATTAGGTTATGCGCCAGACGTTTGGCAGGGTCTTTCAGATTTTTTAGTTAGTAAAGGTTACCAAAAAAATGAAATAGAAAGAGTGGGTTTAGCTTTGAAAGGAAGAACGGGTAACTATTATGATCGATTTAGGGGTAGAATAATTTTTCCTATTTTTGATTTGAGCTCTCAGATTATTGGTTTTGGTGGGAGAATATTTAAACAAGTAAAAAGATTTGATGGGCAGGAAGAAGCAAAATATATTAATAGTCCAGCAACTTCTCTTTACGACAAGAGTAGGGTTCTGTATGGTTTAAACAAAGCTGGGATAGAAATTAGAAAGAATAATAAATGTATTCTTGTTGAGGGTTATATGGATGTAATAATGACTAGTCAAGCAGGATTTGAAAACGTTGTTGCTACCTCTGGGACAGCCCTAACGCCCTATCAATTGAGAATATTAAAACGTTATTCAGATAATCTTTTAACTGCTTTTGATATGGATTTAGCTGGTGGCTCTGCTACTAAAAGAGGCATAGACTTAGCTCAAGAAGAGGGATTTAATATTAAAATAGTGACAATGCCTGAAGGAAAAGATCCAGCCGATATTTCTTCTGAAAGGCCCGAAGAGTTCCAGGAGTTGGTTGATAGTGCTAAGTCAATTCACGATTTCTATTTTAATAACACTTTTTCTAAATACGATAAAAACACAATAGAAGGTAAAAAAGATATTTCTAAAATATTACTCCCTGTTATTAAAAAGATTCCTAATAAAATAGAGCAAGCTATATGGGTTCAGGATCTGGCAAAAGGATTAGGGGTTAGAGAAGAAAATATCTTAGAGGAATTAGGTAAAACAAAAGTAGAACAGATTGAAAAATATCAGGAAGAAGAAAAACAGCTAATCAAAAAAACAAGGAAAGAATTGTTAGAAGAGAGACTGGCTATTTTAATTATTAAGCGCCCAGAGAATGCTAGCTTGATTAAAAAAGAAGATTTAGCTCTCTTTTCTCTTGATGAAGTAACTGTTATAGATTATTTAATTGAAAATAATGGTAAAATAGAAAAAGTACCAGATAATCTAAAAGATAAGGTAAATTATATGTTTTTAAGAGCAGAAACTGAGTTAGATGATATTGATTATGAAAAGGAGTTTATTGATTGTCTTGATAGATTGAAAGATATAGTCGTCAGAAGTAAATTAAATAATCTTTCTAATGAAATAAGGTTAGCTGAGCAAGACAATAGTAGTGACGGAAAAGCTCAGAAATTAAGTGAAGAATTTAATCAAGAAGCTAAGCTTCTAAAAGAAATATGAAAAAAAAGAAAGTTGTTAAAAAATCTGTGAAAAAAATAGTCAAAAAAGCTGTGAAGAAAAAATCTGGGAAGAGGATTGTTAAAAAGAAAGTTTTTACAGATGAGAAAGTTAAAGAATTGCTTTCTAAGGTAAAGCAAAGAGGTTTTATCACTAATTCAGAAATTTTGCATAATTTTCCTGATTTAGATAGAGATATCAATGGCTTGGAAGGTCTCTTTGAAGCTTTTGAGAAAGAAGGAATTGAGATTAAGGAATCAAGAGAGTTTCTTAATATTGAAGATGTTAGCGAAGTTGAAGATGATGCTAAGTCAAAAATAGATCCTATCCAACTTTATCTTAAGGAGATAGGTAAAGTCTCTTTTTTAACAGCTGAAGAAGAAAAAGAATTGGCTAGAGGGATTGAAAAAGGGGACAAGGAGGCTATGAATCATTTAATGAAAGCTAATTTGCGGTTGGTTGTTTCTATTGCTAAGAGATATATTGGTAAGTCTCCTAATCTTACTCTTCTTGATTTGATACAAGAGGGAAATATTGGTCTAAGAAGAGCAGTTGAGAAATTTGATTGGAGAAGAGGGTATAAGTTTTCTACTTATGCTACTTGGTGGATTAGGCAAGCAGTAACAAGAGCTTTAGCTGATCAATCAAGGACTATTAGAATTCCAGTTCATATGGTGGAAACAATCTCTAAATATACCAAAGTTAGGAGACGTCTTTTACAAGATCTGGGTAGAGAGCCATTGGCAGAAGAGATCTCGGCTGAAATGGGTATCCCTGTTGCTAAGATTCATCATATAAAGAAGATATCACAGGAAACAGTTTCTTTAGAGACTCCAGTTGGAAGTGATGATGATGACAGTGTTTTATCAGAGTTTATCCGAGATGAAAAAACAATATCTCCTTCTGTTCAAGCAGCCAGATCATTATTGAAAGATAGATTAGGAGAAATCCTAATAGATCTAACTCCAAGAGAACAAAAGATACTAGGAATGAGATTTGGTCTAAATGATGGAATTACTCATACTCTAGAAGAGGTTGGTCAAGAGTTTGGCGTTACTCGTGAAAGAATTCGTCAAATTGAAGCCAAGTCTTTAGTTAGAATAAGAGAACATGATAAGCTTAAGAAACTCAAGGGTTATTAAGATGAACGAAGCAGATCAAAAGTTAAAGGAAATAAAAGATGATATTCTAAAATGTGATAAGTGTTCTCTAAGAAATTTTAGAGATGAAAATAACTATCTTCCTGTTATTGGTCAAGGTAATCATAAGGCAGACATAGTCTTTATAGGGGAAGCTCCGGGATCAAATGAGGCTAAGACAGGAATTCCCTTCTGTGGAGCTGCAGGAAGGATATTGGATGAGCTTTTAGGTCACGTTAAGATAGATAGAAGGGATATTTATGTAACTAACATATTGAAAGATAGGCCTCCTAATAATAGAGATCCTGAATTAAACGAGATAGAAGAGTGTCTTCCTTATTTAGAGAAGCAAATAGAAATAATTAAACCAAAAGTGATTTGTACATTGGGGAGATATTCAATGGGTGTGATTATGCAGAAGTTTAATTTAGCTGATAAGCTAGATTCAATAAGTAAAATCCATGGAAAGGAATTTGAGTATAAAGGAATAAAGATAATTCCTCTCTACCATCCAGCCGTTGCTGTTTATAACGGAAATAGGAAAGAGGAATTGAAGAAAGATTTTGAGATATTGAAAAAATATGTGTAGTGATGGCGTAATGTAATTTGTTGTTCTGGGTTCGATATGGTATAGTTAAGCAATGGGTTATGCTGGAAAATTAGATTTAAAAATAAAGGCTCGTGCTCTTAGGAAGAGGGGTTTATCGATTAAAGATATTGAAAAGAAGCTGAAGGTTTCAAGATCTTCAGTGAGTATTTGGGTTCGTGATGTTAAGCTTACGAGAAAGCAATTAGAAAAATTATATCTTAACAAAAGAACGGGTGCATTAAGAGGTTGTATTGTTGCGGCAATGAATAAAATAAAGAAGAAAGACAAACTAGTTAAAAAATTAATACAGGAAGGGAAAAAAGAAGTTGCCAGGATATCTAGTCGCGATAAATTTGTAATCGGTATAGCTATGTATTTTGCTGAAGGCGAAAAAACAGGCGATAATGTTGGTTTTAGCAATACGGATCCTTTGGCGATAAAATTTATGACAGACTGGTTTAGAAAATATTGTAAGGTAACTGAGGAAAAATTTCGTTGCTATTTATATATCCACGATAATTTAGACGAAGTGAAAGCTAAAAAATATTGGTCCAAATTAACAGGCATACCCTTGCATCAATTTAGAAAAAGTTATATAGTTAAAAACAACCCTAATAGATTAAGAAAGGTAAGGCATGTTTACGGTGTTTTAAGAGTATCAATAAGCAATGCTAATCTTCATAGAAAAATAATGGGTTGGATTTCAGGGATATTTAAAAATTGAATACATTCCGCGGTAGCTCAATGGTAGAGCGTCCGGCTGTCAAAAGGCAGTCCTTAACGGAAACGTTAAGGGGTAAACTTCGGGATAACGGTGAATGCTAAGTTTTTTATAAATATGCGAATACCGTGGGAACCTTGTTTTAATGGGGAGCTCCGTAGAGACTAGATACCGAAGCACCTAAACTCTTTTTGAGTATGGTGATGATATAGTCCACGCCCTAGTGAAAGCTTTGGATAAGTGTAACCGGTAGGTTGTAGGTTCGAATCCTACCCGCGGAGCCAAATTGTATGTTGTGGGTTGTTTGCCTCGGCGCTTCGCGCCTCGGTAAGCGCCCTGCGGGCGCTAAAGGCTGATTTTGAAAGGATTTGCCACGCTCCGCGTGGCTCAAAAAACAATTCCCGTTCCCGCAAAATTCGGTTCGAGCCAATCTTTTTTAGAAAATCTTTTTTCTCAAAAAGATTTTCCTGCAAAGCGATAATTTCGGCTTGTTTACTGTCTAAAATGAATTTTTTAGCAGGTTCGAGCCAATGATCGCCGTTTTGCTCAAAATCCTTTAATTTTTCAGAAATCTCAATCTTATGGTTGAGGATTTTTTGTTTTTTGGCAGTGTATTCGTCTTTAGTAATTGTGCCGTCTAAGTGCGTATCCAATAGCGTGTCCAATTTTTCCTCAAGCCCCTTTATTTGAGATTTTAGATTTTGAGCAAAAACGGCTCCGTCTTTGGCTTCTTGCTCTTTGTCTTTGTCTAGTTCCGCAATCATTTTATCAGCCCAAGACGGAGGCAAAGAAACTTTTTGAATTTGTTTGTTTATCTGATCCGCCAAAACTTCTTCGCGAATATATCCTTGCGAGCATTTATCTCGCTTTTTTGTGCAACGATAATAATTGTGTCCTTTTTGCGTTTCAGAAGTTATGGCGCACCCGCACTCTCCGCAAAACAAAAGTCCGCGAAAAGCAAATTCTTTAATCTTTCTTTTTTGTGGGCGGGAGCGATCAGATAAAACCTTTTCACATTTTTCAAAAAGTTTCTTTGTAATCATTGGCTCGTGCTTTCCTTGATGAAGTTCGTTGTTGTATCTAAATATGCCATAGTAAAAAGGATTTTTTAAAATATGTTGTATCATTGAAACGGAAAGCATTTTTTCCTTTCGGGTCAACAAGCCGATGTCAAAAATTTTGTCTCTTAAACTTTTCAGAGAATAATTTCCAGTTGAATATAAGTCAAAAATTTTCTTAACGAGGCGAAATCTCTCTGGGTCTTTTATCATTGTATGGTTTCGCAAATCATTCAAATATCCAAGCGGAGCATATCCGGGCATTTCGCCTCGCCTTAATTTTTGTCTTAAACCTCTTTTAGTATTCTCTGAAAGATTATCAACAAAATATTTTGACTGCCCAAAAGCGATATTGAGCATAAATTTTCCTTGTGGCGTGGCTTCAAACCAAAATGTGGGAAATTTTAAAAACTTGATTTTCTCGCTGTCTATTAAAAAAATAATTTTCCCGCCGTCAACAGAATTGCGGGCGAGCCGGTCGGGGTGCCAAGATAAAATTCCGTCCGCTTCGTTTTTTTCTATTCTATCAAGCATATTATTGAAAATCGGACGGCCCGGCTCTTTGGCAGTCTGTGATTCGCGGAAAGTATCAACAATCGTCAGATTTTCCTTTTCCGCCAATTCCCGCAATTCTGTTTCCTGCGCTTCTAGCGACAAAACTTGCCTGTCGTCCTCATCTGTTGATTTTCTAATGTAGAGAAAATATTTGTTCATAGTTTTGAAAATTATTTTTTTAATAATATCGCTTTTGGGCAATTCCGCTTCGCGGAATTATTATCGCTTTGCAACTCGCCCTAAAGGGCGAGAAAAAAAGATTGGCTATCCCGCCAATGGCGGGATTCTGTTGCTTCGCAACAGCGAACCGAATTTTGCGGGAACGGGAATTGTTTTTTGAGCCACGCGGAGCGTGGCAAATCCTTTCAAAATCAGGCCTTAGCGCCCGCAGGGCGCTTACCGAGGCGCGAAGCGCCGAGGCAAACAACCCACAACATACAATTTGGCTCCCCAAGTGGAACGATGTTCGAACCTGTTTGAGAGAGATGGATAATAATCTTATGTTTAAAATTGATATTTTATAACCCTTCAGCATAGTATGCGAAAGGACATTTAAACCTATTCGTCAAAAAAATAGATTTTTAATATAAACCTTAAATTATAAATTACGCAGGAAATTCACTTAACCTTAGGTTTCTTTGTCATTAACCGCAAACGCAACTTAATTAATAAATTTATTTGTATAAGAATAAAATGTGGTATAAGATAATCTAATATCGATATTGATACTATCATAAAAGAAAAAATATATATTAAATTATTACTGTTGTCTTTTATTAAAAAATCTATAAATCCGCTTTCGATATTAAGTAAATAACTAATCAAAAAAATTATAAATAATATAACGGGAAAAGATACAATAGTATTTCTTGATAAACTAAAATTGGTCCCGAGAAGATTCAACTTCTCGGGATATACAGTTATTAATTGTTTATGTGGATATGGCTTAAAAATGCCAAAAGATAAATCTTCTTTATCTTCCTTAATCCGCTTGCCAAATAAACAGAAATTTAATTTTGTTAAAGCCTCTATTATTAAAGCTATTGAATCCATTAACTTTTCACGAAAATTCATTTTTGCCCTAAGATAAGACCCCTGAAAAAAATTTGTTGTATTTATATGCGAATTATATAATTCATCAATAATTTTATTCAGATCTATAGTTTTCCCATTTTTTTTATTAATAAATTCTTTAGTCGAGGGGTTAAAGCTAAAAGTTGTAATATTTTCTAAGTCTATTGGCTGTTTTGAAGCTTTACTTATCTTTAAAGATCTTTTTGTCGGACTATTAGGGTCATTAAAATTGTAGTCAAAACGACCAGATAAATAACGATTAAATTTAGATACTCTGATAATTAAATCTACCCCTTCTCTTGCCTCATTGTCGTCACGAAGGTAATACCCAACCCTAATAAGCACTACATCATTTTTAATTTCTTTTTCATTTTGTGATTGTGAGGGAATAAAATTGCCATCTTCTGGATAATCTCTAAGAACACTAAAACCAATTAGTTTTTCTTCTTTCCAAACTATAACCTCATCAGTTTTTTTATTCTTAAAAAGTTTAGCGAATTCTTCATTCTTCATAAATTATTTTTTAACTCTCATTGCACCCAAACCACTGTTCCAGTTATTTTTTAGTAAAAGCATCTTATTCGTTATAAAATCATCAGAATAATTTCCTTCCCTATCTTCAAATAAAACTCTCATTTTATCAATAAGGGTTCTCCTGTCATCCATCCATTCAAAACTACCACCGTCCCTAAAATCCATAGTAAGTATTACATCTACTGCTTGCCCTATTTCAATGCTAGCTTTCTCTAATTCTTGATATGAATTAATGAAATCTTCATCTCGAGATAATTCTTCGGGCATGGTTTCTGAGTTTAAAATTTTATCAAAAAAATTTGCCAATGCAGTGCCTCTGTCATATAAACGTTCTATTGCTGTTAATATATGTATAGATGCCTCGCTTGTAGAACGATTAGGAAGCTTATCTGTCCATTTGGCGATCGTATATCCTGCGTCAAAAAGCCTTGAACGGTATTCGTTTTTAAAGTATTCTGATTTTTTTCCTAACAATCTTTTGTCTTGATTTTTAATATTCTCAATATCATTAATATCCCAGCTTATATCTTTCCTATAAGCAACGTCTGCTATTTCAGAAAAAACCAACAAAGCGTCATGTGTGAAACGATAATTCATTTTTTGCGGGTAAACATCTTGCCAATAAGTATATTCATCTACAGCTTTTTTTTGATATCTTGCAACATTATCGCCAACCATAAAAGCTGTGCCGATTATGATGATAAAAATAAATAGAAAAACGCCCATTACAACAAGCGCCTTATTATCTTTTTTGGTGTCTTTAAATTTAAATTTTGATAATTTCATAAAATTATTTATCTTGTTTATATTATATTTTACATAATATCATCATAATTTTCTTCACCCGAGATAAGGCTTAAACAAAAAATATGTATTGAAACTAGTAGAATAATTCTATGATTTTCATATTTTCTTCATCTAATTTACGCCCAAAATTAGATTATATTGAAAAAATTATAATCTAGAAAAAAATTTCTTATAAATTTCTTTTTTTTTATAATGATTTAAAGCCCTAATAATAGAGTGTCTAATCCACCAAGTAGCATAAGTAGAGAACTTATATCCCCTTTTCCAATCATATTTTTCAGCTGCATGCAATAATCCATCATTTCCTTTTTGAATTAAATCTAAAAAAGGAAGACCATAACCCACAAACTTTTTAGCAATCTCAACAACTAATCTCAAATTTGCCCTAACCAATCCTTTGGCAGCCTTTTTGTCTCCCGCGTCTCTTTCTTTAGCAAGTTTAATTTCTTCATCTTCGCCAATTAAAGGAAATACAGCAACTTCCTTCAAATATTTCTCTATCTTCAATTTTTCATTCTCATCTTCCTCTAAACTATAACCATCCTTAGTGCGTTTAAATTTCTCTTCTACGTTCTCAATAATTCTACTCAAATTAACACTTGAAGTGCTTTCAAGTGCTTCTGTCCTTGCAATCGCTACCTCAAATCTCTTGTCCATTATTGCAATGATTGTTGCTAAAATAAGATATATTATGAAAACGGCAAGAATTTGTATCGAACTTTTTAAAACAAACTTCAAAATTAAAAACGCCATAAAGAAAAAAATAATAGTAGGAATATTCATAACTATGGCTTTTAATGCTCCTTTTAATTTAAAACAATAGATATAAGAAAAACCTCTCGTTAATCCTTCAATAAATGGAGTGCCCATAAGCATAGTTGCAATGAACACAAGAATAGAATTAAAAAAATATTTATACCAAACACCACCAATATTACTCCATATCCCAAATACTAGCGCTATAACTATTGAGATAGCCCCTGCATTTCTCGAAACAAGAGGTAATAATCTTTTTTGTGTTTTTGCCATAAATTATTTTTTACTTTGATTAGATGTATTAAGTAAATCTGCGATAAAAACTTCGTATTTATTAGATTTATCAGGCAATATAAACAAAATTATAAGACCCAATTCATGACAAAACGCCAATATCCCTCCAACAAAACGCTTGTATCCTTTTAATTTTGCAAAATGAGCACAAGAAATAATATAAATATAATACCCTATCAGAATAATTAAAAAAGAACTAATATTATAAAAATCTAATCTTTCTATTTCAATAGTGGAATTATAAATTAATAGAATTGCCACTCCAAGATATTTCAAAATAAATCCAATGAATATCAAAATCTTGATTTTTTTTCTAAATTCATAATATTTACTAACAAATGTTGGAGTAAAAAGTTCTTCGACTGAGCCCAAATCTTCAGGGTGTCTAGTAATTTTTTTGTTGTTTTTCATATTCTGAAATTAATTTTCATGTTTTTTCTGATGCAGATTGATCAAATATAGGATTGCCATTTTCGTCTATTTCTTCATTTGCATGATATATCGTTAAGAAACCACGCAGTTCAATGCCAATAACATTGCATTCTCCTTCAATGCGTTCTTCATGATAGTCAAATTCTTCGTCATATTCATCGGCAGAATTCATGGCAGAAGTATAATCTTCTGATGCACTTTGGATTTTTCCCTCCCAGAAAAAAATGATAGTTAAAGCGATAATTGCGATGGCTGTTAATTTTAAAATTTTTTTGTTTTCATATTTATAAATTTTGTGATTTCGGAAAAAGCTGGCTTAATATCTTTCTTGATATATCCAACTGTTCCTTTTTCGATAACTCCTTCCAATTTCTTCCCTTCAATAGTGCCTTTAAGTTCACTAAATTGATTTGCTGTTTTTTCATAAATTTATTTTTTATAATGCATGCTCTTTGTCTGCAATAAAATTTTTATACATTTTTAATAAAACTTCCATCTCTTCTTCTGTTTTAGGATATTCTTGAAATACTATAAGATTATAATAATCAATATCATATTCATCAATCTCTCCACTTATATCTTCTTCGTATGAATATCTATCATAAATCCACGTTTTAAAAACTTTATCTGGCTTGTCTTGAAATATAATATCTATAAATTTGCCGCCTGTTGCACTGTTATTAATATACAGAACAATAAATCCACTTTTATAATAATCCTTATTATAAGAATCAAGTTGTTTAATCGCATCTATGCTTATGATATTAGAATCTTTGTCCATCCCCTCATAATCACCATTGAGATAGCTATCTAAAACATTACGCAAATGAATAACATGAAAATCTTCATAGACATTAAAATATCCTTGCAGTTGTTCATCTGTAAGATCGGAATATTTAATTGGCTCAACGCTCTCAAGTTTCAATTGATTTCCCTGCTCTTGCTCAACTACACTTTTTTCTTTTGAAGAAAAATCTATTATTGACTCATCTAAAATTGTCTCGCTGTTATCCGCTATTTCTTCTATTTGTGCCTTTTGTGACGCAGGGAACAACTCGCCAATCACGCCAATACCAAAGACTGCAACTAACAATAAGACTAACGCTATAATAAATATTTTTTCTCCCCCATGGAATTTATTGTTAATAAATTGAATTATACCCATAAATATATATAAATGATCTATCTAGTTATGTCTATACTATATCACTATTATGCTATCCAGCAAGCCAAAGAGTGGATAAGAAATATATGTCAAATTCAACGAAAATAGCCACAATGATTAACGGTTCCCGAAAAATTTATCTTATATCCCCTTTTGTATCTATTATTTATGCACAAACATTTGATATTTCTTAAATATATGCTATATTAACATCAAACACTAGCCTAAGTCCCGCAAGGGATATGGCACAAAATCCTACGCGAATAAAGATGGTCTTCTGACCAGCACTTGTTACTTAGGTCTATATCCGAAAGGATGTAGGGCGGTTCCGAAAGGAGCTGTCGCTGTGTCGGGAGACCATTTTTGTGTTAAATTAAAATATATAACTATAATTTATTTTAATGAAAAAAAATTACAATATTAGTATAATTCTAATATCTCTAGGCGCATTTTTTCTTTTAAGATTTTTTAGAAAGTTAGGTTTACAGGATTTTTTGTCCGCAAGAATAAATATCAGTGGTTTTTTAATAAATTTAATCATAATACTTATGTTGATTATAATTTTTCTGATTATTTTATTCTTATATTTTTTTATTATAAGAACTTTTCTTAATGTTTTAAGGCAAAAAAGGTTAGTAAGACAATTCGTTGTTCAGAATTGTTTGGAAATTAAAAAAATAGATGATTTTACTTTTATGCCACTTAATGAAATTGTAAATTATTTTTCATCTATTCTTAATCAACTCGTTATCACAATACAAAAGAAAGAATTATATGCTACAAGCACAGAGATAAAAAAAAGGTTCCCTGAAATCAGCAAATCTATACTGACAGAATTTAATGACCCACATATGGTAAAAATAGTAAAAGAGTTTATCAAACTTTGCACAGATAAAATTTCTGACAATTGTAAAAAATATATTCGTTAAATATATGGATGATAGTAAGGCATATAAAGCGTTGTCATGACAGTATATTAAAATAAAAATAAGTTATTAAAATATGGGCTTTTTGAAAAAAATTCAATTTATGATGATTAAGTCTATCTGCATGAAGTCATGCAGATCAATGTCTTTTTGTTTTGACGAACTTGAAAAGAGATTCCCAGAATCTGATGTTAAGAATTTATTAGTTGCAACATTATTAAGAAAAAAAGACTGGAAACAAATAGATAATTTTAGTTTTGAATATAAAAATTTTGATAAATTAACAATTAAAGATGATCATAATCTAGAAAAAATTATCAAAGATACGTTATGGATAGAACTTAAAAATGCTATACTTAGTTATGCTGATGAGAAAATAGCAAAAGAACTTATGTTGAAAACAGTGTCATTTTTTTTTGACAAACGCTGTAAAAAAATACATTAACACTTAATTTATGTTAATATTTGATTATCGTTCGTTTATTAGCTCAATAACTCGTCTCACGTTGCGATTACAGGGGCTTTACCGAGAGAGTTGGTATACTTGTCGCTCTTGATGTTGCTCGTTAAAGGCGATCTATATCTTTATGTGTCGCACTATACCTGATAAACGACCCTTGTTCTAACACAAAAACTCGCTTATGCGAGCTTTTTTATTTCCTTATATTTAATGTATGGAACCCCACCCCTATGGTTTATAGTAATATAGGTGTATACAATTTTTTAATTTTTTATAACCGTTCTCTTTGATTTGTTATAACACAGGAACAGAATACCGTTATTATATTTTCTTAAGAAACTTTTCTTGTTCCCCTACAATATGGATACCTAGAACAGCCATAAAATTCCCCATACCTTCCATTTCTTAAAACCATGTCCGAACCACATAAAGGACAAAATTTACTCACGCTTTCCTCTAATTTTTCGTGAAAGCTATTATCTTGTGTAGTTGGAATATTTTTACAACTATTACAAAATCTACCATATCCCCTTATTAAATTACTGTCCCTGAAATCACTTAATGGTTTTACTTTTCCACATTTCGGGCATTCTTTTGCTTCACCATTCTGTAAGTCTTCAATTGTTTTGTGAACATTTGACAATATATTATTCCTACCGAAATTACCCTTAAGTAATATTGCAATTCTGTTGTCGAGCGTTTCTATTGGATTTTCCCCTAGGTTAAACTTATTTATCCTTATGAATTTATAGCCGTAGCCCTCAAGTACTTTCTGTCTAAATAAATCTTTGTCAGAATAATAGTGTTCATAATTGAATTCGTTAACTTCGTCAATATTTTTGAAATGTTCTTGGAATCCATCATACTCAATAATAATTTTGTGTTGATCGTTATTTTCATCTTGATATGTCAATAAAAAATCTACAATATAGTTGGGATGTTTATAAAATTTATCTAATTGTGTTAAATATTCACCGATTTTAAATTGAGGGACAAATTCTATTTTATCTTTATTGTTACTCCAAAATTTCGTTTGATAGAACCAATTCATTATTTTTGGCTCCATTTTGGATCTTTTATCTACGCTTGAGATGTCTTTTTCTTTTTTAGCTTCATCCAAAACGCAAGAATAGTGTCTTATTGCTTCCCCTATTGAGCCACTATACTTATCTATCGTTTTGCTCAATACAAAATGCATACATTCTTTTGCACGACTGAAACCAACATTAAGCCTTTGTGCTTTAATCTTTCCCTCTTCTTCTAAATCAACGCTGCTTAAATCTTTTATGAAAACACCCCATAGATGATCTTGCTCTTCTGTGGCAACCATTGAATAATAAATTATATCTCTTTCTTCTCCCTGACAAGTGTCAAAGGTCATTATTTTTAATTTCAACTTTTCAAAGAAATAACTACTTTCTGGCAATTTGCTAATTTGTTCCATTATTAATTTCTGTTGATTGGTGTGAGGGGTTATAATACCAACGCTTGAATTTTTGTCTTTTTCTTTCAATTTTCTTAATTCGGATATGATAAAATCAACTTCGAGTTTATTCGTGTTTGGAATAATTTCTTGTTTATTGTCGTGTTTAATAAAGGAAAACTTTAATACTTCATCAATATTTTTTCCCCTTATTTTCATCACTTGCAGGCTATCCTGATAAAAATATTTTTTAGAGTAAGAAATAATTTCTTTATATCCACGAAAATATTTCAGTAGTCGCACATTATAATTGTTTATAAATCCAAAAAACTCTAATATGGAAGTTTTTATGTCAAATTTTTTGAGTTTTATTAGTTTATCATCTTCTTTGGAAACATTTTGCTTAAATACATTTTCTAAATTATTTAAAAATTCTCTATTTGTGTCTGTCCGAGCAAGAGAAGCTTTTACGTTACTAAATTGATTATTATCTCCTAAAATAAGCATTTTTTTTGCCCTCAACAATGCGGGGAAAGCTTGGGCAATACTTACCTGTGAAGCTTCGTCGATAATCACCAAGTCAAAAATTTTTGGTTCTAAGGGTATATATTCTGCATAATCTCTAATGCCTGCCAGAATGCAAGGAAAAGCTTCCTTGAGTTTTGCAAAATCATTCTTGGGAAATCTTTGTTTGCCTTTAATTATATTCCTTAGTGTTCTGGCGGTTGATAAATTTTCGTTATAAAATTTCACCACACTCTTGTCCATTATATATGTCATCTTGGTAGTAACCAAACTTTCTAAATTTTTCTTTTGAGTCACATAATTTAAAATTGGTATATCCTTAAATTGCTTAGTTATTTTCTGTTTTAAATTGATATACCTAATAAATTTACTAAACTCCAATTCATCTATTTCAAAAAATTTATTCTCATAAAAATCTTTTAATAACAAAAGGTCTATTCCCATCTTATTTAATGTTTTGGGATATTTGCCTAAACCCTTCTTTAAATATTCAATATCACTAATTAATTCAATAATACTTTTTGTGTTCAAAGCAAAATTTTTATCAAACAGAATTTTATAGAAAATTGAAAGATAATCAAAGTCTATTTCTGTTTTAACTTTATCTTTCAATTTATTTGCATAGACAAAAACTTCTACCAAAATTTTTAATTCATTAATAAGTTTGTGTGGTTGATCTGTTTTTAGGGTATAAAAATGTTGCTTAAAGTCAGAATTTAATTTTTCTATTTTTTTCTTTCTGAAAACATATCCCAATAACCAATTTTTTAAACCTTCATAACTCTTAATGAAATCTTGCAAAAAATCCAAATCTTTATCTGAAAAATTATTAAAAAATCCTATATTCTTTATTTTTTCAGAAAAATGTTGCTCCACTTCTTCTACATTACTAGAAATTACAAATAAAATTTGAGTAAACGCCTCAAATTTCACAATTTGTTTTATGCCCTTAAGGTTAAAAGCAAAATGATTTTCCACTAAATGGTTTAATTCCTTATTGGTTATTCTATCCCTCAATTTAACAAATGTTGTTTTAAATTCTTCTAGATCAATTACAGAATCTTTTTCTCGTAAAATCTCATCAATCTCAAAATATTCATTTTCTTTTTTATAAAATAATTCTTCTAAATTTATTATTTCAAAGATTTCATTGATATCTATCTTTTCGTGAGCCAAAACTTCTGCTTCTATGTCCTCTTTTAGTGTGTTAGATATCTTTTTTATGTTATCTTCTATAGAACTAAATTCTTCCTTAACAGCCTTATAATGTGTTTTAATATTTTCGATTGATGCGGAAGATAAAATTTTACTATATGTATTTCCCGTCTTTCCTAAACGTAGTATCGGATTCTGAAAATTTTTATCAAACCTAACCTTATTCATTGTTTCTGAAATTTTATCTTCAACTACGTCCAAAGCTTCCTTCTTGTCCGACAGAACTAGAACAGATTTTTTCTTTAGAATGGCATCAAAAACAATCGCAGTTATTGTATGACTTTTGCCTGTTCCTGGGGGTCCTTCAACACTAATATAATTACAATCATTTTTGTTAATCGCAGATAAAATTTGCCTTTGTTCGCTGTTTAATGGAATTGGCGTATTAAAAACAAGCTTATCACTGGTTGTTAAATTGTCCCACTCATCATAAACTACATCACTAAAATTTTTTGGATTATTATAAATAAAATCTTCTATTAAACGATTGAAAGCGTCTCCCAATACACTATTGCCAGATGATAATAATTTTAGAATATCTTCGTAATCGTTAATCAATGCTTCGTCGGATTTATCAAACAAATTTATATAACAAGAATTGGATAATTTAACAAAAAGCCCTTTAGCAACTTGAATATTATCCGTGCGTAAATCAACTTCGCCCCCTAATTCAAAAAAATTGATTATCTCGCTAATGATTGATTGTAGGACGTTAACTAAATCAGTTTTGTGTTGTGTTAAATAAATTATTCTTTCTGATATTAACTTAAGGTTCCCCTTTTTAGAATTATCCTTGTTATATTCTTGAACAATATAATCTAAAGCTTTTTTATTTATATACACTTGAGCATCAAAATCAATTTGAAAACCATTTCCATCTTTCTTAATATTAAAGGGAATATAAAAAACAGGGTATTTTACCCTGTTAAAAGTCATGTCACAAAAATAAAGATAAAATTCTTTCTTATCTAAAATATTTTTATTCTTTTCTATTTCAAAGATTTCGTTAAAAAGATCTGCTACCTTGAAACTCTCAAAAAATTCAGTCAAACTATTTTTGACGTCTTCGGTCCTAAAAACAGACTTAAAGTTTCTAGCAACGTCAATCTTTTCTTTATTGATTAAAAAATTTAATATTTTAGTAATCTTATTCTTTGTGCTATTAATTAGAATATCAGTGAGTTCTTCTTCTATCAAATAAATCGTGTTATCGTCCCCTAAATTAAGGTCTGATAATGGTTTCTCAAGATTTCTGACAAAAGGCAAAATCAAATCTTTCTTAATTATCTTAGAAATCTCTTCCAGAGAAACGCTCACGGCTTTATTATAATCATCTGCATATAATATTGATGAGTTTTTGATATATCTAACACTTTTTTTTATAATATTATCTATTTCTTTATCGGATATTTTTATTATCTGGCTTCTAATAAGTTCTAAAAGATTTTTAGGAATATCAGCTTTATGTACTCCTTTTCTGATACTGTTAATAATATTTTTGTCAAAAGAATGATTAATTGCTTTCCATGCAAGCTTATTAAAGCTTGGGTATTTCTTCAAATTAAGACCAACTAATAAATTATCTTCATTCTGTAATTTTATATTTCTTTTTGGATTTCTTCTTTTATGAAAATCTGTTTCCAAAAATTCCATAAAATATTTAGCCACTCCTTTAATAAACGCCAAAGGAGTGCCATCTTTACTATTTTTTTCAATTTTTGACTTTAGTATAGCTTGTTTTTCCATAATTATTTAGAATGACTTACTCTTCCTCTTTTTATTATACCACCTTCTTAAATATAACCAAGTCTTTGTTAAGATACTATTCATTTTTGTTTAATTTTGTTCTTTTTGAATATTTCTTTGTTTTTCTGTATGAAAATTAGCAATGAATTAAATAACAAAAAAATATCCATACTTTACCTATATTTAGGCAAACCAGACGTTCTTAAGTACCTTTTAGATTTTGTTTTTTGTTTAAATTACTAGAGTTAGCGTTTCTTCTTGCTGTGGATATAGGTCGGGACAGGGAAATTTTAGAATATCTCTCTTTTCTTTTTACTGAAATGGTTTAGAATAAAGACAAAACATAATAACAAGCAACAATGGCAAAAAAACAAACAAAAAGCATTAGCCCTAAAAGAGAAGTGGAAAGGAATGCTCCAAAGATAAAAAACTTGCAGCCAAGTATTAAACCAAAAATTTTAGAGCTTATGGCTAAAGAAATGAGCAATCTGTGGACTAAAGAAAAGCTTATAGATTTTCTTATTAATTGCGGAATTGACAAAAGGCTTATTAAAGATTCTCAAATAAAATGGAAGATAGCCTATAACGTTTTGCAAAAGCTGAATATCTCCAACCAACCTAATGGAGAAAAAATGTTGTTTAAGATAATTGAAGACGCTGTTCACCCGCTTGCACACGAAGGAGACAGATTGTCTGCGGAAGCGTTACTAAATAAATTTAGTGAATATCTAAGTTGTGATAATTATGAAACAGTCTTTGATGAAAAGGGAAATCGGTATAAATTTTATCTCAACCGAACAAACGAAGAACTAAATGAAATTGTTGCGGAACTTGACGAGGAAAAAGACAAACGAGCAAAGGAAAAATTTAAATTTCTTCAGCAACCAGATAATAAGGAAAAAATTTCTTTATTGCTTCTAATATTTCAATTATTAATGGACACTGTAGAAATTTTTTGCACAAACCCTTTAAATCCAACAAGGGAACTAAATAATACATATGAATATCTAAACCAACAAATATGGAACATTATTAATGATCTTAAGTTGCGAGAAGATGTGGTAATTTACAATTTCAACAGCTATAAGTGTATTTTTTTTAATCTTTTTTTCGCAGGACAACAATATGCAGAGCAGAATAAAGAATTAAGTTGGGAAAAAATTAAACCAAAAATGAATACCATGTATGGCGAAATAGATAAAATTTGCCAAAAAGTAGGCACCGACAACACTATCATTAATCTGAAAGAGCATAAAAAGCTAAAGGATATTAAATCTTACCTATCGGGTTTAAAAAAGAAAATAAACGAAGAAAGCAAGAAAGAACAAAAACAACAGAAAAAATATGAATATAAAGGAATTTCTATTAGAAACAAAATATCCAATAATGTAACGTGGAAAAACATAACCATAAGATTTTTAAATTCTTACGATGTCAAAATTCTTGTGAAAAACAAATTACACACACAAGCCAACAATGAGGATATGGGGTGCTTTTGCCTAAACAAAAAAGACAAAGATGCAGATGTTCAATGGAAATTTTTACAAGAACTTTCTGTTTCTGGGGGAGAATGCGATCTACGATCCAAAATTAATGTTCAAGAAAAAGAGAAATATCGACAATATAAAATGAAATTATCTTTAAATCTTAAAAAGTTTTTTAATTTAAATGAAGATCCATTCTACGAATATAGAGATAAATATATATATAAAACGAAATTCAGAATAGAACCAGAACCGGATTTACGAGGAAGTGGTGAAATTTATGAAACAAAAGAAGAAGAAAAGAGATACATAAAAAAATTATTAGACACGTAGCTGAAACTATAGCGTGAATTTTCACGCTATTTTTTTATAAATTAACGCCAAAATATCCCTAATTTAAGGGATTTTTTTATTTTACAAGAATTTTCACAGTATATATATAGAGGGGATAAAAATATTCTATGTTTTCTAAAAAACAAATACAACAATTCAAAGAAATTTATTTTGAAAAATTCGGAGAGAAAATATCCGACCAAAAGGCTTTAGAATTGGCAACAAGCCTAATCAATCTTTATAAAACAGTTTATAAATCTAACAAAAAAATAATATGAAACAAAAATTAATATGTCATATAGATGAAAATTTAGAAATTTGGGTAGACGCACATCAATATATCTTGAGAAAAGATGACAATCAAAATAAAAACTCTTACTATTCTAGCCTAGAATTGATTATTCAAGACGTTTTGCAACTAAAAATTAAACAATTCGCAACTGAGAGTATTAAAAAAGATCTTAGGGGCTTAGGTCAAGCCATCAAGAAAGCCGAACTTTATGTCCACGAAACACTAAGACCAATATTAGACGGACATAAACAACAACAAGACAAGTCTTAACAACGTGAGAGAGGATGATAGAGCGTGATAGAGAAGAATTTTACAAAGAAGAAGTAATTATGCCCTACCTCTAAAAAATACTGCTTTAAATCGTTTAAAAATATTTAAATTATGAATATTCAAGAAATAGAATTAAAAAATATTAAAGCTAACTCAAGTCAAAGTTGCATATTAGCATCATTCGCGATAATTTTTGTGGGAGATAAGCTGAAACTAACAGGATTTAGAATAATGGAAAAAAATAATAAACGATGGCTTAATCCTCCATCGAACATGGACAATAAGGGCGATTGGCATAAAACCGCAATACTAACTGACAAACAAGAATGGAAAGAGCTTGAACAAAGAGTCCTTAAAGAATACGAAGAACAACAATCAAACCCTTTAGACATTTCACCCATAAGACTAGATGAAATTCCACAATAATCCCCTATGTTATATATATTATATATAACAATATAGTTATTTCTTCTAATAAGATCAATACAGTTATATATAATATAATTATATAAGTGGACAAATGATTTGATTTATATTCTTAGCTAAGCTAAAACGTAAGCAATGAGACTATTATTACAAATATATGCCTTTACAAGAAAACAAAATTAAATATATTCTTTATGCCAGAAAATCCAGTGAATCTGAGGATCGGCAGATTTTGTCTATAGAGTCACAAATCAAAGAATTAACAGAGCTAGCTCAAAAAGAGAGATTAAATGTGATTCAGGTAATAACTGAAGCAAAATCAGCAAAAGCCCCAGGAAGAGAAAAATTTAATGAAATGATGGAGTTGATTAATGCTAATAAAGCTCAGGGAATTATATGTTGGAAAATAGATAGATTAGCCAGAAACCCCATAGACGGAGGTCAAATTAACTGGTTTCTCCAACAAGGCATAATTAAACATATAAAAACTTTTGGTCGTGACTGGTATCCTACTGATAATGTTTTAATGATGAGTGTAGAATTTGGTATGGCAAATCAATTTATCCTTGATCTATCGTCTAATACTAAACGTGGCTTAAAAGCAAAGGTAGAACAAGGATGGCTCCCTCAACTTGCCCCACCAGGATATCTTAATAATCCCTTAAAATCCAAAGGAGAAAAAAGTATTATCAAAGACCCTGATAGATTTGATTTGATAAAGAAAATATTTAGATTAATGTTAACTGGCAACTATACAGTTTCGGAGATACTTAAAAAAATAAATGGTTGGGGTTATAAAAATAAGAATGGTAGAAAAATGTCCAGAACCACGCTTTATAATATATTCACTCGATCCTTTTATTATGGAAAATTTGAATACCCAAAAGGAAGTGATAATTGGCATACAGGAAGTCATGATAAAATGATTGATATTACAGAGTATGACCAAATACAAGAACTCTTGGGTAGGAAAGGAAGACCACGTCCACAAAAGCATACCTTTCCTTTTCGGGGACTTATTAGATGTGGATCTTGCGGAGCCATGATTACCCCTGAAAATAAAACAAAACATCAAAAAAACGGCAATGTTCATCATTATACATATTATCACTGCACCAAACATATAGATCCTAATTGCGAACAAAAAAGCATCAGATCAGAAGAATTAGAAAAACAAATTCTAGAAATTCTTAGAAAGATAGAGATACCAGTTGAATTTCATCAATGGGCAATAAAACGATTAAAGAAAGAAAATGAGATAGAGTCAAAAGATAGAAATATAATTTTAAAAACTCAACAAAATACTTATAAGACTTGTGTTGAAAAGGTTGATAAATTGATTGACATGAGGGCTAATAACGAAATAGACGAAGAAGAATTCAAAAGAAAGAAAACCAAGATAAATAAAGAAAAATTCCATTTAGAGGAATTATTACAGGATACTGGGAAAAGAGTGGATAATTGGCTCGACAACGCTGAAAAGGTCTTTAACTTCGCTGAAAAAGCCCGAGAAAGGTTCGAAAATGGTTCGCCAGAGGATAAAAAAAGGATACTGTCGTCATTAGGTTCGAACCTCCTATTAAAAGACGGGAAACTGGCTCTGGACGTCAAAAAACCATTAATCTCAATCAAAGAAGTCTCATTAGGTGTAAATGTCAAAAAAGACACGTTCGAACCCCTTGAAATGTGCTCTGTTAAGCGAAAAAACAGGGATTTAGTCCCTGTTTGTCCGACATGGCTCCGGAGGTGGGATTCGAACCCACGACAAATTGGTTAACAGCCAATTGCTCTGACCCCTGAGCTACTCCGGATTGTATTATATTTTAATTAAAAATTATCTTAACACAAAAACTCCAAAAAGT
>Ga0268285_1000470_pt1 | contig 23603 bp, 21 predicted proteins | sample saktaG_2_FD_190144 | JGI IMG/M metagenome (GOLD analysis project Ga0268285, IMG submission 190144) | Saline water microbial communities from Sakinaw Lake, British Columbia, Canada - sak_2013_06_06_120m | ecosystem: Environmental > Aquatic > Non-marine Saline and Alkaline > Saline ... | reverse complement strand
ATCAGCAGGTTTAATGGGAAGCGAGTTTATCCGTATTACAGCTTCAACTGTTATCATGACCAATGCCGATGATGAACTCAGGCCGGCCGCTCGCGGTATGTTTCCGTAAACCATCATATTCATCCCGCGGAACGCCGGTTGGAAGCTACCGTCGTCTTTTGTGCTGAGATGCTGAAGGTACAAAACCGCCGCTCGGATATAATTCGACCAGCTCACTGACGGGTCGTTCCTGCGTTTTTCATACTCATCGTGACACCAAGTATCCCAGTTTTCGATTTTCTTGCCGGCCGGCAGACAGCGGCCGATACTGAACTGCTCATCGGGAAAGTCGTTTGACTCGAAGTTTTTAGCCAGCACCAGGTCGTCGTCGCGAGGCTCGACCACAAGCCACATGTGCTTGACAGCGATGGGATTGACCGAGCCGCCGCGATGGTCGATATGCGTGCCGAGAAGGTTGACCCGGCCGGCCGAGCGGATAATGAGAACGTTGCGGTCCGCTCCGTATCTGTCTGCGAATGCTCCGAGGCTGCACAGGCACATTCGGACCGCTTCGGTCTTTAGATCGTCATTATCACCATAGATTTGATGCAGCTTGCTGATAAAAGCGTTATCTCTATCTCTAATCAGCTCAATCCAACTGCTGACGGGCTGCAGGCCACTGATTTCCAAAGGCATAAGTTCTCGTCCTCTACGATGTTCCCATGCTGTTTACAGTCGAGGGGAATGATAGGAGATTTGCAGCCGGCAAGGAAGAAAAATCTTCTGCCGTTGTCGGCGGATATTTAGACTGTGTATTTGACAGAGATATGAAAATCCTTTATAAGATGTGTTGTTGGAAATCGGATAAGAGAATGGGCAAGAAAGCACAGATTTCAAATAGCATAAAAATACGAGGACTGGTGGACCTTCAGATCAATGGCTATAAGGGGGTGCATTTCTCCGATATAAACCTGACGCGGGATGATTTTATTCTGGCCTGCCGGGGTGTTTTCGAAGCCGGCACTACGGCGTTTCTGCCGACGATAATCACAAGTTCGAAGGAAATCTACGAGCATAACCTGCCCATCATCACCGCAGTACTGCAAGAAGCGGAGTTTCGCGGCCGGCTTTTAGGCATTCACATCGAGGGACCTTTTCTCTCGACAGAGAAGGGTTCGCGGGGGGCGCACGATGAGCAGTGGATTTCAAAACCCGATGTGGACTATCTTAAGCAGCTAATCGATTGGGCCGACGGCCGGGTCAAGCTGCTTACGATTGGAGCCGAACCAGATGGAGCCGAAAAGCTTGCCCGTTATGCCGTTGACCGTGGTATTACAGTTTCGTTGGGACACCAGATGGCCGGGGAGCAGGATTTGTGCCGGCTTGTTCGGGCCGGAGCAACCTCGCTGACCCATCTTGGCAACGGCGTGCCGGCAATGCTGCCCCGGCATGAAAATCCCATCTGGGCGGGACTGGGCAATGATGACCTTACCGCGATGATAATCACCGACGGCCATCATCTGCCGGCATCGATTCTGAAAACCATTATCAGAACCAAGGGTCCCGAGCGATGCGTGGTCGTTAGTGACGCTTCGTCGCCGGCAGGACTCCCAGCCGGTAAATACGAGGCGCTGGGTCATCAGGTGGTGCTGGAAGAGGACGGTCTGCTGCGCGATTTGACAACGGGGTATCTGGGTGGCTCGTCGGCGACAATGCTCCAATGTATGAATCACCTGGCGTCCCTGGATCTGGTCGGCACCGACGAGCTTCTTGCGATGGGATTCGACAATCCGCTTAAGCTGATCGGCCTGGGCCCGGATGATGTCGCACAGGCCCGGGACATATGGTTTGACGAAGAGCATAAGATTTTCCAACTCGAAAAATAAAGAAGGGAAATTGCAGGCATACGGAGAAAACATGTGTTTTAAATGCCGTATATTAAACGATTTACTCAACAGCACATGTCATTTACCGACCTTTTGGCTTTACAGGAACCTCCGGGCTTGTTAGAATGCGCTGCTTACGTGGGAAAAACCCCCGGTGAAACCGGGGGCTAAATAAGAAAAACCCCCAGTGAAACTGGGGGTTAAATAGAATATACGCAATACTGAGAATGGCTGGCAAAATAATTATCGACACCGAACGATGCAAAGGCTGTGGCTTATGCGTTGTGGTATGCCCGAAAAAAAGTATAGTCATATCCGAAAAATCAAACAGCATCGGATACTTCCCCGCTAAGGCAAACAACAATGACTGCACGGGCTGCGGTGCCTGTGCGATTATATGCCCTGAGGCGATCATCGAAGTGCTTCGGGACGATTCCGATAATGTCGAGATAGTTATCGAACCTCGCGAAAAAGGCGAGCAAAGGCTTATCGAGGAAAAAAAATGAACCCTGTTGCAGAGCGTACAAGGAACAGGAATATGACAGAAGAATGGCAGACTTCCAAAGGTGCCGGCGAGAGGATTTTAATGTGTGGGAACGAAGCCCTTGCCGAGTCGGCGATCATTGCCGGTTGCGATGCTTATTTCGGCTATCCGATTACACCGCAAAATGAAATCCCCGCCTATATGTCACGCAGAATGCCCGAGGAGGGCCGCGTTTTCGTGCAGAGTGAGAGCGAGCTGGCCGCGATTAATATGGTATTCGGAGCTTCGGCCACAGGCAAAAGAGCGATGACAAGCTCATCCAGTCCCGGCATCAGCCTGATGCAGGAAGGAATCAGCTACCTGGCGGGTGCCGAGCTGCCGGCGGTAGTGGTCAATGTCATGCGAGGCGGGCCGGGCCTGGGCAATATCGCGCCGTCACAGGCCGATTATTTTCAGGCAACTCGGGGCGGCGGGCACGGCGATTATCGAACAATCGTACTCGGACCCTCGAGCGTGCAGGAGATGGTCGATTGTATGCCGCTCGCATTCGACCTGGCCGACCAGTACCGGATGACAGTGATGATCCTTGCCGACGGCATCCTGGGCCAGATGATGGAGCCGGTAGTATTGCAGAAAAAGAAGGGCCGGAAACTGCCTGCCAAAGACTGGGCCTTGACCGGAGCCAAAGGAAGAAAGCAAAACATTGTCCGCTCATTGTGGCTTCCCGAAGGGGCATTGGAAAAACTGAACCTTAAGCTGCTGGACAAATATAAACAGATAGAACAAAACGAGGTGCTCTGCGAACAGCACGAGATTGACGATGCTGAAATCGTAGTGGTTGCGTATGGCGTCGCGGCAAGAATTGTCCGCAGTGCGGTGAGCAGGGCAAGAGAAGAAGGAATCAAAGCCGGCTGGATTCGCCCGATTACGCTGTGGCCGTTTCCAACCGAACAGATAAGCAAGGCCGCGGATGAATTGAGGATTTTCCTGGTCGTTGAAATGAGCAACGGCCAGATGGTCGAAGATGTGAGACTGGCCGTAAACGGTAAATCGCCGATCTTGTTTTACGGCCGGCCGGGTGGCGGTGTGCCGAACGTTGACGAAATTCTCGATCAAATCAAGCAATTGACTTTAAGACCGAAGAAGTAATGATGAAAACGGTATTTAAAAGAACGCCGACACTTAAGGATTGCCCGACGCACTATTGCCCCGGGTGCGGGCATGGGATTGCTCATCGGCTTATTGCCGAGATAATCGACGAGCTGGACATACGCGATCGAACGATCGGTATAGCACCTGTCGGATGCGCCGTCTTAGCGTATGATTACCTCGATGTGGATATGGTCGAAGTAGCACACGGCAGACCGCCGGCAGTGGCGACGGGGATGAAAAGAACCAACCCGGACAAAATCATCTTCTCCTATCAGGGTGACGGCGACCTGGCGAGTATCGGTGCCGCCGAGATTTTGCACGCCGGACACAGGGGCGAGCAGATTACGGTTATTTTTATCAATAACGCCGTCTATGGAATGACCGGCGGACAAATGGCCCCAACGACGATGCTCGGCCAGGTGACGGCAACGACTTCTAAGGGCCGGACCGCCGCCGAGCAGGGTTATCCGCTTCAGGTCTCTGAACTCCTGGCGACTTTGCCGGGAACGATATATATCGAGCGATGCGCGCTGAGCGGTGTCGCTCAGGTTCGTAAAACAAAAAAAGCCATCAAGCACGCCTTCGAGCTGCAAATCGAAGGTGCCGAGGGTATGTCGCTGGTTGAGGTGCTTTCACCTTGCCCGACGTACTGGCGAATGAGCCCGGTCAAAGCGATGGAATGGATTGAAACTAACATGATGAAGGTCTTCCCTCTCGGACGATTGAAGGGTTGAGAATGGCTGCAAACGGTTTTTGCGAGGAAATTGTTATTGCCGGTTTTGGCGGGCAGGGAATTATGCTGACCGGCAAGCTGCTCGCTCAGACGGCGATGAAGGCCGGAAAAGAGGTGACTTATATGCCCTCTTACGGCGCCGAGGTTCGCGGCGGCACCGCGAATTGTATGGTCGTAATCTCAGAAAACGAGATCGCCTGCCCGGTCGTAGGCAAACCCGATTCGCTGATTGTCCTGAACAAGGCGTCGCTGAAGAAATTCGCCCCGCGCCTCAAGAAAGGTGGCCTTCTTGTAATGAATAGCTCTTTGATCGACGTCGATCCGGAACTGGATGATTCGATCGAAGTTGTTTCAGTGCCCGCCGACGAATTAGCCTTCGAATTGGGCAGTCCCAAGAGCGCCAATATGGTGGCGTTGGGTGCATACCTGCAAAAGCGAGGATACCTCACTCCAGATGCGGCGGCCAAGGCCCTGCCGGACGTTCTCGCCAGTAGATACCATAAAACCTTGCCGGTCAATATTAAAGCTCTGCACAAGGGAGGCGAATACGCCGGAAATAACCACCATGATTAAGCTCAGCAGGCATTGCGGTTGCATACGTTCAAAAGCAGGAGATTGACGAAGCAACCTCAAACTTTAAGAACGATGTTGACGAGGAGCCGCCTTTCGCTCGTTTGGTACTTCCGGCAGGCCGGTAATATTTCAGGTGGGCTTCAGAAGCGGCGCCGGCAACCGGCTGATTCAAGCACTTTAATGACTTGATTGAGCGGTCTTCTTGTACTATAATACCCCGCGTACGATAAATAACAGATATTTAACTTGATAATGGAAAGTAGAAATGGCCAAAAAATCAAATAACAGGAATTCCAAGGCAATTTGCAGCTTCTGCGGCAAGCCGGGAAGTCAGGCTGAGACGCTTATAGAGGGTCCGGATAAGGTCTTTATCTGTCCCGAATGTGTGGAACTATGTCATAATATCATCCGGCAGGATCGCAAACGGGGGACCAGGAGCGGCGTTAGCTTAAACGAAATGCCGAGACCCAAAGCAATAAAAGAATACATGGACCAATATGTCATTGGGCAGGAACACGCTAAAAAATATCTCTCGGTTGCGGTGCATAATCACTATAAACGGCTACTGCACAGCGACAGCAACGACAGCGATGTTGAGATAGATAAATCGAATGTTCTGCTAATTGGCCCGACCGGCTCAGGAAAAACGCTGCTTGCCCGCACACTTGCCCGTGAGTTGGAGGTGCCGTTCGCAATATGTGATGCGACCACAGTTACCGAAGCGGGGTACGTTGGCGAAGACGTCGAGAATTTTCTGCTGCGGCTGCTGCAGGCTGCCGACTATGACATCGAATCCGCACAGCGAGGCATCGTTTATGTCGATGAGATAGATAAGGTCGGCAAAACATCTCAGAACGTTTCGATCACTCGTGATGTTTCCGGAGAAGGAGTCCAGCAGGCACTGCTGAAGATGCTCGAAGGGACTACCGCCAACATTCCGCCACAAGGCGGAAGAAAGCATCCGGAACAATCCTACATACAAATCGACACCACGCAGATACTTTTTATCTGCGGCGGAACTTTCGTGGGGCTGGAAAATATTATTAAAAAGCGGCTCGGCAAAAAAATGATCGGATTCGGTTCGGAAATAGGCGGTAAAAGAGATGAAAAGGCCGAGTTCAGCGATATCCTGGACCAGGTTATTCCGGAAGATATCATCGAATATGGGATGATTCCCGAAATGGTTGGAAGACTTCCGGTCATCACGACACTCTCTGCTCTCGACGAAGCGGCGCTGATCGACATATTGACCAAGCCGAAAAACGCTTTAATTAAACAGTATCAGAGATTTTTTGAGATGGAAAACGCCGAGCTTGAGTTTACGGACGGAGCCTTGCATGCATTGGCGCAAAAAGCGCTCACGCGTGACACCGGCGCCAGAGCGCTGCGTTCAATCACCGAAGAACTCATGATTGATTTGATGTATGAACTGCCGGAAGAACCCAAGCCGGCAAAATACATCATTACTCGCGAGATCGTCGAACGTAAGGCCGATTTATTCACGGCAAAACAAAAGGCAAAAAAAGAATCTGCATAAAGCGGAATTTACTCAAACCGGCAGGATTAGTCATGTGAATAAGGTTCGAGCACATAGGAATCGAACAATCACGCTTAGCCAAGCGGAAACAGATCGGTACGGCAAAGATTTAATACACATCTCTCAACCTGCCCGGTTGGATGCTCTCCGCAATAAAATAGTAAACCAAGACATATTTGACGTCCTTGGCTTTCTACCGGAAGGCTTCGTTGACTTGCTGATACTGGACCCTCCCTATAATCTTACCAAAACCTTTACTTCGACTACCTTCAGAAAAAAGAGTCTTGACGAGTATGCCGAATGGTTCGAGAACCTGCTGGTTAAATTGTTGCCCACACTTAAAAAAACAGCATCGGTTTATGTCTGCTCGGAATGGTGCTCGTCGACAGCCGTTCATCTCGTGCTGGATAAGCTGCTGAAGGTAAGAAACCGGATTACCTGGGAGAGGGAAAAAGGCAGGGGTGCAAAGAGGAACTGGAAAAACGCTTCGGAAGACATCTGGTTTGCGTCGGTTTCAGATGACTATGTTTTCAACATTGACGATTTGAAGCTGAAACGCAGAGTTCTCGCACCATACACCGACTCAAACGGTGCCCCAAAGGATTGGCAGGAGACATCCGCCGGCCAGTTTCGACTGACCCATCCGTCGAATTTATGGAATGATATCACGGTTCCGTTCTGGTCAATGCCGGAGAACACGGACCACCCCACACAGAAGCCGGAAAAACTATTAGCCAAATTGATTCTGGCAAGCACAAAGCGAGGCAACCTTGTATTTGACCCATTTGTGGGTGTAGGCAGCAGTATTGTGACGGCTAAAAAGCTGGATCGTAAATTTCTCGGAGTTGAAATTGATACGGGATACTGCCTGCTCGCTGTAAAACGCCTGGGCCTGGCCGAGCTTGACCGAACGATTCAGGGATACCAGGATGGTGTGTTCTGGGAGAGAAACACTCTCAAAACACAAAAGAAGACACGAAATAAATAACGTTAGCCAACAGAATTGCTAAAATAGTCGAGTGAAATTGTTGTGTTGGTTTGCTGCTCAAAGCAACGCGTTGTCACGATTCCAGTGTCTCTTAGAATAATCCGAAGAATTGTGCGGCAAACATAATATTTTATTTTATATCTTTGCTAAAGGTCCTGCTTGATACAGTCTTGTTATGATGTTATAGTCAAGGAAATGAAGATGCGATTTGAAACTCACTATGGATAGCAGAAAACAGATTACTACTATAGGTGACGGGTTATTGGTGCTGGCACCGGCTAAAATAAACCTGTCACTCCTGATAGCCGGTAAACGTCCCGACGGTTTCCACGAAATAGAAACCATCATGGCCAAAATCGACTGGTATGATGAAATACTCATCCAGCCAGGCCGGCAAAGCGGCATCGAATTGATCTGCCGAGGGCCAAACTGGGCGCCGGCGGGCGAAGATAATCTCGTCTACAGAGCTGCCAAAAGCCTGCTGGAAAGTTGCGGCCTGACGCCTGATGTCACTATTACCCTGACAAAAAATATCCCCGCAGGGACAGGACTCGGCTCGGCAAGCAGCGATGCCGCGGCTACTCTTATCGGCATAAACCACTACTTTAAATTAGGTCTCGGCCAAAAGAAACTTTTCGAATCAGCGGCGAAGTTAGGTAGTGATGTTGCTTTCTTTTTGGGTGGTCCGCTTGCATTTTGCACAGGAAAAGGAGAAAAAGTAATAAATTTAGATGAAATTTTCAACTTTACGGCCCTTTTGATAATTCCCGACGTAAGTGTCTCTACCAAAAGGGTTTACGCTAATTACCGACACGATCGGCATCTCTATAAAAAGCTCAATATTCGAATAAAAAACTATATCCTTAAAAACAGGATTGATTCGGTCGTTAAAATGTGCACAAATATGCTGGCAGAGAGTTGTTTCGACTTGGAAGAAAGTCTTGCCGAGTTGAAGGAGACTATTGAGTCGTTAGGCATCAGGCCTTGCTGTCTCAGCGGTAGCGGATCAGCGATGTTTTATATCATTGAGAGCGGGGATGAAGAAGAAGCCAGAGAAGGCATGAGCGAACTTGCGGAAAAAATCGGATGCAAAAGCATTATAGTGAGAAACAATAGATGGTAAACTTTAAAGCGAGGCAAAGAAAATGGAAATCAGTGAGGTCAGAGTCAAAATGGTCAGCAACAAGGATGACAGGCTGAAAGCTTTTTGCTCGATAACAATGGACAACGAGTTTGTCGTTCGTGACATCAAAGTCATCGAAGGGACGAACGGTTACTTCGTTGCTATGCCTTCGAGGAAAATGAGCGACCATTGCGAAAAATGCGGAGGCAAAAACCATCTCAGAGCCAGATACTGCAATAATTGTGGAGCAGCTCTTCAGGAAAACCGTGCAAGTAAAGGATTTTAAGGGCAGAATGAAATTGCACGCTGATATAGCTCATCCGATTAATTCCAATTGCAGGAGGAGAATTCAGGAGAAAGTTATATCGGCTTTCAAAGAAGAATTGGAAAAGTCAAAGCAGCCGGGCTACAAACCAGTCGAAATGGATGAACCGGATGATGATATTCCTGAAATAGTCTCGTAGTTAAAAGAGTTCCATTTTGCAGTATATTACAGAATGGGAAACGAAAACTTAAAAAGAGCCCGATACAGAAGCGCCGGCCATTAGCAGTTCTTTGAGATTTAAAAATTCCTCAATTGCATATTATGTCTGAAGCATAATACGCCGCAAAGAATCCTCCCTCCTATGCCGTAAGGTACTCAAGAACCTTATCGAGAGCAACATCTAAACGCTCATCGAGGTCATATTTACCTTCCGTAAGCTGCCGACGGACATCAAGAACTTTTTCCTTGCGAACTTCCGGCAGCGAAGCAATTTTTCTTAACACTTGGCCGATAGGCGTGGTGTTGATATTGTCAAGAATTTGCTCCATCACCACATCCTTATCGTGAGCAAGAGCCTCTCCGACCGGATCTACCTGGTGATTTTCTCTTTCAAATCGACTGTTAGAATCAAATTCTGCCATTCAAACTACCTTGTATGACAAGCTTCAAGGCGAAAATGTCCGTTTTTTCGCTCAAAGCCAATAACCACTATATCTTGTGTGTCCCTTAAATCCCTTTTAAGGCCCAAAACAACTTACTAATATTGGTATCGACTACAATGCCCGGAAAACTTTAGAAAAGTTTAGTGTTTAGCCAACCTATGCAAAAACATAAAGTTACATCAATTAGGGATAAAAGTCGGCATAATAGTATTAAAAATCAATTATCGAAAAAACCTATCTTAACATGTGCATAAACCACTGCAGTCTGTCTGGGAAAAATAGGCAATATACTACATATAGTGCTATACGTCACATTTTAATGGGAAAAGACTGGAAGAATTTGGCTAAATTCTGTACTTCCTGCGTATCGGGCCAGTCGTATAAGATCGCGAGCGTATCTGCATCGAAAGGGCCATTGGGTGCGGGTTTATAAGCTTGGGTGCCGCAATCTATTCGCATTATGAGGCACTATTCTGAAGCCGAGTAAACTCAACTGGCAATGTTCTTTTGGTAGCTAAAGCCTTTTTGCTCGGGATGAATAATTCCAGTCGACAACGAAAAAAGTTGAAATTGTTGGGCTTAATAGTAATATTTTAATTCTATATCCACATCCCACATATCATTGTCGGGGAGGTTTTGCTTTTTACTGAGTTTTAGCCGTTCACATTGCAGATTTGGCCAGCGAAGTTGCATCATTGAGAAAAATCTGGCGAATTTCCGGATGTCTATCTCCTTCAGGTCTATACTTGCGCTTTGGCTTTTCTGCCCTCGCGTGGTCATTACCATTGCCGAACTGAGGTTGTACTTACTCGGCGGTATCCGACATAGGCTCGCAATCCTGTCAGTAGCTTCACCGTAAGTAAAATCAGCGGCTGTGTCGTTTGCATCGGCAAACTCAAGGCGATCCGGCTCGAGAGTTAATATCTCCATCATGATCGGTTCGGCCTGCTCGTATTGAGCCATCTGCTCTTTAACATCCTTTTGGGCGTTCGGTAAGTATATGGCCCAAACTAATAAGGGCCACAGGCCGACAATGACAGGCACGGCTATATAATACAAAATTGGATTTTTGTATATGTCTTTCATAAAATGTTTCCTCAATTATTTCTTCGGCACAACCATTATATTGAAATTGTCGCGTCCGCCTTTTTCGCGCAAATTTTCTCGCAACTTTTCCAGTCCGTTCTTTCCGAGCACTTCGAAGAATTTTAGTGTGTTTTGCCGGACGGAGGTATCGCCCGTGATCATAATGTCCTTGGCTGTGATCGTAATCGTGTCGATATTCAGGTTCGTCTGTTTCGCACATTCGTTATCGTTAAACGCTGTCAGTACCAGTGTCAGATTTGACGATATGGACTTTTCATCCGTAAACAAGCCCTTTTTTTCATTTTCAATACGCCTCTGTAGCTTACCGAGTTCTCTAACAGCATCTTTTATTTTTAAGTCAGCGGATAACTGTTCCAAGGTAACTTCTGCGTAGTCTTTGGCAAATTTGCTGCGTAAGTTATTCTTGTTTCTGTTCACGCTGAATAACTGTGTGTGAAAATACAGCCCGACGGCAACTAAAAGAATCGTCACGGATATTGCCGCGGCTTTCAATGTTTTTTGCTGCCTGAGCTTTTTACCCTGGAAGGGGCTAAAGTCCTCCCGGAAATCGACGCATCGGCCCTTTTCCGAGAGAGCCAGGGCCGCACCACAGGCGATTGCAAAATCAATGGGATCGGCGCAATCAGCTTCTGGTTGAAGTTTGTTTTCGACAATACCACGTAAATCAATCTCGTCGGTTTCAATACCCAGCTTTTCGCCAAGCTGCTGAGATTCTATAGCTCCGGTTGAATCGAAGACTTTAAGGCAACTAAGTGGCCCGGCACCTTCGACGAGAGCTGTAGTGACAAGTACTTCCCTTTGCAGCAGTTTGGTCCTGTCCTGTGTCGCGCCGACCAGGAATGTCCGAACGATCGATGCCTTCCGGGATTCGTCATCTACAGCCACCGGCGGGACAATCAAATAGCCGTTCCGGTGGGATAGCATCCCATATAACGTCTCGGTCTGCTCCGACTCATCTGAGGTTACTTGCCGGCTGATAAATCTTGATAAACAATCCACATCCGGCTCTATGTTTACGGGATCAAGATTATACTGCTGCAAAGCATCAAGAACTTCCGACAATATTTTACGCTCTGCGGTAAAAACGGTTAGTTGCGAGCCGGTTTGGTCACTTGACGCTATTTCGAATGCTACCGCAACATTGGTTATATCCGTCGCAAGGGCCTCTTCCGTATCGAATCTTATGGTCGCAGCTATTTGTTTTGGATCTTTAAACTCGCTATGGACGCTGTGCTGCATAAACAGAGAGCAATCCAACGCGACTGTAATTTCGGAGAATTTAAAACTTCTCTCGGCACAGCCCTGAGCGATAAGGCCTGCCAATGCCTGCATATCCTGCTGCTCCTGTCCTTCAACGGAGACACTGAAACATTTCAGGCCGCTGCCGTCTTTTTTTTGCGAACCGAGGCAGACCACCGTCGCCGTCTTCTTGCTGATGTAAATTCCCAAATAATTCTGAGATTCCACTATTTGTAAACTCCTAAATAGTCATCGGTATTCAACCGTTGATTACAGCGATTCTTGTAACTTTTTTACCATCTTTTGTTATAGCTATAATGGACGTTGCCTTGGCCACGCCGCTCGTTGAGGTTATTTTGATTGTGAAAAAACTGCTTTCCGTTGTGATATATTCTTCGCATTTGCCGACTGATTCGGAATAACGAGACAGCTTGTCCTTCAAGTCTTCTATGTTCGCAAAAGGCTCTTGTTGTCTCTGCAAGATTATTTCTTCGGCTATTTCGACTTGATTGCCGCCGAAAATGAAGGCCGCCTCCAGGACATGACGAGGGGCTGTATTGATATTGACCTGCCGTGTGCCCCACAGTCCTATATATTTCAAAGGGTATTCTTTTCTGTCCCCAACGACTATTGTCGGTTGAGCAAGAGGTTCGGTGTCGATGAGCGAACTGTGAAACATTTTCGCAAAATGCGTAGTCTGGTCGGAGATTTGTTTCGAGACGGGTATTATCTTTCTGGATGTCCGTGTCCGGAGGGTCCTTGAAGTACTGCTTTTACGGGTAGTTTTTGCCGTTGGAGTTATAGGCGTTCTAACCGTTTTAGTTATCGGTTTAAAAGTATCTGCGAAAGGTTTTATCTCGCCTATTTGCTTTAGCTGCTCTCTTAACGAATCGATCTGTATGAAATCGAGGCTCATCATTTCGCAGAAAGTATCAAAGCCCGCCTCGGTTTCCCGCTTTAACTCCTGGTTATTCATCATCGCCCAGCCGAGGGGGTATTTTGCATTTTCATCTTCAATTTCAATTTGTACTTTGGCAGAGCCGATCTCAAACTCGGCCGGCTCGGTCACAAACGGCCAGGGCGGACCATAGGGACCCCGAATCACTATAGAATCAAGATCGTTGAAGCCGCCCATCCCGCTTTTGTCGCGACCCATACCATTTACATCATTAATATCGCTCTTATCGTCAAAATTCTTGCCGGTGTTGAATGTATCGGACTGAGATTCGAAGCCCCACTGTGCCAAAAGCTCCTGATATCCTATCTCGTCAAGGGCAAATAAATCGGAAAAATCCGGCTCGTTCGGGCGACTCACCAGTTCCGGTTCAAGCTCTTCCAGACTCGCAAGGGCATACTTCACAGCCGAATCGCAGCCATAGCGGGCATTGCTGTAGTCAATAATATACTGGTTGCGGTGGCGCTGGCTCGCAACACGGTCACTGAGAGTATAACCCAGCGTAGCGAGCACAATCAACAGCACTAACGTCACCAGTAATACAACGCCCGGCCGGGTTCGAGAAATAATCAAGTTGTCCTGACCTTTATTCATTATTTGACCTTTTCGGTCTTCTTGGGGATTTCTGATGGCGGTTTTTCGTCGCTGGGCAAATTCACATCCTCCTGCCCTTCTTCGTTACTGCCATATTCGTTTGTCGAAGTATCGAACCTGATTTTTCTGGTTCTGTCGATAGCGATGGTCCTTGTGATTTTTTCCTCGTCCGGAACGTCAAAAGTGCCATCTGCTCTTTTATAGGGCTCTGCAAATGAAATTGTTACTATAATCCCCCGGGGAGGAGGGCCGTTCCATTTTTCTACAGGATTCTCACCGGCCAGCACGCTAATCTTGAAAAAAGTAATACCGCTGCAAATCGGCACGAAAAGCTCTCTTTCAAAGTCATCTTTATTCTTCTCAAGCACTTTATCTTCCTTGTTGAGCCCGCCGGAGCTGCGATATAAAGTCAGGCTGTTAGAAGCGCTCTGGAAGTCGTAACTGCTTTGCCAGATGATTTCTTTAAATTTTAGCTCTTTATCTTTACTGTCATGGATAGTCCGTGTAATTGTCAGCTTTGCGGCGGGTACCAGCATCCTGGAGGCAACATTCTCAAATTTATTCTCAATGGTGATTGTTCCATCAGAACTGGAAGAAATAATATTGTCAAGATCTTCGGCTATGCGCTGCAGAACCTCACCGGGCAGTCGAGAGCTGTTAAGCCGACGTGTCACTGCGGCGACTGAATTCTCCGCGCGATGATAAATGCCAAGCACTGCAACTATAACCATCGCTCCGATGGTCAAGGCCGCGAGCATTTCAGCCAAAGAAAAACCCTGCGGCATTCTGTTTGTGCCGGAAGTTTCTTTAATGTTGTGGCTAAACACGTTTAATATCATCGTAGTCGGAACTCCTATCACCGTTTATTCTGCATTAATTCCCAAATTTCGGAGAAATCCATTTGATCAAGCTCTCCGTAAGTCAAACCTGTCTTCGGATCTATTTCATCCTGCCATGAGTCATCCCCCGATCCCTCACCCGACTTACTTTTTTTGTTCTTCAAGTCAGTTAAAGATTTTGCCTGCTGATTCTTTTCTTCTTCGCCTGGATTGCCGTTACTGTCCTTATAGAGATTGAGATTATCTTTGATAAAAGAGCCGTCTTCGGTAGTGAGCATTCCATTCTGAAGCCACTGTTCGATAATTTCGACATCGACACCGGCATAATCTGCGGCATCTTCCATCGTCTCGATAAGTTCGGCGGACAAGTCTCCTTGTTCTTGGTCGTCACGACTCTCAATCTGGAGCAGTTGTTCTTTTGTCAAATCGGTCAGCCAGTGTGTCAGCTCCACGGTTTGCTCTATTCCGTTTGGATCATTATACTGGGCCGAGCAAACACCTCTGATCCACATCCTCGCAGTAATCGGTTCGTAAAACGTCTCAACAACCGTTTGCCATCCAATGTCGGGATATATCTCACTGACGCCATACTCAACGCTTTCTTTCACTGTGGCAGAAGCAAGAAGCTGTTCCATATTCTCCCGGGCAACTTCAAAGGCCCGCATTCGCAGCGCCGATTGTGCCGCCGAGGCCACGCAGCGATCGATCACAACCAGCACACTTGAGCTGATAAGAGCAAGAATCGCCACGGCCATTAAGACCTCTACCAGGCTGAAAGCCTTCTTTCTCAGAGTAAGTGTTTTAGAACGGCAGATCATCTTTAGATTTCGGCTCCAAAAGCTCTATGTCACCTTCTTCTAATACGACAATTCGATTGATGCGGTTGACTACAATCGTATATGGCTGGTCCTTTTCATCGAGCAGGACGATTTTTCCACCATTCTGCCAACCGGAAGGTCCTACTCGAAACCAGGCCTTAGCGTTAGTATCAATCCCATCGTCAAACCAGACATAAACGAGCCGGCAATTTTCAGTAAGATTATTTTGGACAATAATCTCTCCGGGTGTTTCATCCGGCTTGTCTACGTATATTTCAGTGCCGGTTAGTTCCTTAAGCCCATATCCCTGCTCTGTAATGTCGATAATAATTTCATATCTTCGGCCGGTCTCGGCTGCGGCGCTGGCGGCCATTTGCATTGTCGAAACAAGCTCCTGTGTTTGTGCTCTGAACGTATTTTTTCTCAGCAGTCCGAAAAGATGGATTTGGGCCATGAGCACAAACAGCGATACGATTGCAAGCACAACCAGCAATTCGGCCATCGTAAAACCGTTAGTGTGCGAATGCGGCAATACATCGTCTTGACGCATTTTGGCATTCATACAGTTGCGGCCACGTGCATCAGTATGCATCTGTGCTGAGCAAATCATCCTCAGTGCCCTCTTCTCCGTCGGGACCAAAACTCCTGATTACAAATTGTTTGCCGCTCTCCGGATAAAGCTCATACTTGTACTCCATTCCCCAGCCGTCGGGGGGCAATTCTGTCGTTTCCAGGTAACCACCCGGCTCCCAATTTATCACGTCGTTTGGCTGTTCAATCAGTTCCAGCAATCCTAATTCTTCGGTTGGGAATCGGCCCGTATCCATCTTGAATTGATTGACCGCAGAGTGAAGAATCTTTAAATTGGCCTTCGTGGTCGTAATACGTGCCTGGTCAATCTTGGTTGCGACTTTCGTGACGACCAGAGTGGCAAGTAAGCCGATGATAATCAGCATAGCCATAAGCTCAACCATCGTAAAACCGTATCTAAAGTGTTTGTTTCTATTTTTCCCTGTCATTGTGACCTCCCTGAGAATTCGTTAAAAGTTACCTGCCGAAACTTCGAGTATCGGCAATATTGTCGCATAAGCAATTACACCAATTATGGCGGCCATAATAATTATAATTAGCGGCTCAACTGCAGCACTTAATCTTTCAATAACTATATCGCTTGAAGATTCGAGATTGTCGCTGATACTTTTAAGCATCGTTTCAAGCTCGCCGCTTTTTTCTCCAACTGCAACCATGTGGGCGATAGCAGGATCGATAACGCCACTGTCCCGAAGTGGAGTTGCGATGTCGGCGCCGGCAAGAATCCTCTCTCGCGCCTGCTTGATAGCTCTTTTCATAAGGGTGTTGCCGGTAACCTCGGCAACAACCCGAAGAGACTCGGCCATTGCGAGTCCGGAACCAAGCAACGTAGAAAGAGTAGACGCGAAGCGCGCGACAACACGCTGCTTTATGAGAGGTCCGAACAACGGCAGAGACAGGAGGAACTTATCGCGCAGATAAGAGCCTCGGCTGGTTTTCAAAAACTGCTTCAAGCCCCAGACAAATCCTACTATTGCTGCAATAACCAACAACAACCACCAACTGGTCAGCACATACCCTACATCCATCAAACGTCTTGTTATCCAGGGCAATTCCCGCCCCGCCCTTGCGATCTCATTGCCTATCTTAGGAATGACCAGAGTTGTCAGTACAAGAATAGCTGCGAGGCAAAAGAACATCAGTACAACGGGATATACCATCGCAGTCTTTATTTTCGCTTCGACTCTCCGGCGTTTTTCCATGAAGGTGGCGATTGTCAAAAGGCTCTGGCCCAATATCCCTGTAACCTCACCTACACGGATCATACTTACATATATGACGTCGAAATAATCACTGTAATCTTTAAGGGCATCGGTAAACGACTCACCAGTGACAACGCGGTCGCGAATATCGCATATGGCGTTTCGAAATCGAACATCGGACGTTTGCAGTGTAAGGACCGAGAGAGCTTCGGTCAGTTTGATTCCCGATGTGAGCAGCGTGGCCATTTGCTTGGTGAAGTCTATTATCTGGGTTTTGTTTCGTTTGCCGAAGATCGAAAACAACGCCGTTTTACCTTCAGCTTTTGAGCCGACCTCGGTGACAGACGAAGGGTGAATACTCCGCACCCGGAGTTGTTTTCGTGCCGAGTAAGGGCTTTCAGCAGTAATTGCCCCTTTGACTTTCCTGCCGTTAGCGGCTATCGCTATATAGTGGTATCTTGGCATTTTATTTACTATTTATTATTAAATATGGACTATTTGTAAATAAAATTACATTACATCTGCCTGTGTCACTCTCAATACTTCAGAGATAGTAGTTATCCCGGCAAGCACTTTCCTGGCGCCGTCCATTCGAAGAGTCTGCAGGCCGGTGTTAAGAGCAAACCTCTTTATTGTACCGGCACTTTCTCTTTTGTATATCAGGTTCTGTATCTCGGCATCGATCAACATCATTTCATAAATGCCCGTTCGGCCGCGATAACCGGTCTGAAAGCACCTCTCACAGCCTGTGCCTACAAAGAATTTTCCGCTGTCATTATCCATTTTACCCAGTCCAAGCTCTATTAATTCGTGGGGCGACGGTTTGACAGGTTCTTTGCAATCCGGACACACTTTTCGTACTAACCGCTGAGCTATTATGGCAATCAGCGATGAACTTACCAAGTACGGCTCGACGCCCAAATCCAGGAGCCGGCTGACCGCGCCTGCCGAGTCGTTAGTATGCAGAGTGCTGAAAACCAAGTGGCCTGTAAGCGAAGATTGTATTGCCATACGGGCGGTCTCAATGTCTCGAACCTCGCCGATCATTATAACATCCGGGTCCTGACGCAGCACGTGACGAAGTGACGTGGCAAAAGTCATTCCTTTCTTGCTGGCGACTTGAATCTGGCTGATACCTTCGAGCTGATACTCAATCGGGTCTTCTATGGTTATAACGTTTTTCTCGGCCGAGTTGATTCTGTTAAGGCATGCGTAAAGTGTTGTGCTTTTCCCGCTGCCGGTCGGACCTGTCACGAAAATAACCCCGTGGGAGCGGTTGAGCAAAGAATCGAATTTTTGCAGGTTATCCTTGTGCAATCCCAGCTCGTTCAATCCGAAAAGCCCGGTGCTTTTATCGAGCAGACGCAGCACGCTGCGCTCGCCGTAGCTGGTCGGCACGGTGCTGATGCGCAAATCGACTTCACGCTGGCCCAGCCGGACACTGCACCTGCCGTCCTGCGGAAGCCGGCGCTCGGCAATGTCCATGCCGGCCATAACCTTGATACGTGAAATAACCAAAGGCAGGACATTCTTGTTCAGGCTCAGGGTATCATACAAAATACCGTCAATACGGTAGCGAATCTGAATCTTTGACTCGTATGGATGGACATGAATATCACTGGCCCGCAACTGCAGGGCGCGAAAGAGAATGTCATTTACCAGCCTGATAACCGGCGGCCGATTCACCACGTCAAGCAGGTCGTCCGAACCGGCGACCTCGTCAACGAGCTGGTCGAGATTCTGCGAATCGAGTTCTTCTACCACCTCATCGATGACCGTCGTCTTCTGCTCATAGGCGACGTCTATTACAGAAGTAATAGCAGCACGGGTGGATACTGCCGCACTGACCGGCAAGCCCATCATCTTCGAAACATTGTCCAGAGCATTCGCATCCAGCGGCTTGGATAAAACCACCGTAAGCTCACCATTATCAGCATCAGGTTTTATCCCGACAAGGTAATGATGCTGGGCATACATTGCAGGGACAGCTTCTATGAATTCCGCAGGCACGTTCTTTGCGGATATTTCCGGCAGAAATTCCCAGCCGAGCGCTTCGGCAAACAGCCTCAGTACGGCATCTTCCGTAAAATAAGGACAGTTAAGCAAAGCTTCGTCAAGTCGGCCCTGGCCGGTGTTTTCTTCGAAGAACCCGGCCAATCGCTCAGCATCAATAAGACCGGTCCGCTTGGCAGTTTGTAAAAGCAAATCTTTCATTACTATTGTGCATCAAGTACTTTTAACGGATTCATACTCTTGGGCTTTACGCCAGGCCAGTCCTGATAGCTTTGGAATCTGTCCTCAAATTTCTCAAAAGCCATCTTGTTTCTCTCAGATATTCTCTCCAGGTCCGGTAGGCCGGCAAGTGTCTCATCGGGTCTCAGTACCTCAGCCTTAACAAATACATATAGCCTTGTTTGTCTGCTGCTGTTGTCAATTTTTCTAAAGAGTCCCCCTACAATCGGGATGTCACCAAGCAGAGGTATCTTCCAGTTATCCTTATGCTGGTCCACTGTTATAATACCCCCGAGTATTATTGTGCTTTTATCAGGGACAGTGACTATTGTTTCAATATTGTTTTCACTCTTATCGGGTGGCGGCTGATTCGGTTGAAGACCAGTTTCAGGAGCTATTTGACTTGAACGTGTCATGTTTATCTCAAGGCGAAGCAGATTCCCCTTGCTGATATGGGGCGTTATGTCAAGCTCGATACCGGATGGAAATTCATCAAAGGTGTAACTTGAGCTCACAACTGCTTCACCGGAAGTGGTAGCAGACGAGGAGCTCCTTGATCCATATATGGTATTCATCGTGTCAATATGGCCCAGTTCATTATCGTTGACCAGAATTTTTGGCTTCGCAAGAACACGGCCGTACCCTTTTTTCTGCATCATGGTTAACAATGTCTGGATATGAGTGTCGGCGTAAAAACCTTGACCGCCCGCCAATCCATCCCCTAAAATGGAGCTTAGCTCGGTGACTCGGTTGGCGGGAAAGCCGGAGTTTTCGGGGGAAAGTAAGGCGGAAAGTTTGTCCATTTGCCCGCCCGGCTCTAATCTTGGGAATTTTGTGACCAACTGCAAATCGTAGTCGAACGCATCGACCTCGCTGATTTCAACAAGCGTGACATCCATAAGAACCTGGGGCCTTCTCTTATCTAATTGTTCTATCAGGTTACTTATCCATTCCTGATTCTTTTTGCTCGCATAGACAATCAATGAAAAAGTGTTAGGGTCCGGAACTATCGTTATTTGATCTTCCTGCTTTTGTCTGACGCTTTCGACCTTGCCTTCCTTGTCCAGGACACTCTCTTGAATTAGCGGCTCCAGAACCGTTACCAAATGATCCGGTGACTGGTTTTCGAGCGGATAGACTTTATAAGGTATATCCTTTTTGTCGGTTTCAGCATCTACGTAGCTTAGAATCTCTGCTATCTCAATATGCTGCTCGGCAGTCGCATTGACCAGCAGTGAATTTGTCGGCTCAACTACGATAATTTGCGGCTCTTCTGTAGGAGCCTCGGTTGATGTCCCGTCCATCTGAGTTCTGCTAAGCGTCGATTGCCTTTGCTGTGCAGCAGTTTGTGGAGTTGGGGGCTTGGCGCCGCTGGTAATTCTTGAAGAATAATAAGGACTCGTCAGGGTGGGGCTAATTATGCCAAGCTCTTCCAATTGCTTCTTCACATCCTCAGCGTCAACGTGATTTATTTTGTACAATTCCAGTGACCGCAGGTCCTGCTGTACTACATCGAGAGTACTTATCAGTTCTTCGACTTCATCTAATTGTTTATTAAGCCCTATCATCAGAATCCGGTTTGTTCTCTCATCGGCGTCGAGATAAACAGTGGGTTGAGTTGTATCCGATTGTTGGGCCGTAGTGGGTGTTCTGACGCTCGTTCTGGCCCTTGCTGCGGCCTGTTCAGCCTGGCGAACACGGAGTTGATATTGTTGTGCCGTCTCGTTCGCCCTCTTGGGACTAACCCTGGCCGGTGTAGCCGGTGCCGACGTCTCGGCAATGGTGATGGATAAAGTACCTAATTGCTCGGCAAGGCTTTGGAGCTTTGGAGCAAGCGTCTGGGCCATCGTGTACTGCAACTGCCTGAACCTGAACTTTCTTGGCTCTCCCGGTCTGTCGACAATGTTCAAAAGTGCCTGAATGCGTGCCATACGGTGGGCATAACCGGTGAGGATAAGGGTTTTTGTTTCGGGGATCGCAGTTATGCTCGTGGTGAGCTTCATACTGGTCAAAAGATTTTGTGCAGTGATTGTATCTATATGTTCCAGTTTTAAAACACGTTGGACGATTCCGTCGCCGCGTTGGATTTTATCTTCTTGCGTTTCAAGTAACGCAGGATCAATGTCCAATGCGTTTGCCACCGGAGCGATCGTGACGAGATTTCCTTTGCCGCGGGTCATTGCAAGATTCTTAAACTTCAGCACATCTTCGAGCAATGGATACAAATCTTTTATCTTTATAGGGCCTCGAAACTTGCCGTGAGGATTGATTGTGACTTCCTCGGCGACATCTTTTTCCTCGTACATGAAGTCCAGTTGCAAATACGGACCAACCAAACCCAGGAATTCGGCGACTGTAAGCTTCTGACGCTCGGCCAGAGCCAGATTGACGATTTGTTCTTCGTCGACAAGCCGCGGCATATCTTCATCCTGATTGTCTACAGACGGTTCCGGCGTCTCTTGCTCGACTACGGTTGCAGCGGTATTTGGCTCGGTCTCGACCTCGCCACTTGCTGTAAAAAGGAATCTCGCTTCGCCTGGTTCGGTTAAAGCAGAAGCTTTCCGATTAGCAGGAGATTCCGGTTTATCCTGTGCTTTCGGTATTTCCAGTGCTTCGAGCCTGCCTGAATTCTGCAATTTTCCTACAACATAAACGATTTTCTCCAATAATCCGGCCGGTGCAACAGCAATCACAGCATCATTGTGAATATCAATAATTGCTTTAGTGCTTGCGTTCAGCCCCGGCGGATTAGAGAAGCTCCCGATCGATATCCCCCTGGTCAAACTGGGATTGAGCTTCGCTGCAATCTGCTCGTTCGATGGCATATTCCTGGCCGCTGAGACGGGAAGTAACGCTTTTACGACAAATTGCTCCGGCCCGTCTACAAGATCAAGAATAGCTTTTGCTTTGGTTAGTTCGCGCGGCTCGGCTGTTACTAAAAGCGCGGACGAAGCAGGGAAATGCGTAACCGTGCCTGTCATGACCTTGGCAAGGTAATTCTTGCCTTGCTCAACGGATATGTGTTTCAAAGGAAAAATTTTATATCCGGCTTCCCTGGGAACTCCTGTTTGCCCGGCAGCAAAAAGGCAATTATTGAATATCAAAAGAGCTGCTGTAATTGCAAAAATCCAATTGTATCCCCCGTGAGAACAACGCTGCTTTATCATCATGAAAAACCCCTTCGTCCGATAGTTCAAGATATCAATCCCTTCCCCAAAGCCTCACTTTTACCAGGCAAAACAATGGGGGCCGGTTTTAAAGTAATTACTATTAAATCAGACACAAAAAAAGGCCAAAAGTTCCCGATTTTCAGGTAAAAAAACGCCAATATGTTCACTAAAATTGGTGTATTTTGTGCATCGAGTTTCAAATGTCGGTCGGAAGCTGCCGATCTTTGATTCATCCGGCTGATCGAGTTTAATTTTGACAATTATCGGGCACACTAACTTAAGTACAAATTCACGTATATTAGATTTTACAGACCTATAAAACTATCGCAAATGCTTATGATAACGTTATAGAAAACAAAAAGAACTGGACTCAGCAGCTTAATCGCAGTTGGAAATGTTTTTACAGTGCAGAACTCACCAATATGGCGTGGGACTATTCTTCCGCCGATGTGTCTGGTTTTTCTACTTTACCCTCGTCCGCTTCAGGCGAAGATGGATTTGTGTCTTTCTGAATGCCTTTCAACTTTTCACCTATATTACCCAGCTTTTTTGCTTCTTCGGCACTCACACGAGTAGATTTAAATTTTGAAATGAGTTGCTCTATACGGGCAGACCTTTTTTCTTTGTCGAGTTCCGAATTAGTTTTATCCGAAGCAGAATTTCTCTGTAAATCCTTCAGCTTGTCTACGAGTTCCCCCATCTTTTCGTCATTGTCACCGTTTCCTTGCAGTTTCTGAGGCATATCTATTGTTCTTCTAACACCAGTGGCAGTTCTGCCTGAAGCCGGCGATGTGGATTTTAAGGGGCTTTTGCTACTTCTTAACGAAGAAGCAGGAGATGTTCTGTTTGGAGGCGTCGTATTCGGTTTCTGCTCAATTTCAAGCTCGAAAGTCTCTTTGCTGCTTTTAACAACGACGAGACCGTCTTTTACCTGCTCAATAAGTAAATGCCCAACCTTGCCGGATTGCCGGACCCAGTATCGTCCCCTTCCAGGCTCGTCAATCAACGCCAGCGACAATTCCGGATTATCTGCACAATAACTGGTAGCAAAAACTTTGAATTTGGGCGTAACAGGCAGTCTGTCGGCAAAATTAGTCGCCTTGGCTCCCTTGACAGCTTTCTGCGTTGTCGATTTGAGCGGATTCAGAAACAATGCAAAAGCCTCTGCCTGCTCGACAAGCGGTGAAACCCGGCTCTCTCCCGTCTTTGCCTTGTTATCCGCAACGTCCTCGAACTTTTCTTTCACACTCGGTAATTTAAGAAATTCGTCGATACGTTCATCGCTGCGAACACCATAAATTACAGGAAAAACAAAGAAAACGCCTGCCAGAATCGCTGCTACAACACTTGTTATTCGCAATGTCTTTATCATAGTAGTATAGAAAGCACACAAGTCGGTTGAACTTTGCACTAATACTCTAATGCTCTTATGCTCTCTTTATTTGACATTACCGGCAGCGTTTGGTTCCCTCCA
>Ga0268285_1000468_pt1 | contig 23673 bp, 29 predicted proteins | sample saktaG_2_FD_190144 | JGI IMG/M metagenome (GOLD analysis project Ga0268285, IMG submission 190144) | Saline water microbial communities from Sakinaw Lake, British Columbia, Canada - sak_2013_06_06_120m | ecosystem: Environmental > Aquatic > Non-marine Saline and Alkaline > Saline ... | reverse complement strand
TCCTGGCAATTCCTTCTATGTAGGACATCTGCTTTCCCCTTTCTTTCAAGGTCTCTTTAGCCTGAAATTATATCAGGATGATTCAAGCGTTGAAAGGGGGTTTTCACACAGTCTGACATTCTGGAGGTATGACATCGCCACCAACTTATGGACAGCGATGGCAGTTACCCTAGAGACGGTGTTCCCCGGTGGTGGTCTCACCTATGCTGGAACCTATGTTTATGCCTTGCGGGGGTGGTATACGGGAACATTCTGGAGGTATGACATCGCCGCCAACTCATGGACAGCGATGACAGCTACGGCAATGGGGGTGGGAGATGCTGGTGAAACTTTAGCCAGCGCTGGTTACACAGCATCGGGCACCATTGCTTCCCAGGTCCATGACGCTGGCGTCGCTGGCACCATCTGGGACGAATTAAGCTGGAATGAAACTCTGCCCGGCGGCACTGACATAACCTTTGAAGTTAGAGCCTCCGATACCCCATTCACCAAAGATGCCGTGACGCCACCAGACTGGACTTCCGTTGGCAGCACCAGTCCAGTGACTACGGGGCTCCCCTCTGGGCGTTACCAGCAATGGCGGGCGACCCTGTCAACTACGAGCATTACCGATACACCAACGTTGCACGATGTGACCGTATACTACCCCCCCACCGTAGCCACCCTTGCCGCCACTAATGTTGGGGAGACCACAGCTACATTAAATGGTAATGTAACTGCTATTAACGATACCTCTATCACAGAGCGGGGCTTTGATTGGGATATAGACAGTGGTGTACCTTACGCTAATAGCTGGACTGAAACTGGAAGCTGGTCAACTGACACTTTCAGCCGCAACATAACAGGTTTGCCTACAGGCACTACAATTTACTTTAGAGCCAAAGCAAAAAACAACAACAATAGCTGGGGCTATGGTGCTGAGCTGACATTCTTAACCAAGCCAGCAGCACCTACAAGTGTAGATGCCACGGAAGGCGACCATACAGATAAGGTAGTTATAACTTGGACTAAATCAACAGGAGCAACAGATTATCATGTATGGCGTGATGCTGTAGATTTAGGGGCAGCAGGCGATGAGGCAACATTTAATGACTCTGGTGCTGATGCACCAACAATAACAGCAGGCACGGCTTCAGCTTGTGATGGCTGTCATGCGGATTACGTTACCTTGTCGATAACTGGCGATAGTGCCGACAATGGTACTACACATTCCTACAAGGTAGTTGCTTCAAATGCAACAGGTGATTCTGCTGATAGCATTCCACATAATGGCTATCGTGGTACAACTACTTTAACTTATCAATGGCAACGAAGTGCCGCTGATGCTGATACAGGTTATGGCAATATAGGTGGTGGGACTACTAATCCTTATAATGATGTAGGTGGCGTAGCCTTTCCTGACGGAAGATGGTATAGATGTATTGTAAGTATGGCAGATGCGGCCAATCAAACATCAACTACTAATAGGGGTTATATGGCTGTCCCGCCCACAGTAACCACCCAGGCTGCCACTTCTGTTGAAGCGACTACGGCTACGGGGAATGGGAATATTACTAATACTGGCGGTGCGAACTGCACCAGTCGGGGATTTTGTTACATGGTGGGCACTTCCGGAGACCCAACCACCGCTGATATCAAGGCTTATGAAGATGGCTCTTTCACCACAGGTGCTTATCCGCTAGGCCTGACTGGCTTAACAACCGGAACAAGCTACCGTGTCAGAGCCTATGCCGTCAACCCTGCTGGGACTGGCTATGGGTCTACAGTTCAAATCCTGACCAAGCCGGCAGCACCTACCAATGTTAGTGCTACCGATGGCACTCATACCGACAAGGTAGTTATCACTTGGACAAAATCTACTGGTGCGACAGATTATCATGTATGGCGTGATGCTGTAGATTTAGGAGCGGCAGGTGATGAAGCAGATTATGACGACTATGCTGCTCCAGCACCTACTATAATTCCTGGAACAGCAGCAGCTTCTGACGGCACAAGCGTTGCTCATGTTTCATTGAGTCTCAGCGGACAGAGTGCCAATAATGGAACTACCCACACTTATAAGGTGGTAGCTGTCAATGCTACTGGAGATAGTGCCGACAGTAACACCGATGCAGGATACCGAGGAGTCGGCTCTTTAACTTACCAGTGGCAAAGAAGTGCTGGAGATAGTAATGCTAATTATTCTGATATAGGTGGGGCTGACACAGCTAGTTATGATGATACAGGAGCACCTTCCGATGGCAGTGGTAGATACTACAAATGTATTCTTGATGCTACTGGTGCTGCTCAGAAAATTTCAGATCCTGATAGAGGATATAGGGCTGTCAACCCGCCCACAGTAACCAATCTCGGACCAACTGCATATGTCAATGGTTCTTGGGGAAACGATACCACGCCAACTCTCTCGTTTACCCAGTCCGACCCTGATGTTGGTGATACCGTTAAGTATCAAATACAGATAGCTACTAGCGATAATATTTCCTCCTCCTACGTCGTAGATTATACCTCCGATTTTCTTGGCCAAGGAGCTACCAGTTTTACTGTGGGACAAGCCGCTGGTAGCGGAATTTATACAGTAGGCACTGAAGGACAAACCTTAGCCGATGGCAGTTATTACTGGCGGGTGATGTCCACCGATAACGATGGTAACTCAAGCGGCTGGGCTGTGGCTAACAGTGGTGGTGATATTGCCTTCAGCATCAGGGCTTTAGCTGATGACTTCGTGACCCAGACAACAACCTCTGGTAGTAGTACTGTAACTAACACAGGTGCCGGCACCTCGGTTACCAAAACAGGAACCGGTACGCCAACGATTACCATTGCCCGATATGTAACAAATCCGGGTGGGAGTGCCCCGGCTGGTTTCAGGGCTGCCGGCGGTTACATCGACGTGTATGCTAACTCTACGGATAATGTCACCTCGATACAAATCAGACATTACTATACCGAGGCGGAGATTTCGGGACTGATAGAATCAACGCTAAAGATGTACTACCAGAGCGGCACGGCATGGGCTCAATGCTCAGACACGGGAGTAGAACCTGATAGCGTTACCTTTGAGGGTGCAGATTACAGCGGGTACATCTGGGCCAGCCTAACAGCTACTACTGTGCCGGTCCTAGATTATCTACAGGGTAGTTCATTTTGCGGGATTGGAAAGAACATTGGCGGAGGTGGTGGAGGAGGAGGCGGAGGCGGAGGTGGTGGCGGTAAAGTAGCCGCTGCCGAGAAGGCCAAATGTCCACTAACACTGGAGATACATGTGCTGGGGAAAATAACCACGGTTCCAATGACCAATGATGGAGTCCTGTGCGAGGATTGTGTCGCAGTCGACCCCAGCAACGAGGTCAAACTGGAACTCGATGAGGGTATGAGGATAGTCTTGGAGAACAACAAGCCACCACACAGGATAGAGGTAACGCTGGCGGGCTCACCACCTCTCCCCAGCAATACAGTAACAGTCCTACCAATGTACGAGCTTAAGGGTTATGCCAGCCAACATAGCTTAACTCCATCTCCAGTTGCCATTTCACCACCGGCTAGAATCGCCTTTGCTTATGCCTCCAACAAGCTGCCCGAGAATACTTCAGCGGTTGCCATCGCCTATTATGACGAAGAGACAGGCGAATGGGTGAACCTGGAAACAGCCGGTCACGTGGCCGACGAAGTAGAAACACAAACCATCGCAACCAGCCGTGTTTCTGACTTCACTTATTTTGTTGTTTTAGCCAAGGTGACACCACCTGCACCTGCGCCAGCAATATTCACGGTGAGCAATCTCACTCTTGCCCCAACCCATGCCATAGTCGGCAAGCCGGTTACAATTACGTTCCAGGTAATCAACAGCGGCGGCACTGAAGGCAGCTACATCGTGGACTTGAACATAGATGGTGTCGCTGGAGCCACCACAGAGGTAACCCTTGCCCCCGGAGCCAGCAAAATGGGCAGCTATACGATAACCAGGGATAGGCCAGGTACCTATCATGTAACGCTGAATGGCATGAGCGGCGAATTCAGCCTATCATTGCCGTTTTTTTACTGGATACTCATGGGTATCGTCGGCATTGCCGCCCTGGCAGGCGGGACAGGGCTAGGTTACAGCCTGGCACGCAGGAGAAAGCGATTGCCTGGGGAGAAGCCGCCGAAGGCAAAGTTGCCAGCAGTAAAATTGCCAAGAATCAAATTGCCGAAGCTGAAGCTGCGCCGTGCCGCCAAAGCACCTGAAGCTGAAGAGATAGCCCCACCTGCCATCAGCATCACAAATTTGCAAATTATGCCCGACCGAATTATGCCAGGCGGCGATGTAGGCATAATCGCCACCGTAACTAATGACAGCCAGGCTGCCATCGAACAGAAGGTAGAGCTTAAAATAAATGGCCAGGTCAAGACTTTTCAGGAAGTAATCCTGACTCCGGGAGAGAGTCAAGAGCTCACCTTCGTCACTACTGCAGGCCCACCCGGTGACTACCATATCGTCATAGACGGTTTAACCGGCAAGTTTAGCGTGATGCCCACCGACGGAGAGAGTCAGGAGAGCGTGTCTCCGATTGCTTCAGAAGTACCCGGTGAACATGAGCCTGTCCCAGATAGCCTGGCGGAGAAGCCTGGTGTCATACCCACCGCTGAGGTGAAACCGACCAGGGCAAAGCTGCCAACAGTAAAATTGCCAAAACTGAAGCTGCGCCGTGCCACCAAACCACCTGAAGCTGATGTCATACCCACCGCTGAGGCAAAACCGACCAGGGCAAAGCTACCAGCAGTAAAATTGCCAGGAATCAAATTGCCGAAACTGAAGCTGCGCCGTGCCGCCAAAGCACCTGAAGCTGAGGAGATAGCCCCACCTGCCATCAGCATCACAAATTTGCAAATTATGCCCGACCGAATTATGCCAGGCGGCGATGTAGGCATAATCGCCACCGTAACTAATGACAGCCACGATGCCGTCCAACAGAAGATAGAGTTTAAGCTAAATGACCAAGTCAAGACTTTTCAGGAAGTAACCCTGGCTCCGGGGGAGAGTCAAGAGCTCACCTTCGTCACTACCGCAGGCCCACCCGGTGACTACCATATCGTCATAGACGGTTTAACCGGCAAGTTCAGTGTGCTGCCCACTGCCGACACGGCTGAATAATTAAACTAGAAGCAAGCCAGATTGTAGACTTCGTCATGACATGTAGCGCGAGGCACTGTAGCGCAGGGCTTTAGCCCTACCCGTCACCGCCACTGGCAGCCTTAAAAGACTGCACTACATGCGAAGTGTGGCAGTGCCTCGACTAGCGATGTACTGGTTTCCCTGGCGGGCTGGTGGATGATGGTCTGTTCTGGACACTCCTTGATTTTAGCAGGTGTGCTCCGTGTGTCAAGGGGGTTTTTGACATAAGGGGAGGGATTTCCTTTTTTCGGGTGGGAATAAAAAACAGGATCGTGGTCTAAGAGCTGGGGGTGGTTTTGTATCTGGCGTGGCATGTGGTGGCGGGGGGTGCTCAACAGTTCGTTAGCAAAATGTTAGCAAAAAGGGTTGATGTACTGGGAGTCGGTGCACAATTCGCCCTTTTGTTCAGTCTTCCCGTATAACGTTTGCGCTAGCAACACAGCGCCGCATTCCACGCTTTCTATCAAATGAGTGAGGCATTGAGTGAACTCCATACGCCGAGCCTTTTACCAAATGAGTGACCATCGTTGCTATCGCTGTTTGCTGAAGTTATTTTGCAATTCAAAAAAATGGTATGCTTCATTATTCCATTGAGAATCTGGTCTGCTTCATTCGTTCAATGATAGACGTGGGATGAATCCAGTTGAACAACATATCGTGAAAAGGTCCTTCTGCAAATGTCCAACTGGAATCACCGACAGAAAAGCGGATGAGTTGGCCATCGAAGTCGACAACTCCCTTAGCAAGACCAAATGACCTGAGACGATTCGCTTCCTTTACGCTTGTGAAGTCGGCTTTTATTCCGTTGTCGTTACAAAGGGCGACAAATCTTTGAGGGTTGAAAAAGAATTTGAGCACCTTCCTCCCGAGTAACAAATCTATTAGATGTTGGTCAGGAATGTCTCGCAGCATTATAGGTTCCAAGATTACAGAGCTAAATCCTTCTCGCCAGTCTATCAGTTTGATGGTATCCAGAATCACATGTAAATCTGGCGGGGATGGTGCCCCATGAAGCGTTGCAGGGTTGATGAACGAATGGTAAACATATAGGCGCAAATCGAACTCACCAAGCATCGGCATCTTTTCATCCTCGGCGTTAATAGCACCGAGGACCAAGCAATTGTCTACTTCACCGACGGCGAATTCCCTTCGCTCAGCCTTCTCTAGAAGTTCAGCCACTTTGTCGGAGAAATATTGCATCTGAGTTTCAGTAGCTAAGATGGCTAAGTCTTCTTTTGGATTCGCTGGGTTTTCATAAACTCCTGGTTCGGCGTTTATAAGCTTTCGGCTCTTCTCAAGCATTATCCGCTGGCGGAAGAAACGCTTCATCTGCTTGATCCCCTTTTCACCATAGGTGTCGAAGAATCCGAAGTATGCATCCATCGTTCCAGCGTTAATGGTTTCAAGCATTTCATCGTTTACCTTGCCTGACTTCGCTTCGATGAAAGCGGTATGAAGGACATTATCACTTTCAGAGTAGGATATCTTGAGAATGTCACAGATAGGTGAGAACGAACAGAAGTCCAAGGGGATGGCGATCTCGTTTGGGTCCTTGTTTATTTCACTAACATATGGCAATAAAGATTGAATGTTTTGATGAGCTAGGTCTCCGTACTTAGGACCTTTGAATACTTTTCTGACGTTGCTTTTATCCATCCCGACATTTACCCAGACGAATGTGTTGTAGGATAATTCTAGAAGGCGTTTCCAATAGACCAGTTTTACGGTTTCGGTCTTGTGGGAATCGAGAGCGTTTGCAACGTTTGTTTGTGCGAGTAGATTTTCGAGATGCAGGATTCCATCGATTAGAATTCGTAGAGCAGCTTTATGAGCTTTGAAGCACTCTCTCGTAAAACCCGGGTAATCTTCTCGGATCTCCTCCAATGTTGAGTATTTTGGAATATCGGTGACACTCCTTGTAAATAGCCTCCTACATTCAAGGATATCATTTTGAATTAAATTTTCGGTTTTCTTGTAATCAATCATTGCCATTTCACGTTATAGATGAAGCAAAACGAAAATTTCAGCTAACTTGTACATAACTGCAGTGCTGCTATGTACAAGTTAGCTTCATTCTATCCGACGGGCTTTAAATTATTCCTGACCTCATTATACAATAGCATCTGAAGAGTGCACACTTCTAAAATGTTACTTTCAGCAATATCTATGTCGTCAAACCCGTGGTATTTCTTGCGCCGCAACGGAAGTGGTGATAGAATGCCCGTAGCTAGTAGGGCTTGTATTTGGAGAACGTTCACCAGGCTTGACTGGTAAACGACAATGAGGTTGGCAAGAGTCCCTCGACTTACTTTGACTAAATAGGGGTGGTTAACAAGACATGCGTATAACTAACGCCGTGACCACAACTGTAGATCATGGTAGGGCGCTTAAGGCGTTGAATAGAGCCTGGAGTGCCCGACAGTCGAAAGACCGTCCACCCGCTCGAATGCAGCAGTTGATCGAGCAAGTTCTTGCCGCGACTGATATTACTTTCAAGTATATTCTAATAACCGGTTATTTGGCCAAGTACATAAACCCGTCCGTTCATGCTCGTGCTCTGCAAGTCGGCAGCAAACTCAGCGAGGCCTATGACGCACGAAGTCTCTGCCATAAAGTGGTTGTCGGGTTTGAAAAGACAAAAGGGAATCTTTTCGGCCTTTCCAATGAGCCATTTGTAAACAAACCAGCGCGGCATCCCGAGCACGATGGTAAAAACCCCCAACTGCGAAACAAAGTTCTAGCTCAGAAGTTGCATGATGCTCTGGAGATTGCCAATTCTGCGAAAGCCGAAGATGTTTACCGGGGGCTTGTGCATATTTTGCGTGTTGGTGCTCAACATGCGGCTGATCAAAAAGAGGCGCGAGTCGAGGCCCGCGTCAATCTCTCAGCCGTGCTGGATTTCATCGAAGTATTTCTTCAAGAAACTGATGGTGGTTCGCGTTTGGTGGGTATATGGGGAGCAATAATGGCTTTGATTTCTGAGAATGGAAAGATATCGGTTACCTCACCAAACGTGGCAGATGCATTTGGTAGAACAGTCGGCGATGTGCAGATCTACTATAGGGGCACGCTCGTGGCTGCTTCTGAATGCAAGCACCGTCCTCTGAATTTGGATGATGTCAAACATGGCATAAAAAAGGCACTAGAGAAAGGGGTGCCCGAGTATCATTTTGTAATTGCCGCTGGTTTAGCCACAGGCCAGGAGAAACAGATCAAAGAAGAGTTGGACGCTCATTCTGCCGAGGTTGACCTGCTTTTAGTGGACATCTGGCATGCAAAGAGGCTTCTCGCTGGCATATTAAACCCTGTTAGACGGGCGAGGTTCGGTGAGGTGGTTGTTGAGCTGTTGAGAGCAATGAGAAGGTTTGAAAGCGCCAATCAAGCTGCAGAACTCTGGAATAAAATTACAGGTTAAGCATCAAATCGAAGTGGCTTACCGATTTGCTGGGGTCATAGTTTGTCCAGAGGACTTCGGCCCTTTTGCCTTTAGTCGAGTGAATTGTGCGTTCAGGCGTATAGAACTTGCGCCATTTTGGTGCGAGGTAAAGCCGGTTCATTAACTCGCAATCATAATTGCTTACTGCGACTTTGCCTTTTACCCTGTTCAGTACGTCTGCAAGCACCTCGTGTTCACCGTCGGTCATCTCATATCCGTAAGCCTTTGAATCACCTCGGGTGGTGTGAACATAAGGCGGATCACAATAGAAGAGCGTTTCTTCTGAGTCGTATAGGCGTACAACGTCAATCGCTGGTCTGTTCTCAATCTGAACTCTCAACAATCGCTCCGCAATCTCTGGAAGTGCCTGCACACCGCCAAGCCAACGGCTAATAACTCCGCTCATTCCCTGACGGCTAGTGTTTTTGCAATTTGCCCATCGGCCGATTGACGCAGTCTGAGCCAAACCCGTTCGAACTTGGCGTGCTTTGACATAGAAACGCCGGGCACGTTCAAGTGGTGGTAGACTCGCATCAAGTTCGCAGGCTATTGCGAATTCTTCACGAGAAAACGGCGTAAGCCCAATCGCCTCGACCAAAGCTTCCTTGTTCTCACGCAAGACTCGAAAGAAGTTACACACTTCGCCGTCAAGATCATTGTACGTCTCGACTGGAGACGGAGGTCGGTTTAGCAGGACTGCAGCAGAGCCTCCAAATGGTTCGCAATAATGGTGGCACGCAGGCAGCACTGGAAGCAGCCATTCCAGATGCGAAAATTTTCCGCCATACCAGCCAAACGCTATTAACTTTGGCCGACGAGTAAGTATCTTGTGGTTGACTCTTAGGCCTCCATTCTGTTCATCTAAATAAATCGGAGATGGTAGTCTGGCCATATGTTCATTTCCTTTCGACTAGGCAAGTTTTCTCACATTCACTAATTGAAGAACTACTCTGCATTGTGGACCCTATTAAATGATTGTGCAAGCGGCAATTTGCCTTGCATTGGTGGATTCTCCGAAATGTACTTGGCGAGGGCCCTCTCAATCAATTCCTTAAGCGGCATCCCCTCGTCGATGGCTCGTCGCTTCAAATCGCGATGCAGCTCATCGGGCAGAACAATTCTGACTTGCCTCACTTCTATCACCTTAATCACTCTTATCACAATAGTACCATTTGTCACCCAATATGTCAAGAGTAGCTGTATTAAACGCTGGTCGAGCGAGGGGAGCTTAACTAGTCATCTATTGTTGCGCTGCGCCTACCGTCAGTGGGTATAGCTTGTAGAAGGACGGCACCATTGATTCGGTAGGAGCTTAAATGCTATGCTTTGGTGGAGGAGAGGGCATCAAAAATAGGGTCATCGGGAGGAATAATGAAGAATAACTCAACTATCCTGCAATTCTTAGCCAGTGTAGGTCAACCCTATGAAGAAAGGTTCCTCAAGCCTCTATGGAATAGGTATCCTGCCCATGAAAGCAATGACTGGGATGCGCTGATCATATTCTTGAGTGGTTATGCATTTGCACGTCAAGGTGCTCCCAATGATTTTCCACATGCAGCTTGTGATGCAATTGAGCAAGTGAGACAAAGTTATACTAAACCGACAGATCATAGCTCAGCCAGTGCACTCTGGACAGCATTTTCAGACCTTCTTAACAACAGTAACTTAAACTACGCTAATAATCCCTTATGCCCAGAGGGAACAAACTATCAGCGTAAGTTTAAGGGCACTTCAAAAACGGCCAAGACATCTCGTTTGTCAGTCACGGAGTTCCTGGGGACATTAGCTTTAGAGAGCCGGACTATAAACATACTTGTGTATGCCAAGGAAAATCTGCAGCGGGATAATCTCAGGCAGGCTTACCAAGCACTATGTGGAATTAATGGTATAGGTGGTAAGATAGCATCTTTGTTTCTGCGTGATGCCGCTATTTTCTATCACATCTGCCCCCAAAAAGAGCGTCATTTATTGCAGCCGGTAGATGTCTGGGTTAGAAATATGTCAGCACAACTGATGGGAGTGCCGGCTTCTGATGAGGAAATAGCAAGGTGGATCGTCCAGGAAGCGGCAAGAAACGGTGTCAATGCCGAAGCGGTTAACGAGGGCATGTGGTACTTTGGTAGCCAAGTTAGCAGGTCACAATATCGGGTGTCTTGTGCCCTGAGCAATCCTGAATACGCTCGAGAACTTCTTGATGAGCACGTTGAAGACTTGCGCTCAGCGTCGTTAGCTTGGGATCAGATACTGGCCGGGTTATAGTAACAGAAAGCCATTTTGTGTTTTGGGAAATGATGGTTTTGTGCGTGGGGACGGATGCGCACACCCCGGAGGGCTAGGGTTTGCCTGGCTCGAGGCAAGAGCGGGGGAGTCGTAGTGTGTCTCTAATGGGGAGCATTCCATTTGGGAAGTGGGCGGTATTATCTACAATAGCACGCGCCTGCGGTGGGCGAGGGTTTGTTTTATTTTTGGGGGGAAACGATTCATCGTGCTGGGGTGGTGTTGGTGAGTCGCTGGCGGGCATGGGGAGGTCGTAGAAAAGGATAGGAGTTCCGCTTTTGGGTGGGAAACAAAAAAGGGGGGATGGCTAGTCCCCCCTCCTCTCCTCTCTCTTGGTGAAGGTCAGCGGTATGTTGTATTTGCCATAAGGCACAAGGTCAACGGCCTCGCCATGCTTCCTGATGTTGCGGTGGGCTATAAGGACGTCTCCATCCTTGACAGTTATGACTTCGCCTGGCTGAAAAGTGCGGTCAAGGTCTGTCCATGGTCTGATAAAAACTAGCTCCATTTTAATACTCCTCTGGAAATAGGATTGTGGTGCTGGAGCGGTCGGCTTCGGTGATTATCCAGATGGTTCGGAAGTCCTTCTCTTTGTAGACTGAAAAGAGGCGAAGGTCTTCAACCAGGGATGCCATGTTAGCTTCCCAGTCTTCCGCGCCTACGTCTCCCCAGTCCCCTATCTGATGGCGAAGTAAACTACCCCAAACATACTTCGCTGCACCGCTATTGTCGGCGATATAGTCGCTTACTCCACGGGTCATGTAAAGCTGGCCGTGCTCAAAGCTTATCGTTGTAGTCATGTCATTTCTCCTTCCTATCCGTTTAAGATGCTTCATTGCGTGTATGTCCTGCTTGCAGAGTACCGGCTTGGTGTGAATGTTGGTGAAGAACCTCATGGCTCACTGGCCTTTACCTTCTCAAGTATTTCAAAAAAGGTAGTTCTCAATTTGCAGGGCTGTTGAAACCAGGGGCTTTTCGGGTCCAGGCACTCCCGGCAAACGCCGCCTTCGAGAATACATTGCTCGCCAAAATTGTCATCGTACTTGAAAAACGGACATGTATCCATCATTTTGCAACTCCTTTAGTTTTATTTTGAGCGTGATGTCGTATGCGCTCCCCACGGCAACTGACTACCTGTGCCTGATTTGCAAGCTCGGCTCAAGCCAAATCTCAACGCCTGGGATAGCTCTCATGCCGGCAGTCACTACATGATTTAGCAAGGTGGTGTTCGCCATTTTGTACTCATCGGGCAACTGCTTGAAGTCAATCACCTTGCACTTCGGGGTCATGCGCTGGCTGGATGTCCCGACTCCCGTCCTGACTGTGGTACTGGGTGCTTCGGGTATCACCGGCGCTGGCAGCGATGCTGGTGCAAAAGTTATCTCGCCAGAAGCTGAGTCTACCTGGCGAACGGTATCGAGCGCTGCCTGAGCTGATGCTGCTGCTCGTGCCTTCAACTCTGCCTCAAGATGTATTTTCTCCTGCTCCTTGTTGTAAGCTAGGATTTTACCTTTGCCTGCCCTGAAGGCGTTGTCTAAAGGCTCTGACAGGGTCTTAAACAGGTCGTTGATTGAGTGGACGTGGCCATTAAGCGGGTCTGTGTGCTTCCGTCTCTCGGCCTCGATGTTCTTCGATAGGGTCGAGATTAGCGCCAAATCCTCGGTTACTCGCTTAACTGAGTCCTGGCTATCAACTGTCGCTTTTACTATGTAAACTCCTATCTCTGCCACTTCTTCCCTCAGCGCCTTGAACTTTGCATCCCCTCTGGGGTTTATCACTAAGGTTGCTGTTCTCTGTGCTGGTGCTTCTATTGCTTGTATCATGTGTCTACTCCTTAATTTTATTTGAGCGTGGTATCGGATGCGCTCCCCCCGGATGGCCCCCCCCTGGATGGGCTAGGGTCAGTGGGGCTCGAAAACCTGGCGGGTGAAGGTCAAGGGTATGTTGTATTGGCCGTAGGGTACAAAGTCAACGGTCTCGCCATACTTGGTGATGTTGCGGTGGGCTATGAGGACGTCTCCATCTTTGACGCTGATTTCCTTGCCTGGCAGAAAAGTGTAGTCAAGGTCTGTCCATTGTTTTATGAAAACTAGCTTCATCTCAACACTCCCTTTTTTTCTTGAGTAGAAACCTTTCTTTGAATAGATACTTTCTAACATGGCAAGGGTGCTCATAGTAGGGTGATTTCGAGTCCAGGCACTCGGAACAAGTCCAGTTGTGGAGTGTGCACCACTCCCCCAGCCATTCGCTGTACTCGAACAGCGGGCAAACCAAAGGTATTCCGTTTCTTCGATCACCGGTTCTCTTTGGTAGCGCTTGTATTGCTTGTGTCATGTGTCTACTCCTTAGTTTTATTTGAGCGTGGTGACGGATGCGCTCCCCCCGGATTACTAAGGTTCTGGCAACGGCTGCTGCTCTGGTGGCACCGGCTTGCTGCGGCGTGCTTTGCCTTTCCAGAGGTCGGGTCTGTCCATGAACATGGCTGTCTGAAGATGCCCCAGTCTTAGCAGCTTGGGCTTAGCCTCACTGAACAAAACCTCCCCCTCTACGAAGTCGGCCTGGTAGTTCATCTCCTATCTGCCCAGACCCAGTTCTCGCACGCCTGGCATTTCCATCCACTTTTGGCTTCGCTAGTAGTCTTGTCGTACCACCTGATGAGCTCCACAGCGTCATTGCTGCCACAGGTCTTACAAAAAGGTGCGTTGATGGCGCCGCCCTGTTTGCCACCAGTACCTTGACTGTGAGCGGCGGCTTGCTCTTCGCGTAGGCGCTCCCGATGAGCATTGCTCATGTAGTCTTGCCTCTTAGGAAGCTCCCCGTTGCCGATGATGGCCAGGGTCTCGGCAAGTAAAGCAACTACTTCCTGCGGCACGTCACCGAAGGCATTGATGGTGATGCCGAATTCGGGTAACTCCTTCTTCATGTGGAGGCTAGATTTGCCATTGCGATTATTAGGTATGATGCGTTCTTTGCCTACTTCCTGGTTTAGTTGAGCTTCACTCATTATGTTGTAACTCCTTTCTTTTTATTCTTGTCGAGCAAAGCTAGCGCTAGTATGAGCTCGCTGTTTGAGTCGAACAGAGGTTTCCCCATCGCCTCAATCCCGTCCATTGCTTTACCCCTTACGGCTGGGGCATTACTGAATAGGCCTTGAAGCAAAGTAAGCCTGTCTGGTTCTGTCATGTCCTCAATCTCCTTCTTTTTATTTGGCGGTTCGCTGTCGGGCGAGCGCCTTGACCGGTGGCACTATTCGGTGCTACCATAAGATTTTTACTTTAGCGCTGGCGATCCGCAGTTCGGACATACCGGCTCTGGCTCTGCCTGTATGGTTTTGCCATCTGGCCCAAGTAAGAGGACGCTACCTCTTTTGAGCTCGTTCACTTGTCCGACCCAATCGCACAGCTCACACTGGACAAGCGCTGCTGCTGTTGTAACCATTTGCGTGCCTCCTGTTCACAGCGTTTACAATTTAGGATTATGACCTGCGCCATAGTCCTGTTCTCGACCTCTGGACTCGCCAGCATTAGCCTGATGATATGCCAGTCAACCCCGCACTTTGGACACTGCATTGTCAAACTCCTCTCTAGCCTGCTGAAGTTCAAGCGCTTTCGTTTGGTGTAGCTCAAGGACTTCCTCAGCGACCGCCAGGGCGTAACCATCATTCACCCCTTGCTGGTAGGCAGCTTGCATAACTTCTTCGTCTGTCATGTTCTCACCCCCTTTCTTGAAAGACTTAGTTCTTGCCTTGCTCGCCTGGCTCTCTGCTTGCTATCAGGCGTCCACTTCTTACCAGGTGTGATTTGGCTGGTGCGAAGCTCCTGCTGAAGCGCACAGTTCACGGCAACGATTAAGGCATGAGCAGCAAAGACATGTCTCTTTGCTTCTGCTGGGCTCATGCAATAAGGTCTGAGTAAGCAACCGCCGTGCTGCCTGCACCAGGCGCCGCATAAGCCAGCCTGATGGACACGCTCACAAGCTGTTAGCTCTAGCTTTGAATGTTTAACCATTTCGACCTCCATTTAGATATTCAACTATCACATCGCCATGGCACGCTTTCGGCTTGCAAAAGCAACCGAGTGTCTTGCCTCTTAGTGCAAGCACCTGCTGCTTAAAAGCCTCATCGCTGCTCAACCTGCTGTAGAAGTAGACCTGGTACTTACCGATAACCTGCTCCCGATCGCTGTCCTTACCGATTACGAACGGATTACCGAACGAGCTCCCCCTACCGATGTAAACATCTGCCTTTTCTTTCCTGATGTTTACCACTTGCGTGCGGCGTGCCAAACGCCGCGCACGCTGAGCAGCCAAGAGCTGAGCCGCACGCCGCCGACCCACAGCACAATGACACGACCGAACGCACAGATAAGAACAAACCGGCTGACCACACAACCCCACAGACGATGAAGCAGAAACCATGACGAACCTCCCCCCAAAAAAGTCACGAACAAGCCAAAACGCCCGCCCGTGCTGCCTCAAAACATTTAGTCTTTTGATTGATCAGCGACCCCACCAACATGTGATAGCGGTATAAAGTGCAAGGGCGTGGCCGATGCCATGGCAAAGCCAAAACATAGCGCAGGGTGGCGTACTGGGAAGTCGGAGCGAGAGGTTGGGCGAGCGCTTTGCCAGGTGGTAGGCCGCAGCGTGCTTTAGTGTGCGGCGAAGCCGACACGGCGTGTGCGAATAGCACGACGCCCCTTGCACCGCTGGCAAGCACGGCAGCGTGGGCGTCGGTGTGGTGATGGGCACACCCGCTGCCATGGCGAAAATAAGAAAGCACGGCGGGCGTACTATAAACGGGTGGCATCCGCTTAAAATGGGGCTTCCGCTTTTAACGATGGGGGCTGGGTGGATCATAAATGGGGTGGCATGATGGAATACCCATCAAGGTAGCCTCGATGTACCAGGAAGGAATACCTGGACCAGGCAAGTAATGACTAAGAGTATATGACTAAGAGTAAGTAACCAGGTCTGCCCTGAGGCTTCTGGTGGGGTGGTAACAGACCGGCCTTGCCGTGGGTCTTGGGTGCTGGCTGACCTGCAAGCAGCGAGATCCCTATTACCTGTGAGCTGTTTGTAGCCGACGAGCCTGGGGCTGGGGGTAGTGAGGGGGCTATCTGCGAGCTCCCTTTTTATCTTGCGCCTGCGAGCAGGTAGCGAAGGGTAGTCAACCAGCACAGGTGGGGGGATAGGCACATGGGAACAGTAAGTGCATGAGTGGCTGGGGAAGAGTGGTTGGGTTGGGTGGGATGCCCGATGCACCCTGTTCCGTGCCTATAAGGCAAGGCGTGTCTGTGGGTGGGGATAGCAGTCAAGCGGTCTAACTAAACAGGAGGGCATCGAGCAACCAGGTTGTAACTTCGTGATTAAAGAAGGGGTGTATGTCTTTAGCTACCAAGATGGAATACCAGTGTTCGCCTCGGGGTAGTATGTCTTTAGATACCAAGCTGTAACTCCGTAACCTGGTCGTAGCCTGCCGAGTCGCAGCCCGACAGGGGGCGGCTGCAGGTGCTGGGTGGTCGGGGTGGGTGGCCAGCGCCAGGTGGTGGAGGGCAGCCGCTGTGTGGCGATGGCGGCAGCCACCACGGGGCAAAGGTGAACAACGGAGTAGAGCGATGTTAGAATGGTGGTGTGTGGTGAGTGGTGGCCTGTGCAAGGCAAGCCGCGGGCGGCAGCCACGGCGACGATGGACCCGAAACGAACAGTCCAAGGCGCCGGGGCGAAGTCCGCTCGGCGGTGGGTTGGGTGGGTGGCTGCCGTGGTGGGGTGGGGATGGTAGAGGTAAAGCTCACCAGGCTTGCCTTCGACATACCAGGTTGGAATACCAGTGCTGTACTATGGTTGCCTCGATGGGTGTATGTCTTTAGGAATATAGATGTGGCTCGGGGTATAGACGTGGGGGTGGGGGTATCCTTCTCCTTTCATCGGTGGCTCTAGTATAGTAAACGGGTGGATTGCTATGCTCGATTTCAGTCCACGCCCCCCCAATACCGCCAGCACTACTATACTACCATCTGTTGTTGCCTATGTGGGTTGGGGGGTAGGGGGTGGGGTTCTATCTTCCTTCTCATATCTGCCCCCACTACTATATTGACAAATGCTTATCGGATTAACTCAGAAGGTACTATATGTAGTGGGTAGCCAAATGTCGAATTACAGTGGTAGAATAGGGGTATGGGCAAGAAAAAGGGTACGACATATGCTTGAATTTGCAAAGCGGTGGGGGCCATATTTCTTGACTGCTTCTGCAGCCTTTGCAGTTGGTACGGCACCAGTTCTGATTTTCCTTAAAGATTCTCCGTGCCTTATGCTAACTTTAACCATTATATTTTCGACATTAGCAGTAATTTGTTTTATTTTTGCTATTATTGCTCTATTCTATGATTTGAGGGATGTTTGTAGGAGAAACAGAGAGAAGAAACGAGAAGATTCCCATAAAGCCCTTGCCGAGTCATTCAAGCGACTACATCCTGAGTGGACTGAAGAACAAGTTGAAATCGCTGCTACAGGGGAACCAGCGGGGCCCCATGTAGATGGGCTTGATGATGATGGGTGGATTACTATAAGGAGATAAAAATGTGCAATGGAGAGTCAAACCCATATAACACCACTACATATAGTACCTTCTGAGTTAATCCGATAGGCATATATTGACATTCCCTTTCAACTCCCTCTATTATGCGGGGGTGATGTATCCTCTCAGTGGGGGTACTACTATCCTCTCAACTACATGGCGATGTTTCCGATGGGCTGGATACCTAGCGGGTGGGGGGTTAATGGGTGGGGTTATCGCTTACCTTCTTACCTTCTCGCCTCTATACTTGCTTCCTTCCTATATGCTGTTGTTCTCTACCCTATCTGTATTATGTAGTCCTTTTGTTTTATGTAAAGGGATTATCTTATTAGTTAAGGAATTTCTTTAACTCTCTGTCTACTTCTGTCAAGTGCTGTCCACTCCTGTCTACTCCCTATAGTAGTACCATCATCATCATTATTACTCTATGATGTTTTGACTCCCCCACAAAGGGAAAGGATTGTTGTTGTTCTATAATGGAGGAATAGTATAAGGGGGTTGTTGGTCAGGGGAGCGTAAATTGGGGCTGTTCGTCTGCGGGTGGACACGCCATGATTTGCTTAGAGCCGTGATTGTGGGTGGGTAAGTATCAAGAGACGGTTAGGTTTTTAACGGAATCTTGACTTGGTTTGGTGGGTACGATTATTATTGAAGGGATGAGCAAGTTGAACATATGGCTGCGCTGGGCGATTTGCGTTTTCGTCGCAGGATTGGTGATTAGCCTAGTCACGCTGGCGATAGTGAAAGCTGCGGTAGCCGGTTATATCGTGTTATCGCCATCGCTGTGGTGGGGGGTGAGGGTGGGACTTGTTTGTTCCTGGCTATGTCCAGTGGCTGGGGTTGTTTTGGCTGTGAAGGGGCTGATTATGTTTAAGAAGCGGGTTGTGGGATAGTGTATGGGTGTTAGTCCGAGAATCGGAAGTTTGGGTGGTGTATTGAAAAATGGCCTGAGCGGGGTTATACTAGCCCTTAAGAGAATCGGCAGAGGGTTGTGATGCAGCAGATGTATTCGTGTCCTAATTGTGGATCGCAGGATGTAGCGGGTCAGATGGAGAGCCGAGTGGGGGGTTCTGGTTTGGTTCAGCGCTGTGTATAATTAAGTGCAAGATAAAGCCATAGGAGGCTGACATGAAGATTAAGGGGCGATGGCGTTTCATTGTGGTCGCCGTACTGGCGGTCTCATTCGCCGGTATGGTGGGCGGTTGTGGACCGGCACCGCCGGTCATTGTTGATTTCAGTTGTAGTCCGACCGAGATTAGTGCTGGTGAGTCAGCAACTCTAAGCTGGGTCGTAAGCGGTGCTACCAAGGTCAGTATAGACAAGGGTGTAGGCATGGTTGACGCTGTTGGGACAAAAGAGGTGTCACCGTCCAAAACCACTACCTATACGCTACTTGCGATCAACAGTGGTGTCGTTGTGAGTAGCTCCGTGGTTGTCACGGTGGGTGCAGCGTCGTCACCAAGCCCTGATACCACGGCACCGGTGGTAACGAATTTGGCGGCTTCATCTATAACTGCGGCAAGCGCAGTTGTTACCTGGACAACAGATGAGCCAGCTACAAGTCAGGTAGAGTATGGCACAACTGGCAGTTACGGCTCGACTACCACTTTGGATGGGGAGCTAGTTACCAGTCACAGTGTCAGCCTGACCGGCATTGAGGTCGATACAACTTATCACTTCAGGGTGAAGTCGGAAGATGCTAGCGGAAACGAGGCGACATCTGGTACAGACCAAACGTTCACAACTCCGGCCGAGGCTGATGCAACTCGACCGGTGATTTCAGGAGTCGATGTTTCCAATATCAGCGAATCCGGTGCCACCATCACTTGGACGACCGACGAACCTGCCACTAGCCAGGTGGAATACGGCACGACTACTAGTTACGGCTCAACTAGCGCCTTGGATGACGAACTGACCACAAGTCACAGTGTTACGTTAATCGGGCTAGAGCTGGATACAAGCTATCATTTCGCGGTGAAGTCAGAAGATGCGGCTGGAAATGAAGCTGCGTCGATGGAGGTAACATTCACAACTTCCTCCGAAGCCGATACGACTCCACCGGCGATTTCAGGAGTTGACGCTTCTAATATCAGCGAATCTGGTGCCACCATCAGTTGGACAACAGACGAGCCAGCCACTAGCCAGGTTGAGTATGGCACGACTACTGCTTACGGTTCAGCTTCGGCGTTGGACGAGGCTCTGGTTACTAGTCATTCTGCGGCTTTGACTGGCCTTGAGTCGGGTACAACTCACCACTTGAGGGTGAAGTCAGAAGATGCAACTGGGAATAAAGCGGTATCAGGTGATTATACTTTTGTCACTGCGGAAGTTGCAACAGAGGTTGGCGGTATTATCTCGAGTGATACCACATGGACAAAGGAGGATAGCCCATATTTGGTAACTAGCAACATTCTGGTGCCGTCAGGAGTGACCTTAACCATAGAGCCGGGAGTTACCGTCAAGTTTGGAGATCATCCAGTACTTCCAGGGACACTCTATATACAGGTGGAGGGTAAGCTGATTGCCCAGGGAACGACGCATGAGGAAATTGTTTTCTGCCCAAGTGACCCGGACTCTTGGCCTGACTATGCCACTTGTTGGCACGTAACAATGCTGGATGATGGAGAGGGGGTCATTGAATACTGCGTGCTTGAAAGAGGAGTGATTAATATATATAGTACATCTACTTCGATCAAGAATAGCTTTGTTGACTCTCATATACAGATTGGAGGAGAGGGAGATGCGCAGATTATTGATAACCATATGCGTAGCATTACCTTCCAGGGAGGGTCTGCCTACTTGTCTGGAAATGAGATATTTGGAGATGTTTGGGTTAATGAAGGTTCAGCGACAATTACAAAGAACGACCTAATCGGTGCCCAAGCTCGAATAGCAATTGGGACTTTTGCTGAAACAGTAACGATAACTTATAACAATATTGTTGGTTGCAGGGGCATAGAGTTTTCCGAGAGTGGGGCTTGTGTCCTTACGGTAGAGTATAACAACCTATATGACAATGAGCCCTTCTCCGTTATGGCGGGGCCTCCGAATGAAAACCTAGATTTCCCTAACAATTGGTGGGGGACGACAGATACATTGGTAATTGATGCGGCCATCTATGACCATAATGATGACTTCAATTTGGCAACGGTTAGCTATGAACCCATTGCTACTTCGGAAATTCCAAATGCAGGAGTTCAGTAGGGATTCAAGGTGGATTCTTGACTCCCCCATGAAGGGAAAGGATTGTTATTGGTTCATAATGGGCCAATAGTATGTGGGGGCTGTTGGTCGGGGGAGTGGAAATCGGGGTCGGGGTCGAACGAGAGGCAGTGGAGGCAGAGGGTGCCGACGCGGCGCCAGGTCTTTCCCTTGCGGTAGTAAATCGTCTTGACGTCTCCCATGGGACACATGAGCTTGACGTCCCTGGGTGTGGTGACCTCCCGGAGCGGCGCTTTGGGGCAGTAGCGATGTCTCGAAACTCTACCCATGTCTATTCTCTACAATAGAACGCGCCTGCGGCGGGCGAGGGCTTGTCTAGTTTTGTCAGGAAACGGAATCGTCATGGCGCACCCAGTATGAGTTTGTGCTGGAAGCGGTGGCGTAGTGGCTCGTAGTCGAAGCTAACGGCGATTATCCGGTACTTCTGCTGGCTCTGAGCGGTGGGCTTATCGGTCACCTGCACCACGTCCCAGAGCTCCTGTCCACAGTTGGGGGGGATAACGATAAAGCCCCGGCTGCCGGTAAGCCTGGCCTTAGCCACTGCAGCAGCGGCTACATCAGCAGCCTTAGCAGTGGTGGGGATGCTCAAGTCCTGGGTGAAGTCTAACCGCTCGCCTACCAGGTCAATCTCCGCCTGGTTAAGGCTTGTGCCATAGACGGGGTTGCCTTCACTGTCTTTGCCAATGATATAGATGCGGTTGACTCCCGGGCTTCCCCGGGTGTACTGGCCGTCAAGGATGATGTGGATTATTTCTCTGAGGACTTTGAGCGCGCCAAAGGCTTCCTGTGAAGCTATGGCTGTCGGGATGATTACCTGGTCATAGAGTAAATTGGGCGTGCCAAAGGCTTCCAATGAGGCAATGGCTGATGGAAACAGCTTCAAGTTTAGCTTAGCAGTGCCAAAGGCTTCCTGTGAAGCTATGCCTGATGGCTGGATGATTACAGCTCCAGGTAGTACCGTGGGGCTGCCAAAGGCTTCCTGTGAAGCTATGGCTGTCGGGATGATTACCTGGTCATAGAGTAAATGGGGCGTGCCAAAGGCTTCTGCTGAGGGTATGCCTGTCGGGTAGATGTAATTCATTACTAGAATAACCGTGGGGCTGCCAAAGGCTTCCTGTGAAGCTATTCCTGTCGGGATGATTACCTGGTCGTAGAGTAAATTGGGCGTGCCAAAGGCTTCCAATGAAGCTATGCCTGATGGTTGGATGATAACAGCTCCAAGGATAACCAGGACTGTACCAAAGGCTTCGGCTGTGGGTATTGACTGAGCAAACAGTTTGAGGTTGAGCTGCGGGCTGCCTAACGCCTCGGCTGATTGGATGGCTGACGGCTGGATGATAACAGCTCCAGGTAGTACCGTAGGGCTGCCAAAGGCTTCCTGTGAAGCTATGCCTGTCGGGTAGATGTAACTTTGTGGCAGGACGCCGTAGCCAGTGGTGGACATTAGAAGGGGATAAGAAGATAAGCCGCCTCCTGCACCAGCTGGCCAGGTGAACGTGCTGAAGGTGGCAGCTTTATACTTGGTAGTGCCGCCCGGGTAAGCATGTAGTTCAGTTCCATAGGTATCAACAATAAGCCCCAGCCAGTAGTATGTGCCCTTGGTGATATTGGTGTTGGCTATGGTAAGTGTATTCCACTGTCCGCCCGTAACTGCCTGACTGGAATCATTGCCAGTTATCTTGTTTCCAGGCTCGCCAGAACTATCGGAATAAATGGCCACTTTGGCGTGGCCACTTGCGCCACTATTAATTCTTATCTCGCTAACAATTCCTGTTTCTAATGCTATGAAGCGAGCATAATGAATGTAGTTTTGGTCACATTTGGTACTACCAGAGGCATCCTCACCAATTAGCCTAACTGTCATTTAATCTTTACTCTCCCATGTCTGACTCCCCACCCAGATTGCTTCGCTGCGCTCGCAAAGACAGAGGGGGGTTATAGCTTGAAGATTTTGCTGGCAGCACTATCAAATTGTACGGTGATGTCTCCGCCGTTGGGGGTGACTGGTAGACCGGTAGCGTCGTCGATGTAGGCAATGAGTCTCGATGTGCTCTCAGTACCGGTGTGCTTGTAGATAACAAGGGCTTCTGACTGGTCACCGGTAACCGCTGAAAAGGTCACATCGTCGGCATCGGCCACGCCGGCAGCAACCGTCTTGCCGGTTAAAGCGCCACTGGTGGCAACCCTGGCACCTGCGGGTATATCGTCCAGGTTGTCGTGTGCGGCCAGGTCAACGGTGTAGTCGGCGGTGTCCACCAGGATACAGCGGATATCGTCGGTATCCCAATCGATGCTGCCATCAAGAAACCCCTCTCTCCCTTTGTCGTAAAGTTCGTTTGCCATTTTACTCCTTTAGATTCAGATTTAGATTTAGATTCAGTTTAAGGTCTGAGTCTAAGTCTGAATCTTAGTCTCCCTTTATGGGAATCTGTATTTGTAAGATGCTGTATCTGAAGCCTGGGGGTATATTATGTAACCTGCCAGGCCAAAGAAAAAGATTACATCGGTAACCAGGTTTAATAGCCTGGTAAGGACGCTGGCACCGCTCTCCCCGGCATGGATGTTGAGCTGGGGGTATAGGCTGGTAATCAAGGTGCTCCTTGATTTATAGCTCAGCGAACCGCCTACAGCGTCCATTACCTTATCTATCAGCTCGTAAACAGTGAAGTCGTCTGATTCGCTGTTGAACTCCACGGGCTTATTGAATGAGTACCTTTCCAGCAGTCCCCAGGCATCGATGCAATTCAAGGTTAAGCTGGCTCTGTTGGGGGCCCGGTTGTACTCCATCGACTCGACAAAGTACCGGCCGCATTCGCTTAGCTCATCAGAGCTGGTGCGATAGCCGATAAACAGGTTAACACGGCTGCCTCTTTTGATTTGAGCGATATCGCCTTCTCCAGGGCTGTCATACGTGCCTTTCGAGTTGTTGAGCTCGACTTCGAGGCTCGACTGCTGTTCGGGTCTTATCGTCTCGGTGATACGGGTTATGTGTGATGGGTTAAGCGTGATGAG
>Ga0268285_1000467_pt1 | contig 23687 bp, 19 predicted proteins | sample saktaG_2_FD_190144 | JGI IMG/M metagenome (GOLD analysis project Ga0268285, IMG submission 190144) | Saline water microbial communities from Sakinaw Lake, British Columbia, Canada - sak_2013_06_06_120m | ecosystem: Environmental > Aquatic > Non-marine Saline and Alkaline > Saline ... | reverse complement strand
TATAAACTAATCAACAAAATCAATGCCATTTCTGCAAATCCCAACGTTGATAATGCAATCATATTATGATAATATCATACATTTTATATTTTGTCAAGGGTTTAAGATGGAGGGAATTGGGGTATAATGAAAAATTATGGAAAATTTGTTGCGACCGATATCAATCTCGCTTTCTCCCAACGTTGAGCCGGATGACGTGAAGCTGGCGTCTTCTTTGCTATTCAAAAAGCGTGTCGAGGTTTCACCTAGACAAGCGTGTCTAGGTGAAACCTCGACAACTCCGGCCTTGGAATTGGAGGGAAAATTCAGGGATTATTTGGGCGTGAAAGCCGCGTATTCGTTTAATAGCGGGCGTTCGGCTTTGATGGCTGTCTTGCAAGGGTTGGAGCTGGAAAAGGGCTCAGAGGTGCTTTTGCAGGCGTTCACGTGCAACGCGGCGGCCAATCCCATCATCTGGTCGGGGTTGCAACCGGTGTATGTTGATTGCGACCAAAATTATAATTTATCGGTTGAAGATTTGAAGAAAAAAATCACACCCAAATCGCGGGTAGTGATGATCCAGCACACATTCGGCCTGCCGGCGGATATTGACGCAATTCAAGAAGTTTGCAACGAGCATAATTTGATTCTAATTGAAGATTGCGCGCATTCTTTGGGTGCAATCTATAAAGGCAAACCTATCGGCACGTTTGGGGAGGCGGCGTTTTTTTCTTTTTCGCGCGACAAAATCATTTCTTGCGTCTATGGCGGAGTGGCAGTAACCAATAACGAAGCTTTGGCAAAAAAAATTGCCACGTTTCAGGAGAAAGCGGGCTATCCTTCCGACGCGTGGACAAACCAGCAATTGTTGCATCCGATACTGATGGATAAAATTATTTTGCCCACTTACTCGTTTTTTGGCCGCTATTTGTTGGTGCTGTTTCAATGGTTGAATGTGTTATCAAAAGCGATTCATTGGAAAGAAAAAAGAGGGATGTGTCCGAATTATTTTCCCAAGCGATTGCCTGATAAGCTGGCGCTTTTGGCAATCAACCAATTAAAAAAACTGGAAAGATTTAACGATTATCGCCGAGAACTGGCAAAATTCTACCGCCAAGAATTATCCGATTGCGTGGGTCCGACCCACGCGGAAAAAGAGTTGCGTGGGTCGGACCCACGCAAAAATAGCGGATTTGTGTTGCCAAATGAATTGCCGGATACCAAGCCGACATATTTGCGGTTCGCGATACGGCATAATGACGCGGCAAAGATAATAAAAAAAGCGTGGCGCAAAAACCTGCTTTTGGGTGATTGGTACCGCACGCCCGTGGATCCGTTCGATACTTTGCCAGACACCGTGAATTATAAAAAAGGATCCTGCCCCAACGCAGAATCATTTGCCGGCAAAATGATAAATTTACCGACACATATAAATATTAGAGAAACAGAAGCAAAAAAAATAATTGAATTTATAAAAAAATTACCTAGTCAAGATATTGACTAGGAGGCGAAAGTCGCCTAACTAATGCGTTTATTGATGGTGCTGCCATCAAGCAAATCCCAAAGATGGACAAGATCAAAATTTTTAAAAATGTCAAGGGTAATAAGAGAAATCACAAATAAAAAAGAGTGGGAGGGGGTTTTGGAGAAATGCAAAGAAAAAACCTTTCTTTCTTCGTGGGAATGGGGTGATTTTTGGGTGGGGCAAGGGAATAAAATAAAGCGGCTGGGGGTTGGGGATAAATCGGGCTTGATTGCTGTGGTGTTAGCGGTTAAAATAGAAGCGAGAAGAGGCGCGTATATCCTAATCCAGCATGGTCCAAACATAATTGATGCTAATTTAAACGAAAAACAAAAGATTCTTGAAGAATTATCTTTTGAGTTGGCAGAATGGGGCAAAAGCGAAGGCGCGGCATTTATTCGTTGCGCGCCGTTATTGGAAAGAAACGATCAGAATGCAAAAATTTTTAAGGATTTGAAATTTGGCATTGCGCCGATGCATGCCAATGCCTATGAGGCGACATGGAAACTTGACATCACGCCCTCGGAAGACGAATTGATGAAGGCGATGCGAAAAACCACCCGTTATTTGATACGGCAAGCGCGGAAAAATTCCGACATCACTATTGAAAAAAGCAGCGCCAGCGAAGATGTGGAAATTTACAAGGAGTTAAATGAGGCGGTGGCTAAACGGCAAAAATTTACGGCGTTCAAGGCAAGCTATATAAAGCGGGAATTTGAAACTTTCGCCAAAGACGGCCAAGTGTTATGGTTTATTGGAAGATACAAGGGGAAATCCGTGGCGGCGTCATTGGTGGTATTCTGGTCAGGGATTGGGTTTTACCATCAGGCGGCGTCATCGGGGGAGTTTGCTAAATTTTCAATACCCTATCTTTTGCAGTGGGAAGCCATAAAAGAAGCCAAAAGGCGCGGTTGCAAAGTGTATGATTTTTGGGGATATACCGATCCAAAAGCCAACCCCAAACATCCTTGGGCGGGCCCGACGCTGTTTAAAATGGGGTTTGGCGGGCGCGCGTATGAATACATGAAAACTCAAGATCTGCCCCTTTCGTGGAAATATTGGCTGATTAAGTGGTTTGAAACGTTCAGAAAAATGAAGCGCGGATTATAATTTTGAAGTTGCTTAATGAAAAGAAGAGTTTACAGAAAACCTCATCGGGCGAAAAGAAAAAAGCCGCTTTGGACCAAGCCGATTTTTTGGCGGTCGTTTTTTTTGGCCGCGACAGGCGCGGCGACAATGTGGCTGGTTTGTTTTTCACCTGCTTTCGAAGTGAAAGAAATTGAAATCGCGGGCGCGCAAAAAATAGAAAAACAAGAATTTGTTGATATTATTGAAAAAGAACTAAACAAAAAAATCGGCTTGATTGATTCCAAAAGCATCTTGCTTTTCAATCTTGATCAAACCAAAAAAGAGTTATTGGCGCGCCTGCCGCAGGCGCAGGATATCAAAATAGAAAGGGAGTTTCCTTCAAAAATTATCGCTTCGGTGGTTGAGCGCCGCGCCGCCGCGATTTTTAATGCCGAAGGCAAGATTTATTCGCTGGACGAAAGCGGTGTTGCTTTTGAGGAATCCGTTTTCGCCGATGATTTGCTGGAAATATCCGGCGGTAATTCCCAGATTGCGATTGGCGAGGTTACTGTTGAAAAAGAGGTTTTGATCGGGATTTTGCGTGTTGCAAGCGAAATGCGCGCGTCAACCGACATTGCGGTTGCGGCGGCGATTATCGCCAGCCCCGAGCGGGTGAATTTGCGGACAGAGGAAGGATGGTATTTGTATTTCAACCCTCGCAAGGATATTGATGGCCAGATTGTGAAATTTTTCGCAGTGTTAACCGGCGAATCTTTCAAGGCAAAAAGGAGTAATTTGGAATATGTTGACGTGCGCTTCACGAGAGTTTATTTAAAAGAGAAATAGCTTTAATCCTTGACAAAAATCCCTTTCCATGTTTGGTAGAAACCAGAGGTGAATTAGAATCGGTAAAAATAAGGATGGTGGTGATATGGTTAAAACAAAGACATTGATAGTACTATTGATGATTGCAATAACAGCAAGCGGACTCGCTTACAGTTATTCAAGCTATCAAGAGAGCATACCGGAAGATGTTTTTCGTGCCGGCAATGACCGCATTGAAATTTCAATCAATGCGAGCGCAATGACAATTTTCGCTTTACAAAACAATATAAGCGGAAAATATGATGAAACGGCATGGAACTACGGGTCGTTTCTCATATATTTGGCAGAGAACGGAGACGCGTGCCTCGGAGGAACAGGAAGTATTAGTAGCTTCAGTCTCAACGCCGGTCAAAAGGCGGTTTATCCGATTATCCATACAAATGTGGAATATGCTCCAACCGGCTTGCATGGAAAACAAGTGATGCCTAAGAAGATCGTCCAAACATTTACCGTGGAAAATCTCACGGTAAGCCGTAGATTCTAATTCTTTATGCGGCGTGTAGCCCTATCGAAAGATATCTACCGCCGTTTCTTTTTACGTTCTGATATTGACATATAAGAATAAAAATGTTATAATCAAGCAGAAGGTAAGGAGAGTTTTCCCCTGTTTATGTGGTTTGCGCGACAGGGGAAACGAAAGGAGAATAAAGCATGGCCATTATAAAGAAATGCGGGAAGAAATATAAGGGAACGAATGTGTTCCTTGGTATTACTGTCCTATCTGTTTTGTTGGGGCCACAGATAGATATGCCGAGAAATCATGATACTTCTAACTTAGAGGATATCATTGAAACAAGGGCAGAGACAGGAACAGGAATGAGCTTCCAAGGGTTCGTCGATTATTGGACGGCAACTGGAAATCATCAAAAAAATTCTGTCTCTACAGAGAATGTTGAGCAGGACGAACAGAGCGAAAAATGGTGGGAAGACAGCACAAAGAGTAAAAAGCATCATTCGGCAGACGTATCCATGCCTGCTGAATCAATACTGGAATCCGTTCCCGAAATCACGGAAACGGAAGTTAGAAAGCTGGTTGCCAATGCGCCGGCTATGCCAACCGCGCCGGTAACGGTCAAAGGAGGCATCATACCAGCCCCAAGACCAGAGATAGAGAAAGAATCGGAAGCAGGTGAAATTCCCAATTCCGATAAGTCCGGAAGGGCGTTTGATATGCCCACCAGCGGTCCAAACTGGATGGGAAGGGCACTGGATGGTGTAGGAGCAATCAGTTCCGAAGAATTCCAAGGGAAATTCCCAAAGAGCCCTGAAAACACATGGGATCCTCAAGAGGACATGGCATCCGCTCGAGCGGCAATCGGCGGAAGCGATAATCCATCCTCTTGTAACAAAAAGTTTGAGGATGTCTACACCAGAGCTCAAAAGACTGGAGTTGTGAGCGCTTAATGGCGGCGACGTTTCTGAATCAGAGACGCCCTCCCGCCCTCTTTTTTTATACAAATCCGCTGCCTTGTAACCATTCACTGGGTCTAATTGCGTACTATATTCAAACCCGCATTTTGGGGTCTGCCCCCGCGCCTGTCCCGAGGCTTTCGCGAGGGATATTTGAAGGGGTTAGGCCACTTCAAAAGAATAGCGCGGCCATTGAAGGGGTCGCACCCCTGTGTCGCTACGCTTTACGGGGGAACGACTACATAAATACCGCACCCCAGTGAATAGTTACAACGCGTTGAACCGACCGTTTGATTTGGCGCAACGGCAAGAGATTGCAAAATCTCTGTCCAAACAGTTGGCCAAACTGACCAAGCCCAGCGAACTGGATTGCGCCAAATTAAGAACCATCAAGACAACACTGGCCAAAAATCTTGATTTGTATTTTACCTGCTTGTTGTATCCGGACATTCCGGCAACCAACAACAAGGCCGAGCAACTATTGCGGCATATGGTAATCAAACGCAAAACCTCTTTCGGCTGCCAAACCCAAAAAGGCGCGAAAGCAATGAGCGTTTTGTTCTCGGTATTGCTATCGCTGTGGCGCCGCTCCAAAGAGAATTTCTTTGCCGAATACCGCCGCCTGATAGAAGAATCCCGCGCCCTGTGGGCGCTACCCCAGTGAAGGGTTACCTTTTTTTATACAAACGCGGGGAAGTTGTGCTATCATGGAGGTATTATAAATATAAAGAGATGGGGAACAATCAAGGACAGATGGATTTTGGGAATAATAACAATAACGAAAATAGCAATCCGGTGAAAATTAAGCCGGCGGCAAATAATGGATTTTCAAGCTGGCGGCGCCGGCCTTATGAACCGGGGCAAAAAGCGCCGTTTGCTTTGAGCCGTTCCAAGGTGGATATGTTTTTGAAGTGTCCGCGCTGTTTTTATTTGGATCAGCGGCTGGGAATCAAACATCCGTCAATGCCGGCTTTCACGCTCAACACCGCGGTGGATTATTTATTGAAAAAGGAATTTGATGCGCGCCGCGCCAACGGCCAGGCGCATCCGCTGATGACGGCATACGGGATTGATGCCATACCGGCGCAACACAATGAGCTGGAAATTTGGAGGGAAAATTTCAAAGGGATAAGAGTTTTGCATCCGGCAACAAATTTTGAACTCTTCGGCGCGATTGACGATTTGTGGATAAATCCGCAAGGGGAATACCACATTGTTGATTACAAAGCAACGAGCACGGTTAAGGAGATCACCTTGGATGATCAATGGAAGCAGTGGTATAAAATCCAGGCGGAATTTTATCAATGGTTGTTGCGCGCGCGCGGTTTTTCGGTAAATGATGTTGCTTATTTTGTTTTTGCCAATGCCGTAAAGGACCGCAAAGCGTTTGACGGAAAGCTGGAGTTTGCCGTGACCGTCATTGAATACAAAGGCAGCGACAAATGGGTGGAAAAAACGCTGGCAGAAATGAAAAACTGCCTTGAATCCGCCAATGTTCCCGCGCTGGGCGCGAATTGCGAACACTGCCAATATATTGAAAAAGCAAAAACCATACAATGATTAAACAAATATTGATTGTGGGCGGGTTGGCGGTTGCGCTGGCCGCGGGGATTGCCGCGGTTTTTGAATTTAGCGGACACGAAATGGCGCGAAAAGAAACTGCCACGATTTTGCGCGGGCAGAACGCGTTTCAGATTGCCAATGACCTGAAGGCCGAAGGATACATTGAAAGCAAAATTTTGTTTTTGGCGGAATTGATCAGAACCGGAAATTTCAAAAAATTAAAATCCGGAGAGTATGATTTGGTCGGCTTGGATTGCAGTCAAATCATCAACAAGATGGTTAATGCCCGCACAGTCGCCAAAACCGCGACTATAATTCCCGGCCAGACAATTAAAGATATTCAAAACGGAAAAATTGCCAAGTTGATCAATTTGAACGATCTTTCAAAATACCGAATAAAAGATTTTCAAGAAGAATTTGATTTTTTGCGAGATTTGCCCGCGGGCGCGGACTTGGAAGGTTATCTGTTTCCCGATACCTATGAACTGCCCGAAAATCCCGAAATTGATTACTTGATCGCTGTCGCGCTGAAAAATTTTGATAAAAAAATGTCTTTGGACGCGCGCGAAAAGATTGCCAAGCAAAACAGAACAATTCACGATGTTGTGATAATGGCGTCAATTCTGGAAAAAGAAGTTAAAACCTTGGAAGACAAAAAGATTGTCGCCGGAATTTTGTACAAGCGTCTTGACGCGGATATGCCTTTGCAGGTTGACAGCACCTTGCTTTATTACAAAGTTCCGGGGGTGGAAGACGGCAGAATTAACAAGGAGATTGATTCGCCCTACAACACATACAAATATGCCGGTTGGCCGGCCGGGCCGATTTGCAATCCGGACGAAAAATCTTTTGAAGGCGCCATTGAGCCGATAGAAACCTCTTATTGGTATTATCTTTCCACGTCCGACGGCGCCACCATATTTTCCAAAACCTATAATGAACATTTAACTAATATCGCTCAATATCTTCATTGAATCGGGGCATTTGCAACTGTGCAAGGTGAAACCTTGCACAGTTTTTTGTTTTGGGTATTTGACAAGGAAGAAGATTTGGAATAGAAAGTAATAAATAAAACAAATGTCCGTAGGACTCAGGAAGACGGTTTTGATGCCCGGTTAAATTTTCCTCCCTAACCGGGTATCAAAACCGTTTTTTTGTTTCGGCAATCAAACATTGACGAGGGGTTGCATAAATCGGACAAAATCTGCTATCATCTATTAACGCCGCGGGCAAGGCGGGCTTTTGATAATGCCGGCGCCGCGGGCAAGGTCGACAAAGTTAAATGCCAAGTGCAATACCAATAAAGAAAATATGCAAATAAAAATCAAGATTATTTCGCTGTTGCCGGTTCTTGTTGCCGGTTTGCTCTTGGGAGGAAATGTTTCGGCCGACGGTGGTCAAGCGCAAATAGCGAGTTTTGAAAATGTTTCCGCGCAGATTGAACAAATACGGCAAAAGATTAATGAATTTTCCGCGGAATTGCGGCAAAACCAGCAAATCGCAAACGTGCCGGTTGTCAAAGCTGAAATAACGCAAGAAAAACTCAGCTATATTGAATCCGAAATAAAGCGCATTACCGGCGAGAGCGAACGGATAAGGATTGAAGTGGAGATTTTTCTCACATTGCGGGAAATTCAACGCAAGACTTCGGCCATTGCCGCGCAAATTGCGGACGGCTACTCCGCGCCTTTAACAGTTTTCACGCCTCCGGTGATTAAGAATTTGCCAATCGCGCAAACCGCGGAAAAGGCGCGAGAAGAAGAAATAGAAGCGCAAATTGTTAAAATCAAGCAACAGATTAATGAGTTAACGCAGGAAATGGGGATTCAGGCGGCGGTTGAAAAAAATCAATTGACACCCAACGGCGTTGGGTCAAGCGACCAAGAAAATGCCGTTGCTCCAGACGATTCGTCTGATGGCGCAAAGGAAATTACCATCATTCCGGCGCAAGAAAAAACCGGAACCGCCGAGTCTGAACAAAAAGGATTTTGGCAATCGGTGGGCGATTTCTTCAAAAATATTTTCACTTTTTGATTATATCAACAATACCAATGCCTGTTGGTATTTCACGGAAAAACGCGGGGCAGACCGCGTTTTTGTTGTTTTTAAAACTTTGGCAAGGTATAATGAAAACGAGATTATTTAATTACTATGGAAAGTTTTAAAAACAAAATCAAATTATTCTTTTTGCCTTGTGAACAAAATGATTATCGCGCAAGAATTTTTTCCGGCAATTTTTTATTGTTTTTTTTAATCGGCGCCGCGCTGTTGAAATTGACCTTCGCGCTTTTTCTTTGCTCGTTTTCCGGCAATCCATTCTATGCGGACATCACAAAAACCGCATTGGTGGATTTGGCAAATTATGAGCGCGCCAAAAACAATTTGCCCGCGCTGGCCGAAAACCCGGTTTTGAACCAAGCTGCCTATATGAAAGCTCTGGATATGGCGCAAAACGGCTACTTCAACCATGTGAGTCCCGCGGGCATCAATCCGTGGCATTGGTTTTCCCGCGCCGGCTATGATTATAAATATGCTGGCGAGAACCTGGCAATTGGCTTTGTTGACTCGTCTGAAGTGCAAAACGCATGGATTGCGTCTCCCACGCACAAAGCCAATATCGTGAACAACAAATACAAAGAGATTGGGATTGCAGTATTAAAAACCAGTTTTGGCGGGAATCCCGCCACAATCATAGTCCAGCTTTTTGGTGCCAAATCCGCGCAAAGCAAAATTGCTTCGCTTGTGCCGGCAAAAACCGTGCCCGCGCCGGCACCGGACGCGAATAACGCCTTGCCGGCTTCGGAGCAAAATGTTTTGGGAGCGTCAATCGCGGCGCCAGACCAAAATTCAGCCGCTTTTAAACTTTCTTTGTTTCTGGCACGGGATTTTTATTTGTTGATGCAATGGCTCATCTATACATTACTCGCGGTGGTGATATTTCTGCTTGCGCTCAATTTCATTCTCAAAGCCGACATGGCTCATGCCGATCTTTTGGCGAAAGCCGCCGGATTTGTGGCAGTGATGATTGTTTTTGCCCTGCTGGATCATGACTTGATCGCGGCATTGATCCCCCGGAATTTCGTTGTTTAAGATGGTGAAGGAAAAAACAAAAAAAAGAATAACAAGAAGTAAAGCTATAAAGCGGTTTCTGCCGCTGGTTTTGTTGTTGTCGGTTTTGACATTAATTGCTTTGTTCTGGGCCAATGTTTCATGGATTGCCAGTGGCAATGTTTGGCGGCAAATCCTGTCGGACGCTTTTCCGCGATTTTTTCCTCGTTCCTATGTTATGGCAGTTAAAAGTCCGGTATTGATTTCGGGAACTCCGGAAATTGATGTTCGTTCCGAGATTAGATCCGGCGGGCAAACAGCCCCGCGCCAAAGCGAACAAAAGCCGCGGCGGGATATGCTCACAATCCCCAAGATCAATATCACCGCGCCCATTATCACCGCGCAGACCGATGACAATGAAGTGATCACCGGTTTGCTGGATTCGGGAGTGGTGCTCTATCCCGGATCGGCAATGTTCGGAAATGACGGCCAAACCGTGATATTGGGCCATAGCGCGCCGGCGGGCTGGCCAAAAATTAAATATGATTGGGTGTTTTCCAAGATAAATGAATTGGAAGAAGGGGATATGGTGGTGGTGACCTATAATTACATCACCCGATATTACAAAGTTGCCGGCAGCAAGGTGGTGGATCCCAAAACCGGCATGCCGGCATCAACAGTGAGCGGCAACTCGCTGATGCTCATCAGTTGTTGGCCGCCGGGCAAGGACGCCAAGCGTATCGCCGTGGAAGCCGGCCTCTATGGGAAATAAATAGAAAATAGAATAATAAAATCCGGTGAAAAGATTGACTTTGCCGGATTTTTTGTTATATCCTTGACAAGGTTTTAACCTAAATGCCATAGGACACAACCTTGACAAAATATAATTAATTTGATATAATATAGGGGATGAATAAATAATATAATTTTAAATAAAAATATGAACAAAAGCATTAAATTTCTATTTACAGCAAGTTTTATTTTAATTAATTTTATTTTCGCGGGCGAAGTCCTGGCAGGTTGTGTTACCGGCAGTTGGGTTAATACTGCGGGAAATGGCGAACCGGCAGTGGCCAACGTCACCAACAAAACCGGTTGCGACGCGCAACAAGTGAGCTTGTGTTCTTATCGGGTTTATATTCGACCCAGCGCCGCCGGCTGGTTAAGCACTCAAACTTTGTTTGATTCGCAAACAATTACACTTCAACCCGGACAAACCGCGACAATGTCGGTTAAAACCGATAATTGCTTAAACCAAGTGGACGCGTTCACCGCCGGAACATGTCCTGTTTTTACCAGCGATGTTTATTCGGGCGGGGATATTTTTCTTGGCAAAATGACTGTTTATGACGATCTCTTGTGCACGAAATGTGTTGATAAATGTGTTCTTGGCACCCATGAGTGTTCGGGGTCTTCGGGGCGGACATGCTTGAAGGGTGCTGACGGTTGCACTTATTGGGGAGAATATCAATCATGCGATTCCAAATGCTATTCTTGCGGGGACGGCCGTTGCGAATGCGGCGAAACCAAAGATTCCTGCCCTCAGGACTGCGGTTATCACACGCCGACGGTTAATTTGAGCTACACCGGTCAAGTGAAATGCAATCAAAACGCTACTTTGACATGGACATCAACAAATGCCACTGAATGCCAGGCCGGCGGTTCTTGGTCGGGAAGCAAATCAACTTCCGGTTCGGAATCGGTGGGCAATTTCACCGGCTCGCGCACCTTCACCATTATTTGCAGTGGTTCGGGTGGAAGCGCCAGTGACAGTGTGACCATTTATGGCAGCGACGATGATTTGGAAGTGAATGCCGGCGCGGACAAAGAAATTGACGCAGGCGGATCCGTGCGCTTGGATGGATCCGTGAATGGGGATTATGACTATCTTTCATGGTCATGCACCGGCGGAGATTTGTCGTCTTCAAGCACTTTGCGTCCGACATTTTATACACCGTCATATAATTATCAATATGATAAAACCTACACCTGCACTCTCACTGCGCGCAACGAATGCGGTTCGGACTCGGACAGCATGAGGGTTAAGGTTGAACAGGACGACGACATTGACTTTAATGTTTCTTTGATTGCTCGCCCCAAATCCGATTGCGCGCCATTATATGATGTGGATATGATTGCCACGGTGTCAAATTACCGCAACTATGATTATGATTATGAGTTTGGCGATAGCTACTACAACAACCGCGATTTCACTTATTACTTTGACTGCGAAAACGACGGGGATTGGGACAAAACCATCACTACCGATGACACTTCTTATACCGCGGTGAACTTGTGTGATTATCACAACGTCGGTTCCTACACCGCACGGGTGCGCGTGGAAGCTCGCGGACGCACCGCCACCGACACCGAAATTGTCCGCGCCCAACAATGCCAAGCGCCCGTAACCGGTGATTTGAGCATCGTCAAAACCGTGAGTAATTTATCACTGGGAACGGCCTATCAAGGCACGGTGAGCGCCAATCCGTTAAACATCGTGGCATATCGCGTTGCGGTCACCGGCATTGCCGGCAGTGCCACCAATGTGGTGGTAACCGACGCGGCGCCATCGGGCATCACCAATATTCGCGATTTGCGAGTTGATGGAATTGCCACGAGCGGCAACCTGTCTTCAGGTATCAGTTTGGGCACAATCACTTCCGGACAAACAAAGACTATCACCTACACTGCCACTGTTGCCAATGAAGCCAGCTTCGTCTATGGGCAAACCACATTAACCAATGTGGCAATGGCAACCACCGATGGCAAATCCGCCAACTCCAACACCGCGGTCGTGGTGACTCGGCGCGCCATTATGGGCGCCACCACCATTTCCACCGGCTTTGACAATCAAGCAATGGCGGGAATTGGCATCTCTCTGTTTGCCGCGCTGTTATGCTTGGCATGGGTGGTCAAAACCCAAATCATTGATCCCAAGCGCGACCCGCGCCAACTCTTGCGCGACAAGATCGCCGCGATCCGAAAAATTTCCTAGAAATTAATATTAGCAACCCAAAAGCTCCCGCAAAAGGGAGCTTTTGTCTTTTGCGCCCGCCGCTATTGACAAATTTTTAAATCTATGATTATGTGAAGCAACAAAGCTCTTTGTTAAAGGTGATTAAAATGAATCGCGGATCAGCGCTTATTGCGCTTCTGATGTGTTTCCTCGCGCTCAGCGCGAGCGGTATAGCCTATGGAGATAGATTGGTTCCCTTGGGCAAAGTCGCTCAGGGATGGAATCCTCAGGAATACCAATATGGTATTTCCGGACAAATTCAGCAGAGTGAATGGGGAATGACTTCATCGTCCCATGCTGAAGCTAGCGCCTTTGCGTCTGCGTCTGTTACGACTGCAAACGTATGCACCCAGCCCGGTTGCGGTAATTGGCAGGTGGGAACGATTCCCTCCATGCCGACGATGGCGGTTTGCTTGGCACCAGTCCAGCGAAACGGCATCGGCGCCAACGGAATCCAGCTAAACTACGAAGCTGGATTAGTGAATACGCTATTTGAAAGAACATTCACTGGCATATTTGGTCAGGTTGCGGATGATATCCCCACGGCGTATGGAGATAACCGCGTAGTCTTTGAAACACCCATCGTTATAGATTCCATTGAAGCAACAGCAAGAACGATGGATGATTTGAAGATGAGGGCGGTTGCCGCAACCGCATGTGCCAATCGACAAGGACAAACTTTCGCCGTGGCCATCGCTGGATCCGGTCCGACCGTTATCGCCGACGGAAGCCAGATCCTTGATACTCAGCGGGTCGTTATCATTGACTCGCAGGGGTATAAGTATGACCTGCTCTTCACAAGAGTAGGGAGCGACTTCTGGCGAGTGGAAGTCAGATGCTGAGGTGTCGCTATTGCAAGACACCTCATTTTATTTTAGAATAGGACACAGGGTTATTTTGCCTTGACAAAATTTTAATAATATGATAAAATACAAAAACTAAAATAATATAAAGATATGTTTAAACATTTTAAGTTTTGGTTATTTTGCATGGCATTGATTGCGAGTATTTACACGTTAACAACAGTTCCGTTGACGGCTTTTGGATTTACTCCGAGTTATTCGGGAGGGTCCACATCTTCGGGAGGATCTACCAACTCCAGTAGCTATACGCCTTCGTCTTCCACTAATTCAAGTTCCTACACTCCGAGCTATTCAACAAATTCAAGCTCATATACGCCTTCGTCTTCCACTAATTCAAGTTCCTACACTCCGAGCTATTCAACAAATTCAAGCTCATATTCTTCCTGCACGTCTGCTTCTTGTTATTCCTCTTATTCTTCTTCAAAAAAGACTTCAATAACTTCAACCTATGCGGTATACACGCCGCCGGCGTGTACCAACGAATGTTCGGTCAACGGACAGCGCGTTTGCGTGGGCAATGGCTGGAAGCAGTGCGGCAATTACGACTCGGATAGCTGTTTGGAATGGAGCTCAATAACTTATTGTGGCTCCGGTCAAACTTGCAACAACGGACAATGTATTAATACCTGCACCGACGAATGTTCAATCAATGGACAGCGCGTTTGCGTGGGTAATGGCTGGAAGCAATGCGGCCAGTATGACTCCGACTCCTGTTTGGAATGGGGACAAATCACCCAATGCGGCTGGAATCAGACTTGCAACAACGGAACTTGCGTTGACACTTGCCAAAACGAATGCACGCTAAATCAGCATCAATGTTCGGGTAATTCGGGTCGGATATGTCTTCAAAACAGCCAAGGATGCACCTATTGGGGCAGTTATCAATCCTGTGATTCGTTATGTTACCATTGTGGTGATGGACGTTGCGAATGCGGCGAAACCAAATCTTCTTGCGCGCAAGACTGCGGTTATGACACGCCCACAGTGAATCTTGATTATTATGGTTCGGTTGCCTGCAATCAAACCGCCACTTTGACTTGGACATCAACAAATGCCACCGAATGCCATGCCAGCGGTTCGTGGTCGGGAAACAAATCAACTTCCGGTTCGGAATCGGTGGGCAATTTCACCGGCTCGCGCACCTTCACCATTATTTGCAGCGGTTCGGGTGGAAGCGCCAGTGACAGTGTGACTATTTATGGCAGCGGCGATGATTTGGAAGTGAATGCCGGCGCGGACAAAGAAATTAATTATGATGAATCCGTGCGCTTGGACGGATCCGTGAATGGGAATTATGACTATGTTTCATGGTCATGCACCGGTGGAACTTTGTCAGACAACGATATTTTGCGTCCGACTTTTCGCGCGCCATACTACGATTATGATTATTCTCGCACCTACACTTGCACCCTCACTGCGCGCAACGAATGCGGTTCGGACTCGGACAGCATGAGGGTTAAGGTTGAACAGGACGACGACATTGACTTTAATGTTTCTTTGATTGCTCGTCCCAAATCCGATTGCGCGCCATTATATGATGTGGATATGATTGCCACAGTTTCCAATTACAGCAATTATAACTACGATTACGACAACTATTACTACAACCGCAATTTCACGTATTACTTTGACTGCGAAAACGATGGGGATTGGGACAAAACCATCACTACCGATGACACTTCTTATACCGCGGTGAACTTGTGTGATTATCACAACATCGGTTCCTACACCGCACGGGTGCGCGTGGAAGCTCGCGGACGCACCGCCACCGACACCGAAATTGTCCGCGCCGAATCCTGCGGTTATCAGCAAGTTGGCAATGCCAGCATCACCAAAACCGTGAGCAATGTTTCCACGGGGAGCGGCTATGCGGGTACAGTAACGGCCAGCCCGCTGAACGTGGTGTCTTACCGGATTGTGGTGTCGGGAACTTCGGGAAATGTTAACAATGTGACAGTGAGCGACGCGGTGCCTTCGGGTATCACCAACATCCGCGATTTGCAAGTTAACGGCTATGCCACCGGCGGCAATTTGTCCTCGGGCATCAATCTGGGCAACTTGTCATCTGGACAAACAAAGACTATCACCTACACTGCCACTGTTGCCAATGAAGCTAGCTTCGTCTATGGGCAAACCACGTTGAACAATGTGGCCACGGTGACGGTTGACGGCAAGTCGGCCAATTCCAGCGCCGCGGTGACGGTTTATCGCCGTGCGGTGATGGGCGCCACCACAATTTCCACCGGCTTTGACAACAATATGCTCGCCGGAATGGAAATCGCTTTATTTGCCGCGCTGATGTGCCTGGCATGGGTGGTTAAAACTCAAATCATTGATCCCAAGAGAGATCCGCGCCAGTTGTTGCGCGACAAGATCTTGGCGATTCGCAAAACTTTCTAACAGTTTTTGGAATTGAAAACAAAAACTCCCGGGCAAAAGGGAGTTTTTGTTTTTGTTGCTCGCCGGATTACGTAATCAATTACGTAATTGATTACGTACACTTTGAATTGTGAAATACCAACTGTTGAAATCAATTTTCAACGCGCTCGTTGAAATTTGATTTCAACAAATTAAAAGATGCTTGTCTTGAATTTTTGGAAAAAATCAGTAGAATGGATAATGTATTTCGGGCGTTTAGCTCAGTGGCAGAGCGTTCCGTTCACATCGGAAAGGCCATAGGTTCAAATCCTATAACGCCCACATATAAAATTTAACATTAAATTATCTATGCACGATCCAAACAAAACCACGAAACTGCTTTTTACCTGCCTTGATTGGCGGCTTCATCCGGCAATTGAAAATTATTTTGCCAAAAGCGATATCGCTTGCGATATGTGCATAACTGCCGGATCGCTGAAGGGGCTGATTGATCCGGCAACGCAAGATTTTTTCATCAAACAGATTGAAGTTTCAAAAAATCTGCATCATTGCCAAGCGGCGGTTTTGACCATGCATATGGATTGCGGCGCCTATGGCGGCGCGGCGGCATTTAGCGGCCCGGAAGAAGAGATTGCTTGCTATAAAAAAGAATTGCAAAACGCAAAGCGAATAATTAACGAAAAATTTCCCGATTTGGCGATTGAAGCATGGCTTGTCGGTTTGGAAAGGTCCGGAGATAAATGGAATATCAATCCGGAGGCGATTGATATATAACGCAACATTATAACACTGAAATTGCGCGGATATGGCCAAGTTCCAAGATCTTAAAACCTTTCTCTATTCTTGGGGAGTGCTTACCAATACCATTATCGGTATTGCTATTTTTGCGTTGCCCTATGCGGCGCTGAAGGTGGGATTGCCCGCCGCGCTGGCATATTTGGCCGGATTGGGGGTCGTGGTGGCAATCATACATTTAATGTTTGGCGAAGTGGCGCTCAAAACTCCGGATTACAAGCGGTTGGTGGGCTTTGCCGACATCCACTTGGGGCAATGGGCAAAAATTGTGGCGGTGGCTATTTCCATTATCGGTTTTTTTGGATCGTTGCTGGCCTATATTATTATCGGGGGGCAATTTCTCCATGGATTTTGCGCGCCGTTCTTTGGCGGTTCTGAAACGTTTTACAGCTTGATATATTTTGCCATTGGCGCGCTTTTTGTCTATTTGGGCATCAACTTTATTGCCCGGTTTGAATTTTGGGGAATGGCGCTATTTCTGACAATTTTGGTTTTGCTGGCAATAAAGGGTGCGCCTTTGGTATCATGGGAAAATTTAACCGCGGGCACCGGCGGCCCGGCGGATATTTTTTTCCCATACGGCCCGATATTGTTCGCGTTTTGGGCAACATCGTCAATTCCTGAAATTGAAGAAATGTTGGGCCACAACGGTAGCAAAAAAATGCTTGGCAAGGTGATCATATCTTCGGCAATCACCGCGTTTTTGACTTACGCGGTTTTTATAATTTTTATTGTCGGCATCAGCGGAGCGCAAACCGCTGAATCCGCGTTGGCAGGATTGCGGCAGATGCTCGGCGAGGGCACGGCATCGGTTTTGTTTTTTTTGGGATTTATCACCAGTTTCACATCTTTTGTAATCACCGGCTTGGCGTTGAAAAAAATATTCGCCTATGATCTCAAAATCAATAAAACTGTTGCATGGCTAGCGGTTTCCATTATTCCTTTGGTTTTATTTTTGAGCGGTTTGCGGGATTTTATGATGATATTTTCGCTTATCGGCGGAGTTTTTCTCGCGATTGACGGAATTTTGATTGTTTTGATGTACCAAAAAATCCGGCCGGAGAAAAAATTTATGACGTGGCCTTTGCTTTTGATTTTGTTCGGGGGTATAATATACGAGTTGATATATTATTTGTTTTAATAACCAACGGTGTTTTATTATATTCTAATCTTCTTTGTTTGTTGCGTCGCGCTCTATTTCGCCGGAAATTGGGTGGTGGTTGGAATGGCGCGGCTGGCTAAATTTTTTGGTCTGAAAGAATTTGTGGTGGCGTTTTTTGTTATGGCGCTGGCCGCAACCTTGCCCAACTTGTTTTTGGCGGTGATGTCGGTTATCAATGGCATTCCCGAGCTTTCGCTGGGAGATATTTTGGGGGGCAATGTCGTGGATATGACGCTTGCCGTTGCTTTAGCCGCGTTTTTTTCAAAAAAAGGCATTGATGCAAAGGGTCACACCATCCAAGCGAGCGTGATCTTCACTTTCGTCGCGGCGGTGCTTCCTTTGGCGCTTTTACTGGACAATAATTTGTCGCGTATTGACGGAATTTTGCTTTTGACGCTTTTTGCCGTTTATATCTATTGGCTGTTGTCAAAAAAAGAGCGGTTCAAAACAATCTATGACGGCCATCAGGTGTCCATCGGCAAACAATTCAAAGATTTTTGGCGAGATATTGCCAAAGTTGCCGCCGGCATCACGGGATTGATGATTGTTGCCCAAATTCTCATAGTTTCAGCGGAATCTTTTTCCAGGGAAATGGGTGTTTCTTTACCGGTGATCGGCATCTTAATCATCGGGTTGGGAAACTGCTTTCCCGAAATTTATTTTGGCATCGCCGCGGCCAAAAGCGGCAAAACCAAAATGATTATGGGGGATTTGATGGGCGCGATCGTTATTTCGGGAACATTCGTTTTGGGCATGGTTGCCTTGATTTCACCGATTGAGATCGGACACTTGGCAAGATTTGCCGCCGCGCGATATTTTCTTTTCGGTGCGGCGCTATTGTTCTATGTTTGTGCCCGATCCGGCCAAAAAATAACCAAAAAAGAAGGACTTCTGCTTTTGGCCCTTTATAACGCGTTCTTGATCACCGAAGTTTTTGCCAAATAGCAAAAAACTATTAATCTTTAATCTTTAACAAAAATACAATTAACGCCACTCCTCCAGGGTTTAAAGATTAGTAATTCTTTGATTTGATTTTTTCAATTTGCTTCTTGATCTCGGCCGCTTTTTCAAATTGCAGATTGCGGCGTGCCAGATCAAGCTTGGCGGTTAGCTCTTTTTGATACTCCTTGATAAATTCATCGGCGGGAAGCTTTTCTTCCGCTTTATTTCGCGCCGATAAAGTTTCTTTAATTTCTTTATAGATTACCTCGGGCGCAATCCCGCGTTTTTTATTATATGCGGCTTGGATTGCCCGCCGGCGATCGGTTTCTTCCATCGCCCGAGCCATTGAGCCGGTGATATTGTCGGCATACATGATCACCAAGCCTTGCGGATGGCGGCTGGCCCGCCCCATTATCTGCACCAGCGAAGTTTCATCGCGCAAAAACCCTTCTTTGTCGGCATCAAAAAGCGCGATCAGTGAAACTTCGGGCAAGTCCAGTCCTTCGCGAAGCAGATTGATACCCACAAGCACGTCAAATTTTCCTTTGCGCAAATCCGCCAGAATTTTCGGCCTTGCCAGCGTCTTGATTTCGGAATGCAGATATTCGGCTTTAATATGATGGGTTTTTAAATGATCGGCCAAGGCTTCGGCCAAGCGTTTGGTAATCGTCAAACAAAGAGTTCTTTGACCCAGTTTTTTTCGCGCTTCGATTTCTTTGATCGCGTCTTGGATTTGATTTTCCGTGCCGCGAACTTCGATCATAGGATCCAATAAATAGGTCGGGCGCACAATTTGTTCGGCAATTTGTTTTGAGACCGATCTTTCATAATTCCCCGGTGTTGCCGAAACAAAAACCACCTGATTTGTTTTTTTCAAAAACTCATCATATTTCAATGGCCGGTTGTCAATCGCCGAAGGCAAGCGAAAGCCGTAATTTATCAACGGCTGTTTTCGCGCGAAATCTCCGGCTTGCATTCCGTGAATTTGCGGCACGGTGATGTGCGACTCGTCAATCATTATCAAATAGTCCTTGCCAAAATAATCAAGCAGGGTATAGGGAGCCGAGTCGGGCTTTCTGAAATCCAAATGGCGCGAATAATTTTCAATCCCGCGACACCAGCCGGTTTCCCTGATAAGGGAAATATCATATTCGGTGCGGCGGCGGATACGCTCGGCCTCGACCAGTTTCTCTTCTTTTTTAAAAAACCTAACTTGCGCTTCCATTTCAGACTTAATGTTTTCCAGCGCATCATTAACTTTTTCGCCTCCGGCCATCCAGAATTTTGCCGGCCACAAATCGGCAACGCCTGTCGGTGCAAATTTGCCAAATGGCGCCGGGCTTGTGGCAATGCTTTTTATGCGCCCTCCTTCAATTTCAATGCGGTTGATAACTTTCGCGCCGGCCAGCCACACATCAACAAAATTCATCCGCTTGCGAAAACGGCCGCATGCCAATTCGTAGTCGTTGCGCTCATATTGCAAATCCAACAATCTGCCGAACAATTGCTCAAAAGTAATCGGCTGGCCCGTTTTCAAAATCAACCGCTCGCGCAAATAAGTTTCGGGCTTTCCCAAATTATAGATACAGGAAACCGATGCCACCACGATGGTGTCGCGCCGCGAAAGCACGGATTGCACCGCTTCGTGGCGCAGGCGATCAATTTCCTCATTGATCTTTGAATCTTTTTCAATATAAGTGTCTGTTGCCGGAATATAGGCTTCGGGCTGGTAATAATCATAATAGGAAACAAAATAACAAACTTCATTCTTCGGAAAAAATCCCTTGAATTCCTCATAGAGCTGTGCCGCCAAAGTTTTGTTGGGGGAGATTACTAAAGTGGGACGGTTAGTTTTTTCTATCACTTTGGCCATCGTGTAAGTCTTTCCCGAACCCGTAACACCCAAAAGCGTCTGAAAATCAAAACCGCGTGATATCCCGTCGCTTAATTTTTCAATCGCCTGCGGCTGATCTCCCCGCGGCTCAAATCCCGACTCAATCTCCATTTTTTGCATCGCATTTTGTGGCATTTGTATTTTGAGGTCGTTCCTTGCTGTAATCGGCAAGGTGCGACCTCGTTAAACTTGTATTTTAAAAATTCTATCAAACGATTATTCTTCAACCCTTGACTTTTCTTTTTTTTTTGATATTTTTTAATCGGTGATAGAAATTTCACAAATTAAAGAATTTCCCCACGAAGTTACTATCAAAGGCGTTGATGGTAGGTGGAGAGTAGTTGGCCGCTCGGTAGTTGATAGAATAGGCGATAATTTTGTAACCGTGCAAGTCACCCTCAGTCTTATACGCCCGCGCCCAAAGTAATAGAACTATTTTATAGTTCTCTCTTTTTTTATATTTTTTTTCTTCTTAATTTATTATACCCGATGGCGAAGCGGTGGGATTCGTCGCGGATTTGTAAAAACAGGTTGGACAAATCTTTGGGTAGTTTTGATAATTGCGCGTAATTTTTGGAAAACCGGCTAAACAATTTCCCATCCTTATCGCCAATCTTTGCCAGCGCGATTGTTGGTATATCAATATCTTTGGTGGCTTTCAACTGGCCTTTGCCGCCGTCCAGCAGAATCAGATCGGGGAGCGGCCATTCTTTATGTTTCATCCGCCGAGTTAAAATTTCTTTCAGGCAAGCAACGTCGTTTTGTCCTTCAATAGTTTTAATCTTGAATTTGCGGTATTCGTTCTTATTTGGCAGGCCGCCCTCAAATACCGCCATTGACCCGGTTGCCAGCGTCCCGCTTAAATTGGAAACATCATACCCCTCCACCCTCAGGGGTTTTTGGCGCAGAGATTGCAAAGGTCTAACCTTTGCAGCAAAGGTTAGACCTTTGCAAGAATTGCCCTGATAAATTCGCAACAAAACTCGCAATAGCGCCATCGTTTCATTATAATCTTTCTTTACCTTTTTGGTTTTGTTGGCGCAGGGCGCCAAGCACAATGCCAAATCGCGATAAAAACACGCATTTTTGGGCAAATTGCGACAGGTGCGATAGGGAAGCGCCTTCCGTATCTCTTTTAAAAAACCTTTTATTTCCCGTCCGCTAACAAACGGCCCAAAGTTAGCGGGCACAGTGGAAGTCAAACTTCCACTACTTCCGCGCTTAAAATTTAGTGGAAGTTTGACTTCCACTGATTTTGGTTGGGGTTGATGGGTGAGGCAAACGCGAGGGAAATATTCGTTGGATATTGCGGTTCGGCTCGGCTCACCGCAAGCAATATAAAAATAGTTTTTGTCGTCTTTCCACTCAACATTCCAGCGCGGCTGGAGTTTTTTGATGAATTGCTGTTCCAAAATCAACGCCTCTTTTTCGGTTGAAGTTTGGATAAAATCAATGTCGGCGATTTGCGAAATAAAGTTAAACGCGTGTTGATTCGGTTTTTGAAAGTGGTTTTTCACCCGTTTTTTCAAATTCTTCGCTTTGCCAACATAAATAACCTTTCCATCAACGTTTTTGAAAAAGTAGACTCCGGCGTTATCCGATAAATTCTCAATTTTGTTTTTCAAATCATCATCCATCTTTTCAAACTACCACAATACTGGCCCTTTTCAAGAGCTGATTTTGGGTGTATAATGAAGCGCTAAGATAAGTAAATCAAAATTTAAAATTCAATTTTAAATAAAATTAAAAATTTAAAATTATAAATCAAAACACACATCTACTGCGAATCTTGTTTTAAAATTTGATTTTGAATTTGGAATTTTGTTTATAATTTATCATTTATAATTGAATTTTGATTTTATGGAAAATGATTTTATAGAGCTTTCGGGGGTGAAGGTGCACAACTTGAAAAATATTTCGGTCAAGATTCCCAAAAATAAATTGGTGGTGATTTGCGGTATTTCCGGGTCGGGAAAATCTTCATTGGCGTTTGACACGATATTCCAAGAAGGCCAGCGAAGATATTTGGAAAGCTTGTCGTCTTATGCCCGCCAGTTTTTGGGTGGACTAAAAAAGCCCAATGTGGAAAAAATCAGCGGCTTGTCGCCAACTATCGCGGTTAACCAAAAAACCGTTTCTTCCAATCCGCGCTCCACCGTGGGCACACTCACTGAAATTTATGATTATTTGCGCCTGCTTTTCGCGCATATTGGCGTTCCTCATTGCCCGCGATGCGGCAAGCCGGTTGTCGCGCAAACTCCGAACAATATCGCGCAAAAAGTTTATGAAATCGCGCTAAAAAAAGAAGTGGCGGTTGTCGCGCCGGTGGTCGTTGCCAAAAAAGGAGTCCATCAGGGAGTTTTGGAAGAGATCTACCGTTCGGGATGGCCGCAAATTATTATTGACAACATCACTTATCCCGCCGACGAAGGCAAAGATAAAATTCTGGACAAGAACAAAACCCACAACATTGGTGTGCCGATTGACGCCTTTGATCTGCGAAAATACACACAAGGACCAAAAGCCGATAAAAAGCGCTTGTCCAAATCCGAGCAAGAAGCGCTGGCAACAAGAAAGAAAAAAATAGAAAACATTTTAAAAGAAGAAAAAGAGCGGATATTGGCCGCAGTCAAAAAGGCTTTGGAAATGGGAAAGGGAAGAATTGTCGCCGACAAGCCGTTTTCTTCGCGATTTTCGTGCCCGGAATGCGATATTTCCCTGTCCGACATTGAGCCCAAAATGTTTTCGTTCAACAGCCCTTATGGCGCGTGCAAAACTTGCCAAGGATTGGGCAAGCTGGCAAAGATTAATAAATCATTAATATTGAATCCGCGCTTGTCGCTCAATCAGGGGGCGATTTTGCCCTGGTTTTCGCTGGGGCGATGGTCTTTGAGGTCTTTGGGCGTGCCGGCGCAAAAATGGTCTTTGCAAAACCTTGCCCAAAAAGAAAATTTTTCTTTGGATGAGCCATTTGGCAACTTGCCCGAACAAATCCAAGAAATAGTGCTTTACGGAAACAAAAATCCGGCGAATTACGAAGGTATTATCCCGCGCATGGAGCGGGCATATCGGGAAACAAGCTCGGAATATCTGCGTGGCGAGATTGCCAAATATATGTCCGAAATTGAGTGTTCGGCCTGCAATGGCGCAAGATTATCACC
>Ga0268285_1000463_pt1 | contig 23806 bp, 17 predicted proteins | sample saktaG_2_FD_190144 | JGI IMG/M metagenome (GOLD analysis project Ga0268285, IMG submission 190144) | Saline water microbial communities from Sakinaw Lake, British Columbia, Canada - sak_2013_06_06_120m | ecosystem: Environmental > Aquatic > Non-marine Saline and Alkaline > Saline ... | reverse complement strand
AACCGAATTGAACCGCGAGCTGTTAAACGAAGGCCCAAAGAATATGCCTTGCTGAACAAGCCCAGATCAGAGATGAGGGAGGCTCTCTTACAATGAGAATTGCTTATCTTCATGCCATTCGGGACAGCCACCTATTAATGGCTGGAGACCGTACACAGAAAACGAGACTGTCCCTAATAAAATTAAAGAGTAATAGTGAATATTTAATCAAAATAAACTTAAAGGAAATATTATGATTAAAAAGTGTTATTATTTATTCTTATGCTCTCTATTTTTCCTGGTGCTGTATGCCACAGCCCTGGCTGCTCCGCTCAAACCCCGTATGATTGTGCTAACGGACATTTCACCCGCCAATCATGAACCCGATGACATGGAGTCGATGATTCGGCTTCTTGTTCATACCGATCTTTTCGAAATCGAAGGCTTGGTTGCCACAACCGGCTGGAGCTACTCGCAAGCGACTACGAACAGTCTTAATCTTATCTGTAAAGTGATTGATGCCTACGAAAAAGATTTACCGAACCTGCTTAAACGCTCTGAGCAAACTGACTTCTTGTCTGACGAATCCCGACAGGAAATTGGATACTGGCCAAGTCCAGACTACTTGAGATCCCGAGCCGTGATGGGGAGCAAAACCAGGGGGCAGAGCCACATCGGCAAGAGTAATGATTCCCCCGGAAGCAAACTGATTATTCAAATCGCCGGTGAAAACGATGATCGTCCCGTATGGGTACAGGCTTGGGGAGGTGGGAACACACTCGCCCAGGCAATCTGGCGGGTACGCGAGGATCAAACCGCAGATGAATTAAAGGCCTTTCTGCACAAGATTCGCATGTATACGATCACTGATCAGGACAGGAGCTATAAATCCGGTACTCCCTTCGATATCAGCTCGCATCAATGGATGCGTAGAGAGTTTGAAAAAGATCTCTTTTTCATCTGGGATGAATGTGCGTGGAAGTTCCAAAATGGCACCGGAAAAAGCAATTGGGATGAGTATGAAACCCATATCCAAAAGCACGGCCATTTGGGCAACATATACCCCAAATACAGATACGGAGTTGAAGGCGACACTCCCGCTTTTCTTTATATCATGCCTGTCGGTCTCAATAATCCGGACATTCCGGGTCAAGGAAGCTGGGGTGGATATTTTGAATGGGCAAAGGGGCCGGACAACGAGACCTATGCGTATACTAACCATCAAAATCCCGCAAAAGATAATTGTTATGAGCTCGAAAAACATTTCTACGAGGCAACATTCAACAATTTCGCAACCCGTATGGACTGGGCAAAGGATGGTATCGGCAACCGGAATCCGGTTATTGCTGTTAATGGTGACGATGGCATGGATATCATTACACTTACACCACAGCAAGGCATGCCGGTTACGCTCGACGCTTCAGAATCGCACGACCCGGATGGCGATGATTTGACTTTCAACTGGTGGATTATTTCCGGACCGGGTACCTACACTCAGGATATTAAAATCTCAAACAGCAACTCGAGCCGGGCCACTATAGAGGTCCCCGAGAATTCAGCAGGTAAGACCTTTCATGTGATATGTGAGGTGACCGACGATGGCACGCATAACCTTACAAGTTACCGCAGAATTATTTTCAAACCGATTGGCAAGGATCGATAAATATAGTGGATAGCAGACAGTCACCAAATCCGTTGAATATTAATTAATGCCTCTGACAACCGCAAGGTTATGAGAGAATACTAGGGGGACGAACCCTATTTTAATCCGCACTTATAATTTGGAGCCGCGTTTTATGAAATCACCTTTAAGTCCAGTGAGCCATGATCGCACTAAAGACAAGAGGATTGCTTTTGTGCTGCTTTTGGTGTTTTTTCTTATGCCCTCTGTAGGGATAAGTCGCACGCCGCAAGCTGAGAAGGTATTAGTCTATCTTAAAGGTTTGGGAAACGGCCGCTATATGTTCGGGCAGATGGCCACCTGGGTGCATAATGAGAATCCGGATATGGATCATCCCACCAACTGGCTCAGGAAAGTATACGATCACACGGGGAAAATGCCCCGCTATGGATGTGTCACCTATGATTTTCATGACGATCCCTTTCCTGACTCGGCATGGAATAACGGGGTGAAAGAAATGTGGGATCGCGGTTTGATTGTGGGAGTATTTTCGTTTTATGCCAATCCGGCGGGAAGATCATGGAATGATCCGGTTGATATCGATCCGATATTTGCCCAGGGTGATAATCCGACTAAGGCTAACTTCTATAATCAGATGGACAGGATGGCCGGAAATCTGCAGTGGTTGAAGGATCAGGGCGTGCCCGTTGTCTATACGCCCTTTGTGGAAAGTGACGACAGGAACAAGTGGCACGCCAAGGAGGGAAGTGAAAACGTCATCAAGCTCTATCGCTTGGTTCACGACTACTTCACCAACGACAAGGGCCTTGACAATATCATCTGGGCCTATCATACCACCGCCAATCACGGTGCACTGGAAAACTATTATCCGGGCGATGCCTATGTGGATGTCCTGGGAAAATCAGCCTATGGGACCGGTTTGAACTTTTCCGAGTATAACTGGGCTCTCGAAAAGAAAAAAAACGCCGGAAAGGTGATCTGGTGGTCGGAATTAGGGATCCGTGGACGGTCGGATCCGGCCAAGGATTGCCTGGATGTGGTTAAAAAATTGGAAAGAAGTTATCCCGAACTGGCAGGATTTGTCTTCTGGAGTGACAATGGGCATTATAATGTGATCGGCAACAACAACGGACCTGAGCTTATGGCGCATCCAAAAATTGTTACCCTGGAGGCAAAATAGGTATCGAGGTATCGGAAGTATCCGGCCAGAATTAAAGGGGTACGCCTGCCCAAAACTTACCTAAAAGCCAGACTGCCTTGATAGACTTCACTGCATTTGCTTGAAAATGTGAGCCACATGAGACTTGACTTGACGATATTTATAGGATATACTAATGATATGACGAGTAAAGAGATTGCCATTAAGATTATCCAGGACCTGCCCGATTCAGTGACTTGGGCTGATATTGAGGAACGAATCCGCTTCCTTGCGGGCATTGACAGGGGCTTGGCTGATATCAAATCCGATAAAATTATACCACATAAGGAAGTGAAAGAAAGTCTCAAGAAATGGCTTTCCAGATAATCTGGTCGCAAACATCGGTTGAAGACCTGAAAGGAATCGTTCAGTACATCGCTTTGGACGACCCCGGTGCGTCGGCCAAACTCGCTGATCGAATTATACAACGTATTGAAACCGCATCTGAACTGCCGTTTTCCAATAGGGCTGTTCCAGAAAAAGCCGAAGAGTCTATTCGCGAGGCGATACTTAAACCCTATCGGCTCATCTACCAGGTAGATTCTAACCGCAGCGTAATCCACATTTTGAGAATATGGCACGCCGCACGAGGGATACCGGAAATCGAATGAACTCAACAGATTCGTGATTATAATCTGTAATCTCAGAATGCGAAAACGTACGCTTAGGTAAAGCAATGGATTTTGGTCCGCAACAAATGGGTAAGTGGCTGATAGCGGGGGGGATTTTTATCGCTGTGCTGGGGATGCTTGTGATGTTGCTCGGCCGGGTCGGATTATTCAAACTGCCGGGGGATATGGAATTCGGCTCGAAAAACTGGCGCATTTATATTCCGATCGCAAGTTGCGTGCTGATTTCAATTATTCTGTCGCTCATTCTATGGCTATTCAATTATTTTCGGCGCTAAAAAATCCTGTATAATTAAATCCGTTATAAATTGCGGAGAAAAACCTGCCGTAAAACGGCAGGCTAAATATGAAGGGATGGATTCCCGCCTCCGCGGGAATGACAGTAACATGGAAAATGCCGTACTAAGCGCGATTTTCGATCAGATGGCCGATATCATGGAGATTCTCGGCGAGGACCGCTTCCGCATTAACAGCAACCGCAAGGTCGCACGGGTCATTGGGGACATCCCCACAGACGTCGAGGATTTGCTGGCCGGCGGGACATTGGCGAAGGTGCCCGGCGTCGGAAAATCAAGCCTCGCCAAGATCGAAGAATTTATCAAGACCGGCACGATAACCGCCCACCAGGAACTGCTCAAAAAGATCCCGCCGGAGCTACTGGAATTACTCAACATCCCCGGCGTAGGACCGAAAGGCGTCAAGGCGGTTTACGAACAGTTGAAGGTCACAAGTATCGCCGAACTCAAAGCGGTAATCGAAGACGGCTTACTCGCCGGATTGGCTGGCTTCGGCGATAAAAAGGCGGCGGCAATCGCAAGGGGCATCGCGTTTTTAGAAAAATCCACCGGCCGGATTCGCCTCGACCTGGCACTGGAGGCCTCGCATCTGGTTCTGCGATTTCTGCGAGACGTCGCAGGTACGCTGAAAACCCAAACCGCCGGCTCGTTGCGTCGTTGCGCCGAGACTATCGGCGATGTTGACATACTCGTTGCCGCGAAGAAGGGCAAAGATTCCGGCAAGGCAGGGGGGCAAATCATACAGGCATTCACGAGCGCAGAATTCGTACAGGAGGTACTCGCCTCCGGGCCGACAAAAGGCTCTGCTATTATCCAGACACCGTCTGCCGCTGTACACGTTGATATTCGCGTTGTGCCGCAGGAAAGTTTTGGTGCCGCGGCTCAGTATTTCACCGGCTCCAAAGAGCACAACGTTCGACTGCGTGAAATCGCCGTAAAGAAAAAGCTGAAGCTGAACGAATACGGCCTGTTCGAAGGCGATAAAATCGTTGCCGGGCCGGTGGAAGAGGAAATCTACCAGAAGCTCGGTCTCGATTATGTCCAGCCGCTGCTTCGTGAAGACCGCGGCGAGGTCGAGGCAGCGAAAAACCATTCTCTGCCCGAGTTGATTGATGCCGAAGATATCGTCGGCGACCTGCACATGCACACAAAAGCGTCCGACGGCAACTGCGACATATCCGAGTTTGCCGAAGCCGCGAAAGCATGGGGCTATAAATACATCTGCATCACGGACCACTCACGGTCTTCGGCAATCGCCAATGGCCTGTCGGCCAGGCAGTTGGCTAAGGAAATTAAAGAAATCCACAAAATCAACGATAAGATCAAAGGCATCACAATCCTTGCAGGAGGCGAAGTTGACATTCTTGCCAATGGGTCGATGGACTTTGAGAACGAATTGCTCGCCGAGCTGGATTTTGTCATCGCTTCGGTCCATTCCGGCCTGGCAAGCCCGCGCCAGAAGGTGACGATGCGCACGCTCAAAGCAATGGACAATCCATATGTCAACTGCATCGGCCACCCGACGGGCAGGCTAATCGGCCAGCGCGAGGCGATGGACCTCGATATCGCCGCTGTAATCAACCACGCCGCTCAGACGCACACCGCGCTGGAGATCAATGCAAATCCGTGGCGGCTGGATCTGAAGGATATTCATTGCCGGATGGCTATCGAAGCGGGCGTCAAGCTGGCAATCGGAACCGACGCTCACAGCACGAACGGCCTCGGTTTGATGGGTTACGGCGTCGCTACCGCCGGGCGAGGATGGGCAACAAAATCCGACGTGCTTAATACATTCTCACTAAACAAACTCAAAAGCTGGATAAAGACCAAAAGACCGAAATAACTTCAACCTTGCTCTATACCGATATGATGATCTCCGGACTTTCAAGCGGTTGTTCAGCGTAATGTGTTTGCTGCCCCCGGCGGCCGTGAAAAAAATTATAAAAAAACTTGCAAAAGAACATCATCGTCGGTATAATCGTATACAAATATATAGAGGCAGGCCAATAACCTATTATATTTGTCCGTGCCATCATATTTCATACGTTTCATTCATACCGGCACTGCCTTTAACAATTAGAGGTTTTCCTTTTGTAGCAGCATGGCCGTGCTTTCTCCGGATGTTTCCTGAGAAAAGCCTGTTCATGCGCAACCGGGACTTCGGTATGTGCTTTCATTGGCTCAATTTATGGCGTTTTATTCGGCAGAAAAAGTATTCTGCGCCAGCTCTCCATCTTCGCCCTTCACGGAGGAACGTTTCACGAAATGATTCACCCGGCAGGATAAACATGCTGCGGCTGCGTAGGCCGTAGCGAAATTATATATTAATTATTAATTTTTGAAGGGATAGGAAAATGAGAGGAAAAGCAAATCATTTAAGTCGGCTGCTGTGCACGCTGTTTCTACTGGGGGCGATATGCACGGTTGTGGCAGGCGAGGTCATTTACGTGAACGACTATGCCTCGAATCCGACTCCGGTAGATGGTACCATCTTTGGGGATACGTGGGCGACCCTTGGCTGGCGGCCGGGAGATCATGCGGTCTCGCACGATATATATGTCGGCGATAATTATGACGATGTGAAAAACGGCACCGGCAGTACGTTCCGGGGCAACCAGAGCTTTACGTTTATTGTTATCGGCTTCCCCGGATATCCTTATTCGGATGGCCTTGTCCCAGGGATAACTTATTACTGGCGAATCGATGAGATTAATGATCAGCACCCGGACAGTCCATGGGTAGGAGATGTCTGGAGTATTATGATTCCACCCAGCACGGCTTATGATCCTATGCCCCCTGATGGCGACGAATTTGTAGATCCCGATGTAATCCTTAGCTGGCAGCAGGGTTATCGAGCGAAATTAGACTATATTGTCTTCGGCGAAGATTTTGACGAAGTGAATAATGCCGCCATGGGTGTTCCTTATGGATCTGCAACATATACTCCCGGCCTTCTTGAATTAGGGAAGACCTACTACTGGCGAGTCGATGAGTTTGATGGCATCACCACCCATAAAGGCGATGTCTGGAGTTTTACGGTCAGGGCGGGGGCGCCACTCGTTTGGGTGGGAGGTACTATCTACGTCGATGCGGTCAGCGGAGACGACAACAACGACGGATTGACACTTCAAGCAGCGTTCGCAACTATTCAGGAGGGTATCGATGCAGCAGAAGACGGCGATGTAGTTCTGGTTTATCCGGGGCTGTACCAGGAAAAAATCAATTTTCTGGGTAAAACGATAACAGTGCAGGGTATTGTTGAAAGCCCCGCTGGCGTACCAGTACTCCAGAATCCCGGCGATTTTGCAGTTTCGTTTTATTATGGCGAAGGCCCCGACAGCATCCTGAAGAATTTCATCATCAGAAACAGCTTCATGGGTGTCTTTATTGCCGACAGTTCTCCAACTATCAGCAATCTGACAATAGTGAATAATAAGTACGGCATCGAAGCCTACGCCGGCTCAGAGCCGGATATCAGCAACACTATTCTCTGGAACAATACTGACGGTGACCTGTTCGGATGCCAGGCCTGGTACAGTTGCGTCGAACGAGGAGGCGAAGGTAACATCACGGCCGATCCGATTTTCGTCGATCCCGACAACGGCGACTATCATATACGCTCCGAGCGGGGCCGATATTGGCCGGAGCATGATATATGGGTGCTCGACAAAGTCACCAGCCTTTGTATCGATGCCGGCGATCCAAAATCTGAGGCATTAAATGAGCCGATGCCCAACGGCGGTCGGATTAATATTGGTGCTTACGGCGGCACGACGGAAGCCAGCCTGTCGCCACAGTTACTTCCATATTTTATCGACCAGGCTTCCAATCCCAGTCCTGCAGAAGGGGCTGTCAATGTCGATATAGATATCTCAATGAACTGGACCGGTCACTTCAATGCCGTCTTCCACGATGTTTACTTCAGCATTGATAGGAACGCTGTTGTCGATTCCGACACATCCGATACGACCGGCATATATCGGGGCCGCCAGAGTAGCACGATTTATACTCCCCACGAGGACATTGAATGGGGCCGGACTTACTACTGGCGCATCGATGAAGTCGATAGTGGTGGCGGGACAATAACCGGCGAAGTATGGACATTCACCACAACAATACCAACTAAAGGCAGGACTTGTTTCACTTCTGAGACCAACGTATGGGTGAATGGTGTGCTTGTTCCAATATCGACGGTTGCTCTGGGGCAAAGTATCTGTGGCATGAATAGCCTCAGCAAAATCCAGGAAGTCCAGGAGCATAACGGCACATTTGCGTGCTACGATGTTTTGCTCGATAGCGGAAATTGTCTCAGCGTAGCTGAGAATCATTACTTCCTGACAGAATCCGGGCAATGGATTTCGCTGCAGAATCTGAAAACAGCAACAAGACTGCAAACGCCGAAAGGCTCTATTGGGATTAAAAGCGTAACCAAGCGGCCGATTCCTTATGTAGGCAAAGTTTACAATCTCAAAGTCGCAGGCTCAGATCGCTATCTCGTAGGTAAAGACGCGGTTATCGTACGCGATTATTAAGACGCAACGTCCGTATCGAATCGATACGAGACGACGATTCGCTTGATAGCGAAAATATGCTGCGGCTGCGTAGGCCGTAGCGGCATCATATTTTCATAATTTTCATTGAAGGGATAGGAAAATGAGAGGGAAAGCGAATTATATAAGATGGCTGCTGTGCGTGCTGCTTCTGCTCGTGGCGGCACGCACGGCTGCCGCAGGCGGCATCATTTACGTCGATGCCGATGCCACCGGTGCCAATAACGGCTCAAGCTGGGCTGATGCGTATTGTTGTCTCCAGGATGCTCTTGCCGATGCACAGTCCGGCGACGAAATCCGGGTGGCACAGGGTATATATAAGCCGGACCATCAGCTCGGGACGGAACGGTTCTCCCGAATAGTGGCGTCCGGTGACCGCACAGCTACATTCCAGATCATCAATAACGTGATTATTGTAGGCGGCTATGCCGGTTTTGGCGAACCTTATCCCAACGAAAGAAAGGTCAACTTGTATGAGACCATCCTCAGCGGCGATTTGAACGGCAATGACGAGCCTAACTTTACAAACAACTCCGAGAACAGCTACCATGTTGTTAAAGTAGGCGGTGGAATCGATTCGGAGGCTCTGCTGGATGGTTTCACTATCACTGCCGGAAACGCCGACGGGCCGGAAAGTTTTGGGGGCGGAATATACATTCACTCCGGAGGTCCAAGTGTGATCAACTGCACAATAATCGGGAACACGGCGATTGATGTCGGCGGGGGAATCTACTGTCATGATTCCAGCAGACCATATATCGCAAACTGTACAATCACACAAAACTTTGCTCGCAACCATGGCGGAGGAGTCTTTGTCAAATCGAAAAGTACCCCAAATATTTCTTACTGCACGATAAAAGGGAATACGGCAGATTATGGTGGGGGGCTGTATAGTGATCGCGGCAGGCTAACGGTTACTAACTGCACTGTAAGCGGGAACACGGCTCGCCAAGATGGCGGCGCGTTCTATAGCGTTGGAGTACCATCAGCGATCGAGAGCAATATCATCATGGGGAACTCAGCCCAACGCTCTGGCGGCGGAATCTTTTTCGATACGGCCTTACGAATAAACAACAATCTCATCACGGATAATTCGGCGCAGTATGGCGGTGGGATTTACTGCTTATCTTCTTCCTCCAAGATGTTCAACAATACAATCGTACGTAATCTGGCTACAGGCTATGGCGGTGGCGGAATATATTGCGGCAACTCCTCACCGTCTGTGGTGAATACGATCCTGTGGAATAATAGTCCGGATGAGACCTACCTTAAAGAAAGTTCCTTCACCGCAACCTATTCCAACGTGCAAGGCGGTTGGCTTGGAATTGGCAACATCAATGCCGACCCATTATTTGTGGACGCTGATGGAGCCGATGGCGTTATTGGCACAGAGGACGATGACCTGAGTTTGCTGCCGGGCTCTCCATGTAATAACGCAGGTGACAACTCGGCGGTTCCACATTGGTTGGTCACGGATCTCGATGGGAATCCACGCATCATGAACGACATTGTGGATATGGGAGCGTATGAACAGACTGATACTCTGACTGTCTATTGTGTAGATGCTATTAACGGCGATGACAACAACGACGGATTGACACCTGAAAAAGCTTTCGCAACAATCCAGAAAGGTATTGATATAGCAGCGGACGGCGACGTAGTCCTGGTGTATCCGGGGCTGTACCAGGAAGAAGTCAATTTTCTGGGTAAAGCGCTGACAGTGCAGGGTGTTGTTGTAAGTCCCGATGGTGTGCCGGTACTCCAGAATCCCGGCGATTTTGCTGTCTCGTTCTACTCAGGCGAGGGGCCCTATAGTATCCTGAAGAATTTCATTATCAAAAACAGTTTTATGGGTGTCTTCATTGTCGGCAGTTCTCCGTCTATCAGCAATTTGACAATAGTGGGCAATAAATACGGCATAGAAGCCTATGCCGGTTCAGAGCCGGACATCAGCAACTCTATTCTCTGGAACAATACAGACAGTGACCTTTTCGGATGCCGGGCCAGGTACAGTTGTGTCGAACGGGGTAGCGAAGATGACATTACGGACGATCCGCTCTTCGTTGATCCCGACAACGGCGACTATCATCTGCGCTCCGAGCGAGGCAGATACTGGCCGGAATATGATATATGGGTACTTGATAAAATTACCAGCCCATGTGTTGACGGCGGTGATCCTGACACTGATACATTAAATGAGCCGATGCCCCACGGCAATAGGATCAATATTGGTGCCTACGGCGGCACGATGGAAGCCAGCCTGTCACCGAGCGAACAACCGTGTCCCCTGTCCGGCAAAGCTTCGAATCCATATCCTGCCGACGGGGCCGTCGATGTTGAGGAACATGTCTCATTGACTTGGACCGCCAGCCTCAACGACGTCTCCCACGATGTGTACTTCGGTACTGATAGAGACGCTGTTGTCAATGCCGACACATCCGATACGACCGGCGTATATCGAGGCCGCCAGGCTGCCACCAGCTATACACCACCCGAAGTTCTTAGATGGCGCACTACGCCTTACTACTGGCGGATAGATGAGTACAATCCAGATGCGACGATCAGCATGGGCGATGTCTGGAGCTTTACGGTTACGGTAGCCGACAATCTTGTCGTGGAAGACTTCGAGAGCTATGATGCTTCAGAAGGCAACCATATATGGTTCGCATGGCATGATGGCATTGGCTATGGCGTCCCGGGTTTTCCGCCTTTCTTTACCGGTAACGGAACCGGTGCCGCCGTAGGCGACGAAGCGACCAGGTCATTCACCGAAGAGAGCATTGTTCACGGTGGTGGCCAGTCGATGCCGTTATCATATAACAACAATAAGCAGGGCTTCGCCTACTATTCAGAGACATATCTGACGTTGGTCGCCCCGCGTGACTGGACGAATTACGATGTCGGTGAATTGTCTATCTGGTTCAGAGGCCACCCTGGAGTTGTCGGTAGCTTCGTAGAGGGCCCGGTCGGTACTTACACAATGACCGGTTCCGGCGCGGATATCTGGGCGGTGGAAGGCGTGGAAACCGATGAGTTCCACTTTGCCTATAAGACGCTCACCGGCGCCGGCTCGATTGTCGCCAAGGTCGAGAGTGTCGATAATACCCACGTCTGGGCCAAGGCCGGCGTGATGATTCGTGAGACGCTGAATCCTGACTCGGCGCACGCGATGATGGTCGTGACTCCGTCCTCGGGTGTTTCGTTCCAGCGACGCCGCGGCACGGGCGGCACCAGAGTCAAGATGGACGCAACTGGAATTGTTGCACCGTACTGGGTGAAGATCGAGCGAGACCTGGCCGGTAACTTTAGGGCGTACAGTTCCGCCAACGGCTCTACATGGCAGATGCTGGGTTTTTCGGAGCCCATTCAGATGGGTGCAAACGTCTATATCGGTTTAGCGGTTACCAGTCATGATGCGGCTCAAACATGCCAGGCGGTATTCAGTAATGTCACGACTACCGGCTCGGTCGGTTCGCAGTGGGCGAGCCAGGACATCGGCATAACAAGCAACGATGCTGAACCGCTTTATGTGGCAGTCTCCAACAGCGCCGGAGCACCTGCTGTAGTGGTTCATGACGACCCGGCTGTAGCTCAGATCGATACCTGGACGGAATGGATCATTCCGCTGCAGGCCTTTGCCGATCAGGGCATCGACCTGGCCAATGTCGACAGGATTGCGATTGGTCTGGGTACCAAAGGCAATATTACGGTGCCTGGTGGTTCAGGTAAAATGTATTTTGATGATATTCGGCTGTGCCGGTTATCACCGTAAACAAAACCGGCACGGAAGATATCTGGTGGATTCTCGAAGGGCAGGACTATCCCCGACTTTTTTGGGAGCCGACCGAAGCCGGAGAACAATCCGCCATGCGAAAAGTAAAAGGCTTTACATTAAAGGACACTTACCGGCGAATTTCTTAAATTTGGCATTCGAATTTTACCGGTGAATGGTTTACAATTTCTAAGCTGTTAGTTTACGTGTATCGCTATGTCATCTAAGACAGCTAAAATCCTGTTAACCGGCCTGCCGGGCTGCGGCAAAACAACCGCGATAATGAAAATTATTGCGAGCCTTGACTGCGAAAAAGTCGCCGGCTTTTATACGCAGGAGATTCGCGAAAATAATAATCGCAAGGGTTTCCGCTTCAAACGTCTCGATGGCGCCACCGGGATTCTTGCTCACGTTGACATTAAGGGACGTTTTAAGGTGGGCAAGTACGGCGTGGACGTTGCAGACTTTGAAAAATCAGTTGTTCCGGCTCTGTTTGTCGAGCGAACCAGCACCGAATTGTTCATTATCGACGAGATCGGAAAGATGGAGTGTTTCAGCGAGAAATTCGTCGCCGCCACGCGCCGGCTCTTTGCCTCCGACAAGTCTATCCTGGCTACGGTGGCGAGAAAAGGTGCCGGCCTTATCTCCGAAGTAAAAAATTATCCGGGCACGCAACTGTTCAAGCTGACCCATCAGAATCGCGATAAGACAATCGAGGAAATCCTGCAAATCCTGTCTTTTCTGAAAAAATCTTGACCGCAAACCAAATATCGAAACGTTCAAATTCATCTGGTGCTTCACCGGCTTTTATTTGTATAATATTCCCCTGCGTAATATTACGGCTCAGGCAGCCTTGAATCCGGGCGGTAAGAGTACGATTAAGACACGACAGACTGGATCGCATAAGATGGTATTTGCTGAGAAAAATATAAAAGACGAAAACGAGGAGTAAGTCAACAATGTCGGATCTACTACTTTTTAATTCCGCGTTTTACGTCTGGTTTATTCTACCGCTGCTGATTTTCATCGCCCGCGTGGCCGACGTCAGCCTGGGCACCGTTCGTGTGATCTTCATCACCAGGGGCCTGAAGTACTTCGCTCCCATCGTTGGTTTTTTCGAGATCCTCATCTGGCTGCTGGCAATCGGCCAGATCATGCGAAATCTCTCGAATCCGCTCTGCTACATTGCTTACGCCGGAGGCTTTGCCACGGGCAATTACGTCGGAATATGGATCGCCGAGAAACTCTCGCTGGGCGTGGTCCTGATAAGAGTCATCACGAGCAAGGACGCATCGGAATTACTCGAATATTTAAAGTCCGCCGATTACGGTGTTACAAGCGTAGATGCACAAGGCTCGGCGGGAAAGGTTCAGGTCGTCTTTACCATCGTCCCGAGGCGTGAAGTCACCAGCGTCGTGAACCTTATCAAGCAGTTCAATCCAAAAGCCTTCTACACAATCGAAGAGGTCGGATTCGTGGAGGAAGGCATCTTTCCAACAAGAAAAAACTGGCTTAGTAATGTGTTCCGGCCCTTGAGAAAGGGCAAATGAAAGGTCAAAATTAAGGAGATATAATAATGGAACAGAAAATAAGTCATGAGCTTTTCCAAAGATATCCCAAAAATCCCATCCTCACCGTAAGCAATTGGCCATACAGGGCAAATTCGGTTTTCAACGCAGCCGCAGCGGAAGTCGACGGCAAAATTCTCCTGCTTGCCCGCGTCGAAGACTTCAGGGGGATTTCGCATTTGACCGCCGCCAGAAGTGACGATGGAATCACCAACTGGCAAATCGACAGTGCGCCGACCTTGAAACCGGAGCCGGAAAAACATCCGGAGGAGCTTTGGGGCATCGAGGACCCGCGAATCACATGGATCGAAGACATGGGCAAGTGGGCAATCTGTTATACCGCCTACTCAAAAGGCGGACCCCTTGTATCCATGGCTCTGACGACTAATTTCAAAACATTCAGACGGCTCGGGCCGGTTATGACCCCCGAGGACAAAGATGCCGCTCTTTTCCCGGTCAAGTTCAACGGCCTCTGGGCAATGCTGCATCGGCCGGTAGGCAGGTCGTCGATGCTCGGTGCTCATATATGGATCTCATTCTCGCCCAATCTCAAACATTGGGGCGAGCACCAGGAGATAATCCAGGCCAGGCAAGGCGGATGGTGGGATGCCAACAAGATCGGCCTGTGCTCGCCGCCGTTAGAGACAAAGGCCGGCTGGCTGATTCTGTATCACGGCGTCAGAACGACGGCTTCCGGCTCGATTTACAGGCTTGGCCTTGCTCTTTTAGATTTGGAAAATCCGATGAAGGTGATTCGGCGAACGGATGAATGGATTTTTGGCCCGAAGGCACACTATGAGCGTGAGGGCGACGTCGATGACGTGGTGTTTCCCTGCGGCTGGGTGATAAAAGACGGCAAAGTGTTAATATATTATGGAGCCGCCGATTCACGTCTCTGCCTGGCAACAGCCGATCTGGACGAACTGGTCGAGTACGTCCTCAATTGTCCGGCGCAATGAGCGCTACGTAATCCCATGAAAGACTGTCTCCAATCGTTTGATCCTGTATGATTAGGGTACAAAGAAAGGAGATAGCCATGAAAAAAGTAAATTCAAATGTAGCGTGTGCGGGTATGGATGTCCACTACAAATTCAGCAATGTAACCTTTCGCGACGCCTGCGGCAAAGTCGTTTCTCGCCAACGGCTCGATCATCCGGATCGCAAGCAGCTTCAGGAGCGTCTGAGTCGCTGGCCTACAGGCATCCCGGTGGTGATGGAAGCGTCGTTCGGATGGGGATGGCTCAGCGACCTGGTTGAACAAACGGGCCATGACGTTCATCTGTCAAACTGTTACAAGGTCGAGCAGATGCGTAAAGCCCGCGGCTGGGTCAAGACCAATAAGAAAGATGCCGACCTGGTATCGCTGCTTGTGTTCGAGCAATCCGACTGGTGGAAGGTCTGGCGTGCACCGCCGGATGTACGCAATCGACGCGAGCAGATGCGTTTTCGCGGCGATCTGGTCGGATCTCAGACCCGGGTAAAGAGCCGCATTCACGCGATCTTCCACCGTCACGGGATATTTCACGAATTTTCTGATCTGTTCGGCGGCAAAGGGCGAAAGTTCCTCGTTGAGCTTTGTCTGTACAATCCTGCGAACCTGCCGGCCGAGGCCCTGTTGGCTCTGCGTGGACAGGTAAAGCTTCTTGACCATCTTCGTCGGCAGCTTGCCGATGTCGCGCGAATACTTCACAAACAATTGCTAAAGACGCCGTTGACGATGCGGCTGATAACGATTCCCGGCATCGGCTTGATACTCGCCCACGTATTGACCGCCGAGATAGGTAAGATTGAGCGGTTCAAAAATCAGAAGTCACTGGCCAGCTACAGTCTTCTGGCGCCTCGTTCGAACGATACCGGCGAAGACAGCCCCGGGCAATCTCCGTTGGGACGTCACCTTGGCCTCAGGGGCAACCGTACGCTTAAGTGGGCCTTTATCGAGGCCGCCCACGGCGCGGTGCGTTCCGGCGGCAAATGGCGTGCTATTTTTGACAGGGCAACCAACGGCGGCAAGAAAAATCGTAATCGCGGTTACATCAAAGTAGCCCGCGAGCTTGTCAAGGTGGTGTATGCGGTATGGGCCAAGGGTGTCGATTACCAGCCGATTGCCCCTGTTCGTCCGGGCCGCAAAAGAAACAAGAAGAAATCTCGTTCGGAAACGGGCCAGCTCTTGCACCCTATGGTCCATGCCTTGCCGGCATAGAGACCTCATCGTATTTGGGCCGCCCGCACCGGACGAGATCGTGTGGTCGCCGCATGCTCGGCGACAGACATGGCGAAGGCCATGTGGACAAATGAATAGGTGGGCCGAATCGAGCCCTGTTACGGTGTACGAACGAGTAAAAAAAGATTGCTGTTCAATGTGAGAGACGTTACGGCCAGTCCGAAGTGAAGTTTTGCCGTGATGAACGCTTAGCGTCCGAGCAGACAACGATAGCTGTTACGGAACCGTAAGCATCGATAACTCATTACACAGCCAAAGGTTGTTTGAAAAAAAAAAGATGAAAAAAGAGGAAACATATTACTTGACGGCAGGCAGCCTTTCATGAATAGGGTGGGCACTGCACACCATCATCGCTATTTCAGGCCGCCGGGGAATGATATGGAAACAGTTTTCGTCGATGGCAGCATGGGTGAGGGAGGGGGGCAGATACTTCGCACGAGCCTGGCTTTGGCCTGCATTACCGGCAGGAATCTGCACATCGAAAACATCCGCGCCGCCCGCCGTAAGCCGGGACTGGCAAAGCAGCATCTAAGTTGCGTCCGGGCCGCGTGTGAAATCTGCGGCGGACAATGCAAAGGGACGGCCATAGGCTCGCAGGTCCTGGACTTTCAGCCCGGCCCCATTCGTAGCGGGGATTTTTCTTTCGATATCGGCTCAGCCGGCTCGGCTTCACTGGTGATTCAAACCATACTGCCGGCATTATTTTTAGCTGAAAATCCTTCGACCGTCACCGTGACCGGCGGAACGCATAATCCGTGGGCGCCGCCATTCGACTTTCTCGCCGAAACCTTCCTGCCTGCGATTAAGACTGCCGGATTCGACGCCGACTGCAAACTGGAGAAATACGGCTTCTTCCCCGCCGGCGGGGGAAAAATCACTCTCGACGTTAAGCCCCGGCAAGAAAATCTAAACCGAGCAATTAATCTTTGTGAGCCCGCCGAACAGATACAAATCCATGTGCGAATATATACGGCAAAACTTCCCGCCCACATCGCCCAGCGCCAAAAGAAGTTATTGCTCCAAAACAGGCTGAAATTCCAGAACATCGAGCACATCGAAGTAACCGATTCCGACGGCCCTGGCAATTGTATCATGATTCGCCTGGTGGCAGCCTCGGGTGGCAGCCTCAAAGCCGAAGGCTTTGGGGATGGAGGTCCTCGGACTACGGTCTTTACCGCATTCGGGCAGAAAGGTAAACCATCGGAGAAAGTAGTGGGCGAGGTTGTAAGTCTGGCTGAAGATTTCCTGCCCAGCGGCGCAGCCGTGGATCGTTTCTCAGCCGACCAACTCCTGATCTACATGGCCATTTCAAAAGCCGGCTGCTACACAACCAATGAACTGACTAACCATTTGACAACAAACGTCGAAACAATCAAGAAATTCCTGCCCGTTAACTTTAAAGTCGAATATAAAGGACAAATCCACCAAATCTCCTGCGAATCCGGCTCAACATGACGCACCTTTCTAATGGCGTACCGGCATTCATATATAAAGCGGAGATGTCTATTTCTATTTGCTGTAGGGGCAACCCCGTGTGGTTGCCCTGGTTAATTATCGATGCTTGGGCGGCCACATGGGACCGCCCCTACTCCTTCGTTTCTCGCTGGCTTAACAGAACAACGACGTCATCATGTCCCCGGCGTGCCGCTTTTTGCAATGGTGTCTCACCATTATTATCCTTTGCATTAACGTGGGCCCCGTTAGCAAGAAGCAATTCAACCACGTTCTTGTGGCCACGGGCTGCATAGTGCAGTGGTGTACGCCCACCCAGGTTTTTCTTATTAACGTCAGCCTTTTTAGAAATTAGGAGCCTGGCCATCTCAATGTTGCCCTGAGACGCTGCATAGTGTAACAGGGTATCGCCGTCTAAATCCTGCGAATTGACATCAGCGCCTTTGACCGCAAGCAACTCCGCCATGTCCCATTGTTCATAGCGTAGAGCAAATGAAAGTGGCGTATCACCGGCGTCGTTTTTGGTTTTGACATCTGCGCCTTTTTCAATTACGAGTTTCGCTGCATCCCAGTTGCGAACTCTGATCGCATTTAACAATGGCGTATTATCGTTCACGTCTTTTGCACTGACGTCTGCTCCTTTGGCAATAAGCAGCTCAGCTAATTCGTTGGACGAAGAATATCCACGGGAATTATATAAGCCAAACACATTTTTACCTCTAATGGCTTCGTGCAGTGGTGTTCGGCCATTGTTGTCCTTTGCATCGACAACAGCGCCTCCCTCAATAAGCAGCTTTACCACCTCGTTTTGTTTGTAAAATTTATTGGCATCGTGTACCCACTCATGTGGAATCACCTCGTGCAGCGGTGTGCGCCCGGCTTCATTTTTTGCATTAACATCTGCCCCGGCGTCGATTAGAAGCTGTACCACGTCCCTGAAAGCCTTTGAAGCCGCGGTATGCAGCGGAGTATTGCGTGATGAGTCCTTAGCATTGATGTCTGCACCTTCGGCAATTAGAAGCAATGCTACCTCCTGGCTGTTAGCTTCATGGAGAGGAACTCTGTCTCTTTTGTTCTTTGCATTTATGTCTGCTCCGGCATCAATTAGCAATTTTGCTATATTTCTGGTAGATCGCGCAACTGAGGCTGCTCGATGTAGAGGTGTATCTCCCTGATCATCCTTCGCATTAACATCGGCCCCATGAGCCAGTAGGAGCTTTGCGACACTCTCACGCCCCCAGGTACTTACCCAGTGCAAAGGTGTTTTACCGTAATTGCTCCTTGCATTCACATCTGCGCCTGCGGCAATTAATATTGTTGCCTCATTCAATCCTGAGTGGAATAGTGGTGTGACGCCGTTCCAGTAACCTTTTGCATTGACATCGGCACCATTTGCCAGAAGTAATTCCACTATTTCTTTATGGCCACGTATAACTGCCGAGTGTAATGGTGTCGTACCTTCTTCACTCTCTTTGCTCTTTGTGTTAACATCCGCGCCGTTGGCAATAAGCAGTTCCACCAATTCTTTCTGTCCTTTTTTGATCGCGCAAAATAATGGCGTCTCGTCATATTTACCGGCTTTGGCATTAACATCGGCGCTGTTTTTCACGAGTAGTTGCACGATTGCGGTGTTGCCGGAAGGTATAGCCAGCAGCAGCGGAGTCCAGCCGTCTTTATCTTTTGCATTGACATCGGCGCTTTTAGAGATTAGCAGCTTAACAGCTTCCTTATAGCCTTTATGGACCGCCCAGTGCAATGGCGTCCAGGTGTCATTGTCTCTGGAATTGACATCAGCGCCGTTTGAGAGCAACGAGTTGAGCCGCTGGACGTCTCCAGTCTTAGCTGCCCAGTGCAGCGGTGTCGTGGTCGAAGCCGGTTTTTTTCTACACCCGGCCGAAATAAGCATAAATGCCAGAATTAAACAGAAAAATCTATCCGTTCTCACTCTCGGTTCCCTTAAAATAGGCACACTTTCTCAAGATCCCCACATATATAAGGCACAAGAGACAGCGAAGGTAACATTTTTATAAACCTCGCGTTGGTCGCTGCTTCGCAGCCTGTCATAAAATCTTAAGCCGCATCAAGGAAAAGACTTGCCATATTGTAGGTGAGCGTGTAAAGTTCTGCAAACGATAATTTCCGGCAGAGCAACTGTGAGGAAGGGCGGCCAAAAGGCTGCGAAGGGCGAATTCTTTGACAGCGCCGTTAGGTGTCCAGTGGAGAGCCAAAAAACAGATGCAGACAGAACTTAAGTTTCGAACCTTGATCGACGTTTTCAACGAGTCCCTTGCCGAAATTAAGTTCCTGGACAAGAAATGCCTGGAAATCATCAGGGCCGATCGTGAGGAATCTCTAACCTTCGAGCAGTTGAAAGCCAGGTCGCGGGATTTTGCCGGATGGCTTATACAATCTCAGGGCATCCGAATCGCGGACAAAGTTGCGATACTCGGCAAGAACCGTGCTGATTGGGACATTGCCCTGTGGGGTATCATACTTGCCGGGGCCATTCCGGTCCTGATCGACCCGGAAAGACCGGTCGAAGGCGTTATAAACCACCTGATCCATACGGACAGCCGGCTGATTGTTATGGCCGACGACTATCAGGATGCCGAATCCCGGCAGGAATTGAAGGATTTCGCCGCCGGCCACGGGATGGTTTTTATCGAAATGACCATCTATGAAGAAACCGGGGGTAGCGAGGCCGTCCCGGCCTTGAGTCCCGGCGGCATCTTGCCGCCGGCAGAACAAGGGCACGATGCCCTCGCCACAACGGATGAGCTGTTGAACAAAATCCCCGCCGGGGTAGACACCGATGATACCGCAGTGATTTTGTGCACGTCCGGCACAACGGGCGACCCACGAGAAGTCGAGCTTACACATCGTAATCTGATCGCCAATGTTCAGGGCTCGGTAGACAAGGTAAAAATAAGTCACAAAGATACGCTCGGGCATATCCTGCCGCCGCACCATTCATTTGGCCTGACAGCCGGGAAACTGCTGCCTTTCTGTGTCGGAGCTACCAATGTTTACATCAACAAGTACCGCCAGATGGCCGAACTCATCAGGGACAAAGAAATCACGATCTTTGCGGCTGTGCCCGCTCTTTATACGATGCTCGCGAAGAACTTCGAAGAGAGCCTTGCCAAAGAGAAAAAGAAAAAGCCGCACCTCAAACTGCTCGACCGTTACTTGCCGAAGAAGGTGGGGAAAGGAATCATAAAGAAATTGGGATGGGGCCAGGTGCGATTTTTCCTCTCAGGCTCTGCTCCGATGCCGGAGTGGGTACTGGATGTGTTCTGGCGAAGAGGAATGCTGCTGTACGAGGGCTATGGCACGACGGAAAATTCGCCCGTGTACGGCTTCAACGAGGAAGCCGGCAAATTGGGCTCGGTGGGCAAACCCATTAACACGATATTCGTCAAAATCGTCAACGAAGACAATCAGAAATTGCTGCCCGGCGAAAAGGGCGAAATCGCACTCGGCGGGCCCTGCATAATGAAGGGCTACTATAAGAACCCAAAAGCCACTCAAACGGCTATCATAACCGACGACGAGGGCGTCCGCTGGCTGCTCACCGGTGACTTGGGTCATCTGGACGAAGACGGGAATCTTTATATAACCGGGCGGAAGAAGTACGTGATTGTGCTGCCAGGCGGCAAGAATATCAGCCCCGAGCACGTCGAATCGGCGCTTTCGCAGGCGAAATTCGTCGGTGAAATACTGGTGGTCACTGGTTTCCAGAAGGACCCGGCAGGCTTCGTAGAGGAAACCATCAGGGCTATCGTCCGGCCGGCATGGGAAGCGATAGAGACCCATGCGAATCATTCCTCCGACGATCTTGTAGATAAGCCGCAGCTCCTTAAGAACCTGATTTGGAACAATATCAATGAATGTCAGCAGAACAGCCGGCAGCTTACCAGCTTCGAGAAAATTTCGTCGCAGCATCTTGAAATCAGAATCGAGGAATTCCAGAAAACCTCAACCGGAAAGATTAGGCGGGAAGTCTACATGAAGGTATGAAAAGAGTAATTAAATTGTGTGCCGGGCAAAGGAAATATCAATCGCCCGGCACTGTACTTTATACATGTTCGTTGAAAATACATTTACATAATGCCTGAAAGGGAGGATTACGAAATGTCGGAACATCAAAAAACTTCAATCGCCGGCAACAACTCCGGACGGATTAATCGTCGCCGGTTCATGGCCGGTGCCGGTGCGGCCGCTCTGTCGTTTACAATCGTCAAGCCGGAATTGGTTCGCGGAGCTGCCGCCAACTCGAAAGTTAACCTGGGCCTGATAGGCTGCGGCGGCAGGGGGACATGGATAGCCGAACTGTTCCAGCAGCACGGCGGATACAATGTCATGGCCGTGGCGGACTACTTCCAGGACAGGATCGACAGCGCCGGCGAAAAACTGGGCGTACCGGCGGCAAATCGTTTTCCCGGTCTGTTTGGCTATAAAAAGTTGCTGGAGAAGGTTGACGCCGTAGCGATTATAAGCCCGCCTTACTTTCATCCCGAGCAGGCCGCGATGGCGGTGGAAGCAGGATGTCACACCTATGTCGCAAAACCGATTGCCGTAGACGTGCCCGGATGTCAGAGTATCGGCGAGAGCGGCAAAAGAGCCGCGAGAAATAAACGCTGCTTCCTCATTGACTTCCAGACTCGTGCCGACCCGTTTTACATCGAGGCGCTCAAACGCCTGCGCAATGGGGCGCTGGGCGAGTTTGCTTTCGGCGAGGCGATTTATCATGCAACCTGCCCGTTCGGGCGGATGTACGATACATGGCGAAATGACCCGAACAATCCCGAGGTCCGCCTGCGGGCGTGGGGGCTGGATCGCGTGATTTCCGGTGACATAATTACCGAACAGAACATTCACACGCTGGACGTGATGAACTGGATCATGGACGAAGAGCCGGTTTCCGCCGTCGGTGTGGGTGGCAGGACGGTTCGCCCCGTCGGGACCTGCAACGACCACTTCGCGCTGCTCTTCGAGTATCCCAACAAAATCGGTATTACGTTCAGTTCGCGACAGATAGAAGGTCACGGCACGCAGCCCGAGGGCATTAGGAACCGGATGTTCGGCTCCAAAGGCGTGCTGGAAACCGAATACGGCGGACAGGTACTCATTCGCGGCGAGAACTTCTATCGCGGCGGCAAAAGCCCAGGCATATACAAGGACGGTGCCGTGGCAAACATCGCCACGTTCCATAAGAGCATCGTCGAAGGCAATTACGCCAATCCGACAGTCGAGTCGAGCGTTCGCAGCAATCTGATTACAATCCTCGGCCGGACCGCCGCCTATACGGGCGAGAAAGTAATGTGGAAGAGCCTTGTCAAAAGCACGGAGAAACTTAACGCTAACCTTAAAGGCCTGAAATCGTAAGTTAATCGGGGCAATGCCCTCACGGTTATCTCTTGGAGATATAGAAATGAAACGTTTACAAATAACTCGCCGCCAGATGATGGTGGGGACCGCTCGCGCCGCCGCCAGCCTCGCAGTGACATGTTCCTGTGCTCCTTCGATCAAGCGAGAGCAAACAAAAGCTCCCACCGGATTTAAGCTGGGCGTCTGTGACTGGACGATAGGAAAGACCGCGGATCCGGGCTCGTTCGAGATCGCCAAACGGATAGGACTGGACGGCGTGCAGGTGGATTTCGGCAGGGGAGACAATCACCTGCCGCTGTTCGACGAAGAATTGCAGGACAATATTCTCAAAGCAGCACGAAAGCAGAAAATGGAAATCGCCTCGCTGGCTATGGGCGTGCTTAACAGCGTTCCGTACAAAAGCGATCGACGCGCCGAGCGATGGGTGCGGCAGGCCATTGAAGTCGCAGAGACAATGAAAATCAAGGTGATTCTTCTGGCCTTTTTTGGCGAAGGTGACCTGCAAAACGACGAGCAGGGCGTTAACATGGTTGTCCAGCGGCTCAGGCAGGTCGCTCCCGATGCGGAAATAGCCGGCGTGACTCTCGGCATCGAATCGTGGCTCAGCGCCGAGCAGCATATCGATATTATCGAAAGGGTCGGTTCGCGCGCCGTTAAGGTGTACTACGACGTGGCAAACTCGCACAAAGCAGGCTACGATATCTACAAGGAAATCCGCCAGCTCGGCCCGCTCATCTGCGAGGTTCACGCCAAGGATTATGACAACCTTTACGGCAAAGGCTCGATCGACTTCAAAGAGGTCCGCCTGGCAATGGACGATGCCGGTTATCGCGGCTGGCTCGTCATGGAAGGCACGGAGATGCCGCTGGGCCTTGAGGAAAGCTGCCGATACGACGCAGAATACCTGCGGGGCATCTTCCCGAAAAAAGTATAGCACCACAGGGCAGGCAAAATCCGGCTGTGAGCGAGGGACTGCTTCGGGATGGAGTCTGTGTTTTGTCATTCCTGCGCGAGCGGGAATATGAATGATTGAATCACTCGAAAAACAGAGAAAGGACCGGATATGAAATCGCATTACCGTTTTACCATTCTGGCCGTACTTATTCTC
>Ga0268285_1000462_pt1 | contig 23827 bp, 37 predicted proteins | sample saktaG_2_FD_190144 | JGI IMG/M metagenome (GOLD analysis project Ga0268285, IMG submission 190144) | Saline water microbial communities from Sakinaw Lake, British Columbia, Canada - sak_2013_06_06_120m | ecosystem: Environmental > Aquatic > Non-marine Saline and Alkaline > Saline ... | reverse complement strand
ATATCAATTACCCTATAATTCTATTGAGGTGAACAATGGCTCTTACAACAGGAATAACAGAAGCTTATAATCTATTTGTAGCATCTTTACCCCAGTGGGCACAAAGTTTTATATCTTTTTTCTTAATTGCTCTTTTAATTCTAATCTATGCTATTTTTATTTGGAAGTTTTATAGATGGATATCTACTAAAAATCTTTTAGAATTAAATCTTAACAAATATAATAAATCTGAACATCCGGCAACTGCAAAAATGCTTGCAGGATTATTTTATCTTTTAGAGTATATTGTTATCTTACCATTTTTAATTTTCTTTTGGTTTTTAATCTTCACCTTCTTTTTATTAGTATTAACTGACAGTTTACCTGTAGGTACTTTGTTAATTATCTCAGCAACAGTTATCGCTGCAATTAGAATGACTGCTTATTACAATGAAGATTTATCTAGAGATCTTGCTAAACTTGTTCCTTTTACTTTGTTAGGAGTTTCATTAATTAAACCTAATTTCTTTGATGTAAGTAGAATAATTTCACAGATAGGGGAAATACCTCAATTTGCTACCCACATAATTGCATATCTTCTCTTTATAGTGGCTTTAGAAGTTGTTCTAAGAATCTTCGAATTTGCATTTTCAATATTTAATTTAAAGGATGACGAAATAAAACAACAAGTACAATAAATAAAAATAATTAGTTCCTCTCAACTTTAGGATGTTCATCCCCTTTCCTTGCAATTTCTTTAAGCATTTTAATGTGTTTATTTTTTTCTTCCCTGTATTCTAATCTACTTGTTTTTGATTCTCTTATCATTTTTGCCACATATTCTCCACCTAAAAAATGGGGAGTTAAAACATAGCTTGCACCTTCATCATACAAATCCATTGCTTCTTGGATTGAATGGGCTCTAACAATAATTATTGCTTTTGGATTTACCATCTTTATTGTTTCTATTAATAAGACATTTGTATCAAATTCTGGAACAGTTGAAACAGCCATATTTATTTTATCTAAAGGTAACTCTCTTAATAATTCTGGATCATCTACATCTCCATATAAACAAGGAATATTAAACTTCTTTAAATCAGAAATAGTATCTGGATTAAAATCCACTACCAAATATCTTTCTTTAATTTTCTTTAAAGATCTTAAAATACTAAATCCAATTCTATTATAGCCAAAAAGAATCGCATCATACCTTTTTTTCAAGTCTTTTGTCTCCCTAACTTTTCTTCTCTCAAAAAGAGAAACAAACCCATATAGTTTTTTATAAAGCCCTTTAGAATACATAATCATATAAGTTGAAAGAAAAATTGTAATTACTAATGTTAAAGTTAAAGTATGGAGAACTTCAGTAGTAATATGTCCTACAGACACACCTAAAACAAGAACAATTAAAGAGAATTCAGAAATTTGTGCTAAAGTTGTTCCAACTTGGAAATTAGTTCTTTTTGTATATCTAAAAATCGAGGAAAAAGTCATTAATATCAAAGGTTTTGCAACCAATACAACTGCTGATAAAATAAGTGCATTAAGAATAACAGGTCCAAGATTTAAAATAGGCATATTTAATCCTAAAATTATAAAGAAGATTATCAAAAAGAAATCTCTCAAGGGCCTAACTCTTGAACTAATCTCTACACTATAAGGAGAAACAGATAAAACAATTCCTGCGATTAAGGCACCTATTTCAATTGAAAATCCTACATATCCAAATAAAGCTGCAATTAAGAAACACCAGAAAATTGAAAATAAAAATAATAATTCTTGATGTTTAGCAATATTTTTAGTTAGTCTTGGAAGAATATAAAATCCAGATAAAAATAAGAATACAATTAATCCCAATCCAATTAACAAACTTTGTAATCCAAGACCTGCTAATGCAACCCCTCCTGAAATAGTAGAGATTACCATTAAAACCCCAATAGCAACTAAATCTTGTATAATCAAAACCCCTATAGCTATTTTACCATATAGGGAATCTAAATGCTGTTTATCAGAAAGAAGTTTCATAGTAATAATCGTACTGCTAAATGCTAAAGCAATTCCAATATAAATCCCAGTAACTGATGAGAATCCTAAAAGTAAAGAAACTCCAAAACCTAAACCAAAGGTTAGAATCATTTGCCCTAAACCAATTAATAAGGAAGAAGTCCCTATTTCTTTGATTACTTTTGGATTTAAATGTAATCCCACCATAAATAATAGGAAAGCAATACCTAATTGGGAAAAAGTATGTATTAACTCTGTGCTAGCACCTAATTTTAAAATAAACGGCCCAATAATCACCCCTGCAAGAATATACCCAATTATAATTGGTTGATTAAATAATTTAACGATGTAAGATACTATAAATGCGACTGACAGAATAATTGCTAGTTGAATAAATATTACATCCATATTCCCTCTTTTACATAATAAAAAAGAGAAAGATAGTATAAAAAGGTTTTGAGATTATACACTTTAGACGCTTAAATAAACAATAAGTTTTTAAACTATTTTTGAAATCATATCCTATGCCAAAAGTAAGAATCAAATTAAACAGTACAGATATAACTACCCTTAATAATATCTGCGATTCTATTAAAGATATTTCAAAAAAAGCAGGAATACTTATGAGTGGACCAGTTCCATTACCTACTAAGAAACTTAAAGTAACTACAAGAAAATCACCTTGTGGAGATGGAACAGCTACATTTGATAGATATGAAATGAGAATTCATAAAAGGTTAATTGACCTTCCTGCAAATGAAAAAGTGCTTCACCATATTATGAGAATGCAAATTCCAAAGTCAGTTAGCATAAAAATAGAAATGAAAGATTAATGAGGAAAAAAACAATTTTTATAATTAGTGTAATTATCTTAATAGCACTGATTTTAATATTATTATTACCAAAACAAAAAATGACAACAGTAACACTTGAAACAAATAAAGGAAACATTGTAATTAATTTATATTCTGATATGCCTATAACTACTGGAAACTTTGAAAAACTTGCTAAAGATGGTTTTTATGACAATGTAATCTTTCATAGAGTAATTGATGGATTCATGATTCAAGGTGGAGACCCTACTGGAACAGGGAGCGGGGGCCCAGGTTATAATATTGAAGATGAATTTACCCATGCAGGTGGAAATAAAAATAATAGGGCTACAATATCAATGGCAAATGCAGGACCAAATACTGGTGGTAGCCAATTCTTCATTAATTTAGTAGATAATAATTTTTTAGATTCTAAACATCCAGCATTTGGAAAAGTTGTAGAAGGTATGGATATTGTAGATGCAATAGCTAAAGTCCCAAAAGATGCAAATGACAAACCTCTTGAAGATGTTGTAATAATCAAAGCAACTGTTAATTAACAATAATTCTTAAAAACTTATTCTCTATAGAAAATTATGATAAAGCCTTGGATCCCTAAAAAAAGTAATATTATGTTTGATGATGAAGAAGGGGTTGGAATACATCTATCATATAATTGGAGTTCAGAAAACAAGCCATCTGCAATGTTTATTTATTGGGGAAATGAAAAATATAAGGAAACAATGATGAGTTTTGGTTCTGAACAATATGGAAAAGATAAAATTGAAAAATATTGGAAAGAAATTTTAGAATTAGAGATAAATAAAAAACTAACCTTGGATACTCTTTGCGACATAATAGAAAATAATTTTATTCCAGAAGAAATATTAAAAAAAGTTAAAAAGGAAAAAAGTAAAATAAAAGTTAATTAACCAATATTCCTCTGAGGTTCTGAAATATCTGGTTCGATTGTTAATCTTGGAGTTTCTCTGTTTTCATTAACATATCTATCAAAAGTTGATTTACTCATAGTTCTTCCAAATTTTTCAGCAATCTTATCTTTAAATTTATTATAAACCTCTGTTCTATTATCATCATAATATCTCTTAAAGAAAGCAATTGCCACACTTCCCACTTTTTTATTATCTACTTTTTTTCTATCCCAACGATGGATTGTTACATCACTCATCCCAATTTCTTGTGCAAGCATTAGAGCTTCCACAACATCATTTCTGGTTTGTAGCTCCTTCCTATTACAATGCTTCAAAATATAATCAAGACCTTCAAAATGACTTAATTTTATCTTTTTTGGCAATCCTTTTTTATATCTATTTTCTACTTGACCCCTATACACAAATGCAACTTCTTTTATACGATCTTCAAAAGATGTAAGCAATCCTTTCATAGTAGTTTTATTAGATTTTTTTAAGTCTTTTACATATTTATGTAATAAAGTAGGTGTTTGTGTTTTTTCTAAAAGATAAAGAGATTCATCAAAAGGTTCTGAATTTTCATTGTAAATTTCAGATGTTTTTTCAAAACCTCTTTTAGCAAGTGATCCAATTCTCAGATGACCCCTTATTCTTTTCTCAAGATCTTGACTTGTCTTAACTTCTGGATCAATATTTTGCAAAAAACCATTTAATTCAGTATATTCTTCAGAATAAATTCTTTGTTCTAAAGATATATGTTTATACTTAGGAGGTGGTTCTGTTTCAGAAATATCTCTGGATTCACCTAGCCCTTTATCCATTATAAAAAACAGAAGAAATATTTCTTTTTAATTATTTCTGTACTATAAAAACATTTAAATAATATGCTCTTTTCAGTGAATCATGGAAAAAGATATAGGAAAATTAAAGAAAAACGATACTTCAGACATCATTATTCGTGTGGATGACTTTGGTGGTCAAAGAGGTTTAACAGTTAGAGAATTTGTGACTTCTGATAGATACACTGGTTTTACAAAAGCAGGTGTAAGAATATCTGCTGAGAATTTCCCAAAATTCAAAGAGATGATCAACTCTGTATCAGAAGAGGAAATGAATGAGACTCCAGAACAACCAGCAAGCCAAGAAACTTTAGATGAAAAGCCAGCAGAAGAAGCAGCTAAAGAAGAAGCACCTAAAGCAGACATGCCTGATTATTAATTCTGAATAAGTATTCAAAACAAAACATTTAAATAGTCTAATGAATAGGTATTCATAACTAAAACAGGAGAAATTAAAATGCCAAATAGAGATAAAACAGGACCAGAAGGAAAAGGACCTAAAACAGGAAGACAGCAAGGAGACTGCAAAGGTGCAGAACCTAATGACAATGCACCAAGAACTGGAGCTGGAAGAAGACCTAGAAGGAACTTTGGAAGAGGACTAGGTAGAGGAAGATAAGATGCCTAGACCGCGTCTTAGAAGAAGAGTAAGGGGCCGGCCAAACTCTTCTTACTTTAAACCAGCAGGAATTCCTATGAGCTCTTTAGAGGAATCTATACTAACTTTAGATGAATTTGAAGCAATAAGATTAATTGATTTTCAAGAAATTCCCCAAGAAGAAGCAGCTAAAAAAATGCAGATTTCTCAACCAACATTATCAAGAATACTAAAGTCATCAAGAAAAAAGATATCTGATGCAATAATTAATGGGAAAGCAATCAAAATTCAAGGAGATAATTTTAAAATGGTTCAACCACAAAAAAAAGGTTTAAGACGTGGAGCTGGGAGAGGAGAATTTGCTGCTGGTCCAGATGGCGAATGTGTTTGTCCAAAATGTGGATATAAAAAGTCACATGTATTAGGACAACCTTGCTATCAAATAAAATGTCCTAAATGCAAAAGTCTTATGACAAGAAAACAAAATTGAATAAAATGAAAAACCTTAAAATTTACTTGTTCAGACATGGACAAACTTATTATAACAAGAATAAAATATTTACTGGTTGGAAAAATTCTCGTTTAACTCCTTTAGGAAAAAAACAAGCAAAGATTATTGCAAAAAAATTAAAAGAGAAGCAAATTGATGTTGCATTTCAAACAAAATTATCTCGCTCTAAAGAAACTTTGAAACTTGTTCTTAAATATCATCCAGAATGTAAAAAGATAATCACTGATAATAATATAATAGAAAGGGGTTATGGATTTTTAGAAGGAAAAAGTCATGAAAAAGTAATTAGAATATATGGAAATGAAGAATATGAAAAATGGCACAGGGGATGGAATACCCCAATGAAAAAAGGAGAATCTTTTAAGATGGTTGAAAAAAGGGTTAAAATTTTTATTAAAAGTTTAATCAAATTTATGAAAAAGAACAAAGTTAATGTTGCAATTTCTGCTCATGGAAATTCAATAAGATTATTCAGAAAAATTATGGAAAAAGCGAGTATAAACGAAACTTGTTCTTGGAAAATTCCTTATGATAAATATTTTGAATATAATATTAAACTAAAAAATCAAAAGGAGGTTAAAAAATGAAAATAGCAATAAGTTCAACAGGAAAAAGTTTGGAAGATGAAATAGATTCAAGATTTGGAAGATGTCCTTATTTTCTAATTGTAGAAATTGAGAATAAAAAAGTGAAAAATATAAAAGCAATTAAAAACACAGCAAAAGCACAAAAAGGTGGAGCAGGAATTACAGCAGGAGAAATAGTTGCAAATCAAAAAGTTGATGTAATAATCACTACAAATTTAGGTCCTAGAGCATTTTCTATATTTGGACAATTTGGAATTAAAATTTATCAAGGACAAGGAAAAATCAAGGATGTTGTACAAGATTTTATAGAGAACAAATTAACACAAATAAAAGATGCAACTGGCCCACAACATGTTGGATTAAAATAAGAAAAATGGGAATTTAAGTAATTGAAATGAAAACTAAAAATGTCGAAGAAGCAAAAGAATATTTTGCTGAACTTGTAAAGGAACAATTAAACAGAATTAAATCTTTAAAAAAAGAAGAATGGGTAAATTATAAAAAATTAAAACCAATTAAAATTGGGTTTCTTGCAGGAGATGGCATTGGTCCCTATATCATGAATGAAGCAAAAAAAATTCTAAAATTTTTATTAAAGGAAGAGGAGGAAAATGGTGAGATTCAATTTATAGACATTAATGGATTAACTATTGAAAATCGAGTTAAAATTATGAAAGCAGTACCTTTGGATGTTCTTGAAGAAATTAAAAAATGTCATGCAATTCTTAAAGGGCCAACAACAACACCGAAAAAAGGAGATCAGTGGCCAAATATAGAAAGTGCAAATGTAGCATTAAGAAAAGAGCTTGATTTATTTGCTAATATTCGTCCAGTAAAAATACCCAAAGAAGGCATAAACTGGATTTTTTTCAGAGAAAATACAGAAGGAGCTTATGCTTTAGGAAATAAAGGAATAAATATTACTGATAACCTTTCTATAGATTTTACGATTACAACAACCCAAGGTTCAGAAAGGATAATAAAATTAGCTTTTGATTACGCAAAGAAAAATAAAATTGATAAAGTAACAGTTGTAACTAAAGCAAATGTAATAAAAACTACCGACGGCAAATTTTTAAGCATTGCAGAAGACATAGCTAAAAAATATAGCGAAATTGAATTAGATTCTTGGTTTGTTGATATTTTCAGTGCTAAACTTCTTGATCCAAGAAGAAGAAAAAAGTTTAAAGTTGTTGTACTTCCTAATCTTTATGGAGACATAATTACAGATGAAGCTGCAGAATTGCAGGGAGGTGTTGGAACAGCTGGCAGTGCAAATATTGGAAAAGAATATGCTATGTTTGAAGCTATTCATGGTTCTGCATTAAGAATGGTAGAAGAAGGGAGGGCAAAATATTCTAATCCTTTAAGCATATTACGTGCAGCAGTAATGTTGCTTCAGCATATTGGTTTTACAGAAAAAGCAGATAAATTAAATAAAGCTTTAGATATTTGTATGAATGAAAGAAAAATTGTTATAACTGGCCATTCTGATGGTGTAACCTGCTCAGAATTCGCTGATTATATTTTAGAAAAAATTTAAAATAAAATGGCTTTACTCAAAAAGAAATGTCAATATTGTGGGGAGAAAATAAATAAAGGAGATGAAATATTTGAAAAAGTAAAGGTCCCTGAATTTAAAGACAAGGTAAAAAAACCTTTTTGCAGTAAAGAACATGCAGAACTTTACCAAAAATGTATTAAAGGGACTCCAAGAAGAAATTTTTGTCCTCGTTGTGGGGTATAAATAAAATGGAAAAACTTCAATTACTTAAAGAACAAATTTTAAATTGCAAAAGATGTGATTTGCGCAAAACAAGAACAAATCCTGTAATCGGGGAAGGTTCTCTAGATGCCAACATAATGTTCATTGGTGAAGCACCAGGATTTAATGAAGATAAGCAAGGAAAGCCTTTTGTTGGGCAAGCAGGAAAAATTTTTGATGAACTTCTAAATTCTATTAATCTAAAAAGAGAAAAAATTTATATAACCAATATTCTTAAATGTCGTCCACCAAATAATCGTAATCCAACTCAAGAAGAAATAAAAATTTGCTCTTCTCACTTAAATAAACAAATAGATATTATAAAACCAAAAGTTATATGTTGCTTGGGGAATTTTGCAACTGATTACACATTAAAAAAATTTGGCTTAAAAGATAAAATTCAGGGGATAAGCAAAATCCATGGACAAGTTTTCAATACCTCAACTTTAACAGGAACTATAAGAATTATTCCTTTGTATCACCCAGCTGTCGTAACTTATAATCCCAATATGTTAAAAATCCTTAAAAAAGATTTTGAAAAAACAAAATGAGAATAGCAGTAACTGGTGGAAAAGGTGGAACTGGAAAATCTATGGTAGCAACGTCTCTTGCAGTTGAATTTGCAGAAAATAAAAAAACAATGTTAATTGATGCTGATGTTGAATGTCCTAATGACCATTTATTGCTTTCTGTAAAAAGAAAAAAATATTCTGATGTTTATCAGCCAATTCCCAAATGGGATTTTAAAAAATGCATAAAATGCGGAAAGTGTGCTTCTATTTGTAAACAAAATGCAATAGTTTTTGTTAAAGGAAGATATCCTGCTTTTGTAAAAGATGTTTGTATTGGTTGTGAAGCATGCAGGATTGCTTGTCCAACAGGTGCGATTTCCATGTCAAAAAAACAAATAGGAACAATTTATACAGGAAAAAATTATAATGTAAATCTAGTTATAGGGGAACTTAAAATCGGTGAATTAGCTTCAGGAGAAATTGTGGCTGAAGTTAGAAAACATTCTGAAGAAATCAATAAAAAATTAAAAGCCGAAATAATATTAATAGATTCTGCTGCAGGAATTGGATGTCCTGTAATTGCTTCCTTAGTCGGAACAGATTATATAGTTGCTGTGACAGAACCTACACCATCTGCATTACATGATCTAAAAAGAGTATTATATTTAGCAAATCATTTTAAAATTAAAAGTGGAATTGTAATAAATAAATTTGATTTGGCTCAAAGCTTCTATAAACAAATAGAAAATTTTGCAAAAAAGAATAAAATCCCCATTATTGGAAAAATTCCTTATAGAAATGATTTTGTTAATTCAACAATAAAAATGAAACCAGTAGTTGAAATAAATCCAAAATATAAAAAAGTATTTAATCAAATAATTAAGAAAATTGAAAAATGAAATATGCCAGCATTAAATCAGCAAGATCACTTTGGAACTCTCTCCCTTTAATTTTAGGAACTATTTTATTAGTAAGTTTAATATCTATATTAATACCTTCTTCATTTTATACTACTATATTTAGTAATAATCTTCTTTTAGATTCTTTAATTGGAAGCTTAATTGGAAGTGTGTCTGCAGGAAATTCAATAACTAGCTATATTCTTGGGGGGGAATTATTAACACAAGGAGTTAGCTTAATGGCTGTAACTGCTTTTTTAGTTGCTTGGGTTACTGTAGGAATTGTCCAACTTCCTGCAGAATCAGCAATTTTAGGTAAAAGATTTGCTTTTCTAAGAAATATTACAGCATTTTTTTTATCTATTATAGTGGCAATAATCACAGTTTTAATCTTTAAACTATTTTAAAATGAAAATAAAAAATAAACTAAAAAACATCTCAAAATCCTGGTATTTTTTAATAATCATTATTCTTATCTATCTTTCTTTTTTTATTTTTAAAGAAAATATTTTTTATTCAAGTCTATCTTTTGCTTTTAATATCTTCTTAAAAATACTTCCTGTTTTTATTCTTATTTTTATCTTGATGGCTTTAACAAATTATTTTATAACTCCTGATTTTGTAATAAAACATTTTAAAAAAAGAGGTATAAAAAAATGGTTCTTTGCAATTATTGGAGGTGTATTATCTACAGGGCCCATTTATATGTGGTATCCTTTGTTATCAGATTTAAAAGATAAAGGATTAAATCATGGGTTGATTGCTTGTTTCTTATATAATAGGGCAATTAAAATCCCTTTGTTACCTGTTGCTTTTCTTTATTTTGGGTGGAAATATGTCTTAATATTAAGTTTTGTCATGATAATTGTCTCTTTTATACAAGGTATATTAATAAATAAATTAATGGAGGTTAAAAAATGAAAATTGCAATAGCATCTGAAGGGAAAAAAATTGAATCAGAAATAAGTGGAAAAGGAGGAAGAGCCCCTTACTATCTTATTTTTGAGGGCAAGAAGTTAGTTGAAGTTATTAAAAATCCTTTTGCAACAGGCGGAGGCGGAGCTGGTTTTTCTGTCGCCCATATGTTAGCTAATAAAAAAGTTAGCTTAGTAATAGCTGGAAAAATTGGGGGGAATATGGAATCTGCTTTAAAAGAAAAAGGAATTAAATTTAAAGAAGAATGTGAAAAGAAAATTAATGAAATTATTTAGTTAAAAATAAAAATAATTTTTTCAAAACATTTAAAAAAAAGAAATTCATAATCTTATTTATGAAAAAAAGAGGCTGGGTAACAATAATAATCATTTTAGCGGTTATAATTTTAGCGGTTATGATTATGAGCAAATCTCATCCAGAAACCTCTGAAGAGGTTGCGAAGTGTATAGGAAAAAATTCAGAATTGTATACTCAGCTTGGATGTTCTGCTTGTAAAACACAAGAAGAAATGTTTGGAAATAATTACAAATATTTAAATGTTATAGATTGTTGGTTTGAAAGAGATAAATGCTCTAATATTGAATACACCCCAACATGGGTTATAAAAGGAGAAAAATATGTTGGAGTTAAATCAATTTCAGATTTACAAGAACTAACAGGATGTCAATAAAATGTTAACTTTTTGGAGAATAACAACACTTGCACTAGCTGATTCTGTTAATCCTTGTGCTATTGCAGTCTTAGCCATGATTTTAATGGCTCTTTTAATTCAAGCTCCAGAAAAAAGAAAAAGAGTTCTTTTAGGAGGTTTTGCATTTGTTGTAGCTATTTATCTTGGTTATTTAGTTTATGGGGTTATTATTATTCAATTCTTCAGAGCCTTTGCAGAATTTTTAAGAGAAAGTTCAACATATATCTTCAAGGGATTAGCAATACTCGCCATGCTTATTGGAGCTTTAAATATTAAAGATTTCTTTTATTATAAAAAAGGCGGAATAGCAACAGAAATGCCAATTGCCATGAGACCAAAAGTAAAAAAATTAATTCAAAATATAACTTCTACAACAGGGGCATTTATCATTGGGTTTGTAGTAACTTTATTTTTATTGCCTTGTACTATTGGGCCATATATTGTTGCTTCTGGTTTATTATCTGAATTAGGAACATTAGGAGCATTACCTTGGTTATTATATTACAACCTTATCTTTGTAATTCCAATGTTAATAATAGTAGGATTAGTTTATTTTGGATTTACAAAAGTTAATCAGGTTTCTGGATGGAAAGAAAGAAACATAAGGTATCTTCATTTAATTGCAGGATTACTGCTTTTCTTAGTTGGTGTAGCCTTATTAATGGGTTGGATTTGAATTAATATTTTTAAGATAATTTATTCCACCATTAGTTATTTGATAATAAGGAACAATATATTTATCTTCTTTTCGCTCCTCTCTGCTTGCTAATCCCTTATTAACTAAATCTGAAGCAAATTTTATTTTATCTAGCCCAACAATTACAATTGGCTCTTCACTAACTCTTAATTTTAATAAAACTTCCAAATGTCTTGCACTTAACTTATCATCCATAATAAACTTATTATCAAATGCTATTTAAGGATTATTATACACTAATAATTAGGCATCAGCTCATTGTGCCCAAACTGGATTACTAAATCTATTTTGGGTTTGAGTTTTTCCAAGCCAACAGGCGTATCACATGCTCCAAAACAACTTCCAAACCAAATTAAAAACTCTGCATTTGTTTTTTCTTGAAGATAATCAACAACAGCTGTTGCATAAGGTTTAAGCCCATCTGGAAACTGTAAAAGAACTAACTTTGCTTTGTTTTTCTTTATTTTATCAATAACAACAGCCAATTCCAAATCATATTTGTCTTCTAACTCTACTAAGGTTTTCTTTTCCATAAAAGAACCAAGATTTACTTTATTTTTATAATTTTTGGATGGTGGGAAATCTTTATATAGGTTAAAAAACTCTATAATTTTGTCTAATTTCGGTTGGACACTTGGAGGGACAAGACTTCGGTTTCGTCCTTCCTACCTAATTTTCTTGTATTTAATATGTGGCTTTGTTGTAAGATTTTTTTATTATCTTACAATAAATCTCTCTAAATCTATAAATAGAAACCTTTAAATAAGGTGAAAAACTCTTTATTTTGTCTCACTTCGGTGAGGCATCGGAAGGATGAGGCTTCGGTTTTGTCCTTCCACCTTATATTCATTTAACTTCGGTTAGATGATCCGGGAGTTAGACTTCGGTTTTTCTCCCACTTCATATTCTTTTAACTTTCAAAAGCTATTCAGTTCTTCTAAGATGGCTTCCTATACTTACAATCCCATAAAAAACCCCATTTTTAATATCAATTCTAATCTCGTCTAGCTTATCTTTAAAATATCTATAACCTACATGATACCCTATGTCATACTTTTTAGCATCATGATATTCTTTTAATTCAATTTTACTTTCCCAAATTTCCTTTATATCTTTTCTTTTAAAGTATTCTCCACCATCATAACAGCCAAAAATAAGCTTTTCAGGATGAATAAACAATCCAAAATAAGTAGGTTTTTCATCTTTTGAACCCCCATGCCATCTCGAATTCTTTAACATTTCTCTTATAGCAATGCTATGTTGAAAACCAATATCAATAGAGGATTTCTTATATAGGTTGTAATAAGTATCAATAGTCCACATTGCAGAATATAAAACAGAATTAGATAAATCCTTTGAGAATTTGGGAGGAAGATAATAATAAACACATTCAAAATTTAAATCTGTTTTATCTATGAGTTTGTCTGATAAAGAAAAAGTCTTCTTAACATCCATATTTTTAAAGCAAATCCCAATCTTTAAAAACAAATCTGCACTTCAAAATACATGACAACCCAAATAAAAGAATCTAATATCAGGCAACCAATAGTAACAGTATGCGGACATGTTGACCATGGAAAAACCTCTATTCTAGATTGTCTTAGAGATAGCTGTGTTCAAGGAGGGGAAAAAGGAGGAATAACCCAAAAAATCTCTTTTACTTCATATCCAATCAGTCAAATGAGAGCTGCTTGTCCTTTAATAGACAGTTCTGGCATAAAACTGCACATCCCTGGATTTTTATTAATTGATACTCCTGGACATGCTGCTTTTACAAATTTAAGAAAGCGAGGCGGAAGCTTAGCTGACTTAGCAATTCTTGTAATTGATATAAATGAAGGCATAAAACCCCAAACAGCAGAAGTAATTCAAATTTTAAAACTCCATAAAACCCCATTTATAATTGCTTTAAACAAAATAGACAATATTTCTGGTTGGAGAAAGCAAAACGAAGATTTAAAAAAAAGCATAGAATCTCAATCTCAAAATGTCAAGCAAGCTTTTGATGAAAGATATATGTCTTTAATTGGTGCTTTGCAAAGTCATGGTTTTGACTCAGATTTATTTTATAATATCCAAGATTTTTCAAAAAAAATAGCTCTAGTTCCTTGTTCTGCAAGAACTCATGAAGGAATCCCAGAATTAATAATGATGTTATGTGGTGTAAGCCAAAAATACCTCACAGACAAGTTAACATTAAACAAAGAAGCAAAAGGAGTTATGTTGGAAATTAAAAAAGAAAAATCAACTAATTATATTGAATCAATATTATATGATGGAGAACTATCTAAAACAGATGAGATAGCTGTTGCAAATCTTGAAGGAGAGCCTATTATAACTAAGATTAGAATTCTTGAAGAAATAGAACCTTTATGTTCTAAATTTAAGCCAAAAGACAGGGTTCAAGCTTCAACAGGATTAAGAATGCAGCTTGTTGAGAAAACAGATATTCTTCCTGGGATGCCATTTGTGCTCTATAAAGGAGATAAAGAAAAAATAAAAGAAAGTTTCAAAAAAGAAATATCAGAAAGCATTAAAACAAATAAACAAGGAATTATTGCAAAAGCAGATTCATTAGGAAGTTTAGAAGCTCTTTTAGCATTATTAAAACAAGAAAGAATCCCTGTTGTAAAGGCAGGAATTGGAAATATAAACAAAGCAGATATAATCTCTGCAAAAGCAAATCTAGAAATAAATGAGTTAGACGCAGTAATTGTAGGATTTAATGTTAAAATTGATGAAGAAGCAAGACTCTTGCAAGCTCAATCTGGTTCGTCTAAAAATAGTCAAACCAAAGAAATCCAAGAAAATGTAAAAATCCTGACAGATGATGTTATATACAAATTAATTGAGAATATTTCTAAATTTAGAAGTGAAAAACAAAAAGAAATAGAGAGAAAAAGAATGATGGGCTTAACAACTATCTGTAAGCTTAAGATATTGCACCAATATGTATTTAGAAACACAAAACCAGCCATATTTGGAGTAAATGTGGAAACAGGTAAATTAATTTCTGGGTTAAGTTTAATTAATGAAAAAGATGAAAAGGTTGCAAAAGTTAAGAATATTCAATCTGAAAACAAGTCAGTAAATGAGGCAAAAGAAGGAATGGAAGTAGCTATTTCTCTTCCAGGAGTAAATTATGAAAGGCAATTAAAAGACAAGAATACCTTATATTCTGAACTCGGAGAATCTCAGTTTAAAAACTTCAAAAAAAACAAGGATTTGCTTTCTCAAAATGAGATGAAACTTCTTCAGGAAATTGCAGAACTCAAAAGACAAACAAATGCAGACTGGGGTATGTAAAAAATATATTTTACAAGTTGATTAACTTTAAAAACGTAGAAAATAGAAACCTTTCATGAAATTTATCTATTCTTGTGATTCCAAAGACCTAAAAGTTACAGATAGTATGAAATTTGGAGGCGCTGTTTTTAATCAAAGTTTTTTTCCAAAAATTATCGATAAAGTTTTAGGAAAGCAGGAACATATTGTGCTTCATTATAAAGATGTTGCAGAATATCTTAACAAGTTCATTACAGAAACAGAAATAAAAAAAACAGACATTGCTGGATTAATAATCCCTGTCCAGCATGGAGATATGAATGAGATTCTCAACATTAGAGGCAATTTAAAAGAAAAATATCGGGAATTAGAAAATGATTTTCCATCTTTAAGACAAAATTGGGATTATGTAAATTCCTATCGAAATAGGGATGATGATTATTGGAATAATCCAAAATATCAAATACGCTTAGAAGAAGCTGTAAGAGACTCTAAGATAGTATTTCGTAATACATTCAAATTTCCAATATTTGAAGCTTGTAAACATCTTCCAGGGCATAGAGATACTCCAGTTCCTATTGATTTAATTGACAAGCCAATTCCTGAAGCACTTGATTATGTAGAGGGGGCTTTCAAAGTTTGGTTAAATAGGAATTTTAAGAAGTGAGATTAATTTTTCTTAAAATATCTCCTTAAACCCACAAATAAATTTAAATAAACTAATTTTTCTTTAGACATGATTTTAGGAGAAAGAGAAGAAGAATTAGAGAAAATTAAAAGATATATAATTGAGCTGACACCTGTTATGTTTTATAGAACAAATGATTTAATTCATATAAAAAGAGTTGTAGGCCATTTTGAACAAATAATTCCTAAAATAAAAGACGTTTATGGAAATAATTTTAATTATGAATTTGCAAGAGCTGCTGCAGAAGTTCACGATGATCCTGAAATAATTACTACTGATATTCCTCTTTATGAAAAAGAATTAATGAATAAAGAAAAAAGAGAAAGATTATCTTTAGAAGAAGATAAAGCTATAGAAAACTTAGTTGAAAGATATGGGCTTTTCTTTAAAGGATATTCTTATAAAGAATTACTTTATTCAACAAAAAATAAAGATAGATTAGAAACACAATTTATTTCTTTTTGTGATAAATTTGATGGCGCAGGTGAAGCATGGCATGAAATTTGGGCAGGAAATGAATTTTTTGTTCTTCCAGCAGGGGGTAAAGACGCAAAAACAGGAGGCTATATTAGAAGATTAAAAGAGTTTTCTGAAAAATACCCTAAAATGGTGGCTTTTTTTGAAGAATTTCCAGAATACTCAGTAGATGAATTTAATTTTGAATTAATTCCTTATAAAAACAAGCCTCACACAATAAAATCTTTAAAAAAAAATAGTGGATTTCTTCTCTATGAATTATGGAAAAAATCAGTAATAAAAACAGAAGGAACAAAAAATTTAGTAACACAATTAGAATTTTATTAATTGTTAAGATTTATAAATATTCATTATTATAATTTAATTATGTCAAAAGAATCATTAAGAAAAACATTAATTGTTTCTGCTACATTTATTATAATTGCAATAATAATCTTAATTGCTGTAAAGAATCCTCTTACAACAAATACCATAAATGTTGAAGGAAGTGCAACAATTGATGCTATGCCTAATTTAGTAGGTATTTATTTTTATGTAGAAACTTCAGGAGATACAACCTCAGAAGCAAGTCAAGCAAACTCAGAAATTGTTGAAGAATTAAAAAATTCCTTAATTAGCTTAGGTATAGATGAAGAAAAAATAATCACCCAAAATTATAATGTTTATCCAGATTATGATTGGGTTAATAATCAAAGAGTTGAAAAAGGCTACAAAGCAACACACTCTATAAAAGTTGAAATCTCAACACAAGAAACAGAAAAGATAGGACAGATTATAGACGCAGGAACACAAGCAGGAGCAGGAATTAATTACATAAACTTTGAGTTAACATCAGAATTACAAAACCAGTATAAAGCAGAAGCAATGCAATTAGCAGCAGAAGATGCAAGAATGAAAGCAGAAGCAATTGCACAAGGATTAGATAAAAAAGTCGGAAGGCTTGTCTCAGTTTCTACAAGTAATTTTGGTTATTCTCCTTGGAATGTTTATTCTGCAAGAGGAATTGCTTTAGAAGACGAAGCTCAAGAAGCAAAAGTAGCTACAACAAGCATTCAACCAGGAGAACAAGAAATCTCTGGCCAGATTACTGCTATATTTAAGTTAAGATAATCCTTTAACAAACTTTAAAAACCTCTTACAATACAATCTAACATGTTTAAAATAAATATTTCAGAGAAATCAGGAAAGACCTATAAGTTGGAAACAGAAGCAGAGGATTTATTAGAAAAAGCACTTCATGATAAAATAAATGGAAAAAATATTTCTGAAGATTTGGCAGGATATGAATTTGAAATAACAGGTGCAAGTGATAAATCTGGATTTACTGCAATAAAAGAAGTTGAAGGGTTTGGAAAGAAAAAAGTTTTATTAACCTATGGAAAAGCCATGAAAAAGAGACCCAGAAGAGAAGGAAAAAAGAAACAAACAACTCCTACTCCAAAAGGATTAAGATTAAGAAAAACAGTAAGAGGAAGAATTATCTCTCCTGAAATAATTCAGATTAATTTAAAATTATTAAAAGAAGGAAATAAAAAGCTGTCTGATATTTTTCCTGAGCAAAATCAGCCAAAAGAAGAGCCAAAAAAAGAGGAAGCTAAATCAGAAGAAGTGAAAGAAAAATGAATAGGACTATTCTTCCTGTTAATAAATGTAAAGAAAAATTAGGCAGATTATTAATTAAAGTGCAAGAAGCTTATGCAATTTCTAAAGTTGCAAACCCTATAAATAATCAACCAAAAAGATGTGAAGGAGTTTTATTAAAACAAATGGGGGAAACTTATGAATTTTTCACAAAAACCAAGAACCCAGCGTATAAAGAAATTTATAATCAGACCTTAAAAAAATATAATGGTATAATTAACAAAAAAAACCTTAAACCCTATAAGTTACTGAAATTAGCAGATATTGAAAGAGATTCAACTTTTATTCACCCTGAGGAAATGGAAGAAGACGTCTTAATCTGGAAAAAGGCTATGCAAATTAGGGATTAAAAGAGAAAATTATTCTTTCCCAATAAGTTTAAAAACTCTTTCTTCAACTTATTTCAATGAAAAGAATAGATGAAGAAACTGAAAAACCTGAAGAAGAACTAGATTTAGTGGATTTAATGAAAAGAATGGAATCAAATTTTAGACAAGGTACAGAAAACACAAGCATACACCATTCCTCTCCAGGAGAATCACTTGAAGACTCTTATGAATCTGATGATTACTCTGTAAACGAATAATTAAAACCCAAACAGATACTATTCTTAAGTAACAACAGAAAGAAAGATTTATAAAGCTCCTATTTCTAAGAAAAATATGGTATTTGAAGCATTATTTCATAAGAAAAGAAAGAAAAACAAAGAAGAGAAATTAGAGGAAGTTGTAAAACCAGACTATTATAAATTAGCAATGCAGGATATAGAAAAAGAAAAAGAGATAGAAGATACTCTTAAAAGTACAACTTTAGGAAATCAAGAAATACCAAATTCTCTGCAAGAAGTGGCAGGTGAAGCAATTGATATTTCAGCATTACAGGAGGTACCTGGTATCAGTTTCTTTAACCCGGATTACAATCTCAAAATAAAAAACTCACTTAATAAAGGAGGATTGCGTAATATTTGCAACCAGATTGAAGACTTAGAATACAAATATATTGGACATGAAGAACTTGGAAAGATTGATTCTAACCCAAAAGGAGAGGTCTCTCCCTTAACTGCCGAATTATTTGACAAAGTTTTTATGAATAGGGCTTTTCATAAATCATTAGAAGGAAGGTTAAATAATTTAAATGGTTCTCTATCAGATTATAAAGAATTTTATAAAAAATATCTGAAACGAAATAACTCTAAAATATCTTATGAAAACAGAAAAAACTTGTTAAATTCTTTTGAAGAGGTGTCTAGATGGATTGCAGGAAAAGATATTGATGAAGTAAAAGAAAAAATATGCAATATAAACAAATATCTTTTAGAAGAAATAAAAGAAGAGAAAGCCATAGATAATTCAAATATTTTAAATAAAAGAATAGACAACTTAGTCCAAGAATACAACAAAGAATTATCAAATGAACAGAATCCTTATCATAAGTTTCAGAGTTATGTTAATATAATTAATAATGCTTTAGACTCAGTTTCTGATTTTGACTTCATACTTTCAAATGAGGCTAAAATAAATTTTCACAATGTGCTGACTAAAATGTATGCAGAAATTCAGGAAAACAAAAATATTGATAATTCTATAAGGCAGGAAACCACAAAGATTTATTCAGAAGTCTTTGAAAGATTGCTCGGGGTAACTTATGAAGAAGCAATTAAGCAATTCAAAAAAGCCCAAACTTCTAATATATCTATTAGTTAAAAATTAAGCAACCCAAACCTTTTTTAACAACTTATTTCTCAATTTTATATGAATAAAGAATTACCAGAACTTAATGTAGGGGTTGTTGGACATATTGACCATGGAAAAACAACTTTGCTTAGCCAGCTTACTGGAAAGTTTACAGACACTCATTCTGAAGAATTAAAACGAGGGATTACAATCAAATTAGGCTATGCAGATATGACTATTTACAAGGATGAAAATAATTATAATATACATAAAAAAGGAGTTGCTCAGAGATATGTTAGTTTTATAGATGCGCCTGGGCATGAAATGCTTATGGCAACCATGCTTTCTGGAGCTGCAATAATTGATGCTGCAATATTAGTAATAGCGGCAAATGAAGGGATAAAACCACAAACAAAAGAACATTTTATGGCATTGCAAGCAAAGAAAATAAATAACATAATAGTAGTTCAAAATAAAATTGATTTAGTAAGTAAAGAACAAGCTTTAGAGAATTATAAAGTAATTAAAGGATTTCTTAAAGGAAGTTTATCTGAAAACGCACCAATAATCCCCATATCTGCTCAGCAAGCAATAAACATTAATAAAATATTAGAAGAACTTTGTAAATTAGAAATTCCAAAAAGAGATGAAACAAGCAAACCAATTTTCTTAGTAGCTAGAAGTTTTGATATTAATAGACCAGGAACTAAGATTTCAAATCTAAAAGGAGGAGTTTTAGGAGGCATTCTTAAAAAAGGTAAATTAAAAGTTGGAGAAGAAATTGAAATAAAACCAGGATTAAATATTAAAAAAGCAAATCAGCAAACTTATGAAACTTTAACCACAAAAATATTATCTTTACACAAAGGAAAAGATTCTTTAAAAGAGGTTTTGCCAGGAATAAGTATTTCAATTGAAACAGAACTTGATCCTTTTTTAACAAAAACAGATTCATTGACAGGGTGTTTGGTATCTATAAAAGGAAACCTCCCAGAAATAAACCATAATCTAAAGATAAAATCAAACTTATTTAAAGAAGTCTTAGGAACTGCAGAATCTCAATCAGTTGAACCAATTAAAACAAAAGAAATGTTAATGTTAAGTGTAAACACAACAATTACAGTTGGAACAGTTGAAAAAGTAAGTGGAGATAATTTAGAATTATCTTTAAACATACCAATAATTTCATTAAAAGGAGATAATGTTGGTATTGCGAGGAATATAAACAATCACTGGAGATTAATCGGCTTTGGTGAGATAATTCAATAAGATTTATAAAGCATTTTTTCCATTTATAAAAATGAAAAAAGGATTTACATTTTTATTTTTAGCATTATTTCTAATCAGTATGACAGGATTTGTATTAGCTGATAATTCAGGTTTAGGAACTAATTCTGAGAATGATGAAGAAAGAGCTTTTGCAATGGCTCTAGAAGAATGCTCTAGTGCTGGAGAGGTCTCAGCAGGAGGAAGTTATAATGAAAACAGCAAAACCTGGTGGTTTGATTTAGAGCCCTTTGAAAATAAACATGGATGCGCTGTTGCTTGTGTTGTAAAATTAGAAACAGAAGAAGCAGAAGTATATTGGATGTGTACTGGATTAATAATTCCTGATGAAGTTAAAGATTATTGGAAAAACAACAGCGGTGAAAACAGCCAGTTGCAAAATCAGATAAAAGTTTTAACACAATCCCAAATTCAAGAAATCAAACAAGTTAGAAATAGAATAAGGGCTCTTAACGGAACTTGCCCTTCAAACTGCACCTGTTCTGGTTCTACAACTAAATGTGAATTAAATGGCCAAAGAACAATGACTATTAATGCTGGGAACTCAGGAAATATGGTTGTTCAGGTTAAAGGGGTTAATGCTTCTACAAATGTAACATTGTATAAATCAAAAGGAAAACTCTACGGAGAATTTAATGGAGAAACAAAAAGAATTATGACTCCAGAACAAGTTCAGGAAAAAATAAGAGAGAAAAAACAAAAAAGATGGGAAGAGCACAATATAACTCTTGATGAAGATGGAATATATAGGGTCCAAAGCAAAAAAAGAGCAAGGCTTTTCTTATTAATTCCTGTAAGAGAAAAAGTAAGAACACAAATTGACGCTGAAACAGGAGAAGTTCTTAGAGTAAGAAACTCTTGGTGGGGATTTTTGGCTAATGATGTAAAAGAAGAGCCTTTGCTTGGAGCAAGCTGCGGAACAGTCAGCCCTGATTCAGTTAATGAGTGCTGTGTAAATAAGGGGTGGGATGTCTGGAATGCAGAAGCAGAAGAGTGTGTTTTTACTGAATAAATAAAATAATTCTCTATGAATTTTACTATTTTTTAAATAAGATAAAGACTTAAAAACAAGAGATAATCTGAAATATTATGGTGAATGATTACAAATGTATATTTAATATAACTTATGCTGAAAATTGTGCTATTCTTCGTTGTCAGTTCCCTGAAGGAACAGAATACACCATACCCCAAATTAATCTCTTAAATAAAAAATTAGATGTGATAAGGGATAAAATCCTGAAAATAGAAGTGCTTACTCCTCCAGAAGCAGAAAGGATTATAATAAGTGATAAGGGAGATGAAGGGGATTTTGGAAAGGTTATTCCTAAAAAAACTCTCAGCAGATTATGCAATATGTTAAATAAAGAAAAGAACGAGATTATATTCAAGTTAGCAACATAATTGAAGAACAATAATTCTTTTAAACTCCTTTAATTAACAAATTTTCATGGCAATATGGTATCAAGATGCTCCTGAAGTAAAATATCCTAATCTATTTTTTGAAGTATCTAATATATTAAGATTTAATGTTGAAAAGTATAAAATTGAACACACTAAAGCAGAGTTGATTTTCTTAAGAGATAAAGTATTCAATAGTCTAAAAAATGAGGGGATTAATCAGGAGAACTATAAAGAGGATAGTTATTTTTATACATTAACAGGGATAGTAATTAATGAGATTGATAATTTTTATAAAACAGGATTATCAAAATATTTATAACCCCCTTTCTTTTTTTAGTTTTACAATGGCTGTATATTCTCACTCAAAATTATCAACATTTGAAAAATGTCCTCTTAAATATAAATACAAATATATTGATAAGAAAAAAGCAGATATTGAGCAAACTATTGAATCCCATTTAGGAAAAGTAGTTCATGACACTTTAGAATTAATTTATACTCAAGCACAAAACCAGAAAGTTGTAACAATAGAAGAAATAATAAGTTATTACTCAGAAAACTGGCAAAAGAATTACTTTGAAGATATTTTAATAGTAAAAGAAGGACTAACAGAAAAAGATTATTTTAATATGGGTGTTGAATTCTTAGTTAGTTATCATAATGAACATCACCCTTTTAAAGATGGAACAATAGAATGTGAAAAAAGAATCTGGATAAATCTTGATGAAGCAGGAGAATACAAATTAATAGGGTTTATTGATAGATTAGTTTATAATTTTGAAACAAATGAGTATGAAGTTCATGATTATAAAACAGCAAATAGCCTTCCTACTCAAGAAAAAATAGATAATGACAGGCAATTGGCTCTTTATGCAATTGCAATTAAGAATTTGTTTGGATATGATAAAGAAGTAGTTTTAGTTTGGCATTATTTAGCTCACAACAAGAAGATAGAATCAAGAAGAACAAATGAAGAACTTGAACAATTAAAAGAAGACACTTTAAATCTAATAAAAGATATAGAATCAACAGAGACTTTTCCTCATAATAAATCCATATTGTGTAATTGGTGTGAATTTAGACCTAGTTGTGGGGCTTGGAAAAATGAAAGGCAAAAAGATTTAGACATTTGGGGTGATTAAATTTTCTCTTCAATAATCTGTGAAATAGGCTTTCCTGTTTTTTCTTTAATCTTCCTGAGTTTATTGATGGTTTCAACTGATAAAGTTATATCTATTCTCTTTCTCTGAAAAGGAAGTTCCTGAGTCTTGTCATATTCTTCAAGAGCTTCAAAAACATCTTTATATTCTTTCAATATTTTGTTGATTTCACTATTTTTCATACACATAAATATTTGTAAGAACATATAAATCTTTTTATTTTAATTACTGTCTATCTTTATGATAAAAATCTAAGAAAATTATTTTGTTCTCGTTTTTTATATAAGCATAAGATAACCTAAAAGATTTAAGATAAACTTCTCTTGTATTTTTCCGTACATTTCTCATTGGCTTCCCTATCTCTGGATTCTCTATTATCTTCTTTACTTGTTTTTTAATGTGCTCTTTAACAGAATTATCTTTTATTTTTCTAATTCTTTTTAAGAAATT
>Ga0268285_1000460_pt1 | contig 23884 bp, 24 predicted proteins | sample saktaG_2_FD_190144 | JGI IMG/M metagenome (GOLD analysis project Ga0268285, IMG submission 190144) | Saline water microbial communities from Sakinaw Lake, British Columbia, Canada - sak_2013_06_06_120m | ecosystem: Environmental > Aquatic > Non-marine Saline and Alkaline > Saline ... | reverse complement strand
CAAGAAATTAGAAATGGAAAAGTTTAAATATCTCTAAAAGGGGATAATATTATCCCAAAACAAATAGCAGAAGAATGCAAAATAAGTATTTCAAATGTATCTAATACAATAACAGAACTTCTTAATAAAAAATTAATTGTTTGTAAAAATCCAAAAAGTAGAGTTTACAAATATTATGAAATTACTAAGGAAGGAAAAGAATTATTGAATGAAATAAAATAATCCCCCTACCCTTAACTTGTTTCATTAAGATTTTCTCGCTTAAATTCTTTTTGTTCTCTCACTAACCCCACCTATTAAAAATAGTGTTAAATGTTTTGAACATTTGTGTTGATATAAATTTTACTAATGGCTTGTATTTTTTATCAATTTCAGTTAAATTAATATCATCTGCTTTAGATAGAACAATGTAATATGTTTTTCTTTGTTTATTACTTAAAATAATTGGGGCGAGATTATTTCTTAATAAAATTAGATTCATAATCATTCTTCCTGTTCTTCCGTTCCCGTCATAAAAAGGATGTATTTTTTCAAATTTATGGTGAAAGATTGAAGCAAGAATAAGGGGGTGTAATCTTTTTTTATTTTTATTATACCATTTTAATAAAATTGAAACATCTGTTTTTAAATATTCATAAGGACTTGATTTAAATTTTGCCCCCAACACCCGAACATTATGTGTACGATAACCTTTTCTTTCATCTATGTTTTCCATTAACATATCATGAACTAAAATTATTGTTTTGTTATTCATTTGAAGATTTTTTTCTTGAATATAATAAAAAACTTTTTTAGAATTTAAATGATCATTTATCTCCCTTAATGTATTCCCTTGGGGTGTGATTCCTTTGTTTAAAAGTAAATCTGTTTCTCTTAAGGTTAAAGTGTTCCCTTCAATAGCGTTACTATTAAAAATAAAGTAAGTCAGAAAATCATCAAACATTTCTCTTTTAGTTTTTTCATCTAATGTATTTAATTTCTGCAAGAATTCTTTTTTTATATGATTTATTTTCTCTATCTCAGATTCAGATAAAAATTCTCTGTTCCAATCTTTTTTTTGTTTTTCAGATTCTTCTGTAATTTCTTTTTTCATTTTTTCCAATGCTTTTTTATCAAATCTCTTTTTTAGTTCTTTGATTTTTCTCAAGTCTTTTTTATTTCCAATATATGCAAGAGTTTTAGTTTTTATTTTGTTTCCAACTCTAAAACTTGCTTTTAAATAATAATAAGTTTTTCCATTTATCTTTTTCTTTTCAATGAACATATTTTTTTTAGGTGTTACATATTTATAAATCTTTTTATTTAGGGACTACTTTTGCCAAAATCCTTTTTTAAAAATACCCTTTAATCTCTATACCTTTATTTAATCCTAAGAATTCACCTCTTACTTTTAGCTTGTTTCATTAAGTCTGGCTTATTTTTTATTTTTGCTTTGGACTTAAAAAACCAAATTAAAACTGCAACAATCAATATAACAATTATCCAACCAATTATTTTTCCAGAATTACTTTTTTCAGGTTCTTGACAAATTCCTAAGCAACAATTTCCATCTTTTGCATATTGAGTTTCATTACTGCATTCTTTATTGTCTTCACAGAAAATTCCAAGGAGTTCTTCACAAGTTTTTATTTTAGAAGGGTCTTGCACTTCTTGCACTTCTTCTTCTACATAATCTTCTAAAAAATTAACATAAATATCTAAATCAGTTTCAAGACCTTCTGTTTTTGCTTTTAATGTTCCTTGAATTATTTTTGCTTCATTTGAAACAAAATCTAATGTTATCTTCCTACTTTCTTCTGAAAATAATTCTTTAATTTCTTCTACTGAATAAGAAATATAAAAATCTAAATCGTTTGAAATTGAAAAAGAAATATCTTCTAAATCCAAATTTCCGTTATTGTATAAATAAATTATTCTTGATGTTTTTGAATTTGTTGGCATTGAAAAATTTAATTCGCTTGGTTCAAACTTAAAACTTTTTTCTTGCTTAATTTCGTTCTCTTCAACAACACCTTTAACAATATAAATTGGAATTTCGTATTTTGAATTTTCAGTGCTTAGTTCAATTAAATGCATTCCAGAACCTGTAAAACTTTGCAAATCAAAATACATTTTTTTTATTTCTCCTGAATCTAATTCTATTGAAGTTTTTGGCTCTTCAGAAGATAAAGATTCTAAGAAAGTTAAATCAGGTTCATCTGGACTTTTCATATTTATTTTTATTAAAGATTCTTGCAAATCCTGAACTTCAATAGAAAAATCTTTTTCCACAAAAACAAATCCTTTATCAAGAGAAAAATCTGCAATCTCTTCTGAAATAGAAAAGTTCTTGATTAAATCTTGTTCTACTTTTTCTGTACCTTTCATATATTTTGTGTTTTCAATAACAACTGAATAATTTGCAGGTGCTTTTCCTAAAAGAGAAACATAAAGATAATATTTATTTTCAATTTTTGTAAAATCATATAACATTGGGATTTTTACATGCCCCCTATAAAAGGAAACATCACTTTCTGAAAGTCTTTCTAAAAAATTGCCAGAAATTTCTGCAATAATTGATTCTCCTTGAGAATATTCTGTTTTCATATCAAATTCTACAGCAGAAACAAATTGCAAAATAAATATTGAGAATATTAAGAATAAAACAAATTTATTTTTCATAATTAGTAAAAAGAAATAGAGTTAATAAAGTTTATTAGAAATTACTTGAAGAAAAAAAGCTAAACAAATCTGGTAAAATTAAACTCCCCATGAAAATAGGTGAAAAAATAATCCCAAAAAGAAAAAAGTTTTTTTTAATAAATTTTAAAATCATTTTATTTCCCCATTTCTTTTAATTTCCCAAGAACTTCGTCAAGTTCATTTGAAGGTCTTCTCATCATTGGTCTTCTCATTTGCGATTCATCAGAAGGTGGAAAGATTCTTCTTGGAATTGTTGGTCTTCTTATTGAAGAAGAAAACTCAGAACCTCCTCCAGGACCTGTTGGTTTTGATTTCCCAAAACCAGATTTTGCCCTAAACCAAAACTTTCTTAAATTATCTCTAAACATAATCCCAATTGAAACAAGAACAATTAAAATTAATAAAATCCAAATCCATAATAAATTTTTTTCAGGAGTTTCTGATTGAAAACAACAAATATTTGTTAAAGAATCGCAATCATAATAAGATGTTTCTTCACCTTCATTACAGCTGTATCTACAAATTCCATTTTGTTGTTCACATTCTGATTCTTCAGGTGCTACATAATCTTCACAAGTTCCTGTACAACAATAAAGAGTGTCCAAAGTTTCTTTAACATAAATACTACATTCTTCATCATTAGCACAAACCTTTCCATCTTCTTCTTCACAAGTTTTTAAAACAATATCTGTATCACAGCAAATTTCACTTCCAAAACAATCATATTCAGAAAGAATTTCTCCTTCACAATCAAAAGAAGACATGCAAAAGAAATCATGATCTTCACAATCAGCATAAATATCTGTGCCATTTCCATTTTCATTGCCCCCCCTACTTGGAGCTTTTTCAGGCCATGCAGAAAATAAAATAAAAGCAGTGTTTCTTAAATTTCCTTGCCAACATCCTTCTGAATCTTGTGAATTCAAAAGCCATTCTAATGCTTTATCTTTTTCAGTTAAACTTTCATAATAAAGAGGAAGAAGAGCTAATGCAGTATCATAATATTTATCTGTTGATTCTAACCAATATCCTAAACTTTTTTGTTTTTCTAATAAATCTACTTGATAACTTTCTTCTCCTAAAATAATTAAAAAAGATTCTGGTAAATATTTTTCATTATCTTTTGCTTTTGTTATTAAATAAGGCATATATGCAGAAATATCATAATCTTTTGAATTTAAAATCCAAGCTGCCCATAAACTTGCTTCATAATTACATGAACTTCCCTCTTTAAAACAAAGTGAATTTATTTTTTCTTGTGTTATCCCACCTGCACTTTCACTATTTGTTTTAGGAGAAACATGAATAGTTACAGAATCGCTTTCTTTGTAAAGTAAATTAGTTTGAAAATTTTCATCACAACTTATTTCAAATTCATAATCATAACATGAAGAATAAATTTCAAACCAATAATCACTTTGAGCTAAACTTAAACAGTTTCCTGCATTTGAATCTATTTTTTTATCTTCACCGATATTTATTGTATATTTAGAAGAACCATATGAAATTTCACAGGAAGTTTGTTCTGGACTTTCTATTTGCAAATACCAAGTTAAATCTGTAGGTGTTTTATTTTGCGACATTAACCATTTTTCTGCATCTTCTGTTTTTGTCCCTGCAACATCTAATGCTAAAATTGCTTGGGCTGTTGTTTTTGTTTTGCATGCCCCATTTGGCCAACAATAATTTTCATCTTGAGCTTCTTTAACTTCTGCCTTACAATCATCTAAAACTAACAAAGAAAAAATCTGTTGTTCTAATGTTAAATCTTCGCAAGTGTTATTTATTTTATTTTCCAAACAATCGTAGGCTAATTCAATTTTTTCGTCATCTGTTAGGTCTTCTGCAAATATAAAAGACATGCTAATCATTAAGGAAAAAATAAATACAAAAACCAACACTCTTTTTTTCATGAAATATATAGTTAATCGTTGTTTTTAAAATTTGTTGTGAATTATTTATCGTTCTTCCTCACCTTCTTCCTAACTTTCTTTTCTGAAGCATGTTGGAAAGATTTTTTCACTATGTAATTTACAGGATTTTTATAACGCAATTCTTCTTGTGTTGGAATAATTCCAATTCCCTTGTAATAATCTTTATCAAAATTTGGAGGCAAAATAACTTTGTTTCGATAACCCCAAAGAAGCTGTGCTTTTATGTAACCTTGTTTTAATGGAATTTGATTTTTAGAGTTCCATTCATAAATCCTTTTTTCAAGTTCTTCTTTATCCATTCCAATTGAACGGAAAAAATTCAGCAAAACAAAAAGTGCTCTTTTTTTCCCGTCATTTAATCCTTGCAGAATTTTTTGAATACTTGGAGGAAAATTAGTATCTAATAAATTTTTAATTTCAATTTTAATTGGTTTATAATCAAAATTCTTTTTTTCTTCGTTAGGACTTTTGTGTTTTTGCCAATCAAGTGCTTCACGCAAAAGTTCAGAAGCTTCGCCTTCTTCACAATCAGGAATGAATTTTTTTATCTTAGCTTTCAATGGATCTGCATCTTTTAATTCAAAATCTTTTATTTTATCTTGATTTAAAACAACACTTGCTAAAGCTGTTTTTTCGTGAAGAGAATATGGTGCTCTAAATAAATGTCTTGGAGAAACTAAAATTAAATCTAATCCCATTAAATCAAAAATATCTATCTCTATAGATCTAGAAAAATTATTTTGATTCTGCTTTGAAGTTATATTGCAATTTAAACATTCATAAAATTCTGAAGAAGATCTTTTTTCAAATTCTTTTTTACAAACAGGACATTCATACTTTTTATCGTCTTCTAAATCAAGTTTTCTTTCTTCCCCCACACCACATTTTTTGCAAAAGAATTCTGTTAAAATGTATTCTTTAGAAACTTCCTTGCACTTTTTACATTTAATTCCTTTTTTTATTTCAATATCTTTAAATTGCTCATAAAAATCATCTGGAAGAGAGGATTTCATTTCTTCTTCTGCTCTAAATCTTAAATAAGATATTATTACCCTTGGATATTCTGGAAATTTATCTGAAGTTTTTTCTCCTGCAACTTCTTTTGGAAAAGCTTTCCAAGGAATAATTATGTGAAACCCCTTACTTCCTGAAAATTTTATTCCTACATTTTTTATTCCATTTTTTCTAAAAACATTTATTATTGAAATCGCAGCTAATTTGCTATAATCAAACCATTTACAATCTATATCAATCAAAAGGTCCCAACCTATTCTTAATTCATTTGCTTGTTTTTCAGACATTCCTGTAACAAGTTTTAATGGATCTTGCCAAATTTCTTCTGAGCAATGAAAAGAAGTTGCTCCTTTTTTTACAAGTTCAAAAATATCATTGGGATATTGAAAACAATCTGGTCGTTTCCCAAAACCTTCAAAAAACCTTGGTATTGTTTCTCGGTTTTGACAAAATTCAAAAATAGTTTTTTGAACTTCTTGGTTAGAATAATAAAGTTGAGTTATTTTTCTGATTCTTTTTTCTTTTTCAGAAACTGGTTTTTGTTCTTCTGGCATATTTTCATTTAGATGCTTTGTTATATAAAGTTTTATAAAATATAATTTCCTTAAGTAAGTATGGTTGAAACTAAGGATATAAAAGATATGGAAAGAAAAATAAAAGAGAGAAAAAAATATCATGATTTTAGAGATGTTGTAAAAATAGCCAAAATTGCAGAAGAACGTAAAGACACACATATAAGTTTAGAAAATTGCCCTTTAGGAACGAAAAATTATCAAGAAAGAAATACTCCAAAATATAAAGAGAAAATTGCAAATATTCAAATGGCTTATGCAGATAGATTAATTTCTAAAAAAAATGTGGATGAATTAAATCAGGCTCCTCATTTATTGAATAACGCTTATCAAAACATACTAAGACTTTATGATGAAAAAGAAGGGAGTAATGATAAAAAACTAAAAGGTTATATTAATGCTATACAAAAACGTGCTAATCGTACATTCAAGATCTTTAAAGATTATGATGGGGACTTGGATTTGGTAGAAAAGGGTGTAGGGGATTTAAAAGAACTTCAGAACCTTCTTGATAATACTAAAGGAAAAATAGCTAAAAGAGAAAAACCTGCAAAAAAAAGTTTATTAAGCAAATTATTCCCACGCAGAGTAACAACTATTATTGCATCTGCATTTCTTTTAGCAGGATTATTTTTTTTATCCTCTAACTTAACAGGAAATGTTGTTGGAAATTTAAGCAAAGGAAATTCTAATTGGATTGGAGGGATTTTATTCTTATTAGGAATTGTTGGTGTTTTTATGGTTTCAATACCAAAAAAGAATTGTAAAAGGAAAAAGTAATTAATCTAACAAACCCCTCGACTTTTTAATCTTCCATCTAAATTTAATTTTTCAAATTCTCTTTCAATTTTAGCTCTTAATTGAATCATCATTTTATTTTATCCCTTTTCAAATTCTTTCAAAATTTCCGTGAGTTTTTTTCTTTGTTGGTAGTTCATTTTTAAAAGTCTTTTTTTATTATTCTTTCTAACATAGAACGAACCTCCTCTTTAAGTGGAATTTGTATATACAAAGCCTTCCCCTTCACTTTTATAAAATGTTTTTTATACGGGTTCCAAATAGCATCTCTGATAGTTAGAACCCCTTTTTCTTCATGGACATCAATTATTCTTATCTGTTTATGCTTCTTCTTATAATACTTCCCATATCCATATAATGCTTCTACTGCTGGTCTATCTTTAGGGCTTACATATAAAACATTCCCTTTCATATCCTGAACTATATGATATTGAATTGCAGGTTTCGCGTTTTGTTCTTTCATGTCATTTCAAAGAAATAAATATTAATAAGATATCTCCTTAATTTTCTTATCAAATAGAAAACTTTATATATTATTTTATCTAATAATTAAAAAATGGTAGAAATAAATCTTGATGTGAAAGACAGAAAAATTTTAGCAGAGCTTGACTTTAATGCAAGAGAAAATATCTCAAAAATTGCAAGGAAAGTGAGAATTTCAAAAGAGGTCGCTCTTTACAGAATTAGAAAATTGGAAAGTTCAGGAATAATTCAAGATTATCATGTTGTTCTTAATAATTCAAAATTAGGTTTTTATTATTCAAGGTTAGTTTTAAAATTTCATAATTTAGAGAAACTTGCTGAAGAAAAAATAATTAATTATTTTAGAGAAAATCTCAAAATTGGGTATTATGGAATATTAGATGGAAGTTGGGATATTGTAATTGGTTATTGGGCTGAAGATTTATTTGAGTTTGAAAGATTTATTAATGATTTTAATTATAAATTCGGAAAATATATTCTAGAAAAAGACATTTCGTTTGGGTTACATGTTTTTCAATTGCCTTACAAATTTCTTTCTCAAAATAAAACATTAAGCGAATTTGAAACAGGGGGAAAAACAGATATTCCAAAATTAGATGAGACAGACAGAAAGTTACTCATATTATTAACAAAAAACGCAAGAGCAAGTTTGCAGGAATTGGGAGAAAAATTAAAATTAAGCTGGAAAACTATTGACTATAGAATAAAAAATTTGGAAAACAATAGAGTCATAATTGGATATCGGACCAACATAAATTATAAAAAATTAGGTTATAGCAATACAAAAGTTTTTCTCTATTTGCAAAATCTTACAAAAGAAAAAGAAAAAGAAATACTGAATTACCTGAAATTCCTCAAGGAAAGCATTTGGATAACAAAATGCGTTGGAAAATCAGATTTGGAATTTGAAGTGCTTGTTAAAACAAGGGGAGAGTTTTTTGATATAATGGGTGAATTAAGAGAAAAATTCAAAGACATAATAAAAAGCTACGACCAGTTTATAATTCACGAAGAACCAATCAGCAGATTTGTTCCATTGGATTAAAGAAAAACCATAAATCCTTTAAATAAATATCTTATACTGAACAATAACAATACTTAAAAGATAAGATATTTTATTTATAATATGTTACTTAAATTAGACTCACCAATTCTTTTGACAAAAGCTGTGGAAATAGTTTCAGAGCTTGTAACAGAAGTTCGAATAAAATTAAATGAAACAGGTTTAAGCATTAGTGCTATTGACCCTGCAAATGTTGCAATGGTTGGATTTAAAATTCCAAAAAGTGCATTTTCTCTATTTGAAACAGATAAAGAAATTTTAGGAATTCATTTAGATAGTTTAAAAAGAATTTTAAAAAGGTGCGGCTCTGGAAGTTCACTTGTTTTAGAAAGAAAAGAAAATCTTTTGCAAATACAAATTCAAGATAGAATACGAAGAAATTTTACATTGAGTTTGATTGACGTAGAATCTCAAGATGTTGATTTTGATTCAAAAGTTGCAAACATGGAGTTTAGTTCCTTTGTTGAAATAAACTCAGTGGATTTAATTGCTTCAATTGAGGATTGTGCAATTGTTTCAGATGCTTGTTCATTTATTATAGAAGGGGAAAAATTTATTGTTGAAGCAAAAGGGTTGAATTCTGCTCGTTCTGAATTTTCAGACGATGAAGTAAAAATCCGTGCAGAAAATTGCAAGGCTCGTTATAGTTTAGAATATTTACAAAAGTTTTTGAAAGGTGCCAAGCTTTGTGAAAAAACAATTTTAAGTTTTGCAAATGAACATCCTCTAAAAATAGATTTTTTAGTTGAAAATATGAATCTTAACTTCATCCTCGCCCCAAGAGTTGAAACAGAAGATTAATAATTAATTTTATAAACAAGAATATCTTATAATTACCATGAAAGCAAAAAGAGGGCAAGTAACTATTTTTATAATTATCGCAGTCGTGATTATTTGTTTTATTGCTCTTGCTTATGTAGTTTATCCAAAAATAAAAACAAACATTCAAACAGAAACAAAAAACCCTCAAGCATTTATTTCTGAATGTGTTGAAGACGAATTAATAAATCTTGTAGATTTAATTTCTGCTCAAGGAGGAAGTTTAAATCCTTCCCCAGTTTATCCTTTTGAAGGAAAACAAATTCAATATCTTTGTTATACAAATAAAAATTATGAACCTTGTATAATACAAAATATGCTCTTAGAAAAAAATATTGAACAAGAACTTACAACTGTTATTACACCACAAGTTGAAGCATGTTTTAATTCTTTAAAATCAAATTATGAAAAAAAAGGATATGTTGTTCAAATTAAACCAGGTGAAGTAAAAATTGAACTTTTACCTAAAAAAATTATTGGAACTTTTGATTACAAAGTAACTTTAACAAAAGATGGAACAGAAGAATATAATTTATTCAATATAATGTTGAACAATAATCTTTATGAATTAATAAAAATTAGTGATGTAATAGTTGAATGGTCTATGAAAAATGTTGATGATATAGATCCTTTAATTATAATGGAAGCTTATCATTTCATTGACATGACTGTTAAAGAACAGACAGAAGGGAACATAATTTACAAATTAAAAGATGATGAAGTTGGAGGAGAATTTAACTTTGCTATTAGAAGTTGGGTTCTACCTGGGGGATTTTAATGAAAACAAAAAATATTTTGATTGGAATTGTAATGGTTTTTATTTTAATTAGTTTTATTTCTGCAGCAAATGTTTGTTGTGAAAAAACAAAAGAGGGTGCCTTTTGCCAAGAAACCTCTGTTGATAAGTGTGATGTTGGAGGAAAAGCTCAAACTTCATGTAGTGAAACAACATATTGTAAAACAGGAACTTGCATAGACACCTTAAATGGAGATTGCTACAAATCTACAAAAGCTGCTTGTGATAATGCAAAAGGAACATGGGATGCAAAAGATGAAGATGAAATAGAATTTTGTCAAACAGGATGTTGTGTTATGAACACATGGGTTGCTTATCAAACTTATACAGGTTGTAAAGAAATGGCAACAAAATATGGTTTATCTTTAACTTCATTTAGAACAGATCTTTCTCAAGACGAATGCACAGCTTTAAGTTTAGAAGAAGAAGAAGGTGCTTGTGTTTATGAAGAAGAATATAGCAAAGATTGTGATAATTACATTTCAAGAGAAAAATGTTTAGAAAATGGAGGGGAATTTTATCCTGAACTTTTATGCACTGCTGAAGGACTTTCAGATTGTGCAATATCAGATAAAACAACTTGTTATAATGATAAAGTTTATTTTAAAGACACATGTGGGAATATTGCAAATGTTTTTTATTCTGAAGGAATAAACAAACCAGATTATTGGAAAGAAGTTCAAGACCCTTCTTGTATTGTTACAGGAGCAAGTAGTACATGTGGTGCTTGTTCATATATTGGAGGAACAACATGCACAGCATATGAAAAAGGTGAACCAACAATGCCTTCAAGAAATCCTGATAAAGTAGATTATGTTTGTGCCAGTATGGGTTGTTATCATCAAGGGAACTCTTATCAACATGGAGAATCGTGGTGTGGTGAAACAGAAGGAACCTATCCTCATTTACCTCTTTATTTAATTTATTCTGCTTCAAATACAGATCTTTCTAATGCTGAAAAAAAAGAAATTACAGCTGTAAGAGAAACATTAGAAGATGATTCTAAATATAATCTCCCTGGAAGCAGATATACGCGATTGTATTGTTGGGAGGGGGAAATTTTTGTAGAAGATTGTGCAGATTACAGACAAGAGATTTGTGTTGAAAGTGAGATTGTTAATGAGTATTCTTATTCTCAATGTGTTATTAATCCTTGGAGAAATTGCCAACCTATTGGAACAAAATCAGAATGTGAAGATACTTCTAATTTATGTAAATGGGTTACAGGGTATAGATATGACGCTGAAAATGTAAATCCAAAAGCATCTGGAAGCAATGAATATAATTATGAAGAACAAGGCTCATGTGTTCCTTTAATTCCAACAGGTTTAAATTTTTGGAATGTAGAAGATGAAACATATGGACAGCAATATTGTGAATTAGGGGGAAGTGCAACAGAATATGTTCAGTATGAAACAAAATGGACAAAAGATAGTAGACAAGAACTTTTAGATGAAGAAAAATATGGTTATACAAATTTAAGAACAGAAAGATGTTATGATAATTGTTATGCAATTCCTAATTATGGTGCTGAATTTACAGAAACAGGGTATAATGAAATAAGTAATGATTTGAAAGAATTAATTGATTTCCACAAAGGTCAAGCATTAGATGGAAATGTGATTGATGATTATAAAACAATTTCTGGAAGAAAAGGATATTATTGTGAAGGTGCCACAGGCCCTGTAACAAATGATAAATTTAATTGTAAACAATCTAAAAGGAATCCTATTCCAATTTATTATACAAATGAACAATGGCTCGCAAATTTAACAAAAAGAACAGATGCTTTAGGAGATTGCGGGTATAAAGAAAATTTTGTTGGTGATAAAGGGGATATTTTGCAAGAAACAATCACAGCACAATTTGAAAAATTAAGTCAAAAAGGAAAAGTCAAAGATAGAGGAGAAGAAATGATTCTTTGGGCAGGATATGATTGGACAAAAGGAAAATTAGAAGATTTTATGAAAACATATGATTCAATTGTAAGAGAAGGCGAGCAACCTGATATAAGTAATATTATATGCTTAGATGAAAATGAAGAAGAATATTATTGTGAATAAAAATGAAAACAAAAAATAAAATAAATAAAAAAGGTGCAATGGCATTGAGCCAAATCATGATATTATTAATTGGAATGATTGCAATTAGTTGGGCTATTGGTGGAGGAATTGGGGTTGTTAGTGCGGGGGCTGTAGTTTCTTGCGATAACGGAAAAGGCAAATGTATAGATATTAATGAAGAAAATTGTGTGGGAGAAATAAAAATTGGATTATGCCCTGGAGGAAATAACATAAGATGTTGTGTTCCAAAAGTAGAAGAACCTAGACGAGAATCTAATGTGAATGTTGGGGGAGCAGTTGTTCAAAAACCAAATGAAGAAGCCCCAACAACCCCTGCTTATGATTTCACAGATTATATTTCAGATAATGGAGATGGGACTTATACTGTTGATGAAGAAGGAATAAAAAATAACCCTGATTTAGGGCAAACTGCATTAACATACTTAACTAACTCTCTTTTAGGAAAAGGGTTTCAATATGGAGAAAGACTCCTTACCAAAGAAGGCTCAAAAGTAGTAGGAAAGGAAACTACAAAAAAAACTGCTGAAGAAGTTGTAAAAAATCCTAAATTTTGGGAGAACCATCCAGTATGGAGTGGGGGGATAAGTGCAGTGATTGGTTGGGCTGCAATGAATGCCGTATTAAAATATATTGCTAATCAAAATGAAAGAAATCTTAAAGCAGCACAATCCTTATGGACAGGAGGAAGTGCGTTTATTGTTGGAGCAATAGTAGGAAAGACCACTGCTCTTGCATTTATTGGGATAACTAATCCGATTGTGGCAGGTTTCATCATAGGAGCCTTAATTGTAACAGCTGTATGGTCAATTAGTGCAAATGTATTTTCACAAGATATTATATCTTACAAAGTTTCTGTTTGGCAACCTGTTTATGGTGGAAGAGAATGCGAAAAGTGTAATGACCTTGAATATGGATGCAGTGAATATCAATGTAAAACTTTTGGCAAATCATGTGAAATAATTAATTCAGGTTCTGAATATGCTTTATGTGCTTGGGATGGAGAAGGAGATATGACTCCTCCAATAATTTCTATTTTGGAAAATGTTTTGGATGAAGAATTTGAATATAAAAAGTTTGAAAACAAAGCAACATCTCCTCCTGAAAGAGGGATAAAAATAATTGATTCAGATGGTGAAGAAAACTGTTTACCTGCTTTTTCATCATTTACATTTGGAATTCAAACAGATGAATATGCTTATTGTAGATGGGATTATTTAAGACAACCAAATTTTGAAAGTATGCCAAATTATCTTGATGAAGGAGGATTTGCAACAATCAACCACACAATGTTTATTCCAAATACTGCAACAGCAAGCACAGAAGCATTAGAATCAGCAGGATTATCAATTGAAGAAGGAAGAAATTATGATTTCTTTATTAAATGTGCAGATAGAAACGGAAATGAAAACCCATTGCATTTCTTAGTTTCATTTTGTGTTGAAGAAGGACCAGATACAGATGCTCCAATAATAAAAGGAACAAGCTATGATGATATTTCATATATTTCATATAATCAATCTTCTGTAAATTTAGATGTTTATACAAATGAACCAGCAACTTGTAAATGGGACCATGCAGATTTGGGTTATGAACAAATGAATTATAACATGAGTGAATGTTCTTTAAATGTAAAAGATTATCTTCATAACAAGATAGGAGTTTATGGTTGTTCAGGAGAATTAACAGGAATTAAAAATTATGCTGAAAATATTTTTTATATAAGATGTAAAGATAAACCTTGGTGGGATTCATCAATGGAAGGAGAACAATTTGCAAATGAAAAATCATATGTATTGACCTTACAAGGAACAAAATCACTTTATATTGACGAAGTTACTATTAATGATAAAAAAAGCGGAGCAATAATAAAAGATTCTTCAAATGAAATTTCAGCAACATTAAAAGTTAAAACCTCTTCAGGAGCAGAAGAAGGAAAAGCTATGTGTGATTATAGTTCAGACAATGTAGCTTTCTATAACTTTTATAATGGAGGAAGTAATAATTATCTATATGAAAACATTCAAAAACTTTATTTTGGACTTGGGCAATATAATTATTACATAAAATGTTCGGACGTGGCAGGGAATTCAGACACAGCTGAAATTAATTTCACAATCGAAACAGATAGAGAAGCCCCAATAATCGTGAGAGCTTTTCATGAAAGTAATTATCTGAAAATTATTACAAATGAAAAAGCAGAATGTGTTTATAGTTTAGATAACTGCAATTATGAATTTGAAGACGGGCTTGAAATGATGACCAGTAATAATCTTGAACATTCTGAAACATGGGATACAAATAAAGAGTACAATATTAAATGTAAGGATGAATACAATAATCAACCATATCCTAATGAATGCAGTTTGGTTGTGCGACCTTCTGAATTTTAATAAAACTTATAAGTCTGATTTTTCTAATTAATATATGAAAAGAGGATATCAAATAAAAGAAGGGACAATTATTATTGAACGAGGATTGAATGAATTAGATAAATTTGTTAAAAAATTTCTTGATGTTTTAAAAAAGCATTCTGATTACTTAATTGTTAGTGGATTTGTTAGCATTGCAACTGGAAGAACAAGAGGAACAGAAGATGTGGATATTCTTGTTCCAATTATGGAAAGAAAAAAATTCTATGAATTGTATAAGGAATTACAAAAAAAGTTTTGGTGTTATCAAGGAGAAAGACCAGAAGAACTTTACAATTATATCCAAAATAAAGAAAGTTTACGATTTGCAAGAAAAAATGAAATGTTCCCAAACATGGAATTTGTTCCAATAGATAAATCAAGGAAATTAAAATTCTTTGAATTTTCTAATCCACAAAAAATTAAAATTAAAAATTTTGAATTCAAAATTCCTCCACTTGAATTTGAAATTTTATATAAAGAATTAATCTTAAAGGGAGACAAAGATATTGCAGATGCTAAACATTTGAGAACCTTTTTTTCAGAAATATTAAAAAAAGAAAACTTTGTCCAATATAAAAAAGTAATACTTGAAAATGGAAATTAAAAAAATACCAAAAACAAACTTGAATTATGTTGAACTTTACTCTAAAAAGTTAAAAGAAAATTCCAAATTATTTTCTCAACAAAAAATGTTGATTGATTCTCAAATAAAAGCAAGTAATTCTCTTTTTAAAAATTTTGGAAAAGGTGAAAAATTTAAACAAAATGCAAGGAAATATCTTAAGGGAGTAAATCTAATATGAAAACAAAAAGGGGTCAAATGAAAATGTCTTTTGGAATGATTTTTTCAATTATTTTAATTATTATTTTTATTGTGATTGCGTTTTATGCTATTCAAAAATTCTTAGACCTGCAACAGAACATTCAAATAAATCAATTTGCAGATTCTTTAAAATCAGATATTGATAAAATGTGGGGGGGTTCACAAGGTTCACAAGAATTTGAATATTTAGTACCTTCAAAAACAAAAAGTATTTGTTTTATTGAGGATGAATATGAAAATTTAGTTGCCCGAGATAAAGAAGGTTATGTCTTACTACGAACTAATATAGAGCATATAAATATTGAAGAAATGTTAAGAAATTCTGACCCCTTTTGTCCTGAAATTAAGAATAATAAAATTTCTATAATACTTAAAAAAGAATATGGACAAATATTAGTAAATGTAATACAAAATTAAAATGAAAAAAGCATATTTACAAATTTCGTTTTCCTGGCTTTTTGCAATAATTGTTGGAGCTTTTATTTTGTTTCTTGCGATTTATGCTTCAACAAAAATGATTAGTAGTAATAAATATCAATTAGATGTTGAAACAGCAAAAAATATTGAGGTTTTGTTAAACCCGTTAGAAACTGGTTATGAGTCAGCAACAGTTACAAGCATGAATCTTCCAAGAGAAACTCGGATTTACAATGAATGTGAAAACTATACTAAATTCGGGAGTCAAACAATTTCTGTTTCACAAAAAAGCTTCAACAAATGGTCTGAATCATCAGAAGGGAGTTCTATTTCAAACAAATATATTTTCTCAACAAATCCTGTTGAAGGAAAAAAATTTTACTTATTTTCAAAACCTTTTGAAATGCCTTTCAAAGTAGGAGACTTGATTTATTTAACCTCTGCATCTAATTTTTATTGTTTCAAAAATGCTCCTAAAGAAATTGAAGAGGAAATTTCAAATTTAAAAGCACAAAATCCTTTATTAAATTTTGCTGTTGAAGAATGCCCTGAAAATTCAATTAATGTTTGTTTTGGAAGTGCTTTGTGCGAAATTAATGTGGATTATGATGGGAAATATGTTAAGAAAAACTCAAAGAAAATGGTTTTTGAAAGTGATGCTTTAATGTATGCTGCTATTTTTTCAGATAAAGAAAATTATGAATGCCAAATTCAGAGATTGATGCAAAGAACTTCTCAACTTGCTAAAATTTACAAAGAAAAAGAAAATATTATTTTAACCCAAAATTGTGAACTTAAATTAAGTCCTGATTTAACAGAATTAATTAATCTTGCAGAAAACTTAGATTCAACATTAGATTTAGAAAAAATTACAGAACTTGCAGAAAATCTTCAAATTAAAAATGAGTATGTTCAATGCAGACTATGGTAAATAAAAGAAACCCACTGGTTTCTTTTGACCAAGTAGGTCTTAAAGAACTTCCTCGAAGTACGGAATCCGATTTTCAACGATTTGAACCCATAAAAATAAAATGAAAAAAGCACAATTAAAAATACAACAAATGGCATTTATGTTGATAGCAGTAACTTTATTTTTTGCATTGGTTAGCATCTTTGTCTTGGCTTTTAGATTGTCTGGAGCAAAAGGTTCTGCAAATCTTTTAGCTGAAGAAGGTGCAATGATGCTTGCAACTAAAATAGCAAACTCGCCTGAGTTTTCATGTGGAAAATCATTTGGGAATCAAGTTGATTGTATTGATTCTGACAAAGTTATGGCCTTGAAAAAAGATATTTCAAAATATTCTAATTTTTGGGGGGTTTCAAATATTGAAATAAGGAAAATTTATCCAGAAGGTAATGAAATCTGTACTTCTGAGAATTACCCTGATTGTAACAGGATTTTAATTGGAGAACAAGAAACAACAGGAACATATGTTCCAAATTTTGTTTCCTTATGCAGAAAAGAATCTTCTGAAGGTCAACCATATAATAAATGTGAGCTTGCCTTAATTATGGTAGCATATGAAAACAAATGAAATCGCTAACTTAAATTGTCTCGCTTTCAGCGAGAATTGATAAATTATTAATACAAAATCCTGTTATTAGATAAAACTATCACTTGCAAACCAGATTTAAAGTTATTAATAGTTAAATAAACCCGAGCGAACAAAGTGAGTGAGCAAATTTAAGGCAAACAAACATTCAATCAAAAACTAAATAAATTAAAAAACACTTGCAAAAATACAAGAACAATGACAGATAAAAAAGCACAAGGTCGAAAAATTAAAAATTTTTCTCTGCTATCCTCTAAAAAAGGACAGGAAGAAATGGTAGGATTTGCTTTAATAATTATAATTGTGGCTGTGATTCTCTTGATATTTTTGAGCATTTCATTAAAAAGCCCGAATAAGGGCCAAGATAGTTACAGGGCAAACAGCTTTGTTCAAGCATATCAACAATATACAACAACTTGCTCTATTAAAGAATTAGAATATCTTTCAATTAAAGACCTTATTTCAGAATGCATTAAAGAAGAAACTTGTTTAAATGAAGAAAAAGCTTGTGATATTTTGGAAGAAACTTCAAAAGAAATTTTAGAAAAAAGTTGGGTTGTTGAAAATGGAAGTTTGATTCAAGGTTATAGTTTAAGAATTATTTCAAATGTAGAAACTTCAAACGAAGAAGAAATTTTATTTATTGAAAAAGGAAATTCTACAAATAATTATCAAAGTGGCTCACAAGAGTATGTTAAAAAAGGAAAAAACATGGCAATCTTTTTTTATGCTTATTTTTGATGTACAAAAAGGGAAGTTGTATTAATATAATAATTACACCAAAGCTTTTATAAATAAAACCATTAAAAAAAGCAGTTTTCTTAAAAAAATTAGAATTTTTGACAACAACCTTTTTAAACAAAACCTCTTAGGACTATTGTAACCTGAATAGGTCTACATGGGGAATTAAATCATACTCAACTTAGAAATTGTTAACCCTATGGCAATTTTTAAGAGAGCGTTGTCATAGACAATATGTTTTATACAATTGAAAGGAGGTTAAAAATATAGAGATGAAATTTAATTTTAAAAAAATTTCGGCAATCGGAGCTAGTTTACTATTGACAGGTCTAACTATGGGCGTTGCTGCTGCTGCTACTTATCCACAACCATTTGTTTCAGGAGGAGTTGCTGACGTTGCAATTGTTTATGGTAGTGGTGCTGTTGCGGATGTTACTCCAGCTGGACATATTAAAGATGAATTAGCTACACATGTTAGTGGAAGTTTAGTTGCTTCAGATGGTGATGTTTACCAGTTTGAAAAAACATCAACTAAGTTTCACTTAGGTGATACTATTACTGGAGTTATTGCTTCAAGTTTAGATGAAGATGAATTACCAAGTCTTTTGGCTGATGGAAAATACCTTGATAATGATAATGATGAAATTGACTACACCCAAAAGATTACAATGACTACATCTCAACTAACTATGTTTGAGGATAATGATTATGTGGAAGATGAACCTACTGTTGGTTTTAAAATCTCTTCAGGTTCTACTGTATTAACATATACTCTAACTTTTAGTGATACTTTGTTGGTAACAGATATGCCTACAACAAATTTGCCTATTATGGGAAAAGATTATTATGTATTATCTAATACTACAACAACCATAACATTGTTAGATTCTGCAGAAGAAACAATTTTAGCGGAAGGTGAAACAATAACTATTGCAGGAAAAGAAGCTAAACTTGAATATATTGGTACAACAGACGTTAAGTTAACTATTGATGGACAAACAACAACTTCTTTAGCAGAAGGAGACACTTTCAAATTAAGTGATGGTAGTTATGTCGGAATCAAAGATATAATGCCAAAAGTGGTTTCTGGGGATATAGCTAAAGTAGAGTTTAGTATTGGAAGTGGTAAATTAAAGATTACAGATGGTGATGTTGAAGTTCAGATTAATGATGAGACAATCTCTGGACTTGAATCTGACTATACTCAGTCAGGAGATGTTATATCAGATATAGAACTTACTTGGAAAGCAGATAATGATTTATTTGTAACTGAAGATAATATAATCACAATGCCTGGATTTGAAGTAGTTAGTTTATCTTTTGGAGGGTTAAATTATCCTGCAGAAGAAACTATTGAAGTGAAACAAGGTGGAGATACTTATGTTGTTCTTGAAAACTTCCCATTAAAAGATGGCGAAGTAGACATTAATCTTATATATGGTGTTTCTGCTGATGAAACATTTACTCAACTTGGAAAAGATTCAACTAATAGGTTAATAACTAACAGAAGTGGTCTAAATATAACTTTTGATCAAGATACAGATGATTATTTTGTATTATCTTGGAGTGATGGAAGTGATGCTGAATCTTATTTAAGTAGGTTCTCTAACTTTGTGTTAGATGGAACTGCTAATAAAACAGATTTCCAATATTATAAAGATGGTGTTTGGATTGACAAAAAAACAGGAGCTAAAGATGGAGATACAATATCTTTAGGTAATGCAGAAATAATGATTTATGATGTTAATAGGTCTGGAAAGTATTTGACTATTGGTAATAATTCAGCAAATACAAATTTTTACACCCTTTATTCAAAAGAAGGAATGACTGTGTATTTGCCTTGGATAAATAGTAGTGCACACACTATTGCGGGAAATTATTCTACAGATGCTTTAGCTTGTGCAGAATTACAAGGTGCTGTTGGAGAATTATATAATGGAACTCTAACATATAATATTACAGGTCTTACTAGCACAACAACAGTTGGATGTCCTAGCTTTGTTCTTAAGATGGTAGAAGAGGACAAAAATGGTAATAAAGCAGGAAGTAGTGGGACAGAGGGTACAGATTATGATGTAATTAATGTAACTCTTGGCTGGGATACTTCGTCAAATGCTGAAGTTGAGGTATCTAGTTATGCTATGACTAATACAGATGCTACATCTACTGAAATTCAAGATACAGATATTTGGAGAGATTTCACATATTCTGCTCTTGCAACTGAAATTTTGAATACTAAACCAAGTTCAGGACAAAAGTCTGTGAAATTAATATATCATGGTGACGAAGTTGCTGCTGATGTATATATTTCTTCTGGAGATGCCACAATGGGCTCAGGAGATATTGGAACTGTTCTTTACACAGATGCAGAAACTGCTAGCTACAAGGACAAAAATGTAATTGTTGTTGGTGGAAGTTGTATTAATACAGCTGCTGCTGCTTTAGTAGGTGGAGGAACACTTTGTGAAGGTGCTTGGACTGCTGCAACTGGTGTTGGAGATGGTCAATACATAATCAAAGGTTATGCTACATCATCAATAACAAGCAAATTTGCTTTGTTAGTTGCTGGATACAATGCTGCTGATACAGTAAATGCTGCTACATACTTGAGAACACAAAACCCTGATTTGAGTGCTGAATTTATAGGACCTCAATAAGTTTATTTTTTTCTTTTTCTTTTTCTTTTTTTTTAAGAACATGGCGGTAGCCTTGGAGGTTTTTAGAAACCAAATTATACTGAAGAGGAAAATTTTTAATATCCTAATTAGTAATATAATTGCTCAAATTTATTTTTTAAAATTTTGGCTTGACGGAGTTTTACAAAATTCATTAATTATGAACCAAATTTAAGTGTAAAATAGGGAAAGATATGTTGGTAAAAAATGCAAGGTAGCTTTATTCAAAACCTTTTTATATTCTGAAATATTTTTTGCATTATGAGAAAAATAATTTCAAAAAAAGAGCAAGAAAGAAAAGCTAAAAAAAACCAATGGATTGTTGGAATTATTCTTGTTTTCATTATGCTTTTCAGTGTTGTTGGATATGCTTTTGTGGGAAGAGACAAAGAAGAAAATGAAAAAGTTATTTATAATGAATTTGAATTTGTGGAACAAAATGGATTTTGGCATACCCAAATTGGGAATTTTGAATTTGTGTTTAGTTATAATCCAAACGAGATTATTGAACAAAAAAATGAATTAAATTATGTGAATGATTATTATGATAAACCACTTTATCTTTCTTCTGAAAATTATAAAGCAAGTTCAGAGATTTATAATAATTTGAATAGATTTGTATTAAGAATGCAAAATGCTTGCACAGAAGAACAAGAATGCGAAGAGAATTTGCCTGTGAAAACATGTGAAGACAATTTTATAATTATTAAAAAGAGTAATGAAACAAAATTGTATCAAAAAGAAGGTTGTGTTTTTATTGAAGGCCCAGAAGAAGAACTGGTTGAATTAACAGATGAATTTCTTTTTCAAATTTTAGATATTAGAGAATAATAAATTTTATAAAGCTATTTTGACAATTTTAAATAATGGTAAAGAAAAAAGCTGTGAAAAAAAAGGTTTCCAAAAAGAAGGTAAAAGAAGTTTTTGAAGTTGGGAAAAAAGGGAACGAGAAAATTATTGAGAAAAAAGGTTCTGAAGAAATTCCTATTTCTAATAAAAACCAAGTTGAACAACAAAATAAATTGTTGAAACAAGTTCTTTTGTGGCTTGGATTTATTATTTTTCTTGTTTTAGTTTTTACTTTGATTTCTTATTTAAGAACAAATTTCAAATATAATGATGTCGAGTTTGAGGTTGTAAAAGATAGTGGAGGAATAATTTTTTATAAAACCAGTTTGCCGGTTGTTTCAGAGGGGAAGAATTTGAATTATAATTTTTATCTTAGAAATGACCCAAAAGAATTAAAAAAGGTTAAGTTTGAAGGGGAATTAAATATTCAAGAATTTATGGTAATGAATTATACAAATGAATTTAGTTGTGAAGGTTATGGTGCTATTGCTCTAACAAATATGAATACTTTATATGAATTGATTGGAACAAAAGTTATGAAAGATGATAATGCAACCTGCGATGAAGAAGGAAGATACATGTTTGTTAAAATTCTTGCTGGAGAAAAAACAAAAATTGAGCAGTTTGGACCTTCATGTTACAATTTGTATATTAAAGATTGTGAAATTCTCAAGGGAACAGAAAGATTTATGCTTGAAACTTTTGTGAAAATAGATGATTCTTTTGAAGATGAACCTTAAAATTTTATATGCAATTGTCCTGACATTTTTGCCAATAAGTGAATTAAGAATTGGGTTGCCTGTTGCAATTTCATATGCAATAGAAGAGAACATTCCGATTTGGATTATCTTTTGTTTAATTGTTTTGCTGAATATTATTTTAATTTTTTTTGTGTTCTGGTTTTTAGATAATCTTCATTTTGTTTTTTTGAAATTTAAATTTTATAGAAAAAGTTTTGAAGTTTTTTTAAAAAGATTTCAGAAAAAAGTTGATAAGTTTGAAAAAAGGCATAATTCTCTTGGTTTTATTGCTTTAACTTTATTTGTTGCTGTGCCTTTGCCTGGAACAGGAGCTTGGACAGGATGCTTACTTGCTTGGTTGCTTGGATTAGATAAAAAGAAAAGTATTTTTTCAATTGCTGTGGGAGTCTTAATTGCAGGAATTTTGATTTTACTTGGTTCTCTTGGATTTATTAAATTGTTTTCTTAAACTTGAACTTGAATATAAAAATTTTAAATCAGAATAAACAGGAATTTGTTTCAGTTTGAAAACTTTTACTTCTGCAAACCAAATTGTAACTACAAACAAAACACTCCCAATATACCAAAAGAATTTATGAATAATTTCTAAGAAAGGTGAACTTGAATAATACATTAAACTAAGAAAGAAGATTCTTAAAATATTTATTATTAAAAAACTTGCAAAAGCAAAGGTAATCATTTTAATTCTCTTTAAAATTTTTATTTCTGGTAAAGAAAGATTTAAGAATAATAGTAAGAAATATGCTCCTCCTCCAACACAAGCTCCGATTATTTCAATAGGAAAATTCTCTGCAATAGTAATTGTTGTTCCTATTAAAAAAACTTCAAAAAAGAAATCTAACAAAAAATAAACAGGATAAATTGTTGCCCAAGTAAATACAAGATAGAATAATCCAAATCCTGGCAAAGCAATTAAAATTAAAATTAAATATCTAATTAAAATATTTAAAAACTTATTTTTCATATAAAGAAAAATCTAAGATAGTTTATATAATTAAGGTTCAAGCTTTTGCACAAGTTTCACAATTCTTTATCTCTTTTAATAAATTCTCTAAATGCCCCTTATCCTTAATTGTGGATTCAAAAAAATTCTTAAGTTTTAAATAATATTTTTCTTGTGTTTGAGAATCTTTAATTTTTGTTCCATAATTTATTGCTTCAGTTCTCCCTACCTTGCCAATAACTCCAGTTAAAAAAGAATAGTTAATTTGTTTTGGATTTATTGGATAAAATGTTTCAGGCATCTTATTTTTTCCTTAAAGAATTGTATAAATTTTCTGCTTGTTGAAGATATTTTGTTTGAACAGATTTTAATTTTATTCTGTCTTTTATCTGCCTTATTAAAATTTTGTAAGCATAATCCAACTGCTTTGAAAGATATGTTTTTAAAGAATTGCTCTCAAGACTAT
>Ga0268285_1000459_pt1 | contig 23900 bp, 20 predicted proteins | sample saktaG_2_FD_190144 | JGI IMG/M metagenome (GOLD analysis project Ga0268285, IMG submission 190144) | Saline water microbial communities from Sakinaw Lake, British Columbia, Canada - sak_2013_06_06_120m | ecosystem: Environmental > Aquatic > Non-marine Saline and Alkaline > Saline ... | reverse complement strand
GTTGTCTTTGTAGATGACATATGGGCAATTGATATCGGACAGGTAGCACCGCCAATCAGGGCGCATCCATCCTTCTCACAAGGTGCGAATGTCAATTTTGCGGCTTGCACTGGTGATAACACCTTTGCCATTCGAACATTTGAACGCGGGGTAGAAGCAGAAACCCTCTCATGTGGAACCGGTTCAACAGCAGTCGCAGCAGTGGCCAGACATCTGAAAAAAGCAGGTGATATTGTTTATATTGAGACGGTAGGTGGCCCACTTCTCATCACTTTTACTGATGTGACCAGGATGGAAGGTCCGGCAGAGATAGTATTTGAGGGATATATCACTATATAAGAACTATTTTCCTGTCTTTGGTGCAGGTATGTAACAGGCATCAAAAATGTATTTTTTCAGTATACTGGCAGCAGTCTTTACTACATGATCAAAAGGGCCTTTTTTGAGATGTGCATTTACGTGAAACTATAAGAAAAAAGTGCATTAAATTTCTCTTTCCCGACAATCCCAATCTTCATTATTTCCCGTGTTCTGCTTGTGCTGATGAACACGTATCCATCAGGAGGAGAATTATTCGCATGAAGATGGTTATAATACACAGTGTCCCGGTTAATGATTCAATCACCGGGAGGTGTGAAAGTGCAGAAATCGTATGAATAAGAGGAGGGTAACCGGCTGGGACGAGGGTGCTGCTGCTGAAGGTGAATATATCACCGATATAGACAACACTTGTTCCGTCACCGGCTGTTGATACAAAAAATTCAGGATATATGAGATATAACAGGAGGTATCCCATTCCCCACACGGTGATCAGGAGCAGGTAAAGGGAGACAAAAGCAGGAAGAATCCATCTCTCGTACTTCCTGACTGACATGAGTTCAGACAAAACTGAGGCAACAAGCACCGTTATAAAACAAATTCCAAGGATAAGGGCATATTCATATAATGCAGGATTTATTACAGCAACGGCAACCCATCCTATCTCAAATGCCGGAATCGCCAGAATGCACGCAATGAGAAGTGTTATTCTGTTCCTGCTCATAAGGAAAATTCCTAAAATAAGCAGAATACAAAATACACATTGAAATGCCACCCAGGTCAGTCTTTCATCTCCCCGAAGAAAGGGGAGAAAAAATACCAGAAATATGAGAAATACTACTGAAACATGATAGCGCTTCTCATTACTTCTCTGTAGCACTTTCTGAATGGTATTTCCTGGTTTTTTAATGTATATTGTCTTCATTTCAGATCTATTTGATTCTGTTTTCCTGAAGAAACGTTCTATGCATAGCTTTAATGGTATATGGGGAAAAACATTTAAAACTTATATTATTTCGGGGGATTATAATTGCTTGATGAGATACAACAAAAAAAAGCAGATGCACTGAGAGTGAGAGGGAACAAGTACTGTGACACCAATAAATTTGCTGATGCAATACAGTGTTATAACCAGTCATTGGAACTGGATCCAATAAATGAAATGACTCTTCTTCAAAAAGGATTTGCTCTGATGAATATGATACGGTACCAGGAGGCAATAGAGTCTTTTGAAGAGGTAACACGTATTGATGATAAAAATGTGCAGGCCTGGTTGTATATAGGTATTAATTTCCTGTTCATGGGGCGGTATAGCAAAGCAATTCCCTGTTTTGGGGTGGTTTTAGAACTGGAACCTACAAATATCAATGCTTTATCGAACAAAGGTTCATGTCTTGCTGAAATTTCCCAAAATGAAGACGCTGTTCTCTGTTTTGATAAGATTCTTGAGATACTACCTGATGATATCAACGCTCTGTATAACAAGGCTATAAGTCTTCAGCATCTAAACCGCCACGATGAAGCTATCCGGTGTTTTAAAAGGATTCTAAAACAGGATCAACAAGATCCCGACACCTGGTTTGAACTTGGTAACAGCCTTGTAATAGAGAAAAAATATCGCGATGCAGTCAGGTGTTATGATAAGGTAATCAGTCTTGAGCCACATCACCATGAAGTCTGGGGGATGAAGATACAGTGTCTGCGGGAACTTGGAATGGAGGATGAAGCAAATCAGATAGAAGAGAAGAGAAAGATGGATGAATGGTAAAAATAGAATAAACCTGTATACTGATGAACAATCACATTGTGCCGGTGTTTAAATCCCGTTTTAAATAAGACATCTGTATATCAGGTAACTGTAATCTCTTTTTTGTATCCCCTGCCAAAGGTAACATCAACCCCTTCTTTTTGTTTTCCTGCATAATAGATGAGTGTATAAGTCCCTGGTTGTTTCAAAGCGGTCAGAGTAAAATGGACTGCAACCTCCTGCTTTGATTCAATACGGGTATCTTTTGGTATGGACATCCATACAGGGCCGAAGATAGCAGCATCTTCTCTTGCCTGAATTCCGATTGCATCATCAGTGTACCATGTCTCAGTTCCGTCATTATAGAGGACGATGGCAACATCAACCCGTGTTCCGGCAGGTATGTCTTGTGGAATGGTATCACTGATTATTCTCACATGAAGTCCACTAATTGTACTTTTAGGTCGATATATCGTTGGAACCGGTGTAGGGGCACGCGTTTGCTGAACCGGCACAGCTGTTTTTATGGGAGTAACTACTGATTCTGGTATTTTTACGAGAGATGCATCTTCTTTTGTATCAGTCACCCCGGAAATACCAGGAGATCCGCTCCATACCAGGGGATAGAGATCACGGATACCCTCTGTTATCACAAATGGCTCGTCAAAGATACCGTTTTTGTCAACGTCAGATACACCTGGTGGCATGGGAGTTTTACCATCCGGGGTGCTCCAGGCATTTCCACCTTGTAATGCGCCTCCAACAATTGTGGTCCCTTCAGCAGGTTCATCATAAAACTGATATCCTTCTGTATCACCAGTCAGGAGAACGTTATCAGCATTGACAAAGATATTATTGGTAATAAGTGATTTTTTGGCATCTTCTCCGATAAAGCCGGCATGAGTATTTTCGGTAATAATATTTTCAGATAGTGTTGTATCATCTGCTCCTTTCAGGACTATACCTATATTATTTTCCGAGATCGTGTTTCGAACAACAGACGTTTCTTTCCCTGAAATTGATAGTCCGGTCCCGGTATTGTTGGTGATAGTGTTGTCCTGAATACCACACGCAAGGCCGGTGTATATGATAATACCATCCTGATTTTTGGTAAGAGTCATATTTCTGATAATAACAGAACCCCCGATATCGGTCATTGCAGCCATAGATTCTGCTTCTCCAATAGTTATTGCTGTATTTTCACCTGATATAGTGATATTGGTGACGGTTACCCCCTGTACCGGATCACCGGCTCCATCGTATCCAAGGATACGTAATCCAACATGATAATCACCGGTTTCTCCTGTGGCCGGTGTGATAAGATGTCCCATTCCATCAAGAAAAACAGATGATGCACTTATCAGTAATCCAGCCTGGTTTATATGTTCAATGTCCCGTTCAAGGGTGTATTTTCCTGGTTTTGTGATGGTAACATAATCACCATTATAGGCACTTGCAGAAGGAGAGGGAAATGGATTAATCTCATTGCCTGTCCCGCTCTGCTCTTCTCCTGCAGATACCAGACAGACAACAATAATGAGCAAGATACAGAAAATGCTGATTAAATTGTTATACTGCAACAACTCAACTCCGTACAGGTAATCAGGGTTAGGGGTCAGTTCCTGCAAGGATAAAGATTGTGTTCAGTCAGAAGATATTTCGCGACCGATAGGAAAGATCCTTTCTCTCTTTTTTCTCGTCAGTTTCTCCTGATGATACCTGTTCCCTCGATTCAATCCCGGTTCCGGTTATCACAAACTCAAATGTTCCCCCCTCTGGTTGTGAATTATGTTTCATCAGTGTCGCCTTCCTCCCGGTGGAATCATGGATTCGGTCTATTCTGATAATTACCTTTGAAAGATGCATAAGACCTGTACCTCCGAGAGGAGCAAAATCAGAGCGCTGCAGGTCAACATAGACCTGGTTGGTTATTAGTACCGGCAGATCATAGCGTTTTGCCATACCAAGCAGAAATACCATCTGTTTGTTCAGGCGCTGCATGGTATCCTGTCCATGATCTAGTTCAGTCCTGTACAGACCCGTTGCAGAGTCAAGAATAATGAGCCCGGGATCACGGTTTCCAAGGAGGGTATCAGATTCCCGTATCATGGATCCCTGCTGGTCGAAGTCTGATGGTTCATACAGGTAAAACCGCTCACTGAGTGTCCGTGCGTCCTCACCTGCTACCTGTGCAAACCGTTCCACAGAGAAACTCTCGGTATCGATGTAGATAACTGCTTTATCCCGACGGAGTGTCGTTATTGCGGCAATCATGCACAACGTCGATTTCCCTGTTGCAGATTCCCCATATATCTGAGTTATCATCTTTGGTGCAAGACCCCCTCCGATGAGGTCATCAAGTGCATCACACCCGGTTGAAATCACGTGTGATCTGTTCATGGTGTTTTTGTCTCTTCTTCATCGCGGAAAATGAGTGTTTTCTCTTCGATCATACGTATCACTATTCTGAGTGGTATCTTTGTTTTTTCTGCATATGCCCGTGCATCTTCATATTCTGCCTTGCATAGATACAGTCTCTCTCCTATAAATCCCGCCTTTACAGGAAAAGGGGTAAGAGATCCGGTATCTCTGTCGGCAATGAAAACAGTGCGGATCTCCCGTTCTGCGACAAACCGATGAATCGCCGGAATACACCTGATTCCAAGGGTTCCAAGTTCGTCAGCCATAATACCTGCCAGTCGCGTCGAATCAGAAGGACGGGAAATCACCCGGATCAGGTGACCGGGGCGCCCCTTTTTCATGGTACATGGTATAGCACATGCATCACGTGCCCCTTCTTTGATGAGACGGGCAATGGTAAATCCAATAACTTCACCTGATACATCATCAACATTGGTCTCAAGAATCTCTACAACTCCCTCTTCCTCAGAATCAGCAGGAATACCTGATGATTCAGACCGGGTATCAAGCAGTATTGCTCTGAGAACATTGGGACGGTCCACAGTATCTCTCTTCCCTGCTCCATATCCGGTAGCAATAATCAATCCCTTTTGGTGTGGTATCTGTGGTGACAGGGATCGAAATTCTGCCAGGATGGCAGCACCGGTTGGTGTGCAGAGCTCGCCATCTGTATCAGTTCCCAATCTGATACTCAATTCTGAGTGGTTCAGAATGGCTAGTGTAGCCGGGGCTGGTACCGGGTATATCCCGTGAGCCATCTGTACCTCCCCCCCACCGACCGCAACAGGTAATATTTCCACACAATCAGGGGCTAATAGAGTAAAAGCTGTACATACACCGATGATATCAGCAATTGCATCATCAGCCCCGACCTCATGAAAATGACTCTGATGACCATGTACCTGTTCTTCTGCAATGGCAATCCGTTTAAAAATCCGTTCTGCCATCTGTATTGCGGTGTCATTTGTATCCGACCTCCTGACAATGGAAATAACCTCAGATAGGCTCCGGTGGGCTGGCCCTGCATGTGTCTGTATGGCAAGAGCCCTGATACCCCTGCGCTGTACTGGGATTATCTCCGGACACGCGACAACTGAGGACATTGCCTGCCGGACCGGGTCGTGTAAAACTCCAAGATCCAGAAGAGCTCCCAGTATCATATCCCCGGCTGCTCCATGGAACGGGTCAATAACAAGCACCTGCATAATTGTGAGTAATTATAAATCCGAGCTTATATGATTGTTAGGTAATGGGAGAATTTATTCTCGAGGTTGATAGTGCTTATCCTGGCGATCAGGGAGGAGGAAAAGCTCGCCTCGACCCTGAAACGATGCTGCAGATGCGGATCAGTCCCGGGGATATCATTGAGATTACCGGTAAAGAAAAGACTGTTGCAAAGGTATGGCGACTACAGGTTGAAGACTGGAATAAGGGCAAGATACGAATTGACAACTTTACCCGGATGAATGCCGGTGTTTCCATAGGTGAAAGTGTACGGATAATAAAGGTACAGGATGTTATCCGTGCTGAAAAAGTTGTGCTGGCTCCACCTGATGACTTTCCTGAGCACATTCCTCTTCCTGAAAGTCTGGGCCCTGTTCATGGTCTTATTGATTTTGCCATATTAGAGGATGATTCAGTCCCGGTTCCGGTGGGTGCTCCTTTTATGCAGTCTCAGCTTACTGCATACAAAGTGGTCTCCCTGGAACCTGAAGATGCAGTCATCATCTCCCGGGAAACTGTGATAATTCTGTCAGATATGCCGGTATCAGGGTTTGAGGGGTTCAGCCAGATAACATATGAGGATATTGGAGGTCTTAAAGACGAACTTCAGCGCCTTCGTGAGATGATAGAACTTCCCATGCGACACCCTGAACTCTTTTTACATCTTGGTATCGATCCACCAAAAGGCGTTCTCCTATTCGGACCCCCAGGTACCGGAAAAACGCTTATTGCCAAGGCTGTAGCAAACGAGTCTGGTGCACATTTCATTCCTATTGCAGGTCCTGAAGTTATATCCAAATACTATGGTGAGAGCGAACAGAGGCTGAGGGAAGTTTTTGAAGAGGCAGAAGATAACGCCCCTGCCATTATATTTATTGATGAACTCGATTCAATAGCCCCGAAACGAGAGGAAGTAACCGGAGAGGTTGAGCGCCGGGTTGTTGCTCAGCTTCTGACAATGATGGATGGTCTTGAAGAGCGGGGTGAAGTTGTAGTAATCGGTGCAACTAACAGGATTGATGCGATAGATCCAGCTCTCAGACGCCCTGGCAGGTTTGATAGGGAGATTGAAATTGGAGTTCCGACTGAGCATGACCGGGCTGAAATCCTTTGCATCCATACCAGGGGGATGCCTCTTGCTGATGATGTGCGCATAGAAAAGCTCGCTGAGCAGACGTATGGGTTTGCAGGTGCTGATCTTGCTGCACTTGCACGGGAAGCTGCCATACGTGCTCTTCGCCGGTATCTCCCTGAGATTAACCTGGAAGAAGATGAGATCCCAAAAGAGGTACTCGACAGGATAGTAGTCAATGCAAAAGATTTCAGAATGGCACTCAGGGACGTCACCCCGTCAGGCATGCGTGAAGTTATGATAGAGGTCTCGCATGTTACCTGGGATGATGTGGGAGGCCTCAGTGATGCTGTGGAGACAGTCCGTGAGGCAGTTGAGTACCCGCTTACAAGGAGGGACGAGTTTGAGGAGATAGGTATCAGGCCGCCGAAAGGGGTCCTCTTATACGGACCTCCCGGAACCGGCAAGACACTTATCGCAAAAGCCGTAGCAAATGAATCAGGAGCAAATTTCATTGCAGTCAGGGGTCCGCAGATTCTCTCGAAATGGGTAGGTGAATCAGAACGGGCAATCAGGGAGATATTTAAGAAAGCACGACAAGTAGCTCCCTCTATCATCTTTTTTGATGAGCTTGATTCATTGACACCGGCGAGAGGATCCGGTGAGAGCTCCCGGACGATGGAGAGTGTGCTCAACCAGTTCCTGACTGAACTTGACGGACTTATGGACCTGAGAGATATTGTTGTAATGGGGGCAACGAATCGTCCTGATATCATCGATCCTGCTCTTCTCAGATCCGGCAGATTTGACCGGCTCATTTACATTGGTGAACCAAGCCCTGCTGATAGGCAAGATATTCTTGCCATTCACAGCCGGTACATGCCACTTGCAGGTGCGTCACTTGAGAACTGTATTGCTCTTCTTGAGCGATTTACTGAAGATGAGATAGAAGAACTTGTGATGTGTCTTTCAGAGAAGCAGGATGTGACGATTGAACAATTAACTGCTAGCATCACAGCGTTTCCCATAAAAAATGAGGGATCACTCTCTCGTCCTGAACGCCGCCACAGGCTTCTTGATTTCTGTAAACAGCAGGGAATTAAGATACGTGATCCCGGCAGAGATACATTTTTTGCTGATCTGGTGGGAAAAACAGAAGGGTATGTAGGTTCTGATCTTGAATCACTCTGCCAGGAAGCAGGAATGGTTGCTATGCGGGAGAAATGTGCTACTGTCTCATTGCATCACTTTGAAGCTGCCAGAGAGAAAGTGCATCCAACAATGAATCAAAAACTCAGGGAGATGTACATGAGGATGAAACAGTACTTTAAGGGTGGACTTCCAAAAGAGGTACAACCTCCGGAATATCAATAATTTTTTCTGCATCCAAGCGGCCTTTTCTGGATGGCAGGCCTTAATATTGTAATAATCACTGTCTGTAGAGTCTGTAGATGTACAACTGATAATTTTTTTCTTTTAAATTTTAATTCCATCATATAGGTTCTGTAATTTTTAAAGAGCTTCAATCATCATTTAGAATAATGATTACACCATTGGTACTATCTTTCATGTAGTTGTCAGAGGTACCTTGTCTTTGGTAGAAGACACTACAGAGATCTGGAAAAATGGCTACCGAATGGAAGATGTAAGACCGGGATTTCCTGATAGTCTCGTATACGTCTTTATAGTGCCGGCATTTCGTCATGAAATAATCGAAGTTGAAACCGGGTTATTTAGATGGCATGCACGCTGATCACGCTATAGATAAAGGCAGATTTTCAGAAAGGAATGTCCGTATCTGTGTATGGTGCTAAAAAAGGACTGGATACTTTAGTATCCACGGATTTCCTGTTCAACTTTTTCAAGGTTAGCAATACGCTTTTCAAGTGATGGGTGACTTGAGAAGAGACTGGCCAGAGATTTCCCTGATATTGCAGGGATAATGTAGAACATATTTGCTCCTTCAGCCTGTTGTCTCTTCTGGATTGGAACGGTTTCCATCTTTGAACTGATTTTTCTGAGTGCTGATGCAAGAGCCCGGGGGTTTCTTGTGATGTATGCACTGCCTCTGTCAGCAGCAAATTCACGGTACCGGGAGAGCGTCATTAAAAGAATTGTTGATATCACCCAGACAACCGCAGCGACAATACCTACGATTATCCAGGCCCCACCCTCGTTACGATTAAAAAGAGACATAAAGAGGAAATTGTTCATAATGACAGCAGCAATCATCGCGACAAAACTTGCCACTGTCATCGTCAGGATATCACGATTTTTAATGTGGGAAAGTTCATGCGCCAGAACCGCTTCGAGTTCATCTTCATCTAAAATCCGCATAATTGAATCAGTAACCGCGACCACAGCTTTTTTAGGATTTCTGCCGGTAGCAAAGGCGTTTGCCATTGGTGATGGCATTATTGCAATTCTTGGTTTTGGCAGATCTGCTTCTGCACACAGTTTCTCTATCGTACGATGGAGTTTTGGTTCTTCATCTTCGGCAACAATACGCGCTCCTGTTGTCATCAGAACCATCTTATCTGAGAAGAAGTACTGTACAAGGCCCATAATGATTACAAGGCCAAATATGAATGTTGGGTTGATACCAAGGACCGTCATGATCCCAATAAATATCAAATATACAATGAGGAGGAGTCCCCATGTCAGGATCACACGGCTTGTCAGCCCGTAATCACGTTTCCATTGCATTAGAGTACATTTGGTGACTTGTCTGGATAAACATATCTCAGGTATATAAGGTTCCTTACTAAATTGAAGAGGATATTTTTGTTATTTGAAAATGTTCAGGCTGGATATTGTCAGGTATGGAAATATCAGGGAAAAGGATAGAAAAGAAGGATAGATAGGAATTTTATTTGATGGAATACGGTATTTTTTCTGTGCAACACGAGTTGATAAGAAATTACCGAACCTGCATTTTACACCCTGATAACAATAGTAAACATTATTGTGTACATTCCCATTTGTTCTGGTGATAAGAGATAATAGTGTAACTCTTGTGCACCTCTAATTCGATGTCGTGTGTCATGGTGTATCCTTTAATAGCCTCTGATGAGACAATCAGATGAAACACGAGCATCTGGCACTTGAAAATCATGCCATCATGTATGGTATGTCATGTTTCGGGTTGTTTGAGGTAGTACCTCCAGATATACAGGTACACTCCGGCACCGGTTTATCCACCTGTGTGGAGCCATACAAAACGCTATCTTTTTTTCCCGTTCTGACAATCCTCTTATATGGATAACAGTGAGCTCAAGGTTCGTTCTGATGTTGCTTATGGCATGTTTGAGCACTATCTGAATCATTCTTTGCAGTTACAGGGGACATTTTTATCTGTCCTTGTAGAACAGGGAGAGGATTTTTTAGAGACCTTCTGTCGTATTGTTGCAGAGTTCACAGAAGAATATCCACAGTTATCAGAGGCGCTGATAGAATGTTTCTCTTCTGTCACATCCATTTATGATATGATCCGTGATGGAGAAGGTGTCATTCCATCAAAGACGACTCAGATGTACTGGATTATTGAGGATGCGCCCGGAACAAATCCCCATGATACTGAAGATGAAAAAGCAGGAAAATGGCTGATTTTTCAACCCCTGTCCGAGATAGATGTATCATGGCAGAAAATTCGTGATGCGACCCGTGCCGGTATCCTTGGAATATCAGCAAAAGTCTCAACAGCGAAAGAAAATGAGGATTCTCGTGATGACAGAAAAGTTATCTACATCTTTACCCCTGACTGGTCAGATGAAGAAGATGTAATGCGTGTCAGAAAAGAACTGCAGAATCTCGGATTTTTGGATCGCATAGGATACAAACGAAATATCGAGACATATGCAGGACAGTATAGTGCGAAAGGAAAAAAAGTTACGTTTTATTCGGCCTGAAAAATCATCAGGCTTTTCGTTCTTTATTCTTTAATCTTAAATTTTTATACCCACACTTCCGGCAGCTCGTTGCCCGAACCGGATTACGTGCATTACATTTCATGCATACTTTTACATTTAACAACCGTGCTTCAGCTTCTGGAAATCGTGCCATAAAGTGCTCCTTTCAGTCTTATATTAAATGCTGTACCCTGACTTAACGCTTTTGTCAGTCCCGTGTTTCAAACCAGGTTCGAAATGCTGCTAGTGCCTGACCCCGATGTGAGATTCGACTCTTTTCTTCGAGTGATAACTCAGCCAGTGTTCTTTCATTGACCTTAAATATCGGATCATACCCAAATCCATATTTTCCTTGTGGTGAGACTATCTCGCCATCAAGCCTTCCTGAAAATGTCTCTATTTGGATTCCATCAGTATACGCGATAACAGTTTCAAACCACCCATATCGGTCCTCTTCACCTTCCAACAACTTAAGAATTCCGTTATTTCCGATGGTGTCATGGACATAGGCTGCATAGGGGCCGGGAAATCCTGATAGTGACCTGATAAAAAACCCTGTATCATCAGCAATAAGTGGGCGTCTGATAACCTGATAGGCATATTCAGCTTTTTTTGTAGCTATCTCTGCTATTGATGATGACCGGTACTCAGGGCATTGCATTGAAACATGTTCAATAGTAGCGATTCCCCTGAAATATTCGGCTACTTCAGATACTTTGTTCGTGTTGCTGGTAACGATGCATATATTCACAGGTATCGTCCTCTCAGTTCGATTTCGTGTTCCCGGACGAGAACACCAGGAGCTTCTTTGAATACTGACTGATATCCATCGCAAAATGCGGCTTTTAGGAGTTCTGCGTCTGCTGAAGTACTCTTAAGGATCTGAAATAACACATGAAGGTCAACGCCGCGCGCTTCAATATCTGATGAAATCATCGCAAGACCGAAATCGATGAGAACACACTGAGAATCTCTCATGATCATGTTACAGGTTGTAAGATCCCCGTGGATTATTTCTGCATTATGCAGTTTTCCTACAACAGTCCCTGCTATCTTCAAATGCTCTGGTGTCAGTGCTTCTTTGAGTAGCGTCCCATGTATCGTCTCCATCGTGATGGTGTCTGATGTGATATCGATAATGACCGGTGTTGGAACTCCTGCCCGCCGCGCATGTGATATCAGTCTTGCTTCAGCTCGTGTTCTCTCGGTTATAAGCCGCGCATCAAGATTCACATCGCGGTATCTCTTTCTGATTCTTCTTTTTACTACATCAGATCCAATCCGGATACGTGCCTCTGCACCTTGTTTGTCTGTCTGTTCATGGGAAGAGCTACAAGAGAGATATCGTCTCATATCGCCGCTATCACGCCAGGATACCGGCACCTGATCTGCCCTGAATGAAGGATTCACATATGATTCGCAAACCGGGACTGTATCCCCCTGTTCAAGCATAAGGCGTCCGGTATATGCTATCATGGCACCGTTATCACCGAGATACTCAGGAGGAGGAACACCGAACCGCGCTCCACGGTCCTCGCACATACTCATAAGCATCTGTTGTAACCGGCGGTTGGCACCAACACCCCCCACAAGGATCATCTCATCTTTGCCGGTCTGTGCAAGAGCCCGTTCAGTGACTTCTACACACATTGCAAATGCAGTCTCCTGCAGGCTGAAGCAGACATCTTCGATGGATGCCTGAGCATCTTTTGCAGCACTTAATAGCCCAGAGAATGCAAGATCCATTCCTTTTACGGTGTATGGCAGGGGTAGATAGGATCCCGTTTTGGCATATTTTTCAATTAAAGGTCCACCGGGATGAGGGAGATCTTTGCTCCTGGCAAATTTATCGAGTGCATTACCAAGGCCGATATCAAGTGTTTCTCCAAATATGCGGTATCGTTCGTATAAATATCCAAGTACCTGGGTATTGGCGCCGCTGGCATACAGAACAATCGGGTCATCAAAACCGGTTGCAAACCTGCCGATTTCTATGTGAGCAACACAATGGTTGACTCCGATAAGGGGAACACCAAGGCTCAGTGCAAGACTGCGTGCTGCGGTTGCCACAATACGGAGGCAGGGCCCAAGCCCCGGACCCTGGGAAAATGCAACTGCTGCTATCTCATCGGTATGATCCTTCAGGGCATGTGATATAACATCCCTCATCTCTGTTGCATGATGCTGGGCTGCTTCCCGTGGATGAATCCCCCCGGTAAGAGGCTTATAAGGATGAGAATACAACGTCTGGAGATCTTTTCCAAAAACAGAGGCACTGAGGTTCCAGGCAGTGCCTTCAATACCAAGAACAGATCCTGATTGTGACATCAGGCTTTTTCTTTAAATTCAGTATACCCGCATTTTCCACAGGCTACCCGGTCTGCATGCTCGCCGAGAAATACGCCAGGTCCGCACCGTGGGCAATATCTGCGATTTGGTGTAACGGTTGCTCCGTCCAGATTATAATATGATGATCTTTTAGGTGGTGATCGTTTAACAGGAGTTTTTGCCATGTTAGGCCTCCATTTCCTTGGTTGCATCGGCCTTTTCTTCTAAAGCTTCAGCTGTTGCCGCACTGGCAGGAGCATCCTCAGCATTTTCGTTCTGGGGCAGATCTTTCATTCCACGTTTCACCAGATAATCAAGTTCACATTTATCTTTTGTTTCTTTATTCAGATAAATCCGTGCAGTTCCCTGCATCTTTGGAATTCCAAAGGCAGTCTTAAATGAATCAAGTACAACCTGATCCATATTTGCATTCATAAGGGCCGCTAATTTACCAAGTACCAGAACTCGGGAGGGTGTTGACCCATCATAATCCAGAACAAACTCGATCTCTCTACGGGATAAGAGATCATTCTGTTTATCCTTTGTTATCGTAAACTCCATAATATCCTCTATCCCTTCGCGATAACACTATAAATAGTAATGGTTTATTCCAATTAATATATATAAAAGGTGCTCACAATGGCATTACGTTCTCTGATTTTCTTGTGATTCTGTATCGAAGTATGAGAGGAGGTAGTTTGCTTTTTTAATAGCTTCTGTATCTATCCGGAGGACTACAACTCCTTCTTTAGGCTGACCGTAGAGTAATAGCGGTCCGGGTGGTGAAGCGATAACCAAAGGGACTACTGCTAAATCCTCTTCACCAGTGACAAATATGTGGGCTGGCTGGTTTTGTAATGCCTGGTTGATAGCAGATACAAGATCCTTTGTTATTGTTCCCGGTGGATTTTCTGCCTGTATTCTGCTTGCGGAACTGACATAATCCCCTGGTATTGGTTCCCGCATTGTTTTTCCATCGGTTATAGCAATGGCAGGAATAATTCCATACCGCAGGCAGCTTGCGGTGACAACATCACCTACGGTATACAACGTATGTTCCCTGATAAGGGGGAGGATATCAACAAAATCAGGATAAATAGTGCCAAAGGGCTCCTGAAACAAGTGTCGCTTCTCTTTTTTTAGTACCAGCATCAGCGAACCTTGAGTGCATATCGACCAGGCAGCGTGATGTTCATTCGTTGTGCAACGTCACTATGAGCTGGATCGATGATGATAAGATACCCTGCCCAGTCTGTAGTCAGGTTGGTAGTTCCACATATGGAACACGCCTCGCCATCTACCACCCGGTGACAGTCGCGACATACTTTCTGAAATTTTTTGTTTCTGGGAGAAGCCATATCATACACCCTTCTTCTGCTCTATTTCGGCATTTCTCTCTTCTTCAAGCCATGGTAGTGATCCAAGACCTGCCTGGCGCATGGTCAGCCCGATCTTGCTGTCACGTGGTTCACGTTCATTCAGGCTGAGTGTGACAACGCGCGCCCTGACGGGATCACCAACACTTATATGGCGATTTGATTCCTGACAGATAAGACGTCCATTCTTCTCATCATAGTTAATATATTCATCAGATATCTGGCTTACATGCAGCATGGCATCAATAGGACCGAGACTGACAAAAGCTCCAAAACTCGTTGCTTCGACGACAAGACCTTCAATAACTTCCTGCAGACTCAATCTTAGTACCAGCCCCTCAAAAGTAACACCATAGTAGACAGCCCCGTCACCAGGAACCATCTCTCCGTCGCCTATATCTAAAACACGCGTTACAGCAATGAAAATACCAATATCCTTATCGATACTCCCTTCCAGTTGCTTCTGCAGAACGTCAAGGATGACCTCTGCCAGATCCTCTCCAAGCCGGTTCGGAGGAACGCGGACCTTATCTTCCATCGTTAACTTGTAGTACATATCCCTATCCTCGTATCAGTTCCAGTCTTTTCTTATTTGTGAGTGAGATGACGTCTATATGATTCATAAGCAGCTGATCTCGTAGTTTGCGGTCATTGGTAACAACAATACAACCTGTCTCCTGAGCATACCTGACAATAGAGTCATCCACACTTGTGTGTGTCTCTTCGCATGTTCTGACTTCACACGCTTGTGATAGCATAAGTCCATAACGCGCGGCAGAGGCATTGTTCCCTCTTCCCTGTCCAAGTTGTCTCAGTTCTCTAACAATTCCTGTCAGAATGACCGGATGGTATTCACCAACCAGCCATCTTACTTCATCAAAGACATCCAGAGTAAACTGATAAGCCATCATCAGGCCGTTTGTATCAAACAGTATTACTCTTGCAGAGTTCCCATCCCGATAAGACGCCATCTGCCTCCAACCTGCCGGCTGATCGCAATTGGTGATCCTATCTCAGCACATACCGGGCGTTTCAGTGTCACTTCAGCAGCATTTTTCTTGGTATTAATGACGATTCCGACCGTCACTGCGGTGCCGATAGAGAGCATCAGGGGTTCACGCTGTTTGAGTGGCTCGATCTCAAGTTCCTTATCAGAACCAACGACCCTTTCCATCAATTTGACTGAAAACCACATCTGGTCCCAAACCGGAGGAAGTTCACCTACTCTGCCAGCTATCTGTCCCGAAAGCATATCACTCTTGGTGATTGCCGGGTCAAGTTTCGTCCCGATTGCTAACAGACCGCCTGGTGTAGCAGAACTGACTTTCTTAGATCCTTTAAAGATTTCGGTTGTCTTTGTGGTTATTGGTTCCCACCGAATTTTGTTCTCTATCTGGGTCTGAATTCCTGGTTTTATCTCTATTTCTTCTCCCTCTTCAATCACACCACGGATGAGTGATCCCCCAATGACACCACCTTTTACATCACGCCAGGTACATCCTGGTTTATTGACGTCAAACGTTCGTGCAATAAACATAATCGGCGCTGCTTTTGGTTCTCGTTCCGGAATTGGTATCGTCTCATCAAGTGCCTGAATGAGTGCACCAACATTGATATTCTTTTGAGCAGAGAGAGGAATAATTTGTGCTTTATCTGCGATTGTTCCTTTAATAAATTGTTTAATCTCCTGATAATTTTTCATTGCGTCTTTCTGCGTCACAACGTCAATTTTATTCTGAACGATAACAATTTTTTTTATCCCGACAAGTTCAAGGGCCATCAGATGCTCTTTTGTCTGGGGCTGAGGACAACGCTCATTTGCAGAAATTACAAGCATTGCCCCGTCCATCAGAGCAGAACCCGAGAGCATCGTTGCCATTAATGTCTCATGCCCGGGAGCATCGACAAATGAGACTGATCGAAAGGGTACTGTATCTTTTCCACAGATTGGGCATTGTGGAGAAGTGGAATAACGCTCACTTTCGCTGCAGGATTCACACTGGTAAAAAATTGCATCAGCATAGCCGAGACGAATGGAAATTCCCCGTTTCATCTCCTCACTATGACGATCCGTCCAGGTACCGGTCAGTGAATTAACAAGGGTTGTCTTTCCATGGTCAACATGACCGACAACTCCAATATTGGTATTTGGTATAGTAACATCAGACAACCGTAATCAAACCTCCTTAGGTAATCTCTAATGATGATACTTATACGTACTGAACAGGAAGGAGATAGATAACATTCTGCATTTTCAGCAAAAATTAGTATTTTTTCTCTTTATGGATAAAAAAAACCCAATTCAGAGGAATAATCCCCTAAATCTATCCAGCCCCTGAACAGGCACCATCAAGATTATCCGGAACATTAAGATCAGATTGATTGGAAAAGTCACGTTCTTTTCGGATCTGTTCAATAGAATCATCAGTAGGACTGATCTTTGGATGATTGATTATCTGGGCCAAAACCAGTTGGTCCATCCTATAGAAAAGACCTGTGCTGTCCAGTTCAGCAAAAAAAACTCCATCCCTGTTTTCTATTGTGACAACGACTCCTGATGTACCGGTGCGGGAATATCGAACTGTCTCTCCGGGTTGTATCGTATCTGTCATATATGAAGATCATCCTGCCGCAGTATATACTTTCTTAAGAAGTATCAGGAAAAAAAATTCAGGAGATTATTTCATTGGTTTGAATCTGTTCTTCTGTTACGGAATATGTCTCGCCGGTAATGAGATTGTGGTATGGACCCGCTGCCTGTACATCCCCTGCTTTTGAGTCAGTCGGGTATGGGACAATAAACTGACCATCCTCACTCTGTTGTCGGTAAAAGAATGCTCTTTTCCCATCAATAACCAGGGGGATCTCAATAATGCCATCTCCTTTGATGATAGCTCCTGGCACGTACTCAAATATTTTCACATATCTGATATCCGGATGCCCCAACGATGTTACCCGTGATGGTGATTCATGTACCAGTCTGTATCGTTTCAGCGCAGGGATTGGTTCAACAGGCATATCAAATGACTCACTGATGAGTGTTGCCATATAGCCGGGAGGAGCACTGGCATTGAATAACTCTACATAAGCTGTCCCGGTGATATAGGGTAGAGATTGCATGTTTATGACTAGTGGATAGGGGTACCCGGTTACATCCGGAGTTATATACTCTATATAGGTAACATTTTCAGGAACTGTAAAAGATCCATCAAAATTATGGAGCCGGGAAATCAGCGTCTGGAAATATGTATTCTTATATACCAATGAGACTGCTGCAAGATTCTGCTCTCCTGGTTCTGGAAAGAGGAATTCCTGCATGTATGGTGTAACTCCGGTGTCACTATTATCCCATGTTGCCATAGCCCAGAATTTTCCGGTATCCATCTCAATGTCGGTCATAATATATCTGGTTCTGGTAGTATCCAAAATCCGGTCTGCTTCCTCTTCGGTAGATGCTACAAAGAATGCAGCAGCACCATCAGGGCCTGCAACACCCTGTTGAAATGGGTTAGCATGGGGAAGCCGGTGCGCGATAAATGTTATCATATGACCATAATCCCACCATGACATAATTCCATAACTTTTCTGAGGAGGATTCCAGGTATTGGCATTATAGATTGTATAATAGCCAACGTCGGGATCTGGAGTGTTTGTCTCCATCCACAAAAGACTTTCTTTCCATTCTGAATTAAGATCAAGAACCCCAATATTTATCTCATTAGTGAGGGAATCTGATACAAAAAGAACTGTTAATACAAGGGCAATAATGAGAAATATATGAGGAAAATTCCTTTTCACGTTTTTCCTGATTGATATCTTCTTTTTCTTCTGTTCAATATGACCCTTTGATTCTCCTGATTTTTTATTTTGAGAGGACTCCTCTCTTTGTGTTGCAGTAACCAGGGTTCCGATAAGGAGTGATATCAGGATAACCAGGGGGACGGCAAAATAATACTCGTATCTGATGTGCTGGAATGCAGCATATATTATGATAAGTGACCAGATAAAAATGAAAAAATCCTCAATTCGCGTTTCCTTGATAATACGCGCAGCAAGGACAATGAGGCCTCCTACCATCAATATGAGGCTCCAGCCAAATGCACTCCAGGCAGCAGTTAAACTCCAGGGACGGGCCTCCTGTATTGTACTGTAATAGATATTAGTTCCAAAAAATTCTCCAAGACTGGATGTAAAGAGCTGATACATTTCAGGGGCGATAATCATCAGTGCAATCAGAGCGAGACAGATGAAACTGATAAAGGAGAAGAGGTACCAGGAGAGTGGTTTATCCTTTAAGTACCGTGAAAGGGCATAGAGAAGGATTGTTGTGATGATAATAAGACTGTATGCAATAAGATGGGATATGGTGTAATAATTGAGAAGAAGTCCTTCCTGGTGAACTCCGATTAGCAGATATCCAATGATGGCTGTAATAAATGTACTGCATATAACCACAAGGATGGCATCTGCATTTTTCTTTTCAATTTTGTCATAGATAAACCAGAAAAATGTAAAAAGAGCAGTAATCATTGCAAATAGGATCATTGTCGGCATTACTGCAATGCCCAGGGTATATGCAATACCTGCAACAACACCGAGGAGTAATGGTATTTTAACACTTTCTAATGATCGTATTGTGACTGGATTTTTACGGACATAGATAAGACAGATGATAAAGCAGAGACAGTAGATAGTGCTGAAGAGCACTTCGGCAATATGGTGATCAAGATAGCCATAATAAGACCGGTAAAAATACTGCCCCGGAACAATTGCAATAAGAAAAGCCGCGACAACTCCGGTGAAACGGTTTGCAATCCGGTGTACAAGGATATACATGAGTGGAACCATCACAACTGCCATGAGTGGGGCAACATAGAGAGCAGTTGATATAAGAGCAGGCCTGGTGACAGCACCAAAAGCCATACACCATGTTGCAGCAATAAAGGTAAAGAGAGGGCCCCAGTGGATTGGTGCACCCTGTGGATAAAAACTCATTGCTTCAAACCAGGAGTATCCCGGGTAGTTGTGTATCATGTGTTCAATCTGACGAAGATTGTACATTGGATCGTCCATCCCGACCATACTTAAAGGATCATTTACATCTCCAATAAATACCGGGATGAGTCGCAGACCAAGTGCCAGGACTGCGCTGAAAATAATAATCGATATTCCGCTTATTTTCCAAATAGTATCTCGAATCTTTTTTTCTGACATTATTGTACCCGTATTGGTTGATATGTGTGTCTTTTATATATCACGTGTTTCGTTTTGTATTTTTGTATGATGTCTTTTCGCGTAATCTGTTATCGCATCTGTAACCGCTGATCGAAGTTCGTTACAAAACCGTTCGTACGTAAATTTCTGTACCTGTTGTATGCAGGCATTATACCAGATTTCAGGGTGGGCATCAATGTAGTGTACTGCTGAGCAGATCTCAATGATGGATGGGCCGATCAGGATGCCGGTTAGCCCGTCTGCTATCGTTTCAAGATATCCTCCTTCTTTTGTCGCAACAACTGGTTTTCCAGAGGCCATAGCCTCTATCGGAGTTATCCCAAAGTCTTCATCAATAGCGGTTGTAATGAATCCATTACAATGTGCGTACAGATCACAGAGTTTCTTTTCACTAACTGCACCAATAAAGTTTACATTTGACGGGGCTTTTTTTATATCTAGTACGTAATCAGGATACACAGGTCCCGCAACAATAAGTTTTTTATCAGGCATCTGTCTAAAAGCCTCGATTTGCAGTTCAATCCGTTTCCATTTATCAATTCTTCCGACAGATAGCCAGTATCCCTTTGGATCTGCAGTATAGTATGCTGAAAGATGAAGTGACGGATAAATAACCCTGGCATCTTTTTGATAATATTTTTGGATTCGGTTTCGGGTATTATGTGAAATACATGCAATATTGTGAACATGGTGTTTTACAAACCTCTGGTCAAACATCCTGACCAGTGGCAGTACAATTTGATATACAATACTTTTCATATAGGGTTGACTATCGAGAAAAATATAGTACATATCATACAGTGCACGACGTGGCGTATTGAAGTAATACAGATGTGGACAGTCATGAATGAGATATCGTGATGCCATGTCATCATTACACACAATGAAGTCAAAATCTAAAGAAAGACGGCGAAACAGATTTTTCCCCCATAATTGTCGATATGGTTCTGCTGGAAGGTTGAGATCAAGTGAAGAGAACTGGACGGTTTCATCAGGATCATAGATTTTGACAACAGCAGGATCATATGTCGGACAAATAATTATTGCGTGAAGAGCCCGTGCTACATCTATGAGTAATCGTTGTGCTCCACCAAGTACAGTAAAGTCCTCACAGGAGAGGATGGCAATCTTGATTGTGTCGATGTTTATTGAGGTCTCTTCAGTTTTTTTCTCTTTCGTCAAATAAAATTCTCCATGAGGATTAAAGTTACGTATGAACAGGGAATTTCAGGACATGCAATAAATAAAACCAGGTCACCGATTATCTGGTTATGAGATATGATTGTTAGATATCATCTCTAAAAAGGAGATCCATCTTTTCAGTTCAATTTCATATCTGTTTATTGTTGTGTTCAACGGATATCTGTTTCATACAGGATTACGTGGATTACAAGAGTATTTCCATCCATTTTTCCCTAATGGTCTCCCATTGCATTGATTTAGGGGCCTTATATTGTTTTGGTTTTTTATACCGTGCTGATATGATTGCTCTTGTCAGAGAATCAGAATCCTCTGGTTTTACAAAGGTTGTCCCGTCATATATGGCGAGACTCTCTTGTAAACCTCCTACTTCTGATGCGATAATAGGAAGGCCATACGAAATACCAATATGGGCGATTCCACTCTGTGAAGCTCGTGTATAGGGAAGTACGAGAGCATCAGCTGCTGAGAAAAAGATTGGGATTTCATCGTCACTCACATACCTGTTGATCAGTGTGATATGTTCTGCTGTCACAGATTCTTCCAGATGAATATAGAGATTAGGTTCGTCCCAGACTTCTCCGACAATAAGAAGGTGCATTGTATTTCTGACTGATTCAGGCAGATTCTCAAATGCTTCAATAAGATATGAGACTCCTTTATATTGCCGTATGAGTCCAAAAAAGAGGAGAATATATGGTTCACAAATACCGAGCTTCTCCCGCATGACGGTTTTTTCATATGTGGGGTACTGGTCATACAAACCATGGGGAATGATGGTGATACGATCTTTTGAAATAGCATAGTGTTGTGCAATACCATTCCGGTCATGATCCGAATGGACAATATACCCTTTTGCCTGTTTTCTGATGATTCGCCCTGTTATCATGGCATAGATGCGCAGGGGAGCAATTGCATATTCGAGTGGATCCACAATCTCATGAAATTCAATAAAATATTTTTTTTTCCCTTGAAGAAGTATGACAAGGGCAAAATACATATGGGCAACACTTGATGTCCACCATTCAAGGATAATAACATCTGCTTTTTTGAGTTGCTGTAACCCACGAATCCAGGTTACTGGATTGTACCAGTCAAGGATCTCCCTAATATGAACTGTGGGAAGATATGAGAGTGTTGCAAGATCTTTACCAACTCGTTCAGATCCGGGAAACAGTTTTTTGGGAATCATATGCCGGAAAAGAAGGGCAGTAACTGATGTATGAGCAGATAATGTATTTGCGAGACGAATGGTATAATAACTAATACCTGAAAGGAAACGGGTAGACGGACCGACAATAACGATCTTTGGAACTGCTGAGTTGCGTATCACATGATTCTCCTGTTATTCAACGGTGACACTCTTTGCAAGGTTTCTTGGTTTATCAATATCACGCCCGAGGGCATCTGCAGTATAATATGCCAGAAACTGCAAGAGGACGGTCACATTTAGCACATGCTGCCAGATATGGGCATGGGGGAGTGGTATCATGACATCAACAATATCAGAGAGTTCGGTATCATCTTCCTCACCAAAAGCGATAACCGGAGTATTACGTGCTTTCATCTCTTTGATATTAGAGATCATAACCCCATATGTCGGCCCTGGCAGGCAGACAGCTACTATAGGGGTATCTGGTCCGAGGAGCGCGAATGGCCCGTGTTTGAGTTCTCCTGCAGCATAGGCCTCGGCATGGATGTATGAGATCTCTTTCATCTTGAGTGCTCCCTCCATCATGACCGGATACATCACCCCTCTGCCAACATAGAACATATGCTCAGAACCCTTGCACAGATTCACGGCATCATGTAAGGGAATGAGAGAGACGATATCCATCAGATGACTGGTCCTGCTCAGTATCTCATCAAACTGTCCTTTGCTGATGATATTTATCATCTGCATGAGGATACCCGTCTGTGCGATAAATGATTTTGTTGCGGCAACGCTTATCTCTGGTCCTGCATGCATCAGGCAGGTATGCTCTGCAATACGGGTAATTGAGCTGTTCAAAACATTGGTAATCGCTACTGTTGTATGATTATGACACTGCCCTTTCTGTATTGCAGCAAGAGTATCTGCGGTTTCTCCTGACTGGGAGATGCCGATAATAACATCTGAAAGTGGGGTTTTAGCGTATTTAAATTCTGATCCGAGTTCCACACGAACCGGCACTGCACACGCATCCTCAAGGAGATATTTAAATATCAGACCTGCATGATATGAACTGCCACATGCAACAACGGTAAAAGAGCGAGCCTTAAAAATTGATTCTGGGAGGGTTTCAGAAGAGAGAGATCGTATAGCCGCTGCAATAACTTCTGGTTCTTCATAGATCTCTTTTACCATGAAGTGTGGAAATCCGCCTTTTTTGACCTGTTCTGGGGAGAGGTCAACCAGCTCTATGGTTCGAACCACCTCAGTACCATCTGAATAGATCTCATAAGAATCAGGGGTGATAACTGCAATATCTCCGTCATCAAGGAAGATAAAGCGATTTGTAAACCCTATCATAGGAGTAATATCTGATCCTGCAAATAATTCCCCGTCTCCGATGCCGAGAGCTAGTGGACTCCGGTACCGTGCCGCCACCACCTGTTCATTTCTGGTATGGATTGCCAGAATGGCAAAGGATCCAGAAAGAAGCGGAATTACCTGCTTCATTGCAGATATCAGATCTCCTTTGTATACCTCTTCAAGGAGATGGGCTATCACCTCACTATCGGTATCTGATTTAAAAATATGGCCCCTGCTGATGAGTTCATGTTTAAGGGAAGAAAAATTTTCTATGATACCATTATGGACAATTGCAATAGTGTTTGTGCAGTCAGTATGAGGATGTGCATTGGCATCTGATGGCTGTCCATGGGTTGCCCACCTGGTGTGTCCGATACCATAGGTTCCTATACAGAGTTCAGATGATGGTTCATATCCTGATATTCTGCCACACGCCTTATGGATCTGAAACCCATTGCCCCCGGCTGCAATACCAAAGGAATCATATCCCCGGTATTCCAGTTTTTTTAGTCCTTCTGCCAGGATTGGTGCTGCCTTTCGAAATCCTGTGTACCCA
>Ga0268285_1000453_pt1 | contig 24034 bp, 18 predicted proteins | sample saktaG_2_FD_190144 | JGI IMG/M metagenome (GOLD analysis project Ga0268285, IMG submission 190144) | Saline water microbial communities from Sakinaw Lake, British Columbia, Canada - sak_2013_06_06_120m | ecosystem: Environmental > Aquatic > Non-marine Saline and Alkaline > Saline ... | reverse complement strand
GGTCGTTTGGTTTTGCTTTTCTTCTGTAGAGTCTTGCGAATCTTCGCACATGTTCCGCTATATCACCGGTGACATCAACGGCTCTCGACGCATTCCCGGAAGCATCGCGTACTATTATGGCGTTCCTGCCGTGCTCCGTAATCAAGTCGGCAATAGCCAAATTGCACAACTCGGAGGGCCGCAGGCCCGTATCCAGAAGGAGCAGAACAATGACTTCGTCAATAACCGCTCGTGCAGTTCCTCTTCGCCTTGCAAGGTCGGCTTTTTCCCGGATGTACAACAATAATTTCTCCAGTTCAGCATCTGATAAGTATCTCACTTTTTTCATCACCTTTTCTCAATTCTTCGCTTACTGGCCAATTGATATAGTATATCGTACGTTACTTATAATATTCTATCCAATACCTATATAGATTTCAACAAAAAATTATTGTTAGATGTAAGTGTGCACGATTATGCCGCTTATTGAGCCAGGTAGTTTCTGTAAAGCGCAAAGTAGCCGAACGCATTACGCAATACACCATACACAATACAGTTTGGGTTAATCAGCGGTTAAGAAGTTAATTTAGTTCTTGGGATTCCTTACGGAGAATTGAGAGAAAATGACAAAGAGATACAACAAGATATGAAGAAACGCACCGCGAGGTTGACGGCCGGAAGGAAAAATTCTGCATTAAATGCCACGAGAGGGAAGGCTTTGTCATTGATTATTTACTATTGATGATTGTCTATTTTTTCCTCTTCTATCAGCGTTAATCCACGGCCCTTGTCATTGACTATTTACGATACCCGCCTTCGCGGGCACAAGTTTACTATTGACTATTGCTCTGTGTACTCTGTGTCCATCTTGGCAGATATAAGAACGCCGTCTCGTTAAGCTGTTTTTGGGCTTTGAATTTCCGTTATTCGAATTTGTTTCCGGAACTACACCGGGCAACAGACATCCGGCAAATGCTCCGGAATTGTTGGATTTCAATATTCGTGCTTCGTGTTTGACGGAATTATATTATGCGTAATACGCAGTATGCAGTATGCAATACGCGCAAAAAGTGCCGGCTCACGGAGATATTTCTGGAATTTGCCCGCCTTTTTGTGTAACGGTTCGTAGAATAGATAACGAATGTAAAAAACAGAATACAGGAGACTTTGTTATTTATGATTTACGACTTGCGATTTACGATTTTTCCGCGTTAATCTGCGTTAATCTGCGGTTATTGATTATTTCTCTGAGGCCTTTGTGCCCCTTCGTGATTTATAGTCTATTTGAAAAAACAAAGCCAATTCAAAGCAGGTCGGAAATGTCATAGACGTGCGTTTCCCACCTTTCGGGCAGCGATTCGACCGTTGCTATCATGATGATGCCGTCCTCGACGATGTAGCCGAGCCGGTCATAACCGCCGGAAACCGACGCCAGCAGGAGCTTCAACGCCCTGCCGGGAGAAACTCCCGATATTTCATCCATGTTGATGGGCGTCGTCCGGTCGATATAGGCGTTGTCGTACAAATCCTTCCAGATCACGACTATCGGCAGCGGCGGCTCCACGCAATACTTTATCTGCTCTATCGCCTCGGCAAAAGACATCTGGGGCGTGAACTCGAAAACAAAGGCGGATTTATCCAGCTCCTTAGAGACGGCTTCATCAGTTCTTTGCCGGGCGTTAGAGTCTTGTGCCGGTTCGATTCGTGCCTGAGTGCCGGCCGTTCCGGAAAACGATTTCCATTCGGCTTCGAGCGCGTTCTTTTCCGCCCGCCCGGGATGAATCATAACTCGATACTTCAGCGAAAAGCTTTTGCCGGCGGGCAAAGTATAAGGCTTATCGAAAAGCAGCGCCGGGCTGAAGTATCCGAACGGCACCTTGGGATCCATGATAACAAAGCCCGGCGACGGATGCCGCGGGTTGTCCGGATGGTCGAAGAGGGCGATGCTGAAATCTTTACTTTCAGCGGTCCGGCCGCCGAAATTCATCCAGCGTGATTTTTTGCCGTGGCCTTCAAGGTCCTTTCGTCCTTCGCTGTCGGTGAGATACCAGTCGGAGGTATTTTTTGCAATCCGCACCGAAAGGCCCGCGTAGCCGCCCCAGCTTTGGCCGTCCTTCTCGCCCGTTATCGGCGTGCGGTCCAGCAGAACATCCGCGGCGCCGGCGGTGAAACGGCTGCTCCAGTCGATATGATAACGGCCATCTTCATCCGGCTTGCCGAGGCGAATGAGACACGATTCGCTCAGCACTGCCGATTGACCGGGCGGATGATAACTGAGCTGCATCGTAATCTGTGCCGAGTAATCGCGATTGGCTGTCACCTCCACATTCTTAATCTCGGTCAGCCCCTGCGACAGGCCGGTATCGCGGTCCTCTTCCCAGTAGTTCAGGCCGTTGATGTACTTCCACGAAAACCACAGCCCGTAGTGCCACGGATGGTCCGGCGGGCGATGCCAGGTCAATTCCGCCCCGTCGGTCAGACAGACCGGATGGAAGTACGGCCTGCTCTGCTTCTTGTCGAAATTGAACTGCCAGACAACGTGCCCCCTGTTGAGCAGCGCCAGCGAGCTGTCGGCTTGCCGCCAATCGTAGCGGGGCTTTTGCCCGGCGACCAAATCGGACCCGGCGGCATTTTGCATCCTGCCGGGTACAGTCTGCAAGAGCAGCAGGACAGCCCCGACAAATACAGTCAATCGTTTAATGGTCACCTGAAACATCCCTTCGCATTGACTTTCATTTTATGCACGAAAGCCGGTCAAATCTAATCCATCCGCGAGGGCGGTACCTTGATCATTATATTCTTATAATAGACGATGCTCTTGGGGTCGTGACCCTGCAGGGCGATGGTTCCTTCGCTGATTTTTCGGCCTTCCATGCCCTGGGGCGGTGTCCAGTCTTCGGGCTGCGTCCATGCCGCGGTAGTCTTGCCGTCGATCTGGATGATGACGTGATTGTCTTCGACCCTGATGTAATAGTGAAACCACTTATCGTCCGTGGACGGGGCGTTATCCATAACGTCCTGTATCGCGTAGATGCCTCCGGTTTTCTTGCGGTCGCTATGTGTCGAATTCACCTGGCATTCGAAGCCCTTCGACGGCCAGTCGGTTTCCTGATACTCGGTATGGAAATATATGCCGGAGTTGGAACCGGGCGTGGTCAGCACGTCGGCCTTAAACTCGAAATTCGTAAAGTTGGCGTCGTTGACGGGCCCGGTGTAGAAAAGATGGCTCCGGGGCCCGTGGGCAACGATCATCCCGTTGCGGGTGGTAAATGTATCTTTGTTCTCACTGGCCTGCCAGCCTTCGAGGGTTTTGCCGTCGAAAAGACTCTGCCACTGGCCCGCTTTAGAAGCCGCATCTCCGACAGGCGTTGTTTGACATCCCACCAAAAGCAAACTTGTAAACAGCAGCATTAAAACTAATTTCCTGGTCATCTGATTTTCTCCTTAACAAACAATGTTCCCTTATGCTTCTATAATAGCCTTACGAGTCTAAAAAAGTGCCTAAAGTTGAAAGTGACTAAAGTGTCTAAAATTAAGAAAGCGCCACACACTTTAGCTCACTTTAGTCACTTTAGATCACTCTATCGTCCTTCACAGCGTCCATGGAGTACGCATGGGTCGAGACAGCCTGCGGTTGGCTGCATCGTTGTTTACGAAACGTTCGGTTTTCGGATCCCATTTAATTTTCTGCTCAAGTCTAATAGCAATGTCACTAATGTGACAGATTATATCCGCCTGCACGGCCACGTCAATATTACAGACGGTTTCGGCCCGGCTTTTGACGCAGTCCAAAAGGTTTCCGACGTGATTGTCGCTTTTGTACAGGTGAATATCGTTCGGCCCGAATTCCGTTTCCAGCAGCTCCTTCGGATGGGCGTTGAGGCCGGAGCGGTCCACGTGCACCCATCCATCGGTGCCCTCGAAGGCCGTGCCGTGACTGGTTGTTCGCCCGTAGCGTTTCTTCCACTCGTCCGGATAGGGATCGCCGGTGAAATTCATCGTTACGCCGCTGTCATATTTGCAGACGACTTTCCAGTTCATCGCCGTGTCGGCTACTCCCTCGGTGGGCCAGACGCCTTTGCCTTCGATCTCCACCGGGCAGGCGACTTTTTCACCGCCGCCCCAGAGCGCAATGTCCAGGGGATGCACGCCCCATCCGGCGATAAAACCGAGCGCATAATCGGAAATGAACCACCACAGCTTGTTCGAGCAGCGGTCTTTTGTGTAGGGCGTGTAAGGAGCCGGTCCCAGCCATCTGTCGTAATCGATCCATTCCGGCACGGGCACGGGTTTGGGATCCCCGCCCTGGCTGCTGCCGGGAGACCATACGTTAATGGTGTGCAGTTTGCCGAGTTTGCCGCTCTGCGCCAGCTCGCAGGCAAAACGGAAGTTGCGCTCCGATCGCTGCTGCGTGCCGAACTGGAAAACTCTGCCGTGACGGTGCACGGCCGTACGAAGGGCCTGGTCCTGGGCGAGGCTCAGTCCCATCGGTTTTTCCAGATATACGTCCTTTCCAGATCTGACCGCCGCCAGCGCGATCAGCACATGCCAGTGGTCCGGCGTGGCTGCGAGAATCACGTCGATGTCGTCACGCGCCATCACTTCGCGGAAATCCTTGTAAGCGGCACAGCCGGTGCCCTTGTAGTGCCCGTTCACCAGTTCCTGAGCAGCTTTGAGCACGGGATCTTTGACGTCGCAGACGGCGACCACCTGCGCATTTTTTTGTCTCAGGAAGTTGCCCATCACGCCCGTGCCCTGAGGCCCGACACCGACGCAGCCGACAGTAATTCTTTCGCTGGCGGCCACACCGCCGCCGGCGCCCAGAGCCGATGACGAAACGATGTAAGGAAAACTTATCGCCCCTGCGGCGGTACCGGCAGCACGTTTTAAGAATCGGCGTCTGTCAATTGCTTTGTTACTCATGGTTCCTTTACCTCCTAATCAGCAAATATAGCGCGTATTCAATAACCAACCAATCACACGCTAAAAGTGTAACCGGACGAACAATCGCCGTCAAACCAAAACCTTATCTGGCGAAAAACACTAATTTTTCAGAATTTCTTCAATTATCCTTCGTTTCAGGATGGCCCGGCGTCGGTGCCGTAAGAAGTACAGCACGAGAATCGAAACACCGGCCACGACCAGGCAGATTAGCTGCGACAAGGTCAGCGGGCCGATGTACAAATGATGATCGGTATCGCCCCGCCACATCTCGGTGGCCGCCCGTCCGAGGCCGTAGAGAGCCAGAAACCAGAGCAGCATCGTTCCGGAGCCCCACCGGCGTTTTAATATCGTAAAGACGCCAAGAATACACAAGACGACGAGTATCTCGTAAATCTCTACCGGGTGCAGGGGAATACCCGCCGGAGCGCCTGCGGCCCCTTCGGGAAATGTGACTGCCCAGGGCATGGAGCATTCCCGCCCGTAGCAGCAGCCGTTAAACAGGCATCCGAGCTTGGCGAAAATCCACGGGATCGGAATCGACAGTGCGATCAGATCGAGCGCCGCCCGCCTGCGCTTCGACAAAACCAGCACCAACGGTACGGACAGACATAGATAAGCCAGCAGCCCGCCCCATAATCCGCCTTTCATATAATGGCTGATTGTCAGCAGCGCCCCGAAATCAAATTGTGTATGTTGAATGTCGTACAGTGCCTTGGCGCCGACAATCATCCCCAAATTATAGCATACGCTGACAGCGATCCAGACCCGGTACCGCAGCCCAAGGCGTCGGGCAAGCAGGCAGCTAATAAGATAATGGCTTAGAATACCAATAATATAAAGGATGCTGAACGTCGGAATCGGCCCAATTTGCGGCCACATTTTTCAACCTTTCCAATAAGCAAAATTGCCCATCAAGATTACACAATCGACTATTGGGCTTGAGTGAAAATAACAAACATATTCAATAAGCACAAACTTTTTTGTGCGTTCCCGGCGGGTTCTGCATTACTTGTACTTGACAATACCGGCCGGGGAACTTAAGCTACGTGTTTCACGTATTTTGCAGCTAAATAGGAACTGTACGCTATGTCTGAAAATGTCGTAACGCGTTTTGCACCGTCGCCGACGGGTTATCTGCACGTCGGCGGAGCCAGAACCGCTCTATTCAACTGGCTCTGGGCACGCCGGGCGGGCGGAACGTTTATACTCCGAATCGAGGATACGGACCAGAAGCGAAACACGCCGACCGCCGCACAACAGGTAATGGACGACCTGAAATGGCTCGGAATCCAGTGGGACGAAGGCCCGGAAGCCGGCGGTCCGAACGGGCCGTACCTGCAATCTCAGCGTAAAGACATCTACGATAAATATATAAAGAAACTTATCGACGAAAAAAAGGCCTATTATTGTTTCGAGACTACCGAAGAGCTTGGCGCACTTCGCAATGAAGCTGAGGCTCAGAAGGATAGCTTTTCCTACTCCCGGCCTAAAGACTTTCCCGACTCCGAAGCGGCGGAAAAGGCCCGCGCCGAAGGCCGGCCCGTTACGGTCCGTTTCGCCGTACCTCAGGCCGAGCCGATTGTAGTGCAGGATGTGGTCCGGGGCGAGATTACCTTTGCCGCCGAGGAGATAGGCGATTTTATCATCCTGAAAAGCGACGGTTTTCCCACATACAATTTCGCATGCGTCGTCGACGACCGCCTGATGAACGTTACACATATCATTCGCGGCCAGGAACATCTCAATAATACGCCGGGCCAGCAGACTTTATGGCAGGCCCTGTTTCCGGATGCCCCGCTTCCGAAATATGCCCACATGTCGGTAACAGTCAGCGATACCGGCGGCAAACTCTCCAAACGTGAGCGTCCGAAGGCCCTTCGCAAAGCAATCAAGGCCGCCCAGGAGATCGACCTCGAAACACTCGCCGCCGCGGGCGATATCAGTCGTGAGCAGCTCGATTCTTTTATCAGCGGCAAAACCATGCCGGACATGCCTAACATCGACGCGATGGCAAAGCATCTCGGCGTAGCCTTGCCGGAAATCAACATTGTCGATTTCTTCAAGAGCGGCTACCTGCCCGAAACCATGGTGAATTTCCTCGCCCTGCTGGGCTGGAATCCCGGCGATAATCGCGAGATTATGCAGATTGACGAGCTGATCGGCGCCTTCGATATTTCGCGCCTGACCAAATCGAACAGTCTGTTCGACCGGCAGAAACTGCTCTCCTTTAACACCGAGCACATAAAGATGGTCCCCAAAGAAAAACTCCTCGGGCATCTCAAGAGTTACTTAAATATTATCGAATCCCCGATGGCATCTGCCGACGATGAACTTCTCTCAACGATCATAAAGCTCTGCGAGGGCTCAAGAACCCTGGCTCAGATCGAGCAAAAGAGCGAATTTCTGTTTGTGGACAACGACGAAATCAAATACGACGACAAAGCGGTTAAGAAAATCCTGCTCAAGAACGACGGCCTGGCCGTTCTGACAATTGTTCGGGAAAAGCTTGCCGGGATGGATGAGCTAACGGAACAGGGCATCGAGGATATGCTGCGCGGGTTGGCCGAGGAAAGGCAAGTCGGCCTGGGCAAAGTCGCCCAGCCGCTGCGGGTGGCAATTTGCGGAACCACAATCAGCCTGCCCATTTTCGATTCGGTCCGGCTGTTGGGCAAAGAAAATACTCTGAAAAGAATAGACAACACACTAATGAAATTCCAAACACAAACATAGCGAGCATAGATATGTCATTATTAGTCACAGGTTCGATAGGAATTGATACGATCAAGACGCCCGGCGGTGTTCGCGAGAACTGTCTCGGCGGTGCGGCGATTTACTTCAGCATGGCGGCCAGCTTTTTTTCGCCGGTCAGGTTCGTCGGCGTGATCGGCTCGGATTGCCCATTCGATCTGGCCGAAATCTTCGCCGGCAGGAACGTTGATCTGACGGGACTGGAATTAAGGCCTCAGAGCAAAACTTTCCGCTGGACCGGCTCGTATCACGAAAATATGGACGACCGGACGACGGAGAAAGTGGAATTGAATGTCCTGGCCGAAGCGCCGCCGAAGGTGCCCGAAGCCTTCAAGGACAGTGAATTTGTTTTTCTCGCCAACACGGCACCGGCCCTCCAGCACGAGCTGCTCGGGCAAGTCGAGAAACCGGCATTCGTCGCCGTCGATACGATGGACTTGTGGATTCGGGAATATCCGGATGATTTAAAAGCCCTGCTGACGAAAATCGACTGCCTGATAATCAACGAGGACGAAGTAAGGATGTTGGCGGATCAGCATAATCTGATAAGGGCAGCGCAGAAGATCTTAGACATGGGCCCCAGTGTTGTGATTGCTAAAAAAGGTGAATCGGGCTCAATCATGTGTAATACCGATGGTGACATATTCATTCTGCCGGCATTTCCGGCCGCCGAGGTCATAGATCCGACCGGTGCCGGCGACAGTTTCGCAGGCGGCTTCATGGGCTATATGGCACAAACCGGAAGGACCGATTTCGAGACATTAAAAACGGCCGTTGCATACGGCACAGTGGTCGCCTCTTATACGATCGCTGATTTCTCGCTGGATGGCTTGACCTCCACCGATAGAACGAATATCGACAAGAGGCTGCAGGAATTGCGAAACATTACACAGTTTTAGCGTATCGAGAGTAACATGCGGTGCTTTATAGCAATAGATATCGACGATCAAATCAGAAAAGCCCTGGCCAGCCTGCAGGACGAGCTGCAGGGCAAAGCTGATATCAAGAAAAGCGACGCAAAATGGGTGAATCCCGAGACGATACACCTAACGTTGAAGTTCCTGGGCGAAATTAAAGACGAGCAGGCCGTGGATGTCTGCAACATAACCGGAGACGTTGCGAGCCGGCATGAGAGCTTCGATCTGGACGTCGAATCGGTCGGCCATTTCGGCGGTAGAAGCGCCAGGGTTTTATGGGTTGGCACGGGACAGAACAGCGACAAGCTGCTACAATTACAGGAAGACCTCGAGCAGCAGTTGGATTTGGCCGGCTGGCCCAGAGAAGCCAGAAAGTTCTCAGGCCATCTGACATTGTGCAGGATAAGAAACACAGGGGCGGGCATTAAATTGGCTCAAATGGCCCGGGATTATAAGGATTTCAAGCTCGGGACTATGCCGGCCGATTCGGTTTCGGTTTACCAGAGCCAGTTGGCGCCGAAAGGCCCCATTTACACCGTATTAGGAAATTACAGACTGCAATAAGGCGAAAAAAATACAGAGCCCCAGGCGGGATATTAATCAGGAGAAAAACAAAAATGGCAAAGGCAAAAAAAGTTAAGGTAGATTCAAATGCGACCGGCAAGGGTGACGCTGTGCAGCGTGTGATCGCGCAGATCGAAAAGCAGTACGGCCAGGGTTCAATCATGCAGATGGACGAGCATCAATACGCCAAGATCGAGGGCATCGACACGGGCTCAATATCGCTCGATATAGCGCTTGGCGGCAGGGGTATCCCTCGCGGAAGAGTAACCGAGCTGTTCGGGCCGGAGTCGTCCGGCAAGACGACCCTCGCACTTCACGTCATTGCCAACGCTCAGCGGACGGGTGGCGTGGCTGCCTTTATCGACGCCGAACACGCTCTGGATACTACATGGGCAAAACGGCTCGGAGTCGATGTAAGCAGCCTGCTGGTCAGCCAGCCCGATACCGGGGAACAGGCCCTTGATATCGTCGAGATGCTGGTCAGATCCAATTCGGTAGACGTCATAGTCGTCGACTCCGTCGCCGCACTGACGCCGAAGGCGGAGATCGAAGGCGAGATGGGCGCCAGCCACATGGGACTGCAGGCCAGGTTAATGAGCCAGGCGATGCGAAAGCTTACCGGTGTCATCAACAAGAGCAAAACCGCCCTCATCTTTATAAATCAAATTCGCATGAAAATCGGCGTGATGTTCGGCAACCCGGAAACAACGACCGGCGGAAGGGCACTGAAATTTTACAGCTCGATACGAATCGACCTAAGACGAATCACAACCATCAAGGACGCCAGCGGCGCCGTCGGTTCCAGGATCAGGGCAAGGGTGGTAAAGAACAAAATCGCGCCGCCTTTCCGCGACAGCGAGTTCGATATTATGTTCGACTGCGGAATCAGCTACGAAGGCGATCTGCTCGATTTGGCCGCCGACTGCGAGGTCGTCGATAAAAGCGGCGCCTGGCTGAACTACGGCACAATCCGGCTCGGTCAGGGCAGAGAAAACGCCAAAAAATACCTGATTGAAAACAAAGATTTGTGCGAAGAGATAAAAGGCAAAGTCTTCGCCGCCAAGGGCCTTGTATAATTCGTTACAATTATTCTGTATAGTACCGTTTGAGGCAGGAAAACCAAATACGAGATTCCAGATGAAAACTGCAAAGCAAATCAGACATGAGTTCGTCGATTTCTTCAAGGGCAAAGACCACGAAATCGTACCCAGCTCGCCCATCGTCCCCATCGGTGACGAGACCCTCCTTTTTGCCAATGCGGGCATGAACCAGTTCAAGGATATTTTCCTCGGATTGGCGCCGGCGCGGTACCCGCGGGTGGCCGACAGCCAGAAATGCCTGCGTGTAAGCGGCAAACATAACGACCTCGAAGAAGTGGGCAAGGATACCTACCACCACACGTTCTTCGAGATGCTGGGCAACTGGTCGTTCGACGATTATTTCAAGGCCGAATCCATCGAGTGGGCATGGGAGCTTCTCACAAAGGTCTGGGGCATCGACCCGGACCGTTTGTGGGCGACGGTTTTTGCCGGTGACGCAGCCGACGGCTTGCCGAAAGACGAAGAGGCGGCAAATCTGTGGCCTAAAGTCACTCCTATACCGTCCGGGAGAGTTCTGGCGTGCGGCAAGAAAGATAATTTCTGGGAAATGGGCGAGACCGGCCCCTGCGGGCCATGCAGTGAAATACACATCGACCTCGGCCCGGAGATGTGCGACATGAAAAACGTGCCGGGTCACGAGTGCCGGGTAAACGGCGGCTGCGCCCGGTACATCGAGTTGTGGAATCTCGTGTTCATACAATACAATCGCCATCCAGGCGGCAAGCTCGTACCACTTCCGGCCAAGTACGTAGATACCGGCGCGGGCCTGGAAAGAATCGTCGCCGTGATGCAGAACAAGGCGAGCAACTACGACACCGATTTATTCATGCCCATAATCGAGCGCACCGGCCAGATCACCGGCCACAAATACACATCGAAGCTGGGCAACAAAACCGACAACGCATTCAGGGTTATCGCCGACCATATTCGCGCCCTTGTCTTCGCGATCACCGACGGCGCGACGCCCTCGAACGAAGGCCGGGGATACGTGATTCGCCGAATTCTTCGCCGGGCTTCGAGGTTCGGCCGGGAGTTGGGAATGCACGAGCCGTTCATCTACAAACTCGTGCCGGTCGTCGTCGATTGTCTTGGCGAGGCGTTCGGCGAGATCCGTGAAAGGGCGAACCACGTCTCGACCGTAATCGAATCCGAAGAGGCCGGCTTCGGCAGAACTCTCGACAGGGGTATTGAAATTTTCGCCGGCGCCGCCGAGAGGGCACAGAAATCAAAAGACAAAGTCATTAACGGCGAAGATGCCTTCCAGCTTTACGACACGTACGGCTTTCCGCTGGACTTGACACAGCTCATGGCCACCGAACGCAGCCTAAAGGTCGATACGGCGACATTTTCCGAACTCATGGAACAGCAGAGACAACGCGCCAGAGCCGCTATTTCGAAAGATTCACTGTCCATCACAGATACGGTCAGCGGACAGGTCCTGCCGGAAACCGAAGACCTGCACAAATATCACACGGACCAGTGTGGCGCTGTAATTGCCGGTTTCATCGACGGCGAAGGTTTCAAAAACAAAGGCCGAATCGAAGCTGGTACTCAAGTCGGTTTGGTCCTCGACAAGACCTGCTTCTACGCCGAGGCGGGCGGACAAATCGGCGACTGCGGCGTCATCCAGTCCGGCAAGGCACGGTTCATCGTGGAAAAAACTGTAAAAATCGCCAACTGCATCGTCCACCAGGGAAAGGCTGTCGAAGGTGCCTTCGATATCGGCGAAAAGGTTCATGCAATCGTCAGCAAAGATAGAAATTCCGTCAAGAAAAATCATACCGCCACACACGTGCTCCAGTGGGCGCTGCAGGAGGTGCTCGGCAAATCGGTGGCCCAGCAGGGAAGTTACGTCGGCCCGGATTATTTGAGATTCGACTTAACCTGCCCCAAGGCGCCAACGGTCGAGCAGCTTAAACAAGTCGAAGAATTGGTCAGGGGAAAAATCGCCGCCGACCTGCCCGTGACATGGACGGTCATGCCCAAAAACGAGGCCCAGAAACTCGGCGCGATGGCACTGTTCGGCGAGAAGTATGGGGACGAGGTTCGGGTCGTCGCTCTCGGCGCCGAGAATAAGGACCGGATCGACGAGGCTTTCAGCCGGGAGTTTTGCGGCGGCACACACGTCGAGAAGCTCGGGTCCATCGGTGGCTTTAAGATAATCAAAGAAGAGAGCATCTCGGCCGGCGTCCGCAGGATTACCGCCCTGACCGGCGCAGCGCTCACAGACTACCTCGAAAAAGCCAGTGGCATCGTCGATGAGCTTTCGGCAATACTCAAGGTTCCATCCGAATCGCTGGTCGAGCGGGTCGGCCAGTTGCTGAAGGACAATAAAAAGCTCGCTAAAGAACTCAAGGCGGCCGCCCGGCAGTCCGGCTCGGATTCCATGGCCGAGGCCAGAGAACTCCTTGAAAAATGTGAGAAAATCGGCGAGGCCTCCATCGTCATCGGCCAATTATCGACAACCACCGTCGATCAGGCGCGAGAGGCGGTCGACATGCTCAAGAAGAAGGCAAAATCCGCTGCGATTGTTTTGGGCTTCGACGATGACGGCAGGGCAACGCTTCTGGCAGGTGTGACCGACGATCTTATCGCCAAAGGCCTCAAAGCCGGTGACATCGTCAAGGAAATAGCTCCCATCGTTGACGGCGGCGGCGGAGGCCGGCCTCAAATGGCACAGGCCGGCGGCAAAAATCCGAAAAAAATCGGCGATGCCCTTACCAGAGCGGGTGAAATTATAAAGCAAAAGCTGGGCAGCTGATTTGCAGAACAGCAGGCGGCTTGCCGGAAAAATATTACCGCAGAGAATTTCGACTGAAGAAAACCGGCTCCGGTGCGTCCTGTTCAATAGAAAGGCTCTGCGGCACGGTTCCTGGTAGTTTGTCATTCCGCACTTGATGCGGAATCCAAGATGCCAACGATTCTGGATTCCCGCTTTCGCGGGAATGACAAGCTACAGAATCAATCATGACAGAGTACTATACATGAGAGAACCGCCCAGCCTGGAAAAATCGCCAAAACTGTAGAACCAGGAAATCACTTAAGAGGGAGAAGATTTAATGATTCGGTTTTACTGCGAACACTGTGCTCATAAAATCAGTGTCCGGGATACAGACATCGGCAAGCAGGGCAAATGCTCAAAGTGCGGCAGCGTTATAGTTGTACCAACCGAATCGACCGTCATTGAGTTTAACTGCGAATACTGTGACAGGAAAATAAGTACTCCCAAAAGCCACGCAGGCAAAAAAGCCGTATGCCCGAAATGCAACAATACGTTTATCATTCCGGTAATTCTCGCTCCCGGCTCCGATGCAAATCAGGATTATTCCGGAGATTTGATGCCCCGCACGACAGATTCTTCCCATGGTTTAACTCTTATAGATGTCCCTGATGAATATAAGCTCAAAGAAGAACCTACCGTCCAATCCAACATCTCCGAACAAGCTATCGACCATCAGCAGGAATATCAAGAAGATTCGAAAGTGGAAGAAACCGAATACGCAAAACAACGCAAACTGCCCTGGATGATAGATATTTTCCTTTATCCGACAAGCAAAGGAGGCCTTTTAACTCTTACTACATTTATTCTGCTAAAATTATTCACAGACATTGCGACAGTAATGCTTATGTGCTGTGTCTTTGGGGGGATTCTGAGTCTTATCATCAGGGTTGTCTTGGTCTGGTCATATATGTGTTGGTATTTTTCCGAGTGCATCCGTGATAGTGCTGACGGCGGATTGCGAGCCCCCGATATAGCAGGTACTATGCCAGGTTTGGGCGATATGTTCTGGCACTGGGCCAGATTTTTTGCCTGTTTCGCCATCTTTCTTGGGCCCGTGGTCTTCTACCGCGGTTATACTTATTTCAATAACGTAGAAGTGAATAACACGATTTTCTTGTCTCTGCTTGCCTTCGGTGTTTTCTTTTTTCCGATGAACATCTTAGCCGTCGTTATGTTTGATTCAGTAAACGGCATGAATCCCATATTGGTCATCCGTTCGATAATCAGTACCTTTCTGCAATATTGCGGACTTTTCATTCTTTTTTACGGTTTGAGCATTCTGTTTAATATCATGCTCGGCATGGTATTAAAAATTTTGTCGTTAACGCAAATTCTTTCTCGTGGATTTTTCGCATATATCCTTTTCAATCTGCTCATGGCGTATGCTTTGCTGGTCGCCGGACATTTATTAGGGCGGTTCTACTGGCGGTACGAAGGAAAACTTAACTGGGAAGTTTAATGGTTTGTTTGGAATCAAAACTCGGATAGGTAGCAGGAGATTTTTATGCTATGAAGATACTCGAAGAAGAACCACCGTTGGCGAATGAATGTAAGCTACCCTGGCTTATCGACGCATTCCTCTATCCGATCAGCGCTTCCGGCATGATAAATCTCGCGGTCTTCGTAATTCTTCCGAAATTCATCTCTCTCCTGGTTTTTGTGCTGGCATCGTTGCTCGCACCCTTTCTTCAATCCGGAACTTCCTATATCATGACCTTGCTGACTTTGCCTTTCTATATAGTCTTTGGCTGCTATGTGGTTTATTACGTTGCCCATTGTGTCATTGACAGCACCAAAGGCCGCAGGCGTGCGACCGATCTGCCGATTGCGAATATATTCAGCATAAGAGAACTTGTTGAGCAGGCCATTCTTCTGCTTGGCTGCGTTGCCATTTGCTTTTGTGCGACTGGATTTTATTACCTTTTCACAAGGCGAATTGACTACTGGTTTTGGGTGCTGTTAGCTGCCGGAGGCTTCTTTTTACCAATGTGTTTTCTCAGAGGAGTGATGTTCGATTCATTTGACGCACTGAATCCCATAGAAATTTCCAGGTCCATACTCAGCACGTTTTTGCCGTACTGCGGCCTGGTCCTTTTTTTTATGGCTCTCGGAGGATTTGCCGCGGCGGTTTTGTTCCGTTTGCCGCTCTGGGATTTTCTGCAGACATGTATAATATTGTACCTTGTCTTCGTGCTGGCGCACCGGTTGGGCTGGTTCTACTGGTGGTATAAGGACAGGCTCGACTGGGGCCTGTGATCTGTGTCGCGGGCATCTTGCCCGCGATTCGAGGGCGAGACGCCCTCGACACTAATTCAATCCCGTTGCCGAATTCTTACGCTGTTGGCATGGGCTTCGAGCCCTTCAATCTCAGCCAGGCGGACAATGTCATCGGCACTGGCGGTCAGCATTTCCTGATCGTATTCGATAATGCTGATAGACTTGAGGAAATCGTTGCTTGTCAGCGCGCTTGCAAACTTTGCCCGCATTCCGGTCGGCAGCGTATGACTTGGCCCGGCCCAATAATCCCCTACCGCCACGGGTGTGTAGGGACCTATGAATATCGCGCCGGCATTGTGTATCTTCTCGGCGATTTCCCTGCTGTCCTGCCCGCATTGAACCTCCAGGTGCTCAGAGGCAAAATCGTCCGCCATTTCAATTGCCGCGGCCATATCGTCGAGAACGATAATAGCACTATGTTTCTTTAGAGATTCTATTGCTGCTTTGGCTCTCGGCAATTCCGCCACCTGCTTCTGCAGCTCGGCGAGAATTAATTTTGCAAACGGTTCCGAGTCGGTCAGGACGATCGCGCTGCTGTCGGCGGCGTGCTCGGCCTGGCTGAGCATATCGGCCGCAATCCACGCCGGGTTGGCCCGCTCATTGGCGATAATCAAAACTTCGCTCGGCCCGGCAATAGAATCGATACCGACATAGTCGCCGGCGACGTTTTTCTTCGCCGCCTGGACCCACTTGTTGCCCGGCCCGACAATCTTGTCAACCTTGCCGATGGTCCCGGTCCCGGTCGCCAGAGCAGCCACCGCCTGGGCGCCGCCAATTCTGTACACTTCGTCAATTCCCAATTCGCAGCAGACGGCCAAAATCACCGGATGGATGCTTCCCTCATGTCTTGGCGGCGAGACCACAACGATTTCCTTCACGCCCGCAACCTGCGCGGGAACCGCTGTCATAATAACTGTCGAGGGCAGCGGGGCCGATGCGCCCGGAACGCAGATGCCGACCCTCTTGATGGGCGTGTATCTGATTCCCCGCGGCAGGTTCTCCTGATCGATCAGGATGTCCTTCTGGTATGAGCGCACGTTTTCAATCGCCTGGCGCACGGAAGCCAGAATATCCTGGTTAATTTCCCGGTTGGCTTTCTCCAATTCATCTCTGCCAATCCGGAATTGCCCGGGTGTGAGTTTTACTCCATCGAATTTCTCCGTATATTCCGCAACCGCTTTGTCGCCATGATCGGCAACATTGCTGAGAATATCAATCACCTGTTGATTTTCCTCGCTCCCGTAGCCGGCAAAACTCGCCGCCCGCATCATCTTCGAGCGAAATTTTTTCAGGCTTTTCTCAAAATCGGCTCCGGATGAGGAGATGATAATTTTGTCGAGTTCATGGGGCATACGTGTGTCCTTTACCTTCCGAAGTTGCCGTGGCTGTAAGTTCTTGTCGCCCTCTCCAGCAACAGATAGTTTTTACCTTTATACTTTGTTCTAATCCCTGCAATTTTAAACCGCACCTTATCCGGCTGGGCAGCTTGTTTCAGCTCGGTCAGCTCCAGCGCCGCGCACGGCAATAGATGTAAAAAAAGCTTCTGAACGTTCCGGCCAAGAGCGTCGGGTACGAATAAATAGCGGCCATTATTCTGCTTGACCAAAAACGCGGTCCTGTCCACGAAAATCGAATCGGGGCTTTGCGTATAACGCCGGGCATCCGGCAATTTTTCTTTTTCAGCCGCCGGCTGCGATTCATCAACTGAAATTTCATTACCGTCCGCTATAGGCTTTTTGCTAATGACCGTTGTTTCTCGCCTGGCCCTGAGCTTTTCTATGACCTCTTGCGGTAGAGCCAATACATCGTTCGGCTCATCGAGGGCAAGCTGCTGTTCTCGCTCCCGCCCGGACTGTATCTCAGCCGGTTCCGTCTTCTCGGCCTTGCTCAGGGGCATAAAAAAACCCGGAAAAATGAAGTTCCTGCCTTTGTATTTTGTCACCCTGCTGTTCCAAAGCCGGTAAGTTGCTGTAGTACGCATTTTCTTGTCGGCGGTCATCTTTTCAAGCGCCGATGACGGCAGCAGCTCCAACCTTGTCCCGGCCTTGATAACTGTTCTGTAATCGTTCACATCCGAAGCTAATTCGAAGAACCATACGTCGTTACTGTCGGGACCGACCAAATCACCATCCACTCTCATTATGGCAAAGCCGTCCCGTAGCAGAGGCGTCTCGCGAATTATTTCCGCGTCGAATACCGACGCCGTCGAAACAACGCCAATAAAAAATACTAAAATTAAAAATACCGGCATTTTGCTCATATCAATGGTTCAGATTTCCAAGCTTTTAATAATCGTTTATCAGTTATCAATAATCATTTCAACGGCCTGCTTCGGCTCATCCGCCAGTTTCACATTCCTGCTGCTGTCGACATCGTCGGTCGCGATAAGCTCGATAAGCGGCTTCCAGAATCCGCCCAAGAGTATAATCGGTTTATCCGTTTTGAGAAAGCCCTTGTTTTTTAATTCCCAGACTTTTGCCAATTCCAGCAGTGTTCCCGTTCCGCCCGGAAGGACAATATACGCCTGCCCGAGTTGAACTAAGGTTTCGAGCCGTTCATCGAGAGAACCGGTAACAATTTCACGGGTCACATATTCGTTCGCTTTGCCGGACTTGAACGCCGAGCACGTAACGCCGATAACTTCGCCGCCGGCCTCAGCGGCCCCTTTCGCCGCCGCCAGCATGGTTCCGCCGTAGCCGCCATTGGCGACGGTAAAACCGGCCTGAGCCAAAATCCTGCCCGTCTCGTAAGCCAGCGTAAAGATCGAATCTCCCGGCCTGGCTCTGGCGGTTCCGAAAATCGTTACTATCTTTTTGGACATTATCTTATGCATATTTCAATTGACCAGAAAATACACAATCCGGCAGGCATGGCCACGGCTTTTTGGGTTCTTCTTGTCGCTCGTCCTGAGAGTAATCTCGTGGACGCCCGGACTCAGTTCCGCATCAAGAATATAGGCCCAGGGCAGGTGAAGATTCGAACTCCATTGAGTGAACTGGTCGATTTGGCGAAAAGATGACTTATCAATGCTGTATTCAATGACACCCATGTCGGGACCACAAGTTACAAAAACACCAACGGCAGTACCCTCGAATTTGAGTCTGAGCATCGCGCCGGGCCGATCGGCTTTAAGCACGGGCACATTAACAAAACCTTCGCGCAGCCCTTTACCATCTCCGGGATTCCAGGCGGCGTCATAGACAAAGCCTTCGACAAGTTCGGCTTCACCAATATCCACGTACCGGCCGCGATAATAACTGAACGGATCGAGGGATTCTGCCGGCATGGGATTGGATTTAACGTTTTCAGGCAACGGCCCGGCCCATGCCATATCCAGCAAACGTTTCATCGAGCGGAAATAAACGTTTTGGCCGAAAGGTGAGGGATGAAGGTTGCGAAAATCATTCGGCCAGTCAAATTGACCGGCGTTGATACGCTCGTTCACCTCGAGCGCCAGGTTCAACGAGGGTAGTTGATAATGTTCCGCCACTTTTTCATGGTTACGAACGACGGCCGGCACGGAACCATCATTGTAAGTTTTCATTTTCTCGGGATCGACGAAATGCATCAAAATAATATCGATGTCAGGATTGAGCATACGGGCTTGCCGAACGATCCCTTCCATACCACGAATTTGTTCGATATCGCTGCGACCATTGGTCGCATCATTGACGGCGGCTTCCTCAAATAGCAAATCGACCGAGCCATTTTTAAAGACGTCCCGTGTGAGACGAAAAGCTCCCGGCGTTGAACCTGTTGAAGGTATCCCGGCAGCGATGAATTCAAACCGGGTTTCAGGAAAGCGTTGTTGCAGGTACTGACAGATCATGTTCCGCCAACCGGGGTTGTAGGTAATAGAGCCTCCCAGGAAAGCCACACGGCCTTTCTTTTGCCGTTGGAATTTTATGCGACAGTTTGTCAGGCCATGCCGCAGATTGTAATGGAACTTGTCGTAATCGGCTGTTGTATGAGACAGTATGAAATCAACAATGGGCTTCGGATCCTCAAGGCTGTGGGGATGATGGTCCACGCCCGGCTTGCGAATGACGGTGATCTTGCCGCCGAGCTTTTTATAGCGTTGTTCAACAACATCCGTGTTTTCCGGCATCGGAACGACAGTATCAGATGTGCCGCAGACATGCAGAACAGGCACGACGGAACGTGCTAACGGCTCAAGATTGTCAATCGGATTGTGCTCATACTCCAAAGCCTGCTCGGCCGTCAGGCCATAAGCTTTCAGACAAGCTTCCCAGGAGGGTTGATCGTATTTTCCTTTACCTCGACCGCCCGGCCAGCTCTTGAAATCACAGACGGGATTGTCGGCGTAGATGCAGGCCACTTTCTCGGGATTCACGCTGGCCCAGTTGTAAATAATAAGGCCGCCCCGGCTCATCCCTTCCAGAGCAGCACGCCGATGGAAGCCATGATGCCCGGTCAGATAATTGTAAAAGGCATTCCAATGATTAACCGCCACGGGAGCACCAAACAGGTCTGCCACATCCATATAAACAAGGTGAAATCCTTTTTCCAAAAGCGCCAGGTCCGTCTGAGGTTCATGGCCGAAGAAACGCGCCCTCCATATCCAGGGGAGATGGCCGGCTGGATTCCTGGGGGTAACGACAGTGCAATCGCGGGTATCATAAATAAAGTCGTAGCGGTCATAACCTTGCCAGACGGATTTCTCGACGTCAATACCATCAACTTCGAGCCGACGGGCAAAATCATCACACAGAGAAATGTCAGCCCGAAAAGCCGTAAGCGCAAGAATGAATAGCAAAATTCGTATATTTTTCACGATTCGCCTCTTTGTACCTCTGTCACTCGTCAGCTCTTTTTCGCGTGTAATTCAGAAGCCCCGTGGAAAGCAGAATCTCTCTGTCTCTACTGGACAGTTCCAGCCTGCCGATAAATTCAAATGAGCTGTCCGCTTTGATAATCTTAACTGTGTCGCTGCTCTTTACAGCGTCGAGCAGATTGTCAATCTGAAGTTCGTCGCCGGGCTCGATTTTGTCATAGTCCGCCGGGTCGGCAAATTCGATTGGCACGATGCAGAAGTTAATCAGATTCGCTTTATGAATTCGCTCGATACTCTTGGCAATCACGGCCCGAACGCCCAGATACATTGGGCACAATGCCGCGTGCTCTCTCGACGAACCCTGGCCGTAGCTTTCGCCCGCGACTATTATGCCGGCCGTTCCCTTTTTCTTCAATTCGAGCGCCCGTTCGGCGAACGTCGGCTTGCCTTCTTCATTGAAGCAGTTAAAAACGACCTTCGCGTATTCGGGTACATTCGAGCGCAGTTTCAGGAAGGTTCCCGCCGGCATAATATGGTCGGTGGTGATTTTATCGCCGCACTTTAGCAATACTTTGCCCGCCAATTTTTCCGGCAGCGGCCTAGGCGTCTCCGGCACGACAATCGTCGGGCCGCGCAGGACCTCGGCTTTCGCCGCTGCTTCACGGCTTAGAGGCACCTCTATCATATTATCGTTAATGGCAAATTCTGCCGGCAGCTCTATCTTCGGGTACTTCAAGCCGAACAATTCCGGCAGATCCCGCGGGTCGGTAATCCTGCCTGTAAGAGCCGAGGCGACCGCCGTCTCCGGGCTGACCAAATACGCCTGGTCGCCCTTAGTTCCGGTGCGCCCGGCGAAGTTTCGGTTAAACGTTCGCAGGCTAACGACACCGTTGGCCGGCGAGAAACCCTGCCCGATGCATGGCCCGCAGCCCGATTCCAAAATCCTCGCGCCCGCTGAAATCATGCCGGATAATGCCCCGTTATCGGCCAGCATGTTCAGGACCTCCCTGCTGCCCGGAGCGATTGCAAATTCGACCATCTCGTTGATCCGCCGATCCTTCAGAACGGTCGCGACCATCATCAAATCGGCAAAGCTCGAATTCGTGCAACTGCCGACAACTACCTGCCCGGTTTCGAGACCGGCGATCTCACGGATGGATTTGATGTTGTCCGGCGAAGATGGACATGCCGCCATCGGTTCAAGTTCGGCAAGATTTATCTCGATGACGCGGTCGTATTCGGCATCCGGATCGGCTGCTAATTGCTGATAGTCTTTTTCCCGCTTTTGGGCGGCCAGGAATTTTTCGGTCTGCTCGTCGCTGGCGAAGATGCTTGTAGTAACGCCTAATTCAGCTCCCATATTCGTGATCGTCGCCCGCTGAGGTACGGAAAGTTTTTTTGCACCGTCGCCAAAATATTCGACCACCCAGCCGACGTTGCCTTTTGTCGTCAGGATGCTCAGCAGCTTTAGAATCACGTCCTTGGCGGCCACCCAGTCGCTTAATTTGCCGGTGAGCTTAACGCCCAGAACCTTCGGGCATTTCAAGTAGAACGGCCCGCCGGCCATGGCAACCGCCACATCCAGCCCGCCGGCCCCGATGGCCAGCATGCCGATTCCGCCGCCGGTTGGTGTGTGCGAATCGCTCCCAAGGAGCGTCGCGCCGGGCTTTCCAAACCGTTCCAGATGGACCTGATGGCAGATGCCGTTGCCGGGGCGCGAATGATAGGCGCCCGCCTTCGCGGCGACGGTTTGCAGGTACAAATGGTCGTTATGATTCTCCGGGCCGAATCCTGCCATATTGTGATCGACGTAGCTTACGGACAAATCGGTTTTCACCGGTCTGAGTCCCATCGATTCATAAAGCAGAAACGCCGTCGTTCCAGTGGCATCCTGTGTCAGCGTCTGGTCGATACGAATCCCGATCTGCCCGCCGGCCTCAAGCTTGCCCTCAACCAGGTGCCTGCTCAATATCTTATAAACAAGTGTCTGTCCCAATTTCATGCTCCTTAAAAACTGAAAAGGGTAGTTTAACATAAATACGCTTCCAAGACAAATCCTGACGATAGGCCAATTTCGACGTTCTTTCCGGATGTCATCAAAGTACAACTTACCCGAGCCGCCGGGCTGCGGATTGTCCCTGTCGCCAAAGCCGGCCTTTGCGGTTCCGGCAGAAAAGCTGGAAGCTGACAGTTCAAAACTGCCAGAGCAGTGTGATGATTCGCGATTCGCTGGAACCGGGCTCGAAGCATGCTATTGTGTGTCTCACGCCCGGTAACGGAGTCGCTTTCCAGGATCGTGTCGATACGGATCTTGATAGCTTCAGCGCAGAACAAAGCGGAATCACCGCGCCGCATTGGGTGAAATTAGAGCGTGACTTATCCGGCGACTTTACGGCTTACCATTCAACCGATGGGTCTGCCTGAGAGATGCTGGGCCTGCCAGAGAGAATCCAGATGATTAAGAATGCCTATATCGGTTTAGCAGTAACGGCCCATAATGCCGAAGAGACGTGTGAAGCCGTATTCTCGAATGTCACGTTCACTGGTACACTTGGTCCAGAGTGGACGAACCAGGATATCGGCATAATCAGCAATGATGCCGAGCCGATGTATGTGGCTGTGGCCAATACCTCCGGCGATCCTGCTGTAGTGTACCATGATGATCCTAACGCAGCACAGATAGACGCTTGGACGGAGTGGGTAATCGGCCTGCAGGAGTTTGCAGACCAAGGTGTGGACCTGACCGATATCGACAGGATTGCTATCGGATTCGGCACCAAAGACGATACGACAACGGTCGGCGGTTCAGGTATAATGTACTTCGACGACATCCGGCTGTATCGGCCTCGATAGGTTGATATTGAAAGCTCCAGTTTTGAGTTAGACTACTGTTGAGCTAAATAGGTTAGGCACCTGTTTGGGGCCTATGCTGGATGATTATGCATAGGCCCCGTTTGTTTTTAGGGTGATACAGATGCTAAGGCCACTAAGGCTTAAACTTGCGATATGTGAACGATCGAGTGTTCTCCATAAGGAAAAATCTTAAAGAGGCAGTTGTAAGTTTAAGGGTTATTCGGTAAAATGTTGCCGGATACCGAGTTATTCGTGCCGCGGAACGCAGAACGACGAACGCATAACGATTAAAGTGCTATAAGGAGATGCTCATGGAGCAGGAGCAGTCAAGAATCATAGTTGAGTCCGGAATGGATGTCACAATCGTGACATTCACAGAAGAGAGAATCGTTGATGAAGAACAAATCAGGGAACTTCAGAAATCCTTTGAGCCGATTATTGAAAAGAATCAGGACAAGGAACTGATTCTCAATTTTGTCAACGTGAAGTTTATGACCTCGGCCTTTTTGGGCCTGCTGGTCAGAGTCCACAAAAAGTTATGTGAACAGGGAGGGCGGCTGCGACTGTCCAATTTAGACTCGAATCTTCGCAAAGTCTTCGAAATTACGCAACTGACGAAGGTTTTTGAAATATCGTAAGTCGACAAAGCAGTTTAACCTGTATGCCAATATTTGTACCCGGAGGTACCTATAACCGTGATTGTCAAAATTGCGGTTGCAGCCATCGCCTCAATTAAGGTCACCCCCGAAGCCCGTTTGCGTCGCCCAGCTTTGAGGATTCGGATCTCCCTTTTACTGGAAATAACATCTGTCTTCCTTCATAATATCTCTTGCCTTGATCATCTTAAGTCATCGTTTTACAGCTTTAACCAACATACTTTTGTACAGTATGCAGTCATTCAGCAGATCTTCGTCGAATGTCCAGGGCTTAGGTACGCCCAGACATGCGCCTGGCCAACTCAGCCACCTCCCCAAGTTCTTTAGTGTTAAGCAGTTTCATCGACCTTTTCGATTTTACTATCGGTTCGGGGCTTTCTGCCGGTGTCTCTTTGGACTGCCGGTGTTCAGGATTCGTG
>Ga0268285_1000443_pt1 | contig 24350 bp, 19 predicted proteins | sample saktaG_2_FD_190144 | JGI IMG/M metagenome (GOLD analysis project Ga0268285, IMG submission 190144) | Saline water microbial communities from Sakinaw Lake, British Columbia, Canada - sak_2013_06_06_120m | ecosystem: Environmental > Aquatic > Non-marine Saline and Alkaline > Saline ... | reverse complement strand
GATCTTCTGGACATGGCCCGCAAGGGAAAGCTCGACCCTGTGATCGGCAGAGACGAAGAGATAAGGCGGTGCATGCAGGTTCTCAACCGCCGGAAAAAAAATAATCCGGTGCTGATCGGCGAGCCCGGTGTCGGCAAGACCGCCATCGTCGAAGGCCTCGCCCAGCGGATCGTTACAGGTGATGTCCCCGTGGGGCTGAAGAACAAAAGAGTTGTCGCTTTGGATATGGGGGCGTTGATCGCCGGCACAAAATTCAGGGGTGAATTCGAGGACCGGTTCAAGGCCGTGCTGAAAGAAGTCATCGCCGCCGGGGGGCAAATCATCCTCTTTATCGATGAGCTGCACACAATCGTCGGCGCCGGCAAGGCCGAAGGGGCGGTCGATGCGGGCAATCTTTTGAAGCCGTCCCTCGCGCGGGGCGAGCTGCGCTGCATCGGCGCAACCACGATTGACGAGTACCGAAAGTACCTTGAGAAAGACGCAGCGCTCGAGAGGCGCTTCCAGCCGATTCTGATTAATCCGCCGAGCGTCGAAGAAACCATCGCCATCCTGCGGGGGCTCAAGGCCCGTTATGACACACATCATGGCGTTCGCATTACGGATTCGGCGCTTGTTGCCGCCGCCACTTTGTCGAACCGGTACATCACCGACCGGTGGCTGCCGGACAAGGCGATAGACCTGATCGATGAATCGGCCTCTAAGTTGCGGATTGAAAATGACTCGCTGCCGGCCGAACTGGACGGTATTCGCAGAAAGATCGTCCAGTACCAGATCGAACGGGAAGCGCTGAAGAAAGAAAAGGACGATGCCAGCGCCGAAAGGCTGAAGAATGCCGAAAAACGTTTGGCCGAACTGCAGGAGCGGGACAAGAAACTCACGGCACAATGGGAAAGTGAAAAGGGTGACATCGACCAGATGAAAACTCTCAAAGAGAGAATTGAAGATGCTCACAATCAATTCGAAGATGCCCAGCGTAAAGGCGACCTGGAAACCGCGGCCCGTCTAAAATACGAGACGATTACAAACCTGAAAAAAGAGCTGGAGGAAAAGGAGGCCCAGCTTTCCAAATCCGACAAGGCGATCATTCACAACGAAGTCACCGAAGAGCACATCGCCGGGGTTGTTTCGAAGTGGACGTCAATACCCATCGCGAAATTATTGAGCGGAGAACGTGAGCGACTGATGAAAATGGAGGATGCGATTCGCCGGCGAGTTGTCGGTCAGAATGAAGCCGTAGAAGCACTTTGTAACGCCGTTCGCAGGAGTCGCTCGGGTTTAGGCGATCCGAACCGGCCGATAGGAACATTCCTGTTCCTCGGCCCGACCGGCGTGGGCAAAACCGAGCTGTCCAAAGCGCTCGCGGATTTTCTGTTTAACGATCCGCACTCGATGGTCCGTGTCGATATGAGTGAATTCATGGAGCCGCATTCTGTCGCGCGGCTGATCGGTTCGCCTCCGGGCTACGTCGGTTACGAAGAGGGCGGCCGTCTGACCGAAGCGGTCCGGCGAAAACCTTATTCTGTAATCTTATTGGACGAGATTGAAAAGGCCCACCCGGATGTCTTCAACGTTATGTTGCAGGTTTTCGACGACGGCCGGTTGACCGACGGCAAAGGCCGGACCGTCGATTTTAAGAACACCGTTATAATTATGACCAGCAATATCGCCAGCCACCAAATCCAGCAGCTTACCGAAGAATCCGGCGCCGACTGGGAGATCGAGGCCCACGTCAAAGATGCGCTCAAGCAGCTTTTTAAGCCGGAGTTCCTGAATCGGATCGATGAAATAATCGTCTTCCACATGCTCGGCAAAGAGGACCTGCGGAAGATTGTCGATATTCAACTGGATTACCTGGCTGAGCGTCTGGATAGCCGCAACATCCAGGTCGAATTCACGGATGCTGCCCGAGAGCAAATCATGGACGAGGGTTACGACCCGGCGTTCGGAGCAAGACCTCTGAAGCGCACAATCCAGCAGCAGTTGGAGAATCCGCTGGCCGCCGAGCTTTTGGCCGGAAAATTCGCAGACGGCGACACCATCAAAATCGATGCCGACGCCCACAAGTTCACTTTCGAGAAAATAGCCACGGCGTGAGCAAATTTCTCCACGAAAGCCCTTAACGACGGCGTCAGCTTCGTGCCGGTCCTTAATCGAAGCGGCACACTTAATCGCCGGGCCGTTTACTGGCATTATCCCCACTACCACAGCAGCAGCATCGGCCCGTGCGGCGCCGTCCGCGCGGGCGATTATAAGCTGATCGAATGGTTCGACGAGAGCATTTGCGGCCCCGGCAACGAATTCGAACTGTACAATCTCAAAGAAGACATCGGCGAGCAGAACAACCTGGCAAAAAAAATGCCGAAAAAAGTTGAAAAATTGAAAAAGATGCTCTATAACTGGCGAAGTAAAGTAAACGCTCAAATACTGACGCCGAATCCCAATTACGATTCTCGAAAGGCCAAAAAGTCAGGGATGCGAAAAAAAGGATGGAAAGCTGAACGGGCACCTGTTCAGGCAGTAATGTGAAAGGAGTCATCACATGTCAAAGCTCAAACGAATGCGTCGAAAACGTGCCGACCAGAAAAAGGCGAATATCCGCATGATGTCATTGCACGGCGGCACGAAGGAAGCGCCGGGGTCCGGCAAATTATTGAAACGCATGACCAGAGACCACCAGGACCTGCTGCAGGACATCGAGTTCGTTTTCATCTCTCGGTATCGTGAGGATGGCCGTATCGACGACCGCATTGTCGCTGATGCCCTTAAAGCCGCAATTCACGGCGATACTGCGGAAGATGCCCTTGCAGAATCGTTGAATAAAGAACTGGAAGAGATACGCCTGTTTCGTTCCGACATCTCGGACGACATCTGGCGGGACGGCCTGCGAACCGTTCTGCAGTCGGTTCAAAGACATTCCAATCTAAGACCGGGCGAACGAGAGTATCTTGACTTCGTTAGTTATTTTATTTTGTGATTAGCCCTCGCAACAGATTGTTTTTAAGATACGCTAACATTTTGTCTATAAAGACCGTCCCGGCCGGCTGTCCGTGCCATCGCACAACTAATCCGTCCGAATGAAAGATTCTACAATAACCAGCGGTTAATCACAGCAATTCTGTGAAAATAGAATCATGGCCGGACGAAAAATTTCAGGGGCTGAATCGATATAATCGAAGTGGTCCTAATGCTCCTGCAGGGATGCGGCATGGAATGTTTAATTAGCCGGAAGAGTGTTGAATTCGAGATGATATTATGGGATTTTAAAGCTTAACTAAGAGCTTCAGAACACTTTGTGGACGATGGACTTCGCATCGGGAGATCTGCTGGAGAACGCGAATCTTTAGGGGATTTTCAAAGGCAAATTGACAGCCTTGATTAATAAGCAGAAGAGACTCAAAAGGCGGGGAATTCTACCTTTAGAGATTCATTGGGATACCTCGATCGCGGAGGTATTCTTTCATTTGCGTGATGGTGTAATTTTCAAAGTGGGTGATAGAGGCCATCAGGACCGCGTCCGCGCCGCCGTCAATGATGGCGTCGTATAGATGTTCGAGCGTTCCTGCTCCGCCGGAGGCGATAACCGGGATATTGACGGCATCGGTTACCGCCTTGTTCAGCTCGTTGTCGTAACCGGCTTTTGTGCCGTCGGCGTCCATGCTGGTCAGCAGGATTTCGCCGGCTCCTGATTCTTCGCCGCGGGCCGCCCATTCAACCACGTCGATGTCGGTCGGCTCGGAGCCGGCCTTAACGCATACCTGCCATTTGCCGGGGCGGTCCTTCGACCGGCGGGCGTCAATCGCAAGGACAACGCACTGGTTCCCAAAACGCTGCGCCGCATCGGCGAGCAGATTCGGATTGGCAACGGCGGCGGTGTTGACTGAGACTTTTTCCGCTCCGCTCCTTAGAAGCTCGTCGATCTGCTCGACAGTTTGGATTCCGCCGCCAACGGTAAACGGGATGAATACATTCTCGGCAACCTTCTCGACCAGCTCGACAATCGTCTTGCGAGAGCGAATCGTCGCTGTTATATCGAGAAATACAAGCTCATCGGCTCCTTCGTCGCTGTATCGTGCGCCCAGCTCTACGGGATCGCCCGCGTCGCGAAGGTTCAGAAAATTGACGCCCTTAACGACGCGGTTATCTTTAACATCAAGACATGGAATAATTCTTTTCGTGAGCATATGTTATCGTTAACCATAAAACCCCGCCTAAAAGGCGGGGCTAAATATTTAGTTTTTATTTTCTTGTTTTTTGCAAATATCGGCGAAATTGTGCAAAACTTTCAAGCCGGTTTTTCCGCTCTTTTCGGGATGAAACTGGGTGCCGTATATATTTGCCTTCTGCACGGAAGCAGCCAGCTTAAAGCCGTAGTTGGCATAGGCGATTTTCGCCTTGCTGTCTGTGACGGCGGCACAAAACGAGTGCGCGAAATAAAAGTGTTTTTCATTCCCGAGCCCGGCGAACAAATTCATATCTTCGGGCAGCTCGACCAGGTTCCAGCCCATGTGGGGAATCACCCGGCCGGACGGGATGGGGCCGACGTTGCCGCCCAGAAGGCCGAGGCCTTTGTGCCGGCCGTATTCGCTGCTCGACTCGAAGAGCATCTGGTAGCCGACGCAGATGCCCAGCAGCGGCTTGCCGCCCAAAGCCATGCTCTTAACTAACTCTGCAAGGGACCCCAGGGCACTGATTGCATAGCCGAAGGCCGCAACCCCGGGCAAAACTATGCCGGTGGCGTTTTCAATGACCCCGGCTTCTCTGCTAAGCTTCGCCTCGCAGCCGATATGTTTGAACGCGTTGCACACGCTTTTTACATTTCCTACGTTGTAATCAATAACCACAATCATAAATAATATTGACTATCCACTCTCAACCGTTTACTGTTTAGAGGACTAATGTTGATCATATACCGAAAACCAATGATAAATAATAAATGGAGAATAGTAAATAACAAATGTGTGGCATAGTAGCATATCTTGGTAAAAAAGCCGCCCAACCGATCCTTGTAGAAGGATTGAAGCGGCTTGAATATCGTGGTTACGACTCGGCCGGTGTGGCGATGCTTGGCAGCGGTGCGATAAGAATCCAGAAAACCAGCGGCCGAATCGGCGCTCTGGAGCAGATACTGGACGAGCCTGACGCTGCCGAGACATTCGGCATCGGCCATACGCGCTGGGCCACACATGGCGAGCCGAACACCGTCAACGCGCATCCGCATCTGGACTACACCGGAAAAATCGCCGTCGTTCACAACGGCATAATCGAAAACTACGGAACGCTGAAGACGTGGCTGCAAAACGAAGGGGCGGAATTTGCGAGCGAAACCGATACCGAAGTGATAGGAAGCCTTATTGGCTATTTTTATTCCAATTGCAGTGACGATGAGCAGCAATCGCCCCGCAACGGGCAGAATAAATTCGAATGGGCCGTCCAGCGGGCCCTTCAGGAGCTGCACGGTACGTTCGGCCTGGCGATTATTTGCTCAGATTATCCCAATATGCTAATCGGCGCCAAAAAGGGAAGCCCCCTGATTTTGGGCGTCGGCGATAACGAATACATCCTGGCCTCGGATGCGGCGGCAATTGTCGAGCATACGACCCAGGCAATTTACCTGGCCGACAACGAGATGGTGACCATAGGCCCGGATGGGTTTCATACCAAGACGATCGGCAATGTCACTGTTAGCAAGGACCTTCAGGAGATCGAATTTTCGTTAGAGCAAATCGAATTAGGCGGCTTTGAGCATCACATGCTCAAAGAGATTTTCGAGCAGCCCAGGGCCCTTAAGACCTGCATGGGGGGTCGAATCGATCTCCGGAACCACAGAATCAAACTGGGCGGCATAGCTTCGTACCTGCGTGATTTGACACGTACCAGGCGACTGGTCCTGGCCGCCTGCGGAACCGCATACCACGCCGGCCTGGTGGGAGAGTTTTTGTTCGAACGGTTGGCGCGTATCCCGGCGGAAACCGAATACGCAAGTGAATTCCGGTATCGCAATCCGATCATCGAGGACCGCACCGTCGTCATTGCGATAAGTCAATCCGGAGAGACGCTCGATACTTTGGCCGCGGTGGAAGAAGCCAAAGAGCGGGGGGCGACAGTGCTCGGAATCGTCAACGTCGTCGGCTCGTCTATCGCCCGAGCCACCGATGCCGGGATTTATTTGCACGCCGGCCCGGAGATTGGTGTTGCCAGCACAAAAGCCTTTACGGCACAGGTTGCGGTCCTGACAATGCTGGCTATCGAATTGGGCAGAAGAAAACACATCAGCAGCGATGAGGCCGACAGGTACATCGACGAACTTTCCCAAATCCCGGATAAGATAAGCACAATACTGGCGCAGTCCGAACAGATAAAAGAGATTGCGGCGGCGAATATCGATAAGGAAAACTGGCTTTTCCTGGGCAGGGGCTTTAATTATCCCGTTGCTCTTGAAGGAGCGTTGAAACTCAAGGAGATAAGTTATATTCACGCCGAGGGTCTGCCCGCCGCGGAAATGAAGCACGGCCCGATTGCGTTGATTGTCGATGGTATGCCGGCGGTTTTCATCGCTACGGCCGGGCCGCAGTACGACAAGATTATGGGCAACATCTCCGAAGTCCGCGCCCGCGGCGGGAGAATTATCGCCGTGGCTACCGAAGGCGACCAAAACATTGCCCAACACGCCGACCATTTGATTACGATTCCGGATGCTCCGGAGTTCCTCCAGCCGATGTTGGCTGTTGTGCCGCTGCAATTGTTGGCTTATCACGCCGCCGTGCTCCGCGGCCAGGATGTTGACAAGCCCCGCAATCTCGCAAAAAGCGTTACGGTCGAGTAGGTCGTGAAAAATCGACGTTCAATTCACCTGGGATTTACGCTCATAGAGTTGCTCGTGGTCATTGCGATCATCGCGCTGCTGCTGTCGGTTCTTATGCCGTCTCTGCGAAAGGTCAGGGCTGTCGCGGCCAGAGTAGGCTGCGCCCAACAACTCAAGCAGATATACCTGGCTGTGGATATGTATCTCAATTCGAACGACAACACATACCCATGCGCCCAGGATCCCGTTTCGACTGATCCTGCCTACTGGCTGTGGATGGGACGCGGCTGGCGGTCGTTTGTTGAACCTTATTTGGGCGGTCCTGTCGATGTGAATAATCCATCGGTTTTATTCTGCCCTCAGGACCGCGTTGCTAAAGAAAAATATCAGTCCACCAGCTACTCGTACTCGATGGCTTTTTACCACAGCCCCGAGCAGATTGAAGATATGAACAGTCCCGCCGATACATATAGCAATCCCCGGCCCTCTATTGCCCAGCGAAGTATGGATGTAAGTAAACCTTCGGGCAAGATTCTTATTGGCGAATGGCTGAGCAACCATTTACCCATCGATGAAGATAGCGGATGGTGGTGCTGGCAAGGGGCCCGGAACTACCTGTTCGCCGATGGCCGGACCAGCTTCCTGAAGGCTATTGAGATTCGCCCGGCCCGGGATGAATTCCCGGATGCCAATCTGACGGTTCGAGGCATAAAAGGGCAGGACTGGCCGCCATAAGTACAAAGCAATCCTTCCTGTTGATTAAGGCTTTTGTGGGCCGTTATTAATGCTTCGAAATGAAATATTATCGGTTGTTTGCAGAATTGACAATCCGGCCGGATCAAAGGCGGGGGCGATCAGGTCAATGCTTTATTGCAAAGCGACTTTATTCGATTGCGGTAGATTACGCTTGTTAAAGTCACCGGTCTCTATGCAGGGCTGATTAAAATTACTGACCTGTAATTTTTAGCATTGCCAGAATGACTAACAGGCCGAGTACAAGCAAAGCGGCTCTTAATACTCGCATGAACTGTGTTTTGGGCTCGATGAACTTCCATACAAAGGCCCAAAGAGCCGCGATAAGCGATATGCGTAAAACAAAAAATACAATGCTTCTTAACATGTAGTTATAATAACTCATTTTATCATTGCAGTCAAGCTAAATATACCCTATTTTAACATTATAATTAAGTTAGAAATGGGGTAATATCCTTCACAGCAGGTAGTATACTATTGGTATTATTTAACAATTTCCCCTTTTTTGACTGCTCCGGTATTCTGTCCAGCATACTTTGAACTGCGAAAAATACCAAACATGTATACGGAAATTCCCAATAAGCTTATCGCGTTAACAGCATAGTCGAATAGCTTGCATTTCAATGCTGATAAGTGGTTTTTATGATGTGTTCAGTAGAAGTTTGGGATAGCAAAGCATCTTTTTGCCATCAATATGTGTCACGTAATTTGGCTATAAATATTAAAGTAATTTGAAAAGACAAGCCGAACAAAACTACGTGGATGTCACTAAATAAATGCTTTATTTTTTAATACTCTAATAGGAGAGTTGAAGATGCATTATCTTGAGGAAGTAAAGAAATGGCTTGGTGAGATAACTGAAGTTTTCCTGCTGCTGGTCGCCCTTGGGATTATAGCTAATATCCTTTTCGGCGAGACGGTTCCTTTCTTTGGAAAGGTCGTTCCCAATCTCACTGCACTAATTGCGGACCTGGGCGAAAACGGGCTCGTTGGATTGATCGCTTTAGCGGTTATTCTATACCTGTTCCAAAGAAGGAGAGTTTGGGCACAGCAGCAGCAGCACTAAGACGTTCATCTGTAAAGTTGGACTTCACGGAGCGTAGATGCTACGCTCCGTGTTTTCTTTTCTGCATTAACCGACAAGCGGCTTGTCAGGTTGTTATATTCCAACACGCTTGTTTGAGCACCGTCGATCCGGTAACAAAGATAACTTTGCTTGCAGCTCGATCCTGATTTTAACGTCCGAAGAACGGGAAGAGTTGCTTCAGTTTTTCGGGTGAGGCTCGGCTGCCGTATTCGCATAGCTCAAAAGCCTCGGCATAGCGAATTTTTTTACCCTTTTCTTCGCCATAGAGCTCGATCAATTTGTCCCTGTAGTTATCAGCGACCGACTCGGCACGTCGCGCGAAACGGTCCCGCATGGCCTTGCGACGGGCTTCTCTTTCCGCACCATCTTTAGGGACGGGAATAACTCTCTCGAAGTTGCCAGTGGCCCAAAGGCTTTCGATCTGCGATTCCAACAGCCATAGAGCATCGGCCTTTTGCTCGATTACGTCATCTATGGAAACCACCACATCCGGGTCAAAAGGATTCGGCTTCTGAAAACCGTCCGAGAGATAAAGGAAAACCGGATTGTTCGGTATCTGCGGCACATCCGGACAATAAAAAGTTACCGTGGCCATGTATGCCGCATCCTGCATCAGGATGCCGGTATAACGATGGTCGGGATGGTAGTCGTTGGGCCGATGTCCCATTACAATATCGGCTTTCCATTCCCGGATGAGGCGAACGAATATCTTGCGATTCTCCAAAGTCGGCATCAGCTCCCCATCGTGAATGTCCAGCACCTCAGTCTCGATGCCCAGTTTTTTTGCCGCCGCTTTAACCTCGGCGGTGCGTCGCTTGGCCAGCTCGCCGCCGGCCATTTCAGCATGGCCGATGTCGCCGTTCGTGACGGAGACAAATTTGACGTGATGTCCCTGCGCTGCCCACATGGCTGCGGCGCCGCCCGCCTTGATTTCACAGTCGTCGGGATGCGCGCCGAAGACGATAATTCGCAGCTTTCCATCGTCCAGGTTCCGCTCGCTCGCAGATGTTGTGCCGGTAAGTGCAAACACCAAAAGTAATGACAGTAAAACCAGGCCGGCTAAACAAAAAGCATTCTTCTTCATTGTTGATCTCCTTATAAAATATTTTTAAACATAAATTGATTCAATGTACTTATTTCAAGAGAGTCAGCATGACAGCACGAATTTCCATTACCTGCCGACCCGGAACATCCGGGGCACTCAGCGTCAATTCGCCCCGACCTTTTTCCAATCGAAATGTCCCCAGGCTAAGCGGCCGGAAGTCCTTGACGTATGACTCACTGCCCCGGTCAACGCGGTCGAATTCGGCGCCCACCGCCGGCGGGTCGTGCGGCTCGGTCACTTTTCCCCGGAGGCTGCTTTTATTGAAACTCAGCTCGACCGTAGAGCCGACGTCGTCCTTCGGGCAGGTATAGAAAACAACCACTTCATATTGCCCGGCGCTGGCCACCTCGAGGTCCCATGTGATCTTATCTTCTTTGCCGATCCAATTTGTGAAGTACGAACAGTTTGGCGCTCTGGCACTTCGTCGAACGTTGCCGTGCGGTACGCCGTCGCGTGCGGGTAAAAGCGTTGCTGGAAACTCGGGGTAACCGACCGTGAAAGGACGATCATCCTTTCGTGATTTGGACAGCACTTCCCGCCTCCATTTGGCAACGGCTTTCCTGAGCCTGTCGGCAATCTTTGGTTTGTCCTTCGAGATATCATGGTCTTGTCCGGGATCGGCCTGCATATCGAACAGCTTGCCCGTATTATCGAGCCGGTAACGCTGCGTGCGAACACTGACCCGGCCGTTTTGGTGGGAGAAGATCATTCGGTCCGGCCAGTCATCTGTTTCTTCGAAGACAAGCGGCTTGATGCTGACGCCGTCGAGTGGTTTGGTGCCGACGACCGGAATCCCGGCCATGTCGGCCAGCGTAGGAAGCAGGTCGATCGCGCCGGCAATTTGTGATATCTTTGTCTTCGGTTTGATGTGTCCGGGCCAGCGAATAACAAATGGGACACGAACGCCGCCTTCGTCGGTCGAGCCCTTGCGTCCTTTCATGCCGCCGTTCCATCGCCAGCTATTTGGCCCGTTGTCACTGAAATAAATCACGATAGTATTGCCGGCGAGTTTTAATTCTTCGAGCTTCTGCAGAACTCGTCCCACGTTGAAGTCGATATTCTCGCACATCGCCAGGGCGCAGCGTGTCTTGTCGATTTCCTCTTTTTCCGGGTCGCGGTTCCTCATGCCGAGCGGATGATTCCTGAACTCTTCCCAGAAACGGTCGGGCACCTGCATTGGCGAGTGCGGCGTATTGAACGGCATATAGCAGAAGAACGGCCGATTCCTGTTTTGCTCGATAAACGCCAGGGCGTGATCGGTCAGGTCGTCGGTGATGAATCCCTTTCCTCTGACGATTTTGCCGTTATGTTCGAGGATAGGATCGAAGTAGTTGCCCCAGTGGCCGGAGCAGAAGCCATAATACTCGTCGAATCCGCGGGCGTTCGGATGGTAGGGGTATTGCGTGCCGTTGTGCCATTTTCCGAATGCCGCCGTGGCGTAGCCCGCCGACTTAAACGTATCGCCAATTGTCTTTTCGTCGAGGTTCAGTCGTTCGGCTCCGGTTGTTACGCCGCGAACGCCGCCGCGCGGATGGTAGCGTCCAGTGAGAAACTCGGCCCGCGTCGGCGCGCAGACGGCGCAGACGAAGAACCGCTCGAACATGGCACCGTCCCGGGCCAGAGAATCGATGTTCGGCGTCTCGATGTTGAGGTTTCCGTGGAGCCTCAGATCGCCCCAGCCCTGGTCGTCGCTCAGGATGACCACGATGTTCGGCCGCTGCTTTGTTTGGGCTGCGAGCCGGCGAAATGGAACCATGGCTGCAATTGTGCCGGCGCACGCACCTCTCAAAAAGTCACGTCGAGTCAGTGGCGAATGCTTCATTGTCTTGTATCCTCTAAGTTCTCATATACGCATCGGCAATCATCATAATCTCTGGAGCCCAGCCGTTCAATAGCTTTTTCCGCCGATTCGTATATGAGAGCCTGCTTGACTTAAGAGTACCTGGTTGCGACAATGAAGCCAAAGTCGTCTTGTCAGAATTGATTTAAAGGGATGCAAGATGAATAAACTATGTTTGATTCTGTTAACAATATCGATTTGTGCGACCGGCTGCACGACAAGATATACGGTACATGTAAACGGATTTTCCGAACTCGACCAATCGATCAGCGATAAGGCATCGATATATGTGATGGTGGACCCGAATTCTCAGAATCCTATCTTCGATAAGGAAATCAAAGCCAAGATTGAGATGCTGTTAAGATCGCACGGTTACGTCCCGGCTCCTGACGTCGAGCAGGCCGACTATCGGCTTGCCTTCCAGGTGGGATTGGATTCACACAGGGTAACAGGCTACACGCCACTTCATCGTCCTTTTATGAGTTTTCATGATAGATATTGGGGATATTATGATTTTGGCTACACCATATATGTCCCGTATTTCGAGACATTCTACGACCAGTGGCTTGTGATGAAGGTTTTTACCGCCGGCAGCGATGATGCTTCGGAGGCCGGGCAGGTTGTCTGGATTGGTGAAGCTATGGCCGATACGAGCGTTGGCGACCTTCGCTATGTGGTAAGCTATCTTCTGGTTGCAGGCTTCGAGTATTTCGGCGCCGACACAAAGAGACAAATGGCCCTGACTATAGGCCCGGACGATCCCAGAATAATCCGTATTTCCACTTTAAGGTAGGCCCGAAGCTCAGCAATTTTTAAGCCGAATGTAATACAAGTTGGAGCGTGAGATACACATCCCGAACGGAGCATTGGAATAGAACTACATGAGAATAGAAATTTGCATAATCGGAGCGGGGCCGGCTGGTTTAATGGCGGCGATTTTCGCTGCCGAAGGGGGTGCCCGGACTACGGTCATCGAGGCCAATACAAGCCCCGGCCGAAAGCTGCTATTGACCGGGGCGGGGCGGTGCAACCTTACGCACCAGGCAGCGCCGCGGGAGCTTGTCCGAGCGTTTGGTGCTAAAGGGAGATTCCTCAGTTACGCTATGTATCAATTTCCGCCGCAGGATGTGCGGGATTTTTTCGCCGGGCTGGGGCTGCGAACGAAGCTTGAAAAAGACGGCTGCGTTTTTTCCGCTACCGATCGTGCCGGTGACGTCAGGGACATCCTTGTGGACCGCGCTAAAAAACTCGGCGTGACATTTATGTACGGCAAACGCGTAGGCGGTATCACCAAAGAAACAGGCGCCTTTGTTGTCCGCGCTTCGGCAGAGCGAATCGATGCCGAAAAGCTGATTATAGCGACCGGCGGACTTTCGTGGCCCAAGACGGGTTGCACGGGTGACGGCTACCGGTTTGCCCGGCAGTTTGGACATACCATCGTTGAGCCCCGGGCGTCGCTGGTGCCGCTTGTGACTCGTGAAACCTGGCCAGGGCGGCTTGCCGGGACCGCTGTGGGAAACGTTAAAATCTCGGCATGGCTCAATAACAAAAAGGTGAGTTCTTCCGGAGCGATGATCTTTACCGACGACGGCATAGGTGGCCCGGCGGTTCTGGATATTAGCCGGTATCTGACCGATTATCTGCCTGCCGGCGGGGCGCCCATTGCCATTATGCTGGATTTAGTGCCGCATGTCGAGCGAGCCCGTCTTGAAACACAGATGACCGAATACATCGGTGCAAATCCGAAGAAAAAAATCCCGAATGTTCTGGCCGAATTCATGCCGAAGCGTCTATCAGCCGTTCTGTGCAGGCAGGTGGGCTGTGATGACGAGCTTGATGCCGGCCGGCTCAGGAAGGATGTGCGAAAGGAGCTGATTCGAATGATCAAGGCGTTGCCTCTTTCAATCGTGCGAGCCAAACCGATTGCCGAGGCGACGGTGACACGCGGCGGCGTCAGCGTCACCGAAATCGAACCGAAAACGATGGAATCGAAGATTTGTCCGGGCCTGTTTTTCGCAGGCGAGGTTCTCGACATTGATGGTCCCTGCGGCGGCTACAACCTCCAGGCCTGCTGGTCCACCGCTGCCCTCGCCGGCTCTTCCGCCGCCCGGGGCGGGGGAAGTTAACCTCAAGGGCATATCCATACAAATCACCGTTTATGCTTTTAATTTTCTCACTGCTTTTTGTAATACTTCATGGCGTCGGGGAGCAGGTTTTTTAGGTTTTGAATTCTGGTTTGGTCGGCGGGGTGGGTGCTGAGGAACTCCGGCGGTTGAGCGCCTGTCTTTTGGGCAGACATTCTCTGCCAGAATACGATGGCTTCTTCGGGGTTATATCCTGCCATCGCCATGAAAACCAGACCCAGATGGTCGGCTTCGTTTTCATGAGTCCTGCTGTATTTTAACACGCCAAGATTGGTGCCGATTCCATAGGATTGCATGAAAAGGTTCTTAGTCAGTTCAGGGCGGTCTTTCATAGCAGTCGATAATGCCATGCCGCCCATCTGGACGAGCAGGCCCTGGCTCATTCGTTCGGCACCGTGCTTGGCGAAGGCATGGGCGATTTCATGGCCCATGACAACCGCCAGGCCGGTCTCGCCCTGTGCGACCGGTAAGATGCCGGTATAGACGACCACCTTTCCGCCGGGCATACACCAGGCATTGACGTTCGGATCCTCGACCAGGTTGAAATCCCATTCGTAGCCTGCTAAGCGGTCTTTAATGTTGTTATTGGTGCAATACTGCTCGACGGCATTTTGAATTCTGCCGCCGATGCGCTTGACCATTTGAGTTTGTTCGGCATTCGTGCTGAGCTTGTGTGTGGAAACGAATTCTCCGTAGGATTGAAAGCTCATCGAATTCATCGTCGAATCGGGAACAATATTGAATTGTTTTCTGCCGGTGATTTCGACCTCCGAGCAGCCGGCTAACAATAATAAAAGACCGGACAGAACGACCAGTTTAGATTTTAGAGAAGCTTTCATAGTACTTTCCCCTTTCTTGATAAGGTACAGCGACAATTTTTCCACGTATATATTTAAGCAGGCAGTATCATGCTTTTGCAAGTGTTTTTTTTGCTGGTATTCTACTATTTTTCGTTGATTTCGTTTTTAATTTCGTTCAGCAGATTGATTGCTGCGATGGGAGTCAGGTTGTTCACGTCGGTGGATGCGAGTTTTTCCAATACGGACTTGTTTTTCTCCACGAAGAGAATGTCTTTGTCGGATTCTTTGGTTTTATGACGAGACAGGTGTTCGCCGGTGGCTTCTTTTTGAAACGTGCTTTCGAGGTCGTCCAGGATTTCTTTCGATCTGTCCAGGATTGTTTTCGGCACGCCGGCCAATTTTGCTACGTGGATGCCGTAGCTTTTGTCCGTTCCGCCGGGCAGAATCTTGTGCAGGAAGACGACCTCGTCCATCCATTCGCGCACGGCTACGTTACAGTTCTTAACATTCGCGAACAGCTCGGACAATTCCGTCAGTTCGTGATAGTGCGTGGCGAACAGCGTCCGGCATTTCAGCCTGTTTGCAATGTGTTCGGTAATTGCCCAGGCCAGAGAAAGACCATCGTACGTGCTTGTGCCGCGGCCGACTTCGTCGAGAATGACGAGCGATTTATCGGTGGCGTTATTGATAATGTTTGCCGTCTCGGTCATTTCGACCATGAATGTGGATTGGCCGCGGACTAATTCATCCGAAGCGCCGACGCGAGTGAAGATTCGATCGACCAGGCCGATCTCGGCGTTTTGGGCTGGAACGAAAGAGCCGGTTTGCGCCATCAGCACCAGCAGGGCGACCTGCCGGATATAGGTGCTTTTGCCGGACATGTTCGGGCCCGTGATCACAAGAATGTCGCCTGCCCCGTTGCCGAGCTCGACGTCGTTCGGCACAAATTCCGCGCCGAGGATCTCGGCCACGACCGGATGCCTGCCTTCGTGGATGATAAGCTGACCGCTATCGCTGAGTTTCGGCCGGATGTAATTTCGCCGCCTGGCCAGATATGCAAGAGCCGCCAGGCAGTCGCATTGAGCGACGGTTTCGGCGAGCCCCTGAAGCCGGCCGACATACTGGGCCGACTGGCGGCGGAGCTGGTCGAAAAGCTGCTGCTCTAATTCGAGTGCCTTTTCCTCGGCGCTCAGGGCCTGGGTCTCGTACTCTTTAAGCTCATCGGTGATATATCGCTCGGCGTTTTTTATCGTCTGCTTGCGGACAAAATCGGCGGGGACCTTACCCGCCGCCGAGTGATTGATCTCGATATAGTAGCCGAAGACCTTGTTAAAGCCGATCTTCAGATTTGCGATGCCGGTTCGTTCGGCTTGCTGTTTCTGGTAATTTCGCAGCCAGCTTTGGCCGTCCCTGGAGATCGAGCGCAGCCGGTCGAGCTCTTCGGAAAAGCCCGCTCTGATGACACCGCCGTCGCGAAGGTGCGAGGGAGGTTCCGGCTCGATGGCCGCTTCGAGCAGGTCGGCCAATTCGTCCATGCTATCGCACCTGTCACCCAATTGCACGAGCATCTCACCGCTGAATTGCCGAAGGTTCTCCCGCAGCAATGGGATTTGCCGAAGCGTTGCCGCCAGGGCGATCAAATCTCTCGGAGATGCGCGGAAAGTGCTGATACGGGCGGCGATTCGTTCGGTGTCGGAGATTTTTGTCAGCAGCCCGCGGATGTCGGCTAATTTAGCGTCGGCATCTTTGATTTCTTCGACAGCGTCCTGTCGCAGCTCGATAGCAGCAAGGTCGCAGAGCGGCATGCACAGCCAGTTCCTGAACATCCGGGCGCCCATGCCGGTAATGGTTTCATCGAGGCATTCCAGCAGCGAGCCTTTTCTGCTCTCGGTGCGAATTGTTCGCAGGACCTCCAGACTCCGGAGGCTCGTCGGGTCGATCTGCAAAAAGTTTTTCCGGCTGATTTTCTTGAGGTTCCGGATATGGCCGAGCGTGGTTTTCTGTGTTTCGTTCAGGTATTCGATAATGGCGCCGGCGGGGGGGATAAGCCCATCGTCATCGTCACCAATGCCGAATCCTTCGAGCGTGGCCGTGCCGAAATGCTTGAGCAAACGCTGCCTGGCCTGGTAGGGATCGAAGTACCAGCCGGGACGTTCGGTGATTATGGCGCTGGTCAGTTGCGTGAGTTCCCTGGTGAGTTTTTTTGTTTCGGCCTCGAACAGCTCACCTCGCCGGTCGGCGAGCAGGCACTCGGCCGGCGAGAGCCTGAGCAGCTCATCAAGCAGTTTTTCTTCCGGAAGCTCCTGAACGAAAAAATGGCCGGTCGAAATATCGACCCAGCTTATCGCAGCTTCGCGTTTTGTCCCCAGACTGACGGCGCAGAGAAAATTATCCTCCTTTGCGTCCAGCAGGATATCGTCGGTGAGCGTGCCGGGCGTGACGATTCGCACGACATCGCGTTTGACGACGCCCTTTGCGGTTTTCGGATCTTCGACCTGCTCGCAGATGGCTACCCGGTAGCCTGCCTGGAGCATTTTTTTCAGATACGGGTCAACGGCGTGGTAGGGCAGGCCGGCCAGCGGGATCGGGTTGCTGCCTTTGCTCCGGCTGGTCAGCGTCAGGCCGAGGACCTTCGAGCAGGTTTTGGCGTCCTCGTAAAAGGTCTCGTAGAAATCGCCCATGCGAAAAAACAGGATGCAGTCCGGGTGCATCTGTTTGAACCTGTGAAACTGCTTCATAGCAGGCGTTAGTTTTTCATTATTTGGGGCCATAACTTCAGATTATACACGAAGCTGGCCATTTAACAACTCTGTAATGATTGAGGTTGCCTGCTGTTTGGATTTGATGTTTGTGAGTTTTTGTAACAGGTTTTCCTGTCGGATAGTGAAGCAGACTGGCTCTTGCAATTTGAAATCTGCTGCCCCGACGGTTTTGATTATTGTTTCACTTAGGTTTTCGATGCCGGTACCTTCTTTGGCGCTTATTTGTACTGTGTTTGACAAGGTTCCCGGCAGCCGGGTTGTATCGAATCTGGCCGGCAGGTCGGATTTATTCAAAACCGTGATAACTTTCTTATCGTTTAATCTATTAGTGATTTGGTCGTCAAGCTCTTCTGTTGGCCGGCTGGTATCCAACACGAGTAGAACAATATCGGCCCGTTCGAGGATTTCGGAGGTTTTTTTCCGTGCGGCGTTTTCAATGGTATCCTCAGAACCGGCTGATTCCTCGTCCAGGCCGGCTGTGTCAATTAGTTTGACGGACAGAGAACCGATTCGACATCGGGCGCTGACCCAGTCTCTGGTAGTGCCTTTAATATCGGTGACAATAGCTTTTTGCCGGCCGGCCAGGCAGTTGAGAAGGGTACTTTTTCCACTGTTCGGCGAGCCTGTCAGAACCGCTGTACAGCCGTAGATAATAAGCTTTGCGGCTTGGGAATTTTGCAGTATCTGAATTGCTTCGGTTTTGATTGTATCGAGGGAAATTTCTTCTATGGTTTCAAGCCAGCCCCCGGCTTTTTTCGTCAGGCCGGCATCGATCTGGTTTGCAATAATTTTTGTGCCCTGAAGGGTCCTGGCCTTTGCCTGTGCCACTTTTGCTTCGACTGCGATTGTATCGGCGGATTTTTGTGCTGTGAGGAGTTTTTTCAACAGTTGCTCGGCAGTCAGCAGGGCGGCACCATGACGCTGGAGCAGTTGCATTATCATCTCGACGATAAGCGGATTTCCGTGACAGTGTATAGCGAAAGTATCCGGGCCTTCACAGCCGATTGTCACCTGGTCGATAACTTCTGAACCATCACTAATTGTTCCCAGCAGAATCTCACCGGCCTTGAATTTCAAAGGTTTGATTCCTGCCGGCTTGAATACTTTTTTCATGAAGGCCTCGGCTGAATCGCCGAAGATTTGAATGGTCGATATAGCGCCGGTGCCCTTACCCGTCATTACTGCTGCGAAAACATTCATATCTTGTATTTCGTTTATCGTATGTGGTATTTCGTGTTACACATCGCTAGATTATTTTGAAACCGTAGGGTGTGCACCGCACACCAACATCCCTCCATCATCGTTAACAAATGGTGTGCTGTGCACACCCTACCACTCTACTCCGCTTTTTCTTCGAGATATTTTTTATAGGCCAGGACGATTCCTTTGATGACGAGGTTGGGTACGTAATTGTCTATAAACTCACAGTCGCCGGCGATAACTTTGGCTGCCGCGCCGGTGATGACTGTCTGCGGCCATTTTCCGAATTCCTCGGCGTAACGCCTGATTACTTCCTGCAATGTGCCCACGATGGAATAATACAAGCCGCAATTGATAGCGTCGGCCGTGTTCTTGCCGTATGGAGCTTTGGGCTTGGTGACTTTGATATTCGGCAATTGAGCGGTATAGTCTCTTAATGCCTTGGCGCTGATTTCGAAGCCGGGGCAAATCACGCCTCCAAGGAAGATGCCGTTCTGGTCGACCATATCGATGGTTACGGCCGTGCCGAAATCGGCAACGATGACCGCATCTTCGGCGACATCGTAGGCCGCTGCGGCTGAAGCCACCCGGTCTGTGCCGACCTTGTCCGGCTCATCAACCCATAGCTGCATCGGCAGAGGGATGTCTTTGCCGATAACGTAAATATCTTCGTCGAAATTGGTCTTAGCAATTTCCCGGATGACCTTCGTCCAGGCGGGTTTAACGCTGCTGACTACAATGACGCCGTTGCGCTTATCTTCTTTTGAGCTTTCGATGACCGGTATTTTCTTCCATGCCGACTTTAGACAGCTTGTCAGTTTTGCCCGGGAGCCGCCCGGGATGGATTTAACAAACTCCTCCTTGTCATCGAGGAAAAGCCCAATATCAATATTCGTATTACCAATATCTACTGCTATTATATTCATGATTCTTAACTTGCCGATAGTAGTTCGTTGATTGTTTCTTATGTTTTCTACCCTATTTTGCTGCTGTTGTCAATCTTCTGATATAATGTGCTTGGGCAGAAAAAAGAAAGAATCGGATTTTCTTTATACCCAAACAACCGTGTGGATCGTTATATAAGGTAGTGAACGTTCATTGCTCATCGGTGAGGTTTTCTTGATGGTAGACAGGTTGCTTGTGACCAGATGTAAACAAGGGAGCAGGGATGCCCTGCTCCGGATCTATGAAAAGTACAGAGATAGTCTGATGATCCTGGCTATTGCCCTGTCGCATGATGTGGGTCTTGCAGAAGATGCCGTTCATGATGTTTTTGTTGCTTTTGCTCAGAATATTTCGAGCTTTAAGCTTACCGGCAGTCTGAAAGCTTACCTGGCGAGGTGCGTTGCTAATCGAGTTCGTGATCTGATGCGGATAAATCGAAGCCGGGCCAAAGCTCTCAGCCCGGAGCAGGCATGTTCTGTGGAACGGGATTTAAACGAGCCGAGTTTGCTTATTGCCTGTAACGAAGAGTTGCGGCTGCTGAGTTCGGCGCTGGCCGAGCTTCCGCATGAGCAAAGAGAAGTGATTGCATTGCATATACACGGTCAGATGCGATTTCGGGTAATAGCTAAATCCCTCGGCATCTCTGTCAATACAGTCAAGGGTCGATACAGGTATGGAATTCAGAAATTGCGTTCGATCTTAAATGGTGAGATATGAAAATGAGTTCAGCAGAAAAGATAAGAAGATTGTTTACTAAATCAGATGTCGCGGTCCACTCGAAAGTCGACGACCGGATTGTCGGTCACGCTCTCGATGCTTTCGACAAATCTGAAAATACAAAATCGGTTTCGGCTGAGCCAAATATATGGAGAATGATCATGAACAAGACAATGACAAAAGTAGCCGCAGCGGCGGCAATAATCGCGATAGTGGTTGTCGGTATGCACTACCTGGGCGTTTCACCCGACGGCGCGGGCGTCGTCTGGGCCGATGTACTAAGGAACATGGAGGCGTCACAAACCGTCACATTCACGCTCGATACGGAAAATAACGATGAAACGGTTGGGCACTTTTGGGGAAAAGGTACGGTAAAGATCAAAGGGCCGATTCGGCGTTTTGAGGGCATCAACGGTCGCCGTTCCAAATACGGACAGTCCGGCGAAGAGACGGTGATATGCATGGCGGACCTGAGTCGGCAGAACCGTTTTGTAACGCTCTATCCTCTGAAGAAATGTGCAGATACGGGCGACTATAGCGGCTACAACCCAACGCTGCTCACTTACGATGGACTGAAGAAGGATTTTCATAACGAGACCGAAGAAAGCCTCGGCGAGATGGAGATTAACGGCCGAAAGGCGGTCGGTTTCAGAATCGTCAAAGACAATAAGGAAATCATAGTTTGGGTCGATCCGGACACTGCTCTCCCGATCCAGATAGAGTCCAAAGCCAACGACGGAACGGAAACGCTTACTTTGACCAACATCACCTTCGGTGTGGAGCTGGACGATCAACTGTTTGACATGACTGTCCCGGATGATTATTTGGCTATGAACGTGATCACAGAGGAGTTCACGATTCCTTTCGAGCTGACGGAGAAGTACCTTGTCGAAGGTCTGAAGATCGCTGCAGGCCATCGCGGCGGAAAGTTCCCGACGTATTTCGGGCGAGGTCGGCCCGGTCAGGAGGCCATAGATAAGTTCTTAGAGGAGGATGCGCGGATCGTTGCCCCCATTGAGGACGATTTCGCGATCATGCTGGCGACCGAGTACTTCGTGCGCTTGCCTAAGGGCAGCGAGTGGCAATACGTGGGCGAAGATGTCAAACTCGGTGACGCAAAAAAACCTGTGTGTTGGTGGAAACTGCCGGACTCGAAGACCTATCGAGTCATCTATGGTGACCTGAGCATACGAGACGTCGAACCGGGTGATTTACCTAAGATTCCGTGGTTAGAAGAATAGAAGAGATTGTCGAAGAGCCGATTCTATGAGATCGGCTCTTTTCACACTTATGATTTGTTCTTTAGCTCTTTTACTTTTTGCCACAGCAGTTCGCTCAATTCTTTCGTGCCGGAGCCGGTCACTGCTGAGATTGGGTGGACTGGATGCTGCAGCTTTTCTGTCAATTCTTTTACGATTATTCCATCCGGGTCGAGATCGATTTTGTTGGCGACGATGGTTTCTTGCTTTTGAGCTAAGGCCGTGCTGTAGTTCTTCAATTCGCTGCGGATGGCGTTATAATTTTCCACAGGATCAGAACCATCCGTCGGCATGATGTCCAGTATGTGAACGAGAATCGTGGTGCGCTCGATATGTTTAAGAAAGTCGTGCCCGAGCCCCGCACCTTCACTGGCCCCTTCGATAATACCGGGGATGTCAGCCATGACGAACCGGCGATAATCGCTCAGCTCGACGATGCCCAGCACGGGCTCAAGTGTTGTGAAGGGGTAGTCGGCTATCTTCGGTCTTGCCGCCGAGCAGCGGGAGATGAGCGTGCTCTTGCCGGCGTTCGGCATCCCGACTAAGCCCACGTCGGCAATGAGTTTTAATTCGAGTCTGATATTTCTTTCCTGGCCTTGTTTGCCGAGTTCGACGTATCTTGGCGTTTGATTAATTGATGTTGCAAAGGCCTTATTACCTTTTCCGCCTTTTCCGCTCTTGCAAACACAAACCTTGAGTCCTGCCTCGTTCATGTCTTTGAGCAGCAGATCCAGGTCGGTATCGTAAATTAGCGTGCCCGGCGGGACCTTTATGATCAGGTCGTCGCCGTCTGCGCCGTGCTTGTTGTTTCCCGAACCGGGCTGACCGTTCTTGGCCTGCCAGTGGTGTTTGCCCGCGAAGTCTAACAGTGTGTCGAGGTTCTCAACGGCCTCGAAATATACGTCGCCTCCGCGTCCGCCGTCACCGCCATCAGGGCCGCCTTTGGGAATAAATCTTTCTCGCCGAAAGCTTACACAGCCATGGCCGCCGTTTCCTGCCTTGATCCAGATATGTGCCCGGTCGATAAACATTGCTTCGTATCTCGCTGCTTGTATCTTGTATCTCGATATAAAAAAAGGATGGTAAATACCATCCCTATTTTATGCTTTATTGCTTATTCTTCTTAGACAACGTGGATTTTTCGGCCCTGGAACTGCACCTGTCCATCTGCGGTGGCGAACAGTGTATAGTCCCTGCCCATACCGACGTTGGAGCCGGGGAAGAATTTTGTCCCGCACTGTCGTACGATAATTGAGCCGGCTTTAACGACCTGGCCGCCGTACCGTTTGACACCTCTGTACTGCGGATTGCTGTCTCTGCCATTCCGCGAGGAGCCTTGTCCCTTTTTATGTGCCATAATAAGTTACCTCTAAAGTGCAAACTTAAAGCTTATAAAATCTTCTAAACCCGTATTCTAACGGCCTTTTCCAGGGTTGTCCAGAGAAATCTAAACAATTTTCGGCCTAAATTTCAGCAGGCCGGATTCTAACGCGCCGGGCGGATTATCGAAGAGCCTGAGTTTTACTCGTGCCGATAGACTTCCCAGCCCATATAGGTATCGAGAGCTTCGGCGATTGCGTCGGCCTTCTGTGAGATATTGACGGCAACGTGGTGCTCGAAGCCCATCCTGCATATATACTGCATCAATATCTGGAGATCTGCGATTTTCATAACGCCGTAGCCGCCGAACGTATCGAGCTTGTCGTTTGTAAACTGGCCTTCGCCGACGTAAGTGCTGATAATGCCGGTCGCGTCATCGGTCGTTGCCCTGCAGAACGTTGCCTTGGCCGGTGCGATCCTGCCGACAATCGTGCCGTAGGTGTTTTCTTTACCCACCGACCCGGCGATGATTTCCTGGTAGTCCATCTTCGAATTGCCGAAGAACGAATTCGGCAGATTGCTGCAATGGAATAAGACTGCTTTGTCGGGATCGGAGCCGTAGTTATTGTTCCAGTCCAGAAGCGCGCTGGGCGTTCCGCTGGCGAGCTGGAGGATGTACATTCCCAGCAGGCCTGTAATATCGACTTCGCATGCGCTCGGCACCAGCGATTCGCTCATTATGCTCATGAGCGTGCAGGGTACGATTCCGAAGAATTCTTCAAGGGCGGTCCAGCATTGAATTGCGGTGCCGTCGAGTTCGGTCTCTTTGATCCATCGGTCGATTACATAGCCGAACTTGGCCATCTTCAAAAGTTTCTCAGCGGGAACCGATTGGGTCGGCGTGTATTTCCTGATTGCATCTAACTTCCTTTTAACTCCCCGGTCGTTGTCGGCAAGCCTCTCGACTCTTCCGAGAATTTCCGACAGGTCTATCGTCTCGACGGCTATGCCTGAAAGCTCGAGGATTTTCTCGCTGTAACGGACGGTGTTAAATGCGCCTGTGCGGGCGCCGATTGCGCCGAACCTGGTGTTTTTGAGGCCCTTTATAATCCTGCAGACCGAGGCGAAATCGTCCAGCTCCTGTTTGAACTGGGCCGAGGCGGCTGCGACCGTGTGCGTGTTTGTCAGCGTGTACGGAATGCCTGCCTGCCTGAGATTATTGCAGGCGCTGATTTTGCCGCAGAAGGAATCTCTTCTGTTAGCGATAGTCATAGTGCCCTTATCGTCGGGCTCGGCCTGTATCAGGATCGGAACGTCGAGCCCGGAGCGTTTGATTGCCTCGGCGACTCCCTTTTCATCGCCGAAGTTCGGCAGGGTGACAATAATGCCGTCAATCTTTTCGCCGTTTGCTGCGAAAAGGGCGGCACATTTTTTGGCATCGGCGAAAGATTCAACCGTGCCGTATTTGGTTTCCTGCATAGAGAGTGCAACCGAGTTGAAGCCATTTTTCCTGAGCACATCAAGGATGTTTTTTCGCCCTTCTTTTGCTAATGCATCGGGGAAAAAGCCGCGGTTCCCAACGATGACGCCGAATGTTGTTTTTTTCATTTTTTCTC
>Ga0268285_1000438_pt1 | contig 24469 bp, 38 predicted proteins | sample saktaG_2_FD_190144 | JGI IMG/M metagenome (GOLD analysis project Ga0268285, IMG submission 190144) | Saline water microbial communities from Sakinaw Lake, British Columbia, Canada - sak_2013_06_06_120m | ecosystem: Environmental > Aquatic > Non-marine Saline and Alkaline > Saline ... | reverse complement strand
GTTATTGCCGATAATTACATCACTATGAATTGCTTGACTCATTTTTCACCTGCCCTAATCACCATATTTTTGTTTAAGATAATTATCGATATCTTTCTTAAATTTTGCCATTGCCCTCTTATCATTCCCCAGATTCTCAAGATATATTATAAGATCTTCCGGTTCTATTCTTCTGGTTCTTTCAGTTATTTGAGAAGATTTTATACGTCCCTTATTTATTAAATTGATTATAGTAGGTGGAGTTACGCCCAAAATTCTTGAAATATCTGTAGAATTTAAATATTTATTACCATTTTTCATTATATTTTTATCTCCTTCCTTATTTATCCCTATTCCAATTCCCTATATTTATTTTTAAGCTTTATCATTATACCAAGTAGAAAATATTCTTTTTCACTATCCTTCTTGTTATATTTGCTATCATATTTAATACAGTATTCATATTGTGTTATAGCAAGCTCTAATAAATGTTCAAGTTCTTCTTTTGTGAGTTTTAAATTAAAATTAAAATCACTTTTCTTTGGAATATCCTTATCTTTCACAGTATTCTCACCTCCCTTCCTATTTACTTTCATAACATCCCCTCAAAATCCCTCGAACTAATATCCAACCCCTCATCATTATTTATAGCTTTCAAATATTTCTGAGACTTATAGGCCATTAAGATTATGCTTAAGGATTTTCTTCCTTCGTAACCGTCAATTAATGGATTCCAATTATTTCTAACCGCACCCACAAAATCCGCATATAGCGGGGAATGCCCATCTCCATAGATGTTGCCGTCTTCTAAATTGTATCCCCTTTGTACCTCTTCTAAAGATTCCAAGCCATCTTCAAAGTCCCAGACTAAGATTTTATTTAAAGCCAGCCCGCCAATAACTACAGTCCCCTTTTCGCCTAATATAGTTAATGTTTCTTCTAAGTTTTTAGGATATACGTTTACCGTTCCTTCTACATTTCCGATAGCTCCATTAGCGAATTTAATAATTATGCTTCCATAGTCTTCCGTATCGATATAGGGATGCATGTAATTTGCAGTCTGGCCATAAACAGAATCTATTCCGCTATCAATCATCCATTGTAAGAGGTCTATATTGTGGGTACATTGATTTATTAAGCAACCGCCGTCTAATCTCCAAGTACCTCGCCAAGCCGCTTTATCATAATATGCTTTGCTTCTATTCCATAAAACCTTAGCAGTACCGGCAAATATCCGGCCAAGTCTTCCTTCGTTTACCGCCTGTCTCAGCTTCTGTATAGGCTTATTAAATCTATTCTGGTGACAGACCGCTAATTTTAACCTATTATTTTTAGCCACCTTAATCATCTCATTAGCACCCGATATAGACATGGCCATTGGTTTTTCTACGATAACGTGTTTTCCGTGGTCCAGGCAGTAAAGGGCAATTTTAGCGTGATAACCTGATTCAGTACAAATAGAGCAGATATCGATATCTTCTTTTTGGAGCATTTCTTTATAATCGGAATATGCTTTTGGCCATGTAGATGCTATCGGTATATTCTCTTGCCGTGCTCTTTTTGTATATTCAACCACTTCATGTACAGCCTTGCATCTTAAAACATCACAAACCGCCACAAGTTCAATATCACAATAATTATCTAATACCGCTTTAATATGGTTATCGGATATACTACCGCAACCGATTATAGCTAATTTTAATTTATTCATTTTCCTCCTTTATAAAATTCACTAATCTTATTTACTACATATTCCTGTTTTTCTTCTGTAAATTCCGGATACATGGGAAGAGCCAAGACGTGTTTACTCGCATTTTCCGCAACAGGGAAATCGCCAACCTTGTAGCCAAGATATTTAAAGCATTCTTGTAAGTGTAGGCATAAAGGATAATAGATGTTTGTACCTATACCGTTTTCTTTTAGATATTCTTGAAGTCCGTCCCGGTCTTTTGCGTAGATGACATATTGATTAAAGGTATGGTCTTTGTACTCACTATAACGGATATCATTTAGGGGAAGTTTTATCTTATTTAATAAATTATATCGTTCAAATATTTCTTCATATTTATAGGCAATATTGTACCTATCACATAGCCACTTCTCTAAATATCTTAATTTAATGAGTAATACGGCAGCGTGTATTTCGTCTAAGCGGGAATTAATGCCTATAACTTTATGATAGTATTTGGGGTCTGCTCCATGAGAACGGAATATCCGGCAGTATTCAGTATACTCAGGAGAGGATGTTATGATCATCCCACCGTCTCCATAAGTACCTAGATTTTTTGTAGGATAAAAAGAAAAGGTAGCTAAATCTCCATAGCTTCCGGCTCTTTTTCTTTTATACTCTGCGCCAATAGCCTGGGCGCTATCCTCTACAACTTTTAAATTGTATCTGTTGGCTATGTCCATAATCTTATCCATTTCACACATCCGGCCGAACAGATGGACCGGGATAATGGCTTTTACGTCCAGGCCTGTTTTTTTGTCCATTAATTGACCGCCTGCTAATATGCAATGACCTATTATCCATTCTTCCAGTTTTGCAGGGTCCATATTATAAGTGTCCGGATCTATGTCTATGAATACCGGAGTTCCACCTGCCCTGACTATGCTTCCGGCAGTCGCGAAGAAGGTAAAGGGAGTCGTTAAAACATATTCCCCATACTTACCTACGCCCAACGCTTTCAGGGCGATATAAAGAGCATCCGAACCGTTGGCCACTCCTACGCCATAACTGGCGCCTGAATATTCTGCAATAGATTTTTCAATATCTTTTACATTATCACCGTTTATATATACGCCGGATTCTATAACTGACTTAATGGCTGTATCTAATTCGCCTTTTATAGAATTATATTGATCAACTAGATTTAGCTGAGATACTTTCATTAATGACTTTCTCCTTTTTTGTTGGATTGTATCCAATCGTTAACGGTTGTTTCAGGAGTTTCTTCTTTAGGCTCTAATTCGCTTAATAACTCATACTCCTCTTTTATTTTTTCTTTTTCTATTCTGTTTTCTATTTCGTCCATGATCTTGTATGTATCCATTTTCTTCCCTCCTATTCCGCCCAGTGACCCATAAGAGATTTTTTAATCAAAAGCCATATATCATCTAATATAGGTTTTAACCACTTTTTAAGCATATTTAACATTTTATTTCACCTCGATTACACTTTTCTTTAACTCAAACCCCTTTGTAAAATTATTACCAATCCAGTCTGGCATATTCTTATACCCTGCCAACTTTTCAGCATTATTTTTTAACCAATCTTCTGCTTTCTTTGGTATCTTATTTATATAATTAGATTTATCAATTTTACCGGTCTCCATGTATTTTAGAGAATCTTTTTCGTTTAACATAATTGAAGTCGTGTAACAGATACAGCCCACATGCCAAATATCAAATATAAAGCCTTTGGGGTAAATTCCAGCTAGGTCATCGCACATATCCATTTGCGGATGATCAGCCGATAAATGCACCTCAATTCCTGTAATAAATGGTAACTGCTGTCTTCTCACATAGTCACTCATTCTGTATGCCATGTTAATCTCATTTTTTGCCAGTCTCAAAGCATTTTTGTATGAACTTCTGTAGACACCGCTACCTGGGTGATAACCGCGAGCCGATTTACTCAAGACCAGTTTACCCTCGTGTCTTACCCTTCTAAATAACCTATTCGGTTCATTAAGATATTGCTTGATATCCCTTGCGATCCCCGCTGCACTTTTTCCGGTAGATATACCAGAAGCGAGGTAAAGTTCAATTTGGTCTTTTACCCCCGCTGCTATATTCCAGACTCTATCCGATATCTTTAATCCCGCTGTCGTCCGCGTAAGAAATGTATCTAACGCCTCCATATTTAACTGGTTAAACGAAGTCGGTATACCGTTTTTAGTTAGCTTAATCCCGTTAGCCCACTTGCCTATCATTCTATTATTTTTTAGGTTGGCTAAATCCCAATTAGACACAACCCCATCTCCGATATAAGCCTCTATATCCTTGCTTAGCTTGCCTAATATGGTATCTATCTGTTTTTCTAAGCCTTTATTGCGTATATAGAAAGAACCTTGAGAAACCGCAGTCGGGTTTTTCAGTTCAAAAATGCTAATTCGTTTAGCCAAATCTTTAGAAGCCTGGTTTAATACCGCCTCAATTTTCTTGTTGTATGCGATTATGGCTCTTATATGTTTTGATTCAAATTGTTCTTCTATGGTCATTTAATACTCCTCAGCTTATACTTAAATCTTCAAAGGGATATTTCCTATAGTCTTTTATTTGATTGAAATAATTCTCAATTTCTTTTCTATAATAGAATATTTTAACATTTGAATTACCACGTTTTTCGAAATATTCCAATAGTTTCTTGGGTCTAATCCTTGTCCTGTGCATAGAAACTTTGTAACATTTTAATCCTTCTCTTATCCATTTATAAACCGCCTGAATAGATACTCCCAAAACTTCCGCTGTTTCCTTAACTGTTAAATAATCATTACTCATAATAAATCTCCTTTCACCTGCCCGAAGGCAGTTCCTTACCCCACCCCACCGCACCCCACTCTACCTAACCACGCCACACCAAACCATATTTAATTATTTAAATTTTACTACTTCAAATCTACCAAAGTGAGGACGCCAATCGCCTATACCAATAAATTTTCCAGCATAAACAATTATCTCTTTTAATATATCTTTCTGCATTTGATCATCCATTACTAATAAAGTAAATTCCGCTTCCCAACCTTTTTTAAATGCAGGTCTACTTCTTAGAATCTGATTCCTTTGAATCTTAACAAATTCCTGATGATTATAATCAAATGTTTTCTTACCTAAAGGAATTTTATCAGGTTCAACTTCAACAGTAGCATTAATCATGTCTTTATAAGTTTTCCCCATTCTACCTTTGATCTTAAAATTTACTGCACCTTTAACTAAAGAAGCTCTTAATTGTTTTGAAGGAATATAACAACCTATCTCATCATCAAAATACATTGAGTTTTCTGCTTCCTTAGAATAATCAGCTTCACCGGATTTTTGTCTTGAATTATCTTCTTCAAAAGGTCTTTTATGTTGTAAATAATCAGCAATACCTTTGATCCTTACCTTAACCTCATAAGCCATTTTATTTTTCTCCTTTCTTATTATTTTTGGCAAGTCTCATGGCAACCGACCACACCAAACCACACCTGACCAAATTACCTCCCAAAAGGGAGTTCCAAACCAAACCGAACCCCGGCACACCTTACCTTACCTTATCTAACCTGACCGAACCGCAAACCTGCCTGTGTGGCAGTTCCTCACCGAACCTCAGCTAACCACACCACACCAAACCATAACTTGCTTGAAAGCAATCGCTTACCTGACCTTGTCTTACCTCAGCTTACCGCACCTGACCTAATCCAACCCCACCACATTTTAACCATAGAAATATTTCTTTAATAATTTTCTTGTAATTTTCTCATCCAAATAATTAATAACCGAATTTGCTATCCTTAAACAATTTACCCCGTTAATCTTACAAATTTTATCCTTCTTTGAATCTCTAACTTTTTGTTTTTTATCTTTGAAATGTGCCGCACCGCCGGGTTCAATAATAGCAACTAATTTACCATGCCTGAAAACTGCTATATCAGCGTGAGAGTTATTGCTCCAAAACTTTTTTAACCATTTATCTTCTGGCTCTGGAAACAATTCTTTTAATGGTATTTTTACTTTAAATTTTAATCTGGGGAAATTAGCATTGAGATGAGAATATAATTTCTCTATTACTGCTTCATCATTTTGTATCATTTAACAACCTCCTTATAATAGCTATATTGGTAGTATAGTGTATAAAAAGAAGATTGTCAAATTTATTGTTTACACTAACTTAAAGTTCCCTTCTCTAATAAATTTACGTTTTCTTTATCAGCTTCTATTATTACTTTAGGTAATATTCCTTTCCCTTTTGCCGCCTTTATTAAAAATTTCAGGTCTTTTGGGAGACATTTACCGCCAGCCCCTCGATAATTATCAAATAGCGGGTCTAAATGCATAGGGTTTATGTATTTATCCAGCTTGAAAGCCTTATGTAGTTGGTAATAGTCCGCACCGAAAGCCTTACATATATCATATAGCTCGTTTGCAAATACGACCTTTACAGTGTATAAACTATTTAAGGCTACCTTAATCAATTCAGCTTCTACAGGTTTCATCATTAATATTTTTTTCTTATCAATTATAGGAGCGAACAAAGTTTCAAATATCTTAAATGTTTCGGCTCTTTCAGTCCCTACTACAATTTTGTCAGGTTTAATTGAATCTTCCAAAGCTGACCGTTCTCTTAAAAATTCCGGTAAGAATACAAATTCCCTGTCGTATCCTTTAGCGAATTCCTCTGTCATACCGGGCAATATTGTAGACCGTATGCAGATAATCCCATCTTTATTCTTTTTATTTACATAACCTACTGCCTCTTTTATATCCTCGAATTTCATATCTGCTTTAGTTGGGACGCAAAGAAAAACTATTTCACAGTTAGCGATATTATCAGTTAAGCCTTTAGCAGGGTCATAGCGCTTGATGTTGTGGCCTAAATCTTCTAAGAGATTGCTTAGACTTTCTCCTATAACTCCGCAGCCTATAACACTTAATTCCATTTTTCTATATATTCTCTTCCCTTTTTTGCCAATCATCATAACTTTTTTGTGCTTCCTTTTCTGTTATTGGTCTTTCTCCAATAACAATTGCAAATTCATCAGCCCCTGTATCTACCTGTTTTATCGTTGGAGATTTATATTTTTCTAAAGCACTTATTATCTCCTCAAAATCTGGCTGTTCTTTCCAATCCCAGAATATTATTTGTCTTCCGTTTATATTATCTTCCCCCTCTAACTTAGCATTATCTGGGTCAAACGCTGAACACGTAAGTGGAACCCCCATATTAATACTCCAATCTATACCCATGCCTATTTTTTTATCTTTCGTTTTTTTCACCTCCTTCCCTTATCAATTTTTATACCTCGAATGATTCGCCAAGTTTGCTTACCTCACCTTTCCCTTCTTCTTCTAATCGTTTTATATCCTCTTCTGGGTCTTCTACGAGAGGATTCTGTCTTATAGCCTCATCCCTGCTCATAATCGCCTCGCCACCTCTTGCAGTCGATAACGCATTAATTGTTTCTGTCACATCTTGCGGCAAAACATTCCCGAACTTAACCGATATATCCAGCTGCTCTAACCTCTGTTTTTCTTTTACATCGGTTACACTTATTATTGCTTTTAATAGATTTATTCTTCTGACCAGAGCCTCTCCAAAGACTTCTTCTTTATTTTTCGCTTTTAGGATAGCATCTAAAAACATAAATTTGAGGGTTTCACCGGAAGTCTGATTCATGCCTTTAACATTGTCAAAAGATAAATCAGGAGTAGAGGTCATAGAGAAGATAATATCTTTTAGAGTGTTATATTCTAATTTTATTGCTTCTGGAGCCTGATCCCAGGTAAGATAGTCGGCGTCTCCGTACTCTGTTTTACCTTCAGCACCTACCACACCAGTGAATTGTAATAATTTCCCTACTTCTGCTTTATCTGGAGGATTGGTTATTTTCCCTTTTATCTTTAATGTAGGTGATCCAAAATAATCGTTGGTATCGGCAAATTTACTGATCAGCATTTCACTTCTATCAATTTCAGTCTGTACATCCGTCCACTCCGGTTGAGACTGTTGATAATAGATGACCGGGATCTTACCATACAAATTGGTACTCTTTTTAACGTCCCATTCTGTCTTTTTAACACCATAAATTATCTCTTTAGCAGTATATATATCGATATGTTCATATGTCTTTTCGTCTATATCTTCTAACTTGTACCGCCGGGTAAAGGCGTCTAAGTCTCCATTTTCATTGAAGTGGGAGAATACCTCATCTCCGTTTTCATTGCATAAGAGAGCTACCTTAATATGTTTTATATTGTCATCATCGATTATGACATACCATAACTCGGCTACCTTTGTTTCAACGAATAACCGACGTGCCAGTTTTCGATTAAAATAATCAAGTTTATTTTTATCCCAAACATTTTGAATAAATTTAAATGTCTTTTGTAGATTATCTTCTTTATTGGCTAAGATTAATTTCACGGCGTCACCAAACAAGAATGATACAGCCATGTTAACAATTTTCTTTTGATATTTGATGACTAATTTTGCCTGCTCTACCTTTTTTCTCGAAGATCCAGAGCCAATTGTTTTAACTTCCCGAAGCAGAATATCATGTTCGCCCTGGTATTCTTTTTCATAGGTTTCTATATCCCTTTCTACCGGGTCTTTACAAAGAACGGTTGTTAGCTTAGCAAAATCGTCTTTATACTTCTCTAAAATGTCTTTTATATTCATGGTAATCTCCTATCACTTTTATATTTTTAGAATATCCCCAGACCACTTGCGGTATATACTTCCTCTTTTTCTCTTTCAAAAATTCTGTCATTTAATGCGTAACGGACTTGGTCAAGAAAATGGTTATTTCTATCCACCGGTTCGTTAATTGTCTCCCCATCTTTATTTTTCTTCCATTGATACTGCTGGATTTCGTTTATGGCATTCTGACATCGTATGTCTATTACAATTTCAAATTGTTTTAAATACTGAATACCGAAATTGACACTTCCCGGTCCCTTTTTAGCTGCCAGTGCTTCTATCCCATAGCCTCTTAATTCTGCTATGGATTTAGGTTCGTTGTCACATCGGATATATTCTTTGTTAATAATTGGTTTTAATCTATCTGCTATAAGATTATTGGTCAGGCCTAATTCATATATCATCTCTTCTAAAATGTATAAAGTCTTTCCTTTTATCGCCTGCCTGCCTGCTGCAGTGGGGTCATTGGAATTGCCTGTAAAATATACTGTACCATTACGTCTTGCAAGCCATGTTTTATTTTGTGTTGTTGGACACCAAATTAAACCTTCATGAACAACCTTTTTCATATTTTTTCTTCTTCTTATTAATTCGCCAATATACAATTTATTATTTTTCTTAAATAAGGTTAAACGCCAAGATAGATTATTATAGCTATAAAACGATTTACTTTTATAATATTTTAATGTCGTTCTAATGCCCAATAAACAACATGCCATTTGTAAAGGTTCTAATCTTTCCCTTTCTGATTGTGTAATTACTCTTGTGCCATAATTTGTTGTGCTTCCATCAGCTTTTATGCTTACATTAATAAATAATTCTAACTGCTCCTTTGTCAAAAGAATGATAAATTCAGGAGAAATTATCTTTTTTGGAGCTACTTTTAACAATCTTTCTGCCCCATTCAAATTGATTGCCCAATGGCATAAACCATCTTCCCTTTTATGTCTTTCCCTCCATCCAGCTTTTGCTCTATTCCTACCATTCCTTGTTTTAACAAGTTCTTCTCCAAATTCTTTACGAAGACATTTTCTAATTTCATCAGCATTTTCCCCTTCATTCTGCCATATTGAAATACCACCTTCTGTAATTTGTCCTTCTGTCCAGAACCATGCTACTAATTCTACAAACTTATCAGTATATTCCTTTATTTTGGGTAAATTATCACATTCCCTCGCACATGCTATTGCGTCAGCCCCTCCTAATTCTTTAGTGGTTTGGAATCTTCTTTTATATATCCTTGATTCTGGTCTTGGTTCTATCAGCCAACTATGATTTAATGTGGTTAAAGAACTATGGCTTTGGCCTTCGATCAATCCCATATTATATTTACCATAAAAATAATTTACTTTTTGTATCTTTTGCCATTCCGACAATCCTGTTTCTTTGTTTATTGTTAAAGCTATATCATCTATATTTAATGTATTGTGTCTCTTCCATCCTCTCTTTGTTAATATTTCCGTTTCTTTGTCTACACAATAGCCAAAATCCAGCCCATTGTAATAAACTCCAAAGGTATTTTTAATCTTTGAAAGGTCTTCTATCTTCCAATTGGTAAAGATTAAATCTCCTAAAATCCCCCAATTGCCTAAAGTATAAACGTCCCTATAGTAGGGGTCTTTTTCATTCTCTAATTCATCTATATCATCCTGCTCTAAAAACCTCAAGTTGTTTTTATAGGTTGTCTTTAAGATTAATAATCTTTCATCGTGATATTCGGTCTCGCCTTCTACCCAGCCGCCGAAGTATTCTTTAAAGATCCAATGGCTTCGCATGATAGGGTTGAAAGATAATGTTATACGTTTAGGTACTTTAGATTTACCTCTCAACCTTTTATTTAATTGCTTCATATCATCCCTTTTGGTCTCAGTGGCCTCTTCTACCCAGATATCTGTAATAACGCCTTTTATAGGAATGATTCCTTTAAGCTTTTCTGTATCATCTAAACCTCTAAAATATATCTGATATCCAGTAACGCAAGTTATAGTCATCTCAGTTTGATTGATCTTAAATAATTTCTCCATATTCCAATTCAAGATGACTTTATTTATTTCATTGAATACGGAAGATCTCAATGTCTTGGCCGTATTCCTGATGATTAAATAATTCCTATCTTTTTCTAAAAGATCAATGACACAGCGTTGAGCAAGCCAAACTGTTTTACCTGCTGAACTGCCACCATAATATATCTGCGTTCTGATATTATTATTAAGATACGGTATATAAATGGGATTAAAGATTTCTTCTTTAATGTTTATACCAATTCTTTTAAAACTCATTTAATTAATTTCACCGTAATTTCTAAATCATCATCAGGAGACTCACCCATTAATAATAAATCTAATTTAGCCATTACGTTTAAATCCTCTGGTCGTTCAATTCTTATCTTTCCATCTTTTAATTTTTGTTCAAATTTTTTAACGACTTTTTTTATTAAGGCTCGGTAGTCAGCTTTTGAATTTACTATTGCTTTATCAACTTTTTTCTCCAGTTCTTTTCCATTATTAATATCTCTTAGTTCAATTCGTTCTTGCCAGTTAAAATTCTTGGCCCATTTCTTGATTGAAGTCTTTGAGACGGTAAACTTAAGGGCAACCTTTGGGTAACTTCTGTTATCCCCTAAACTATAATAATATTCAAATGCTTCTTTATGTCTAAGTGTTTCCTTCACTGATAATCACCACCTTAACTAATTCATCAGGCTTGTGTATCCTATTCAACTTATCTAAAATATCATCAGTAGGTTGAAACTGTAGTATTATTCGTGTTTCCTTATCCAGTGATACTAACGATTTTGTCTTTAACTCTTTTATTAACGCTTCAAACTTTACTTTCATACTTTATCCTTCCAAAATCATTTTGCCTAAAAGATGTTTGACGCCATGTTTTTTTCTTACTCCCCATGATCTCAAGTTATTACTTATACATCCTACAGACACCCCGTCCTTCCTAAAATAAAAAAAGAGAACCACTTAAAAGTATATTTCAACTTTTTAAATGGCTCTCTTTGGAGCTCTACGGATATTTAATTTTTACTATTACTTCTTCCTTGATCCTACAGGTGACGGTAATATAATTTTTGCATTTTGGGCATTTAATTGTTTGTGTTTTCGGTTTACCGAATATATCAAAACCCGGGCTTCCGATAAAAAACATATGATTGCATGGTCTTTTATTACCATGTTTATCTGTAAATATCCCTGGACAACGAATTTCTATCTCATCTGTATTATTAATAATACCACCACCACCTTTTTTAGTCAAATTATCTTATTAAATCTTTTAGTCTAAAATCAGTTAACATATTATCCTAATATCTTAATTAGATCATCCAGATTATCAATCAAATAATATTCCCCTTTTTGATTAGTGATGTTCCATTCAAATTCTATTTGACCAGGGCTTTGTTTTCCTTTAGGCCTTTTAATTTCCAGATATATTGTCCGCCCATTCTTAATGGCTATTCTGTCGGGAATACCGTTAAAAGATCCTAATCCTTGCAAAATTGGAAAATTATACCAACCTTTAATGCTTAAATAATCCTTAACCTGTCGCTTAACGTCATTTTCGGTTATCTTAATCTTATTCTTCACTTTCTGGATAATTGTGGCTCGCCTCCTTCGATTTATTATTATCTTCATCTTTCACCTTTCTTATAATTGGTCCATAACTATCAGCATATCTTTGTAATTTTACATAATCATCATTTAATCTGCGTTGAATATTTACCACCCCGCATTGTTACTGTCCTCAATTTACTTACCCCCTTTTTAGCCGATTATTGGTCGGCTCAATAAATTATCTACTAACTTTTGATCTTCTGTGCTACGTTTAAATTTAATGTATGTAATATGCTCATTATTTATTCTGGTATTCTCTTTTTGCTTCGCTAAAAATGCTTTACTAAACTGCCGCTTGTAATGCTCCCGACTTACCAGTCTTTCCTCTTTTCTACGCCTTGTCCCTTTATATTTCCGAACAGTTATGCCCCATTTGCGTAGCCGCAGATATATGATAGACCTTGACACGCCGTATAACTCGGCTATTGTTTTTATCGGCGTATTCTGCTCATACTTTTCTATTATGTTTTCACGATTAGATTCTATATATTCAGCTATTAGAAATTTGTTTTTAGTTATCATTTACTTTTTCTCCTTCTGCCGCTTCCGGCATATTAAATTTATCTTTTAATTCTTTCTTGTCTTCTATCTGTTTCCTATCTACTTTCGTGCCGTCTAGTTTCATCCCATACTTATCCAACATATATTTTTCGGTATATTTATTCCCATTATCTAATTCAAATTGACCTATTAATTTATCGGGATATTCACCCCTTTTTTTTATAATGGGATATAATTTTATAAATTCCTTTTTAATCCATTTCTCCTCATCAAAAGTCGTTTCGCATATACTTAACCAACCACCAAGTGCTTCAATTACCGCCCCAATTGCCGGATATTTTGGGAAAGATACGGATTGGTAATGTCCTACAGTTTCTATTTTGTCCAACAAAGATATCCAGGCAAGTTCGGCTTCATCTGTAGAATTGCCTTCAATGGCTTCTATAATCTCGGATATTTTAGGGAAATATTTAAGTTCTTTAACACATTTAATAGTAGCTTTTTTAATAATATTATCATCATATTTATTAAGTATATCCCAATAAATTTTACTCGTGTCTTTACTTAACTTAACTGAAAATCCTGCCTCTAATAATTCTATTACATTAGAAAAGGTTTTTTTATTCAATTATATTTTCCTCCTCATTAATAAAATCGAAACGGTTGGGATCGTGGGTTGTGTTGGTTATAACTTTTTTATAAAATCTCGGATAATGCTTTCTTAATTTTTTAGCAGATAAAATATTGCCTGACCAAAAATTATCTTCTACTACCCAATCTATTATCTGTTTTATTTCTTTAGGATTTGCACCATCTTTTCTAATTAATAAATCTATATCTTTACACCAGGATTGTATCTGTGGTTCTGTTCTTTTGTTAATCGCTTTATTATTTTCTCTAATCTTCCCTTCTAAATAAATTGTAAGTTGATATACCGCCTCGCACTTTTCAAAAGTGCGACTTAGTTTCCTTTCTTTTTCCTTCTTATCCTTCTTATCCTTATTAGTTATTGTTAAGGCTTTGTTAAGGCTTTGTTGAGGCTTTGTTAAGGCTTTGTTATTTGGTTTGTTAATGTAATTATCCACAGCTTGATAAAGGTCATATTTTAATATGGTTATAAGAGTATAGTGGCTTGTTGTTTCGCTTGTTAGAAATTGCATGTTTTTTAAAATCTCTATACAGGTTCTAATTTTTTGTGTTTTAATTGATTTGTCCTTAATCTCTTTTCTAATCTGCTCTATCGAGGTTATAAAACTCCCCCTTTTAATGGTAATAAATTTCTTTTGGTAGCTATCCCACCACTCATTATCCTTCCAATTAGCTTTTAATATTAGGTATATTGTTATATATTTTTGTATAGCATTTAAACCATTAAAGGTTTTGCTTTTAAATATTTTTCTTGATAATAGGACAAAACCATCTTCTATAAATTCGTCTGCCATTTATACCTCCTTCTCTTTGTGGATTTGCCATTTATTCCTCCACTAAATACTTTCAAAATAAAACTTGCCACCAAATGGTTTTATTTTAATAATGCCATAATCTATGGCAACTTTAGCAATATATAAATCTTGCATTCTTTCATGTAGTGTTTTTATATATTTTCTAAATCCTTCTAAATCTAATTCCCTTTTATAGTGATTACATCTTCTACAACTCGGCATAAGATTATTGAATGAATTTATATCGAAACGAGATTGTAGAGGTATAAAATCATAGGCATATTTAGATATAGCGTGGTCTACTTGCATATCTTTATATTCCAAAACCTTTCCACAATAAGCACAATGCTTGTTATATTTTAACCATACTCTTTGACGTAATCTTTCTCTTTTATTCATTCTTACCTCCCCTATCCTACCCTTACTAATCTCTTCCCAAAATCAAATACCTGCTGTATCACGTTCTTGTGGAAATACCTGTATACGCCAAATCCAACAGGCTTTATTTTGGCTATCTGCTTTTTTGCCTTGGCCATCTCACGAGCTTTCCAGTCGAAATATTCCTGCCGTGTAGCAGGCCAAAAATATCCACCTGGCTCGTGAGGGGTAGATAGGATTGGTATTTTCATAAATCGCAGTGTCTCAATTTTATTTCTTACAGTTCTTGTGGTAACGTGTTCACCTGTCGACCTTATATATTCATCGGCAATATCATATTGATTCAGTGCATTTTCTGCACCCACTCGCTTGCGAATGATGTCAGTGATTACTTGGCTATCAATTTCCTTTTTCACTTGGTTTCATCTCCTTTCGTGGATCTTCATTTATATTAGCAATTGAATATGGTAGTTTCATGTCAACCCTTTTTTCACAATTCCCTTCTATTGATGGTCTGAGGAAGCTCATCTGAATATTGTTTAACATCTTTTCTCTTGCATTTTTATAAACATCTCTATCAATTTCAAAACCATAACTATGCCTATTCAATTCGCATGCCGCCTTTAATGTTGTTCCGCTTCCTGCAACAGGGTCAATAACTACATCCCCTTCATCTGTAAATATTTGTATTAATTTTTTAAGCAATGAAATGGGTTTTTGTGTTGGGTGTATTTTTATAATTTTATTGTCTTTAGGCCACTTCATCCAATTAAATATCATTTTTCCATCATTATTAAATTTAGGTAGTTTATCTCTATATAAAACTACTGCATGTTCTGTTGCACCAACTATCTTCATATTTGCTTTTAGCACTTGAGGACTATAATTTTTAATGAAAAATAAAGGGTAACCGTTATTAAATCCATATTTTTTACCTATATCAATTAACATTTGCATTTGGTTAAATGCACAAAATACTATCATCGCGGGAGCTTTATTTTTTTCTTTAGGTTCTTTAATTAATAAAGTGCTGCAAAAGTGCATATATTCAACTAAGTTAAAATTACCATCACTATTAAAGAATTGTTTTCCCGCCAATTTACTTTCACCTTTTTTATTGTCCCCATCAATATACCATTCTGTGCTACTTCCATAAGCGTTTATGCCAATGTTATAGGGTATATCTGCTATAACTAACTGTGCTTTCGGTATTCCATATTTCTTATAATTTTGAAAATTATCATGATATAGTTCTGTTTTTATTTTGCTTTGGTCTATCTTCTTTTTTTTCGGCCACTTTTTATTTGTCATTTTTGCTCCTTTCTCATATTATTTTTATAGTTCTCGCTTAAAAAATTATAGTTCTTTTATATATTTCTTATAGTTCCCCCGCCAACTCCTCTACCTTATCTCTTACCCTAAGTACCATAGAATAAGCTATCTCGGGCGTTATAATAATCACACCAATACAGACTATAATTATAGCCTCTAAAAAGTTAATTAGGTTCTTCATCCGGATCATCTCCCCTTCCTATTTCTTCCATTATCGTATCGCATTCCGGGCATCGCATTGGATCATGGGTATACCATGACTGTACTTCCATGCTATCTACAAAACCGCATTTCGGGCATTTATAAACTATCTCAAAGCAGCCCATTATTTATCCCCCTTTTTTTTAATATGATATTCCTTAATAAGATCATCATATCTTTTGAGGATATCCTTTATATATTCATGTTTATAAGACATCCATTTATTATGTATTTCTTTTATAACCGTTATACTATCTTTATCCATTAAAGAAGGTATATTCTCATTTAACCATTTATCAAAATCTTTAACTATTTTTTCGTAGCCTGGTTTTAATTCTTTAGGTTTTTTAGGCATTTATTTACCCCTTTATTTTTTTTGCCTGCCCCGTGGATTAGCGTGTTGCCAATATAAACTTACTCCCTAAGTACTGTGTGGAGGCCACTCAGGGCAGGCAAAATTTATTTATTTTTAATCAGTTTCTTTGATTGACTCAGTCAACTTAAAATCCTTTATAACTTCCTCCCTAGCATCTTCCATCTTCTTTTTCATCCTTTTAATAATAACCTTAGTGATTTCATCCTTATGATCCTTGATATATGCTTCTATTATGCAGGTCACCTCTTCGCGTTCTTCATATTTAACATGACTAAAAGTAGCATCATAAAGATAAATCTCCACTACAATATTCCCCTTAGCATTTTTGGTTACCTGGGATAAATGTGTAGGAAGGGCCCTATCTGTTTCTAAGACCACTCCACTATAATCTTTTCTTCTTTGATAAAATTTATCTACTGGATTCATTTCTTATCTCCTTTATATTTTTATTTAAGTACTTTTAATTCTTCACAATCTTATATATCGATCCCGTTTCCGGATATTTAGTTACTTCAATTTTTACCGGAAAAGCATTCTTCAAAGTCTCAAGATGAGTAATCACTAAAATCTTATCAAAGTCATTACTTATTGACCGGATAGCTTCTACTATATTTTCCAATCCTTCTTCATCCTGAGTGCCGAATCCCTCATCGATAATAAGAGTCCTCAATTTAGTCCCTGCTCTTCTGGCCAACAATTTAGACAAAGCGATTCTTATTGAAAAATCTATCCGAAAGGCCTCACCACCGCTGTATAATTCATAATCCCGGACTCCCATTTCATCACTTATTTTGATATCTAAGGTCTCTTTTAACTTTCCACTCTTTAAATCTTTTAAGGATTCCATAGCTACTTGAGTTCCGTTATTGGTCAGCTTGGCTAGCAAATTATTAGCTTCTTCTTCTATCTCCGGAAGGGCGTTTTCAATAATTAAGGCTTGAATACCATTTTTACCAAAGGCTACTATCAATTTTTCATAGACGTTTTTCTCCTTATATGTGCCTTCCATTTCCTTCTTCATCTTATTTTTTTCTTCTTTAAGTTTTAGGCACTGATTATATTTGCTTTGGTAGCCCCCTCTCTCGGATAGAATTTCTTCTTTTTGCTTTAGTTCTACCTTAAGAGATTCATCTTCACCGTATAATTCAGTCTCTATATAAGGCAATCTTTCGAGTTCCTTTTTGATTTCGTATATATTCTTCTCCGAAGCTTCGATGTTGAATCTTTTCTGTTGGTACTCTCCTTCCCATCTATCGAGTGTTTCTCTTAGGGGACTGAATTTCTTCTCTGCTTCTTCTAGCTTAATTTTGTTTATAGGGGCATTATGTAGTTTTTCGATTTCGTTGGTTACCTGGAAGTGTCTGGACTCGTCATAGCCTATATTCTCAATCTGCTCTTCAAGTTCTTTTAGTTTTTTATGTTCTTCTAGGGTATAGGCTTTTTCTCTTAAAATTCCCACAATTCCCTCGATCTCTTTCTGGATACTATATAATAGATTTGTTGCTTTGGCGGATTCTTGACATTCTAAAAGAATCCTATTTAGTCTTTGTTGCCATATATCCTTATCTTTTATTTTTTCCTTAATCGCTTTCCATAAATTTACTAAGCTTTCTCTTGCTACATTCATTAATCTATCTTCTTTTTTTAACTTTTCTATAAGAGTAATATTATTTTCTATTTCTTTATCTAAATTAACCTTAATTTTACTTTTCTTTTCGGCGTTTAATTTAGTCTCACATAGAGGGCATACCCCTTCTGAATCTTCTTTTAATAGTTTTATCTTTTCTTTATTATTTTCAATATCTTTCTCTAATCCGCTTATTTTAGTTTTTATATTAGCCAAATCCAGATTAATAGCATTACCTTTTTCTTGTATTTCTTCACTTTCTTTTTCGAGAGATTTTATCTCTTCAATTTTTTTCTCTAGATCAGGTAATTCAGCCTTACTCTTTTCCCCTTGATCAGCCTTGAATTTAAGATCCTTATATCTATCTTCTTTATTCCGAAGGTCTACTACTAGATTGGATCTTTCACTCTCTATCTTTTTTTCGATAAGATATTTCTCTTCTTCTACTTTTCTGGCTTGCTTAAGTTTTGAAATAAGGTCGGTATTTTCTTTGTTGATCCTTTGGTAATCTTCGAATCTGGCCAATATACTTTCCTTCTGGGATATTACTCTTTCGCAATCCGCTATCTCTTCTTTTTTTGACTCAATTTCCTGTTGCTTTTGGTATATCTCCCGTTTTTGCTGTTCTATTGCCTTGGCTAATTCATCGGCTCTTTCGCTTTTATTTTTCAGTAAGTTCAATTTATCTTTTAGCTTGGCTACCTGGGCTTCCTTCTCGGTTATCTCTTTTGAGATTCTGGTATGATCATCATTTAATTCCTTTATCCTATTTTCATAGAAACCGATTTGGGTTAGCTCCTGCTCTATATATTCCAGTCTGCTGTCTTTGGCCGTTATAGTATTATTAATTTCCCTAAGATAGGATTTAGCCAGGTCTGCTAGGTCATCATAGCGGGATAATCCCAAAATCTCAGATAAGACTTCCTTCCTTTCTCGGGCAGTTTTCTTACTGAATTCGTTCCCTCTACCTTGCATGATAAAAGCAGAATTTATGAAAGTCTGAAAATCCAACCGTAGGATCTTAATTATTTTTTCCTGGGTTTCCTTGGTAGAAGGACAGGCAAGAGAAACATATTCATTTTTCTTGGGATCATATATTTGAAACTCCAGACCAGATTTAGAATTTTTTCCGGATCGTGAGAAGGTTCTAATTATCCTGTATCGATCCCCTTCTAAATCAAATACGAATTCTACCTGCATATCTTCTTGACCCATCCGGAGTAAGCTGCTGTCTGCTTTTCTTTCCTGGCTTCCCTTTCTACCTTCTCCCCAGATTGCCCAGGTTAAAGCGTCCAGCAATGCAGATTTTCCCTGGCCATTAGATCCGGATAGACAGGCTACATGAAACTGCGTAAAATCAAGAGCGGGGACGTCCCCGCCGTAACTTAAGAAATTCTTTGGTATTAATTTTACCGGTATCATTTTTTATCCTCCCTATCCTTTAATTCTTTTTCTAACTCCTGTGCCTTAGCTTCCATCTCTTCAGCTATAGGAGCTAATTCAGGGATACTTCCGATATATTTATCCAATGCCTCTAACATCCCCAGATCCTCTGTAACTTCCGCTCTTTGGACCCGTTCTGTAGGTTTTGTTTTTTCGGAGATATTTGCTGTCATAAAAGCCCCTTCTAAAGCAGTATTAATCTTAGCAAAATCTATCGGATTCGTTGCTTCTTCCGGCATGGTGTAAGAAATTCTTACAATAGATCCGTCTAAATTTTGCTTTTCTATTTCGGCTAATAAGGTAGTGGTTGGGTCCTGATCCTTGTTAATATTAATATCTATTGTGATAAAATTTCTTGCCGGGACCTTGATAAATTCATAAGTGGCTTTCCCATTTTCTATGTTAACGATACAGAATCCCTTGTCTTCTTTTTCTTCACCAAAGTTGATTCTTTCAATGCTTCCTGGGTAAACTACAGGAATTCCATTATCAGGATTAAGGTCCTGAAATTTATGGATATGGCCTAAAGCTACATAATTAAATTCCTTTTGAGCCAATATCTGAGCCGGGAATACGGGATCTGAACCTATCAGAACCGACCTCTCGGACCCGGAATAAGTGGCTTCTGCTACGGCCAAATGAGCGGCGAATATTGCGGGGATATCGGGCTTAATCAGTTTGGCGAATTCTTTTATCTTTCCAATTGTTCTTATTTGAATCTGCTCGGTAATCTCAACATCGGTAAGATCTTTACATTCTTCTTTTGTTAGAAACAGATTTTTGGTAGGCCAGGGTAAACCGAAAACTTGTACTGGTCCGGATTTGGTTTCGATAGAAAATAGCTCAGGTTCATTTACTACCCGGGATCCAGGGACGTTCAAAGTCCCAAAAATATCTATAGAAGTAGCCTTACCAAAAGATACAGGGTTATCATGATTCCCATTGATTAGTACGACCGGGATATCTGCTTCGCTTAATCTATAAATCTGACGAGCAAATTCTCTTTGATGGGTAGGGTTTGGATTGCTGTTTTTATAGGCATCGCCGGCGAATATCACTAAATCGACCTTTTCTTCTATGGCCGTATCGATAGCAAAACTAAAGCATTTTATGAAATCTTCTAATCGGGTATGCATACCGGTAGAAGGATTTATCCTTCCATAATTTTCCATCCCCAAATGGACATCGGCTATATGTAGAAATTTCATTTTTCTTTCCTCTCCTTTTTTTAAAATCTTTTAATTACTTAACCCCCTTAAATTTAATTTAACTAAAATTCTAATTGATAATAATTCTCTTCTCTTCTAAATCTCTCGTCTAATTCGTCTAATGTATAATCTAATCTAAATTGAAATTTACTTTGTTCCTGCATTTCAAGTAATCTCTGCCAATATTCTGGAAAATAAATCCACAATGCTTTTAATTCTTTTAATGGTTGAAGCGGACAGCACCAGCAACTTACTCGTCGAAACTTTTCATATAATCCACCCCAATTAAAACCCCTTTCATGGCAATATTTTAAAGCATCTTCTTCTGTTACTTTCCAATCAACGAGTGGGTAGCAATAACCTATTGTCTTTTTAATCCTTTGTCGTTCGTCAAAAGCAAAACCAATATATTGGGTAAAAAGTTCAAGTTTATTGCAAAATTTATTTATAGTTTTTACTTTTCTATCGGTACACCATCTTCTTTTAAAAGAAGGAAACCCCCACTTTTTTAATGCTTCATCAAATGATATTTTGTATTTTAACCTTACAATCTCCCTGCCTATATATTTTTCTAACTTGTCTATATGCTCAATCATTCCTGGAAATTCCCAACCAGTATCGAAAAATACAATATAATCAACTTTGATTTTCTTCTCTAACATCATTAGTAACATTGCGGTACTATCTTTTCCGCCTGATAGGCTTATTATGTTATTCATGTTTTACCTCTACCGTGCCTTGCTTTTAAATGGGATAGCATTAGCGGGACTGCTTCCCGGGATATCTTCTTCGGCTATTTTTTCTCCTTGAAATAATGCTCCTTCGTCCTTCACTTCTAATTTCCCGGGTCTATTGACTATCTCCTGAGCAACCTTTATTTTTTCTTCTTTTGTCCCCTCTATAATAGGTTCAATAGTTTCAGCTTCTTCTTGCTTTGATTCCTCTTTTCTCTTAAGAAGGACAGTACGCCACCATAAAATTATCTTATCGGCTTCAACCGAAGTTAACTTACCTGGAAATAGAGTGGGTTTTAATTCTTTGTCGAAGTCTGCTCTATTTAGTGAGGGTTCATGAATTATTCCCTCTGAGAAAATATGCAGGTCTATATTTTGGCACTTGGAGCATTTATAACCGTAGACCTTAGTTCCACATTTTTCACAGACTACAGCTCCGTAGATGATAATTATTTGTGATTCTGTGGCAAGAATATTCTCTTCTTCTTGCTTATCCTGGGATATTACCTTAGCTTCTTGTAGAGGTTTAATATCGTGTTTCCCCGCTTCTATTTCCTTTTTTAGCTGTGCGGTTCTGGCCTTACTTTCTTCATATTCTTTTGCTAAGGCCGCTTTCTTTTCGGCTGCTTTTGCTTCCCTTGCCTTAATTTCTTCTTCTGTTTCTTCTAAATCGTCATCTTCTATTGTTTCCTCATTACCTAAGGAAGGATTGATATCGTCTTCTGGGTTGGGTGCTTCAATCTCATACCGCTTGTTTTGGCCTGCAAACAATCTTTGCCCTTCTTGTATCTTAGTTAATTCTTGAGCCGTGATATTAAGCTCTAATTGCAGGGTATAATGGATTTGCTTTTTACCTTCATTGTGGGTTTCTTTTGGTACTCTTTTTAGCTTAAATGGTAAAAATACTATCCGATCACCCACTAAAGCTCTGGCGTAATCAATACCACTATTAATATCTACAATACTGTGATAACTTGATAGGTCAATTTGATATACCCCACCAATTTTTATTCCCGGCATCATAAAAATTAAACTTGCCCGCTGTTTACATTTGCCATTTTCCAATAAATCACAAGGGCAAGTTCGTTCTTCCATTTCTCCTGTATCTTCATTTAGCCTTATAGCATTTATGCCATCACCCCGGCATTTTAAGCCTTTAGAACTTCCATACCATTTATAGCATTGCGGGAATATTACCTCTGGATCATTTACCGGAAAAACTATATTTAATTCTTTTGGCTCATCCCCATAAACCTTTTTTATCTCCGGCGGGCATACAAAAAAATTTGTTTCTTTTGGGTAAGTAACAGGATTGCCCTGCCTATCTTTTTTAGTTTTTGATTCTATTTTTATCCCCAACTTAATTTTGCCAATCCGGGGTAACCTCCTAATACTTGATAGCCCTTCAATTCTTGTGAATCTTTGTCTGAAAACGTTCTTGCCGTTCATTTCTTTTTACCTCCTGATAATTTTATTTCCCTTTTAAAAGCTTCTTCATAACCAAATCTTTCAATATTTCTTTTCCTTCTTAGTAATATCTCTAATGCTTCTTCCGGTGTTTTTCCATTGCCTTTAGAGATTTTTTTTGCTAACTGGAATGTGGTCATAGATTTTTTCCTCCTAACTTAATATTTACCAAAAAAATCTGCCGTTAAAATGCTTACGCTTCATGGGCTTACCCTCCTTCTCGTTTCGTATTCGCCAAGCTATTCTGGCTATCATTAGCACAAATAGCCCAAAAATAATATTAAGAAACATAATATTCCTCCTAATTAATTATTCTCTTATACTCATGTCCGTTAATCTTAACCGTCTCGTTATTAAGTGATTTGTAAAGTATCCACCGTTTATTAACCACATTGTGTTTTTCATTTTCCGACTGCTTAACCAGCTCATCAAACTTGATGGGCTTTCTTGTGTTAACCTCTATGATCTTCATGAGTTACCTCCTAACAGCTTTATTATTTTTTTCCGATATACCGGCAATGGCGTTTCTCCTTCCCTTATCCACCGTCTTAGCGTCCGGGTAGTTGTCTCCAATATATCAGCAATTTCGGAATATTTAAAATTATGCGATTTCTTGTATTCGTCTAATTCTTTAATATAATCTTCAATATCTTTTTCCATATTTCTTATACCCTCCTATATAAAATTATACTATAGGACAGATAACCTGTCAAGAATTATTTTGTATTTTTTGCAATATATTCTCTCAAAGCAATCTGGCAAACTGAACTCAAGCTAATTTTCACCGGGCTAAATTCCTTCGCCAGCTTGACCGCCTTCTCTTTTAACTCCTTTGATCCACAATCAAAAGTTATAGTACTTCTTTTGGTTTCTTTTTTTGTAACCATATTATTTCTCCTTTCTTATTAATTCTCATCAGTCCCGGCTATACCGGATTCTACCAACCCAGCCAATCTAAAATCGTTAACTCCTCTTCTTCGTTATCCTCTCTATCTCTGTCAAAATCATACTCTATTTTGTCTTCTTCTTCTGGGTTGGCAGCACTAAAAATAAAATCTAAAGCGGAACCCACTTCTTCTGTCATTTTGTATTCCTTTAAAAACATCGCAGAATTTTGTTGACCAGAGACAAATTCCCAATTACAATTTTCGTTTTCTTTTTCAAAATAACTATCAGAGTCTATAATATTAATTCTCATATTCTTTTCCTCCTCTTTTTTTATTTTTAATTTGCCCACTCATCTTCATCTCCATCAGGTGTGTGCATCATTTCCCATTCTTCTTTTGCGCTTAATTTGTTGTATGTTTTTAACATTGCATTATTATCTTCAATTAATTTATCGTATCTGTTTATTTCTTCTTTCCTTTCTTTGTCATCTCTTTTAGTCATTTTTCAAATCCCCCTTTTTTCTTATACCTTATTTTAACATATTAATAATAACTTTGTCAAGGGTTTTATGAAAAAAAAATGAAAATAATTTAATTTTTTTTGATGTATATATAAAGTTTAGAAGAATTATTAATATTACATTATTTAGAGAATGCTCGAAACTGTTATTTTGTAAGGCTTTCAGAAGGTTTTATATTAGTTAGGAGAGAAAATAAGCCAAAAATGGGGTGAAAATATATTAAAAACGCTGTAACCGTTGATATATAAGGGTTTGCGAGTTTTTTGGAAACGTTCCAGAATCGCATATATGGCGAATATTTGAAGTGGTTGGTATGAATATACCTATTCCGAAAAAGACCCCCCATATTTCG
>Ga0268285_1000436_pt1 | contig 24498 bp, 19 predicted proteins | sample saktaG_2_FD_190144 | JGI IMG/M metagenome (GOLD analysis project Ga0268285, IMG submission 190144) | Saline water microbial communities from Sakinaw Lake, British Columbia, Canada - sak_2013_06_06_120m | ecosystem: Environmental > Aquatic > Non-marine Saline and Alkaline > Saline ... | reverse complement strand
CATAATTGCGGATTATGTCCGACATCGACTTTCTCGGCTCAACAATCCACACAGATGCAACAATCCTTAAGTCGGTTTTGTGACCATCCCAACCGCAGCAAGCTGCGGGGTATTCATTTTAAAATAAAAAACCCTACAAAATCTGAGATTCATAATAACCTCGGATGGGTATATGCAAAATTGGGTCGATATAATGATGCAAAAATAGAATTTAAAAAAGCCGCAGAACTTGATCCGTTAAATGTAAAAGCAATTCGCAACCTTAGAGTAATTGAGAAAAGAGCAGATCTGCCAGAAATCTCAGCCATCCAGAAAATATTTGCAAGTGGGGTACTTGGCTATATCATATTATCATTTTATTTGTTTTGGATTTCTAGGCTTTCAGATACTTTATTTGTAAGTCAATCTACATTTTTAATTGCTTTAATGGCATTTGTACTCTTATTCAACCAATTGACGAGATTCAAAATGGGCACGATTGAATTCGAGATGAGTACCGAACATAGAGATGCTAAAAGCCAAACGATATTCGAAAAATAACCCGTATTAACCAAGATACCACAATCAGGAGCCCCACGACATGATCTCGAGACGAGCAGAGGAGATGACCCCCTTTTTGGTGATGGACGTTCTGGAGCGCGCCAGGGCGATGGAGAAACAGGGGATCGACGTCGTCCACCTGGAGGTGGGCGAGCCAGACTTCGACCTCCCGGCCCCGGTTTGCGAGGCGGTGAAAAGGGCCATCGCGCAAGGCCACACCCACTACACCCACAGCCTCGGCGACCCCGAGCTCCGGGAGGCGATCGCCGAGCACTACGCCAAACGGTACGGCGTCACGATCGAGCCTGGTCGGATCGTCGTCGGCTCGGGGACCTCTCCCGCCATGATGCTCGTCTTCGCGGCGCTCCTGGAGGCGGGCGACGAGGTGATCATCTCCGACCCCGGCTACGCCTGCTACCCGAACTTCATCAGGTTCGCTGGCGGCGTCCCAGTCCCCGTCCCAGTCAGCGAGGAGGACGGCTTCCAGCTCTCGGCGGGGGCGATCGCTTCGCGGATCACTGATCGGACTCGGGCGGTGGTCATCAACTCGCCGTCAAACCCGACGGGAAACGTCCTCTCGGAGGAGAGGATGCGGGCGATCGCCGACCTCTCGCCACGGGTGATCTCTGACGAGATCTATCACGGCCTCGTCTATGAGGGAAGGGAGCACTCGATCCTGGAGTTCACCGACGACGCCATCGTTCTGAACGGCTTTTCCAAGCTCTACGCCATGACGGGCCTGCGCCTCGGCTACCTGATCGCGCCGCCCGAATTCATAAGGCCGATCCAGAAGATGCAGCAGAACCTCTTCATCTGCGCCAACTCCGCGGTCCAGAGAGCGGGGATCGCAGCCCTCCGGGAGACCGCCGAGGACGTCGCCCGGATGAGGGCGATCTACGATGAACGTCGGCGGTTCATGATCAAACGGCTGAAGGAATTGGGCTTTGGGATCGTCGTGGAGCCCACGGGCGCCTTCTACGTCTTCGTCAACGCCAAGCACCTATCGGGCGACTCGTACAACCTCGCCTTTGACATCCTGGAAAACGCCCACGTCGGCGTGACCCCGGGCGTCGACTTCGGCGAGAACGGCGAGGGGTACCTGCGGTTCTCCTACGCCAACTCCCTGGAGAGGATCGCCGAGGGGCTCGACAGGATCGAGCGGTATCTGGAGAATCTGGAGAAAAGCTGATCTGGACGCTGAGATGCCGGCCGTTTAAGACGGGGATCTTGTAGACGAGATTTTAAGTGGTCGGCAGGATCAGCATCTTCATCTTTCCCGAAGATCTCAAAGTTTGCGGCCAGTTTTCAAAAAGGCGCATCGCACGGAAAGTTTTTAATTCTCATAAACTATTTTTAGGGCTGAGGTTTTGCTATGCCGCTCAAAGGATATGGTCTGCTGAAGGGAAAAGCGATCGACAGCAAAAACGGGGTCGGACAGAACCCTCACTTTCATGTGCTGGTCGTGGACGACGAATTGAGGCATCGAATTGCGGTAAACATCAAATCAAACGTTGCGCCATCTGAGCTGCTATATTATTTGGACGAAGATTTCGATCACCCGATGATCGAAGAGCTGATGGTTTTGCCCTTCGGTTTTATCGACCTGGAATCAAAACCGGGCGGAATGTCCCTCGATTACATCAGGGCAAACATCTTCGACGCCTCCGGAATGAGGCCCCTTCCTCATGACGTTCCCGGTCCCGAAAACGACCTGAACGAGCTGATCCATAAATACATCGCCAAGGCGATCGGGATGGAGAAGAGCGCCGTCTACGCCTTCGGCCAGAAGTGGGGGCCGGAAAATGAGCGCGACAAATACTTCGGCTTCAGACCCGGGTGCGGCATTCACGACATTCACATGAACCAGGGAAACTTTGAGACCTGGAAAGAGGACGACGGCGTCTACCAGGACGGCGGCCTGATAATCCATCTCCCCGATGAAGATAGATGGGTCGCCATATTTCTGGCCTTTCAGTCCCAGTGCTTCCATACCGACGACTCTACAGGCCACTGTATCGATGCCTCTCCAGCCACGGGAGATAAGAGCGTGCGCATCATTGCAGCCCTCGCAAACCCGAAAGGTCGGGATCGCGGCCTTGAGAGCGTCCTCCTCCTCAATACGACGCCTGAACCGATCGACTTAACCGGATGGGCCCTTGCCGACAAAAACAAGAACAAGGCCTCTCTGATAGGCAGCCTCGAAGCGGGCGACGTCCACAAAGTCGACCTCTCAGGCGAAGACGTGGTCTTGTCCAACCGGGGCGGGATCATCAGCCTGCTGGACAAAAAGGGGCTGAAGGTGGATGGCGTAAATTATACGAAAAAGGATGCTTCAAGACAGGGCTGGACTATCGTCTTCTAGCCCCATCATCAATTTATTTTAATCGTACTAAAAAAACCAACGTGCGGTCACTCGTCCCTTCTCCTCTTCCCAGGCATAGTCCTGTAGATCGCAGCGTCGGGCAGGATCTTCCCCTCCATCCTGAGCCTCTGGACGCGGGGGCCTATCGCCTCCATCCTCTCAGTGAACTGATCGAGGACGAGCTTCTCAAGCTTCCTTCGGTCGGGCTCCTTTCCCTTTCCCATCCCCGGACAGGTGGGGTTGTACTTTATCTCGAGAAGGATGCCCCCCTGAGGGCCTGACTTCTCGACCACCACGAAGGGAAATAGCCGGCAAGCGGTGGGGCGCAGGGAGTAGATGGTACAGCCCTTTCCCTCCTTGTAAAAAACGCAGGTTCCGTCTGAGTCCTTGGACTTCATCACCGGAAGGTCGAGGATCACCTTCCTTCCCTCATCCTCGATTCTGACGCTCCCTTTCTTCTCCTCGTAGAGGGTGTCGACGAACTCATCTGGATTTAATCCCGTCTTTTTGCTGATCTTGTCGATATCCTTTCCGGTGAGATAGATCAGGTTACTTTTCTGCCAGAACTCTGCCTGCCTCTCGGGAGGGACAAGGTCGTCGAACTCGTCGGGACGGCGGTGATGGCAGCAGGATCCACAGCGTTGGCACTTGAAACGGGCGTTCCCAAAGGCCGCCCTGATCTCCACTCTAAACGGCAAGAAGATCTCTCCAAAAAAGAAAAAAAGAAAAAAGGGGGGGTTTAGAGCAGCTTGTTGATCGGGTGGTTCGGGTCCAGCACTTCCAGGCCGAGCTCTTTTGCGCTCTCTGCGCACATGATGTCGACCATGGCAGCGGCCGGGAAGACGATCGGGGCGTTCTCAATGGGGCCGAAAAGGTAATAGTCAGCGCCCATGATTCCAGCCACGAGGTTCGATCCGATGTCCACCGGAGCGAAGGCTGCTTTGTTGACCTTCTTGTACTTCTTCATCCAGTCCCAGGCGGACGCGCCGTTGTGGTAGCCTGCGCCCACGGGAAGGCCCAGGATCGCCTTGACTGCTATCCCCGCCCTGATGGTGGCGCCGGAGCCGCTGCCCAGGGGCATGGCGGCGACGTCGATGAGGGGCCTTGTGATCCCTGCCTCTGCCGCATAATCCAGCATTCCCTTCTCTGCGCCGCCCGCAGCCATCGTCAGAACGTCCATCTTGCCCTTGGTGGTGCCGTCGAGGGCATTGAAGGCGAGAACGATCGCGGCGTCGAGATCGCTCTCCTTGACGGCCTGGAACTCCTCAGGGGTGATGCTGGCGTTGATCGAGTTGTGGATCGCCCTGTCGGCAACACCAATCTCGGTGGCGTACTTGACGCCGAAACCCCTAACGCTGGGAGCGCTTGAGTCCACCAGGAAGGGCGCGTCGGATATATCGACGAACCAGTCCAGGTACTTGGTCATAGCCTCGTCGGTCTCGGCGACGATCTGGTTGAAACAGGGGTTACCAGTGGTGTCGCTCATCTCTTCCAGGTCTTTCCACAGCTTCTCCGCGGCAGCCACGTCGAAGAGCCCCTTGTCCTCATCGGTCACGATCTTGTGCCGGGAATAGAACATCGTGCCGATGCAGACCGTGGGGTACTCTCCGGGCTGACCTCCCACCTTGATCTTGCCGAACTCGAATACCTCTTGCTTCTTGTCAAATTTGAACATATCAAACCCTCACGCAACCGCCAGCAAATAATATGCCAGCACTAATATTAACCCTCCACAGACTCCGTAGAGGATGCCGATATCTCTGCCGAGCTTCTTGCCCTGTCTCTGGGCAATCTCCGCGCTCACGAACTCTATCTTCTCATCTATCTCGGCCAGCTTATCCAGGACCTGTCTGTACTGCTCCTGGTCTACTACGACGCTGGGTACTACCTCTCGATTATCTTGAGCCATGACTGTATCACCTCAGGTCATAAAGAAGACTGGCACGAGAACCATCAGAAGCGCGAAGATGAAGCCGACCACGGCTCCGATGGGCATTGCGGCGTTCACGCCAGAGCTCAGCTTCTGATCTCTGGCCAAAAGCTGCGCCTTGTACTCGATGCTCCCGGTGATCTCGTCGAAGGGTCCCATGAAGGGCATCAACACGGTGGGCAGACCCTTTCCATAGGGTATGTCGGCAGTTATCGGTTTCTCTTCAAAAACCTCTTCTGTGACCTCTTCTACCGCCTCTTCTACGACCTCTTCAGTCTTGATCTCCTCGTCTGCCATCTCACATCCCTCCCATCTTGAGGATTAACCCGAAGAGGGCCAGAACGATGGTGAGCCCCGCTGCGACGCCCTCGATCTTTCCGGCGTAGATGCCAGCGGCATACTTGTTCTGGATTCCCATGTTGGTTATCGCAGCCTCGATCTGCCTCATCCTCGCTCGGATGTTGGCGATCTCCGATGCCATGGGACGCAGTCCGTGCGCCTCTTCTTCCGCTCCTCCTTCGGAGATCTCCACGATCATGGGCTCCACGTCGAGGGCGCCCGGATCCTTGGAGATGCACTCCTTTATCTTGGAGACGATGGTGCCGGTATCCTCGGTGTCTAATATGTTGATCGACTCGACCTGCTCCTTGTACCTTTCAATGGCTTCGGGGGTCAGGTTCTGGATGAAGGGGATGGCCCCAATAGCTCCGATGATCCTCCCTTCCTGATCGATCCCGTTTGCTGTGAAGGCCTCGATCGCCTGGCCCGTGATGTGACCCTTGACCTCCATCCCGGTTATGATCAGGAACCTGATGTTGGGGTTGGAGATTATGTTGGCCACCATCTTCTCGATGCCGATGTTCTCGGTCTTGACGGGGCCCGCTAGGGCCGCGCCCGCATCGAGGAAAGGTGCGTTGTTCATATGAGACCCACAGGTCGCAACGGCCACCGGGCTCTCGGGGTTTCCTACCTCGTACTCGCCGGTGAGAAAGGGCCAGGGGTCAGAAGTAGCCACTTTGTTGGCCATTCAGAACACACCTCCTTGGGAGAGTAAGTACACGAAGGCGACGACGAGGCCGATTACGAACCCGTACCATATGTTGGTGTAAATGCCAGCCATGTAGCTTGCGCCCTCTCTGCCCTTGTAAGAGCTGAGAAGGGGCGTGCTGGGGTCAAGCGAGTTCACAAGGTCGTTGGCAGCCTTGTTGATATCATCGATCTGGGCCATTATCGGGTCCAGAGCGAACTGAACGACGTCATCCCTCTCCTCTGCGATCATCCCTTCGAGCGAATCGAAGATCAAATGCAGATCGGCGGGAGTAGCTCTAACGATTCCCATCTATAGACCTCCCTCTGGCAGAAGACCGGTCCCAACCACGCCCGAAGAGTCCCTCTTGACCAGCTGGAAGTACCACATGAAGGCTTTGATCCAGATGATCACGGCGATGATCACCGTCAGGAATCCGGCGCCGCCTATGGTTGCAAGAGACGCTAAGCCCGCGGCGAACATGGCCAGAGCTCCAGTGGAGATGGTGTGCACCAGGGTCCTGTCCTGGGTCTCGTCTGGTCCCAGGTTGGCGTTGAAGGGGTGCAATATGGCCAGTGTTCCGGCGATAAAGAGGATCGCTATGTATCCAGTATCGACGACCGAACTGAGGATGAGCGGATAGCTGATCTCTCCGGATACGACAACGGATAGGCCGATCAGGACTATCGCTCCAGCGCCTCCAAGGGTCATCAGAGTCTCCTCCATTACTGGGATGTTCATCTTGATGATCTTGTTGGCAAGAACGCCCACGAAATACCCGAATCCCATGGCGATGGCGATCCCGATTATGGGGCCAGCAACGCCGCCGATGGATAGGCCGAACATGGCCGCGACCAGGCCCATTCCCATGGCCATCAGGCCGATGGAGGGAACGCCCGTGCCGATACCGTAGGCGCAGACTCTCCTCACAGCGTCAGAGCCCATCACCACTGCGGCGATGACGCCCAGGCCCGCCAGGAACGAGAAGTAGCCGGATCCGGTTATGGTGTTCAGAACGTGTGTCAGGTATATTCCCAAAACTCCGCCGCCAAGACCGTACATCATGAGCTTGGTCTTGTCGATCTTTGCTTCTCCTCCACCTGCTGCAACGCTCATATCAGGCACCTCCAGTGATCAATACAGCGAATATCCCGATGATCAGCGATGCAACAAGACAAGCCTGAACAGCACGGGGAACGCGCTTGAACTTGGGGTCGTGGAAGCCCTCGATGGTACCCTGGATGTTGTAGGATGCGATTACGGCGTTCACCACGAATATCCCGATGGCGAAGAAGCCGGAGAGGCCAGGGTTCTGGTTGATGCTCATCAGGGCGTAGTATATCAGGGACCCACCAGCGCCGCCGAGGAGACCTCCGATGGTCCCGCTCACGTAGCTGACGGTTGGTATGCCGTGACCTACAGTTCCCTGGGAGATGTAGGGGGGCTGGGGTTCCTTCGTTATGGGGTCGTAGTCGACCTTGGCAGAGCACGGCGGCACGCCGACTCCGTAGATGTAGACCCAGTTGCCCACGATCATGGTGGCGTCCATCATGATCATGGCGCCCACAGCACCACTTACCACGATCAGAGCGATGTTATCCGTGACGCTCATCATCAGGCCGGCGCTCAACAGGCCGGTGAGACCTGATCCTGCTGCCAGCTGCACAGTGCCCGTTCCCACACCAGTGGCCTGGGCCATGGCGGCTGGAGCGCCACCGACAGGCACGAAGTGGACGCCGACGCCCACGAGAAGCCCACCGATAACGATCTCGATTATGTACAGTACCATGTTTGCGTCAAATGCCATCATGCCTCAATATCCCCCACGTATTCGGGATAGGGCCCGTACCTCTTTTTCGCTCTGATCTCCAGTATTCTGTTGTAGATGTTGAACAGAATGACGATCACTATTCCGGTAGCGATCGCAAGCCATCCTTGGGTGGCCGGATCGAAGATGGTGGTTCGCCAGTTGTCCAGGAAGACGGTAAGTCCAAAGGCCATTCCAGTGGCGGGACCTCCGAACCTGGCGCAGAACCAGGCGTTGTCGATGGAGCTTCGCAGGCCTGCCTCAGCCTTGGTGACGATGTCTCCAGAGTTTGCGGCGTTCAGCCCGGCTCCGAAAGGATAGGCCTGGAACTCCCTCTCTGCTCCATAGTGAACATCACCGGTAGACGACCCTATGGCGCCGATGGCAAGTCCCCAGATGAAGGCCACAAGAGGCATTGGGAATGGGTGCTGAATCGGAAGCCAAGGTGCTGTCATGATGTAGGAGATGGTGACAACGCAGAAGGCAGTGATGTACGCATGTGCCATTATGGTGGTAGTGTGAGTGCGCAGAACGTCCAGGTAGACGTACTGGTTGAATCGCGCCTGGCTAGTGTTTCTTCCCAAATAGGCAGTTGTGGAATAGATGCCGTTAAATATTGCAGCAACGACCGCGCCAATGGCGATAGCGAAGAACGCGTTCATACCATACCCGGACATTAAGACACTAGCTGTAACTGCGGCAAGTGCGGCGTAAAGAGCGTTCGATGGTGGCTCTCCAGAAATGGCTTTGTTGTAGATTCGGTGGGGGTGACCCACCTGAGCAGCCAACTGGACTTGTGAGTTCGGGTTGCTCTGAGAACCCACATCGGACTCTAAGTCCTCGCTTGCACCGGCTACTGTCGCAAGGGCGCCCATAGCAGCTAGGAGCCCCATGCTAACCATGTCCATTTGCTCTCCTCCTTTTTCATTCTTGCCAAATCATAGTAATCTATGAAAAATTTGGCCAGTAACGTACTGACTATCGGTTACTGGACTTATAAAGCTTTCGAAATGGGAATGTACCCCCCATTTTCGTTTTTTGTCAGGGGTTTGGGGGATCTAAATGGCCCAAAATGGAGAAATCAAAGCTTGAAATATAAAAAACACCTATTCGAGCCCCTTTCTGACGATTCTCCACCGGAACGGCCGGAGATTATCGAGAAAAAGCGATTGGTCAGCTTTTCAGCGCCATCTCCTCCGCTTAATTCCCCTTGATTCTGCCCCGAAACCTGCCTATCGGCCTCACCAGGGCTCCTTCTTGGCCTTGATCTTGTATCCTATTATGTTGGTCGCCCTGTGCAGCACGGGCGTTACGATAAGCACGATGAATATGATCTCCGAGGTGAAGTTCTCGGAAAACCACTGGGGCGCAAGAAGAAGCGTGAGGGCCCAGCTTCCTATGACGAAGTCGAGCTGGTCGACGAGGAAGAGAGATGCGCCCCGCTTCATCCCCATCCTCCGCTTGAAGAAGCTGGCGACGACGTCTCCAGCCATCGCCCCGAGGGAGAGGCCAAAAAGGACCAGGATCAGCTCATATCCAGAGCCAAAGTCGGGAAGGCCAAGATCCGGCCTTGAGGATGCGACAAAGTCGAGAACCAGGCCCATTGCCACCCCGCCCAAGGCGCCCATGATCGTTCCCCGGAAGGTCTTGCCGTTGCCGAGGATGCGGCGCCCATCCAGGAAGTTTTTGCCGAAATCCAGAGGCATTCCGCCACCGAAGAAGACTGCGAAGTTGTTGGGCAGGTAGGCGGGCAGCATCAGCCATATCGCGATTATGAGCGGATTCAAGATCTCGTTCCCTCCGGGGAAAACTCCTCACCTCCGGACACCTCAGATACCCCCGATATATCAAGCTATCTAACCGCCGTCGCGGGCGATCCGGTTTGGGAGAAATATCGGGCTGAAGATGGTTATCGCCATCTTCCGACCTCTTCAGATCCGATGGCGCCCGATTGAGATCCCGTCTGAGGGGGTGGGAATGATCCGCGTCCCGGCGGATGGTAGAGCCTCGTCGGATCGAAAACGTTAAGTTCAACGAGGCGGTGGTGGGTGTGAGCGCCGATGGTCTAGTGGTTATGACTTGGGCCTTCCAAGCGGCATATCTCGCGAAGCAAGCCCAAAACCCGGGTTCGAATCCCGGTCGGCGCATCTCATTTTATAGCCAGTCGACTGCCCACGTCAGATGACGAAATCCTCTTCGTTAACTTTATATTCTAAGCAGGCCTGTCTCAGTCCCATGTCGGCTGGGGGGGATATCTCTGATATTCGAGGATTGCTCGCAGAAAAGATGGCTGGTGAGATAACTTTATCACAGAGTCCCGGCGAAACTCTGAAAAAGTGGCGGAGAAATTTCGGCATCACCCAGACCGAGCTCTCCAACCATCTGGGAATTTCGCCCTCCGTGATAAGCGATTACGAAAGCGGTAGACGAAGATCCCCCGGCATACTGATCGTCAGCAAGATCATCGGCGCCCTGCTGACCATCGACGAATTTCGGGGCAGTAGCACCACCCGGACTTACAGCACCATGCTCACCGACGGAGGAAGCTTCGGACGGATATGCTGCATATGCGAATACCATGAGCCTGTTTCACTATCAAAATTCGTGGATCTTATCGATGCCTGCGTCGTTTGCGGGGACATCGACGTCCACATTTACGGTTATACCATCATCGACAGTTTGAAGGCGATTTTGGAGCTTCTTCCCGATCAATTTCACAAAATATACGGCAGGAGTACCGCGCGGGCCTTGATATTCACCGGCATCTCCACCGGCAGGTCGCCGATGGTGGCGGTGAGGGTCAGCCACCTCAAACCCGGTGCCGTGATCCTCCAGGGGATCGCCCCCTCCGAGGTGGACGGTGTGGCCAGGAGGATCGCAGAGCTGGAGAGAATACCTCTTCTCGCCACCTCCATGTCGGCCGAGGATCTCGTAACCAATCTAAATCACAGGTGATACTTTGCCCGCGGGAATAGTGAGCTACGGAGTCTACATACCCAAGTACAGGATACGGGCCGAGGAGATCGCCAGGGTCTGGGGCGAGAGGGAGGACATGGCCCAAAACCTGAACGTCTTCGAGAAATCCGTTCCAGATGCCGACGAGGACGCTGTGACGATCGCCGTCGAGGCTGCGAGAAACGCCGTCAAGCGAGCTTGCGTTGATCCGGCCAGGATCGGGGCGATCTACACCGGGTCCGAGAGCCATCCTTACGCCGTGAAGCCGACGGGAACGATCGTCGGTGAAGCCATCTGCGTCAACCACGAGCTCACGGCAGCGGATTTTGAGTTCGCCTGCAAGGCAGGGACCGCGGCGGTGCAGGCGTGCCTGGGCCTTGTGACCGCGAACCTGATCGACCTGGGCCTTGCGATAGGCACCGACACCAGCCAGGGCGCGCCCGGAGACGCCCTCGAGTACACCGCCGCGGCAGGAGCCGCCGCCTACGTGATCGGCCGCGAGAACCTGGCGGCCGAGATCGAAGGCTTCTACTCCTTCACCACCGACACACCGGACTTCTGGAGGCGTGAAGGCATGCCCTACCCGGAACATGGAGGCAGGTTCACCGGCGAGCCTGGCTACTTCAAGCACGTCACCAGCGCCACTCGGGGCCTGATGAAGAAGATGAAGACCATACCCGAGGATTACGATTACGCCGTCTTCCACCAGCCCAACGGCAAGTTTCCCGTGAGGGTGGCCGGCCAGCTCGGATTTTCGAGAGATCAGATCGAGCCAGGGCTCGTCGTCCCCTGGATAGGAAACACCTACTCGGGTTCGAGCCTCATAGGCCTTGCCGCGACCTTGGACGTCGCCCGACCGGGGGAGAGGATATTTCTTGCGAGCTTTGGGTCGGGGGCTGGAAGCGACGCCTTCAGCATAAGGATCTGTGACGGGATAGAGGACATCCGGGATCGCGCCCCCAAGGTCAGGGACTACTTCAAGAACGTCCAGTACCTGGATTACGCGGTTTACGCCAAGCACAAGGGAAAACTGCGGCTGTGAGATTATGAGATCTGTATCGATTATCGGAGCTGGCTGCACGAGGTTCGGGGAGCGGTGGGACGATTCTCTCCGCGACCTGGTGGTGGAGACCGGCATCATGGCCATCGAGGACGCGAGCGTCAGCGGCGAGGAGATAGACGGCCTCTACGTCGGAAACATGAGCGGCGGCCGGTTCGTGGAGCAAGAGCACATCGGCGCCCTGATATCCGACTGTGCTGGCCTCTCAAGGCTTCACGTCCCCAGCACTCGGGTCGAGGCCGCCTGCGCCTCGGGGGGGCTCGCCCTGAGGCAGGCCGTTCTGGCGGTGGCCAGCGGCTATTCCGATGTCGTCATCGCCGCCGGAGTCGAGAAGATGACCGACGTTACCGGGGGCGTAGCCGCCGATGCTCTGGCAGCCGCCGCCGACCGGGAATGGGAGTGCTTTTTTGGCGCGACATTTCCGGCCCTTTACGCCATGATCGCAAGGCTCCACATGCACCGCTACGGGACATCAAGAGAAGAGCTCGCTGCGGTGGCTGTGAAAAACCATCACAACGGGTGCATGAACCCGATATCCCAGTACCAGATGGAGATCACAGTCGAGAAGGTCATGAGATCCCCGCTCGTCGCCGACCCGCTCCGGGTCCTGGACTGCTCGCCGATAACCGACGGTGCTGCGGCCTTGGTCCTGGCTCCGACGGAAGAGGCCCAAAAGTACTCCGACGCTCCCATCAAGATCCTGGCGACGGCCCAGGCGAGCGACACCCTCGCCCTCCACGATCGAAGGGACATAACGACCCTCGACGCATCGGTCTATGCCGCGAAGAAGGCCTTCGGCCAGGCGAGGCTCGAGCCGAAAGACGTCGACTTCGCCGAGGTTCACGACGCCTTCACGATAGGGGAGATCGTGGCCATAGAGGATCTGGGGTTCGTCGAGAAGGGCGAGGGCGGCAGGGCCGCCGAGGAGGGGCTAACCTGGATCGGGGGGAAGATCCCGATCAACACCTCAGGAGGCCTCAAGGCCTGTGGCCATCCTGTGGGCGCCACCGGGATCAAGCAGGCTTACGAGATGGTTCTTCAGCTCCGGGGCGAGGCGGGAAAGCGCCAGGTCGAGGGAGCAGAGGTCGGCCTCACCCACAACGTCGGCGGGTGCGGCGGCACCGCTCTCGTCCACATAATGTCGAGGTGACGAAATGTCCACAGTGCCACGATTCTGGAGACACATACCCCAGAGGTACAACCTGGTGGGGACCCACTGCTCAAAGTGCGACGAGTACTACTACCCGCCGAGGACGATCTGCCCCAACTGTCGCAGGAACGCCAAGATGGAGGATCACAAGTTCAAGGGCAACGGGACGGTGGTGACCTACACCACCATCTACAACGCCACCGACGACTTCAAGAGGCAGACCCCCTACAACCTCGCCATCATCGAGCTATTGGAGGGGCCGAGGCTCACAGGCCAGGTGATCTGCAGCCCCAGCGAGATCGAGATCGGGATGAAGGTGAAGCCCGTCTTCAGGATCCTGGGGAAAGAGGGGGATCGGGGCATAATCTACTACGGGACGAAGTTCGTCCCGGTCGAGGGATCGATCTAGCTTTCGTCCTGGGTTCATTTGTCCTTCTTTGACCCCGCCAAAAGTTCGTCCTCCGCCTTCGGTCGAAAGCTATCTATTTTCGATCCAGCCCCGCTTTGAAAGGGTGAACGTCGTTTCTGAGTCGGGTCGCGAACGAGGCTCATCTCCAGTTAAGACTAAGTATTGAGAGGTCAATTCGTCCCTTCCGGTATCACGGATGGTTGAATAATAACATCTTCGAATAAAATGCCACATATCAAAATCTCGCAGGTGCTGGTTGCCGGTTAGGTCGGGCAAACCGTTATATATAATGCGATAATTTGGTTGTGGGTTATTTATCTACTCGGGGGGTAAATCCGGTCTTGAGTGAAGTAATAGAGGAGTACGACGCAAGCCACATCCAGGTTCTGGAGGGCCTTGATGCCGTCAGGCGAAGGCCCGCCATGTACGTAGGAAGCACCAACACGTCGGGCCTGCACCATCTCGTCTACGAGGTGGTGGACAACAGCATAGACGAGGCCATGGCCGGCCGGTGCTCGGAGATCAATCTGATCCTCCACGCCGACGGCACCGCCTCGGTGAGTGACGACGGGAGAGGCATTCCCGTAGACATCCACGAGCATTACAAGAAACCGGCGCTCGAGATCGTAATGACGATGCTCCACGCCGGGGGCAAGTTCGACCACAAGTCCTACAAGGTCTCAGGAGGCCTTCACGGCGTCGGGGTCTCGGTGGTCAACGCCCTATCCGAGTGGCTCGAGGTGGAGGTCAGAAGAAACAGCCTCGTCTACTGGCAGCGGTACGAGCGGGGAAGGCCCGTATCGGACCTGGAGGTTCACGGCGTCTCGGACCATACCGGGACGACGGTTCGGTTCAAGCCGGATCCCGAGATCTTCGAGAGCGTCGATTTCAGCTTCGAGACCCTGGCAAGCAGGCTCCGGGAGCTCGCCTTCCTCAATCGCGGTCTGAAGATAACGATCGAGGAGGAGAAGACCGGAAAGAGTAGGGAGCACCTCTACCGGGGGGGGATCGTCTCCTTCGTTGAGCACCTCAACAAGAACAAGGATCTTCTTCACACCCCCCCCATATACTTCTCCAGGGAGAAGGACGGAACCTCCGTCGAGGTGGCCCTTCAGTACAACAATACATACAACGAGAACGTCCTATCCTTCGCCAACAACATCAACACCAGAGAGGGCGGAACCCACCTCTCCGGCTTCAGAGCGGCCCTCACCAAGACCACCAACGAGTACACGAAGGAGAACAAACTCCTCAAGGACGACACCAAGCTCACCGGCGACGACCTTCGAGAGGGGCTGGTGGCAGTGATAAGCGTGAAGCTTTCTGACCCCCAGTTCGAGGGCCAGACCAAGACGAAGCTTGGAAACAGCGCCGTCGGTGGGATCGTCAGCTCTCTCGTCTCTGAGGGTCTCTCCGAGTTCTTCGAGGAGAACCCCCAGGTGATATCCAAGATCGTAGATAAGGCGACCCAGGCCTACAGGGCGAGGATCGCGGCCCGAAAGGCGAGAGAGCTTACCCGAAGAAAGAACGCCCTAAGCTCTGGGGGCCTTCCCGGAAAGCTCGCCGACTGTACGGAGAAAGACCCCAAGCTCTCCGAGCTGTACATCGTGGAGGGCGAGTCAGCAGGAGGCTCTGCAAAGCAGGGGAGAAACAGGCACTTTCAGGCGATCCTCCCTCTCCGGGGCAAGATCCTGAACGTGGAGAGGGCGAGGCTCGACAAGATCCTGAAGAACAACGAGATCAGAAACATCATCACAGCTTTGGGCACCGGGATCGGCGACGATTTCCAGCTCGACCGGGCGAGGTACCACAAGGTAGTGATAATGACCGATGCCGACGTCGACGGATCTCACATAAGGACCCTCCTATTGACCTTCTTCTACAGGTACATGCGCGAGCTCGTCGAGGCAGGATACGTCTACATCGCCCAGCCACCCCTCTACCAGGTCAAGAGGGGCAAGTCCACAAGCTACGCTTATTCTGATCTAGAGCTCGCCCGAACCCTCGAGGCGACTGGGGGGAAGGCCGTGATCCAGAGGTACAAGGGTCTGGGCGAGATGAACCCGGAACAGCTCTGGGAGACGACGATGGACCCCGAGAACAGAACGATGCTCAAAGTCACCCTGGAGGACGCCATGGAGGCGGACGAGATCTTCTCGATTTTGATGGGCGAGAAGGTTGAGCCGAGGCGCGAGTTCATCGAGGCTCACGCAAGGGATGTGAAGAACCTGGACGTTTGAGGTGAAAACGATGACGGAGATCGACGTTGACATAACTTCGGAGATGAAGTCCTCTTACATAGATTACGCCATGAGCGTCATCGTGGCAAGGGCCCTTCCAGACGTCAGGGACGGCCTTAAGCCCGTCCACAGGCGGATCCTCTACGCCATGTACGAGCAGGGGATGACCTCGGACCAGCCCTACAAGAAGTCGGCGAGGGTCGTGGGTGACGTGATGGGTAAGTACCACCCCCACGGTGACGCCGCCATCTACGAGACGATGGTGAGGATGGCCCAAGCCTTCTCGATGCGCTACCCGCTGATCGACGGCCAGGGGAACTTCGGGTCGATCGACGGCGACCCTGCGGCGGCGATGAGATACACCGAGGTCCGTCTCTCACAGATCGCTGGAGAGATGCTGACCGACATCGAGAAGGATACGGTCGACTTCGTTCCCAACTACGACGACTCTCTCAAAGAGCCCACTGTCCTCCCATCGAAGCTTCCAAACCTTCTCTTAAACGGCTCCACCGGGATCGCCGTGGGGATGGCGACGAACATCCCGCCCCACAATTTGAACGAGGTGGCTGGAGCGGTCGTAAAATTGATAGACAATCCGGACGCCACCCTGATAGACCTGATGGAGCAGATCCCTGGTCCCGACTTTCCCACCGGCGGCTACATCCTCGGAAGCTCTGGCATCGAGTCCGCCTACTCCACGGGCCGGGGCATAATCAAGCTTCGGGCAAAGTCGGTGATCGAGCGGGGGGAAAAGTCGAAGATAATCGTGACGGAGCTGCCTTACCAGGTGAACAAGGCGAAGGTCGTTGAGACGATAGCCGACCTGATAAAGGCTGACCGGGTCGACGGGATATCCGACCTAAGGGACGAGTCGGACCGGGAGGGGATCAGGCTCGTAATCGAGCTTAAGTCCGGCGTCAACCCCGAGGTGTTGCTCAACCAGCTTCACAGGCAGACCCAGCTTGAGACCTCTTACGGCATAATCAACGTGGTTCTGGTCGACGGCCAACCGGCGACGCTCCCCCTCAAAGATATCCTGGAGCAGTACATATACCACCGGTCCGAAGTGATCGAGAGGAGGACCAGCTTTGATCTCGACCGGGCCGAGAAGAGGGCCCACATCCTGGCGGGCCTTCTGGTGGCCCTCGAGAACATAGATGCGGTGATCAAGCTCATCCGGGCGGCCGAGTCGCCCGCGGAGGCGAGGGCCGCCCTCATCGGGGCCTTCGACCTCTCCGAAGAGCAGACGAAGGCGATCCTGGACATGAGGCTCCAGAGGCTCACGGCCCTCGAGCAGGGCAAGATCCGGTCTGAGGAGGCCGACCTCGAGGTCGCCATCACCCGGTTCAAAGAGATCCTGGCCGATTCCAGAGAGGTTTTGAAGATCATCAAGCAGGAGCTTTCTGAGCTGGTCGCAAAGTACGGCGATGCCAGAAGAACCCAAATCATCGAGGCAGAGGGGGAGATCAACCTCGAGGACCTGATCCAGGAGGAGGAGGTCACGGTGACGATCACCAGCGACGGCTACATCAAGAGACAGCCCCTCACCGCTTACCGCCAGCAGAGGCGGGGCGGGATGGGGGTCATGGGGGCCGACACCAAGAGCGAGGACTTCGTCACAGACCTATTCGTCGCCTCAACTCACGAGTACATCCTCTTCTTCACCGACAAGGGCAAGGCTCACTGGCTGCGGGTCTTCGACGTTCCGGCCCTTGGAAGAACGGCCCGGGGCAAATCGATCGTAAACCTCCTCCAGCTGGAATTCGACGAGAGGATCACCGAGGCGATACCGGTCAAGAGCTTCGACACCGAGGGCTACATCGTGATGGCAACATTGAAGGGGCAGGTCGTAAAGACCCCGATCAAAGCTTACAGAAACCCCAGGAAGGGCGGGATCAAGGCCGTGAACCTGCGGGGCGACGGCCTGGTTGCGGCGAGGCTCACCGACGGCGACCAGGACCTTATCCTCGCCACGGCCCACGGCAAGGCGATCAGGTTCCACGAGGGGGACGTTCGGCCCAGCAACCGGGGCTCGATGGGAGTTCGGGGAATCAACCTAGGAGACGACGACCGGGTGATCTGCATGGACGTCGTCAGGCCCGGAGCCGCCCTCCTCACAGTGACAAGAGAGGGGTACGGGAAGAGGACGGAGCTGTCCGAGTACTCGCCTCACAGGCGGGGCGGAAAGGGGATGAGGAACATCGATCCGAGGAGGGGGGACGTCGTCGCCTCCAGGACCGTCTCCGAGGAGGACGAGCTGATGATAACGACGAAGGACGGCGTGGTGATCAGGATTCCCGCCTCCGACATCAGAATCCAGGGGCGGTCGACCCAGGGCGTGAGGATCATGCGCCTCAAGCCTGGGGACGAGGTGGCGGCGGTGGCGCGGATAAACTAGGCCGCGACCTCCGCAGCCCCCCCCATCTCCGGCGTTTTCGTATCTTCTTTTTTGGAGATGTCAGGTTAGTCTCGGTCGGATTTTCAAATCTTGGCGCTGGCACCATGCAGACTTCCAAGCTCAATTTCGTCGCCGTGCATGAAGGCTGAAAACAGCCTATCTATCTGTCGCCGCTATCGCCGCAGTAGATCCCAGAAATCCTCTTCAGAGATGCCAAATTGCTTGAGGATCTCATAAAATGGTCGTGATACTGAGATAGGTTGGAGTTTCTAGAACCCGCTTACAGCACGTGATCTTATGAAAAATCACTGCGTGGGATTCTCTTGTATAATCGGTATTCGATAATGCCGTATTCTCAGACGAATCCAGATTCCAACCCAAAAAGGATTCACGACCGGTCGTCCCGATTCGACCTAAAAATAAGCAAATGGCCCTTTCCAGGTTCTTTCTTCCATCACGGACTGGAAGGGCGAGAAGGATAACACGCGAAATCTTACAAGCTGCTCGATCTTGTCGAGAGGGCAATCTCCTTCGCGTTCCCCCAGAAGAACCTCGAACTCCGGCGGGGCCAGGACCGAAGCAGGATACTTTGCCTGGTCGTCCAGAGCGATCATCGAGCATTCGGTGCAGACCGTCGCACCCACCCCAAATTGATCAGAACTTCGGGCACTACGCTATCCAGATAGACGAGGACCATCTCCTTTCCGTGCTCTTTTCCAAGGTTCATCATCTTTGTCGCGAGATCCGCCCTTTTTTGGCCCGGATTCTTGGACGCTAGAACAGCGATCTTTTCGGCATCCATGGCTTTGGCTATAGATCCGTAACGGCGCTTCAGTATGGGCCTGGGGTCGACAACGAAAGCCTAGCTGGCCACAGGGTCTGCGATCACCACCATCTTTACGATGGCGAGGGCGATGCCCAGAGGATGGAACAAGCCAGTTCCCACGAATAGGTACTCTTCGACACGGTGGTAGCTCTCCAATCTGGCAAAGGGGCGCGAGATTCGCGCAACCGGTCGAGAAGGGCTGAGGTCTGAGGTCTATCGAGGTGCTCAAATTTGAGCTCCCCGACGAGTCCGAAAGGCTTAAATACTGTCCCCTGATACGGGGATAGGCTGTCCGGGGCTGTCCGGGCGGGTTCTGATGTTTCAAATGCGTTGGACTTCGCAAGGCGGATCAGACCGGCAAGCTTAAATACGGTGGCCCTACACGTATATGGGCCGCTGGGGGCAACATCCCCAGAATCGCGACATAACGGCGTAAGCCCTGATAGCGTATAACGCTTATGATGATGGGCTGACTTCCAACAGTCGTGGTATATATCTGCGTGGAGACGGGATACAACTTGTCTCGTCCGACATACGCTTATGGCGACTCGGCCAATTCCGACCGATACTGTAAATACTTCCATAATTCTGGTTGATCCTGCCAGAGGTTACTGCTATCGAGATTCGACTAAGCCATGCGAGTTGAATGTTCTTCGTGAACATGGCGGACTGCTCAGTAACACGTGGACAACCTACCCTTTGGTCCGGCATAATCCTGGGAAACTGGGGATAATTCCGGATAGGCCACAGATGCTGGAATGCACTGTGGCTCAAAGCTCCGGCGCCCAAGGATGGGTCTGCGGCCTATCAGGGTTGTAGTGGGTGTAATGTACCTACTAGCCTACGACGGGTACGGGTTGTGAGAGCAAGAGCCCGGAGATGGATTCTGAGACACGAATCCAGGCCCTACGGGGTGCAGCAGGCGCGAAAACTTTACAATGCGGGAAACCGTGATAAGGGAATCTCGAGTGCCAGCATATAATGTTGGCTGTCCAGATGCCTAAAAAGCATCTGTTAGCAAGGGCCGGGCAAGACCGGTGCCAGCCGCCGCGGTAACACCGGCGGCCCGAGTGGTAACCGCTTTTATTGGGTCTAAAGGGTCTGTAGCCGGCCAGGTAAGTCCCTTGGGAAATCTGGCAGCTCAACTGTCAGGCTGCTAGGGGATACTGTTTGGCTTGGGACCGGGAGAGGTGAGAGGTACCTTGGGGGTAGGGGTGAAATCTTGTGATCCTCGGGGGACCACCAGTGGCGAAGGCGTCTCACCAGAACGGGTCCGACGGTAAGGGACGAAAGCTAGGGGCACGAACCGGATTAGATACCCGGGTAGTCCTAGCCGTAAACGATGCTCGCTAGGTGTCAGTCACGGTGCGACCGTGATTGGTGCCGTAGGGAAGCCGTGAAGCGAGCCACCTGGGAAGTACGGCCGCAAGGCTGAAACTTAAAGGAATTGGCGGGGGAGCACTACAACGGGTGGAGCCTGCGGTTTAATTGGATTCAACGCCGGAAATCTCACCGGGGGCGACAGCAATATGAAGGTCAGGCTGAAGACCTTACCCGATTAGCTGAGAGGTGGTGCATGGCCGTCGTCAGTTCGTACTGTGAAGCATCCTGTTAAGTCAGGCAACGAGCGAGACCCACGTCCACAGTTGCCAGCATATTCTCCGGAATGATGGGTACACTGTGGAGACCGCCGCTGCTAAAGCGGAGGAAGGAGTGGGCAACGGTAGGTCAGTATGCCCCGAATCTCCCGGGCTACACGCGGGCTACAATGGTTGGTACAATGGGCATCTACCCCGAAAGGGGAAGGTAATCTCTTAAAGCCAATCGTAGTTCGGATTGAGGGCTGCAACTCGCCCTCATGAAGCTGGAATCCGTAGTAATCGCGTTTCAACAGAACGCGGTGAATACGTCCCTGCTCCTTGCACACACCGCCCGTCAAACCACCCGAGTAGGGTCTGGATGAGGGTGTGTTATTTTGACACATTCGAATCTGGGCTTTGCAAGGGGGGTTAAGTCGTAACAAGGTAGCCGTAGGGGAATCTGCGGCTGGATCACCTCCTAACGACAATGCACAAACGTGCATAAGTGTGCTTCAGTGTCGGTCGGAGCCGAATAGTCGCCAGAGCGGAAAATTAACTTTAACGTTCAATTTGCTGGGTGAAATCAACCTAGTGATAGGTGGGCCTCTCCAAGGGCGTTTCTGGGCTCGTAGCTCAGCTGGAAGAGCGCCGCCTTTGCGAGGCGGAGGCCCTGGGTTCAAATCCCAGCGAGTCCATGTTCAATATGCACCAAGCGAGATTGAGTTCTTGTTTGGGAAGGGCTGACAATGCCGACGTATGCGGTGTTGTGTGAAGCCACGTATAAGCTTTGCAATCCAGACGCTTACTGAGTTCAGTGGGACATACGCTGTGTATGCCAACCAGTGGATGGCTTGGCTCAAGCGCTGAAGAAGGACGTGCCAAGCTGCGATAAGCCTCGGCGAGGTGCATGGAACCGTCGAACCGAGGATTTCCTAATGGGAATTCCCAGCTTTAGGGCTGATCCGTAAGGATCGGGAACGCCCCGGATTGAAACATCTTAGTAGGGGCAGGAAGAGAAATCAAATCGAGATGCCGTCAGTAACGGCGAGTGAACGCGGCAGAGCCCAAACCGAATCCCTTCGGGGAGATGTGGTGTTATAAGCCTGGCTCAATACAGTTTTGTTTGTGAAGTTGAAGTTGCCTGGAACGGCACGCCAAAGAGTGTGATAGCCACGTAAACGCAAACCGACAAGGCTGGAGCCTCGTCTTGAGTACCGTGGGTCGGATATCTCGCGGAAATTTGGGAGACACCAACTTCCAAGGCTAAATACGTCTTGAGACCGATAGCGCAGTAGTAGGGTGACCGAAAGCTGAAAAGTACCCCAAAGAGGGCGGTGCAAAGTGCCTGAAATTGGTTGGTGATGGAGCGATGTGGCGTCAAAGGATACTCAGCACGAAGGAAAACGTCGCGAGGCGTCGGTACGAGTGCTGAATGCCAGCGTCATATCTTACGTTTTGAAGAACGGGCCAGGGAGTGCATTTAAGTGGCGAGGCTAATCCGTTCAACGGAGCAGCCGGAGCGAAAGCGACAAGCGCGCATCTTCGGAAAGGCGCGACGTATACAAGTGCGTGGAGTCACTTGGATGCTACCCGAAGCCGGGCGATCTAGGCGTGGGCAGGTTGAAGCGTGGCGAAAGCTGCGTGGAGGACCGTTAGCGGTGTTGATATGCAAATCACTCGCGTGACCTGTGTCTAGGGGTGAAAGTCCAATCGAGCCCGGAAATAGCTGGTTCCTTCCGAAACATGTCGCAGCATGACCTGACTGGAGGTTGTCGGCGGAGTAGAGCACTGATTGGAGAACCCGGAGGAGAAATCCTTCGATCTCTTGTCAAACTCCAAAACCGTCGTCGCCGTAGAAGGTCGGAGTCCGGACTGGGGGGTAAGCTTCCAGTCCGTAAGGGAAACAACCCAGACCGTGGTTAAGGCCCCCAAATGTCGGCTAAGTGTTAACACTAAAGGGAGTCCTAGGCCCCAGACAACTGGAAGGTTAGCTTAGAAGCAGCTATCCTTTAAAGAGTGCGTAACAGCTCACCAGTCGAGGTTTAGGGCCCCGAAAATGGACGGGGCTAAGCCGACTGCCGATACCACGGAGCACCGCAAGGTGATCTCGTAGGGAGGCGTTGCGCGTGGGCAGAAGCATCTTCGTGAGAAGGTGTGGACCACGCGGAAACGAAAATCCTGGCAGTAGTAGCAGCAGAGTCGGGTGAAAATCCCGATCGCCGAATGGGCTAGGTTTCCTCGGCAATGTTCGTCAGCCGAGGGTTAGTCGGTCCTAAGATATACCGCAACTCGAGTATGTCAAAAGGGAAACAGGTTAATATTCCTGTACCATTCAACAACAAAACTGACGCTTCTGGGTAGGCCGGGCACCTTTTGCCAGGGTGTTCAAGCGCCGAAACCTGTGGAGAGCCGTAATGGCGAGAAGCAGGCGAATTCGTGATGACGCAAGTCGGCTGACCCCAAGAGCCCGTGAAAAGGGAGTTGAATGGCCGTACCGAGAACCAACACAGGTGTCCCAAGCTGAGAAGGCTAAGGCGTGTCAGGTTAATCTAGCTAAGGGAATTCGGCAAATTAGCCTCGTAACTTCGGGAGAAGAGGTGCCTGCTTTGAAGAAAGCAGGTCGCAGTGACTAGGGAGCTCTAACTGTCTAATAACAACATAGGAGATTGCAAACCCGAAAGGGCTAGTACAATCTCTGAGTCCTGCCCAGTGCAGGTACCTGAAGACCCGGTTCAACGGGAAGAAGGGCCTGTCAACGGCGGGGGTAACTATGACCCTCTTAAGGTAGCGTAGTACCTTGCCGCTTAATTGGCGGCTTGCATGAATGGAACAATGAGAGCTCTACTGTCCCTAGCTAGAACCTGGTGAAACTTTCATCCTAGTGCAGAGACTAGGGACCCCTAATGGGAAGTGAAGACCCCGTGGAGCTTTACTGCAGCCTGTTGTTGGGTTGTGGTTTCGGATGTAGAGGATAGGTAGGAGGCGTAGAAGCCCGGGCGCCAGCTCGGGTGGAGCCGACCTTGGAATACTACCCTTCCGTGGCTACGACCCTAACTCCGAGAGGAGGACACCAATAGGTGGGCAGTTTGGGTGGGGCGCCACGCCCTAGAAAAGATATCTAGGGCGCCCTAAGGTTGACTCAATTGGGTCGGAAACCCAATGAAGAGTGCAAAAGCATAAGTCAGCCTGACGTCATCTCGCAAAGCAAGAGATGACGAGACGAAAGTCGGGTTTAGCGAACCTCTATACCTCCTTGGTGGGGGTTTTAGATGACAGAAAAGCTACCCCGGGGATAACAGAGTCGTCACCGGCAAGAGCACACATCGACCCGGTGGCTTGCTACCTCGATGTCGGTTCTTTCCATCCTGGCCGTGCAGCAGCGGCCAAGGGTGAGGTTGTTCGCCTATTAAAGGAGATCGTGAGCTGGGTTTAGACCGTCGTGAGACAGGTCGGTTACTATCTATTAGGGGTGTATTGTGGTCTGAGGGTAAGCTGGTTTTAGTACGAGAGGAACAAACCAGCGGCACCACTGGTCGATCGGTTGTCTGGCAAGGCACTGCCGAGCAGCTACGTGCTAACGGATAAGGGCTGAAAGCATCTAAGCCCGAAGCTGTGCCTGAAAAGAGACCACTTTAAGGACGCTCGTAGAAGACGAGTTTGATAGAGTCGGGGTGTACGCACCGAGGCAACGAGGTGTTCAGCCCGCGACAACTAACTGTCCGTACAGCCGTCCCGCTGGGCTCGGGCGAAATCTGGTATTGCAAAGCTGAAAAACTATACCGGTGCCAAGGTGGCGGAGTGGTTACGCAATTGCCTGCAGAATCTGGGCTTTATCGGCCCATTGCAGTCAGCAATTCTACTCCGGTTCGAATCCGGACCTTGGCTTCGAGTGTGGCGGCCATAGCGGCGGGGAAACTCCTGAACCCATTCCGAACTCAGAAGATAAGCCCGTCCACGTTCCATACTGTACTTAGGTGCGCGAGCCCTCGGGAACTATGGATCGCTGCCACCTCACCTAATTTCTACTAATCTCTTATCTGAAATTGCCGATAACATTGTTAGCGGATGCTGTATTTGGTGATCGATGTTATTGGTCTTAATCTCACATTCGAACATGCTCAATAAAATATTATATCATGCCGCTTTATAAATTAAGTTAGCCAAACTCGGGATATCGTCTCGAGATGAAAATATTCCATTAAGATAGTGGAAGA